>Ga0335075_10008446_pt1 | contig 15767 bp, 16 predicted proteins | sample Lox_Sample_24_FD_206723 | JGI IMG/M metagenome (GOLD analysis project Ga0335075, IMG submission 206723) | Soil microbial communities from Loxahatchee National Wildlife Refuge, Florida, United States - Lox_Sample_2.4 | ecosystem: Environmental > Terrestrial > Soil > Wetlands | place: USA... | reverse complement strand
TGAAGGTGATCGAGGGCGTATTCACTTCGGAGCAGAAGCGCGAGATGATCAGCAAGATCACCGACACGATGGTGGAGATCGAGGGTGAGAACCTCCGGCCGGTGACCTGGGTCCTGGTCGAGGAGGTCCGCAGTGGTGACTGGGGGATCGCCGGGAACGGCCTGTCCACGGCCGATGTGCACGCCCTGCAGGGGCAGCGGGCGGCTGCCGCCACGGGCTGAGGTCCGCCCCCAGTGAGCGTGCGGGTGCGGCTGCTCGGCCGTCCGCGTTTCGATGACGGGGCCGGGCAGCCGCGCCAGCCGCCGCGCGGGCAGAAATCCTGGGCGCTGCTGGGCCGGGTGGCGCTGGCCGACCGGCCGATGAGCAGGAGCGAGCTGGCGGCGGAGTTGTTCGGCGAAGCGGACGACCCGCTCGGGGCGCTGCGCTGGTGCCTGGCCGATCTGCGCCGCAGTTGCCAGGACCCGCAGTTGCTGCGCGGCGATCCGGTGACGCTGGCCGCCGGCTCACTGTGGTTCGACGTACTCGCGCTCTGGGACGGTTCCCTGCCCGCGGCCGACATCGGCGGGGAGCTCCTGGCCGGCGTGGAGCCGCGTAACTGCCCCGCGTTCGAGATGTGGCTGATGCTGGCCCGCGGCCGGTGCGCGGCCCGGTCGATGGAAGAGCTTCGCCAGGCGGCGCTGCGCCTGCTGACCGCGGGCGACGCGGAGGCGGCCGCCGAGCTGGCCGGGCGGGCGGCAGGCCTGGATCCGCTGGACGAGAGCGCCCAGGAACTGTTCCTCCGTGCGCTGGTGGCGGCCGGGCATCCGGCCCGGGCGGCGGTCCATCTGGCGATGTGCGAGGCGGCGCTGGCCAAGGAGGGCATTACCGCGTCCCCGGCGCTGCGGGTGGCCGCGCTGACGCCGCCGTCAGCACCGGCGGTCGGCCTGCTGCGGGCCGGCGCCGTCGCCCGGTCGCTGCTGCGCGCCGGGACCGCGGCCCTGGACGCGGGGTCCGCGGACGCCGGCATCGAGACGCTGCGGCGGGCCGCCGAGGAAGCCGAGCGGGCCGAGGACCCGCTGCTGCACGCGGATGTGCTGCGTGCCCTCGGCGCCGCGCTGGTGCATTCGGTCCGCGGCTTCGACGGCGAGGGCGCTGTGGTGCTGCACCGCGCGCTGACCACGGCCCGGGCCGCGGCTAGCCAGCACCTGGCCGCTGACATCCTGCGGGAACTGGCGTTCGTGGACGTGCAGGCCGGGCGGCACGCATCCGCGGCCCGTGCGCTGACCGAGGCGGCGGCGCTAGCCGATGCCGTCGGCGACCCAGCGCTGAGCGCCCGGACGCTCGCCATTCGCGGCATGAACGAGGCGGACCTGGGCCATCACGACACCGCGGCTGCGCTGCTCGCCGCGTCCGCGCAGGCCGCGCGATCGGCGGGCAGCGCCCGGCAGGAGGCCTGGTCAGCCGGGGTGATGGCGCGCTCGCTGCTGCTCGCGGGGCACCTGGACCAGGCTCGCGAGGCGGTGGCGCGCAGCATCGAGCTCTGCGAGCGGGACCGCTGGAATGCCTTTCTGCCATGGTCGCAGGCGCTGCGGGTGCACTGCCTGATCGAAGCCGGGCAGCAGGGCCAGGCGGTCGACGACGCGGAGCAGGCGTTCGCGCTGGCCTGCCAGCTCGGCGATCCCTGCTGGGAGGGCATGACCGGGCGGGCCCTGGCGCTGCTGGCCATGCACGCGGGCGAACCGGCCGCGGCGCAGCGCTGGATTATCGATGCCAGGCGGCGTTGTGACCGGGTGACCGACCGTTATGTCTGGGTGTCCGGTTTCGTCGGGCTCGCCCAGCTGGAGATCGCCGCGCAGCACCAGCCGGACCTGGTGATGCCGCTGGCCCGCGCCCTGTACCAGGATGCGCTGCGTACCGACCTGCCGGAGTTCATCGCGTGGGCACTGATCTATCAGGCCGAGGCGGGGGAGCCGGCCGGGCTGCCGCTGGCCCGGGGGATCGCCGAGCAGGTCACCAACCCGGCGCTGCGGGCCCGGGCCGAGGTTCTGGCCGGCTGACCGGGCAAGACCGGCCCGGCCGGTTCTAGGGCTGGCAGGCCGTTCAGGATCCCGGTTGTGGGCTGGTATCGATCGGGCGGCCGTAGGTGACGGCGTCCAGGACGGCGGCCGGCGCCTCCGACCGGAACTCGGCGTCCGGGCGGGCCCCCAGCGCATCGTTGACCGTCGAGAACGCCACCCGCAGCGCGACGAAGACGGTCATGGCGAAGATGTCGGCGTCGGAGAACCCGGCCTGCCGGAGTTCCGCCACGTCGGCCTCACTGGTGCGGCCGGGGTCACGCGCGATGCGGCGGGCCCACGCGGCCATGGCTCGCTCGGGCGCGGTCAGGCCGGCGTCCTTGCCGCGCAGGATCTCCCCGGCCAGCTGCGGTCCGGCCAGCCCGGCCAGCTTCGTTCCCCAGGCCAGCGAGCAGTACGAGTCACCGAATTCGGACGCGCACGCGGTGATGAGGATGCCGCGCTCCCGCTCGGTGAACGGCCGGCCCGAGGTGACCAGATGCATCAGCTTGAACAGGGCGGCGATGGCCTCCGGCTGGTAGGCCCACAGCCGGCTGACGTTCATGACGAAGCCCACCTCGTTGATGTCCAAATCGAAGATGGCCTTGGCGCTCGCGCTCACTGCGGCGCGCCGCAGGAACTGCGCGGCCTCGGCCGCGTCGCCGTCGCTGCTGGTCACGGGTTCCTCCTTGGCCGCTGCCCGGCCAGTGCGGGCCTGGGTTCCAGTCAACAGTGTCGGCGGTCGGCGTGTGGGTCACCGTGTGAGAGCCGTCCACCCCGGACCCGTACGGCGCGACTTTATCCACCTGGCCCGAGACCCGTCTATCACCGGTCAGGCAGGCCGCCGGCTTTGACCTGGGTCCTGGACAACAACGCCGCGACCGTGCTGGTCGCGACCGGCCGGTGGGCCGAGGCGGATGAGCTGCTGGCCGAACTGGCCGGTGAGCTGGCCGCGAACGCTACCAGGCACCTGCAGTTGCTGCGGCTGGAGCTGGCCGCGGCCCGGGGCCAGGACGAGCCGGCGGCCGAGCTGGCCGCCGCTCTCGGGAAGTCGCCCGACGACCCTCGGGTGATCGGGCCTTTGCACGCCTGCCTCGCCGAGCAGGCACTGAATGCGGGCGACCTGGCCGCTGCCACGCATGAGGTGGCCGAAGGGCTGGCTGTGGTGCGGGAGGCGGCCATGGCCGAGGAAGAACTCCGGCTCCTCGCCGCCGGTGCCCGGGTTTCCGCCGAGCTGGCCTTGCTGCCCGCCCGGGCCCGGCCCGGCAATCTCGCCTCGGGGTGGCCGCAACTGGCGGCCATCGTCGCCGACCGGGCCAGCGTGATCGCGGGCCGGTATCCCGGGCGACCGGAGGTTGCCGCCTTCGGGGCGCTGGTCGCCGCTGAGCAGGCCCGCCAGCGCGGGAGCGACGACCGGGCCACCTGGCGTTCGGTGGCCGACGCCTGGCAGGTGGCCGGCCAGCCCTCCCGGGAGGCATACGCGCGGCTGCGAGAGGCCGAGGCGGCGGCCAGGGCCGGGCGGCGCGAGCAAGCCGCGCGCGCCCTGGCGGCCTGCCAGAGACTGGCCCGTCAGCTCCCGGCACCCCCGCTGCTCGCGCTGTCTGAGGAACTGGCCCGCCGGGCCAGGCTGACCGTCCAGCCCGACACGCGCGGCAGGTCGGTCACGACGGCGGCCCGGTTCGACCTCACCGATCGTGAGATGGAAGTGCTGACCCTCCTCGCCGAGGGCGACAGCAACCGCCAGATCGCGCGGGCCCTGTTCATCAGCGACCGCACGGTCGCCGTGCACGTCTCACGCATCTTCAGCAAACTCTGCGTGCGTAACCGCACCGAGGCGGCCACCATCGGCGCACGGCTCGGCCTCACCCGACCCACCCCAGCCAGCACAACCTGACCAGGAGCCTCCATGCCCGGTACTTATGACTTTCTCAAGATTGATGATGACCCGACGAACTGGAAGCTCAGCGAGCAAATCGCTGCCGAGGCACTGACCTCGTCCGGTAATGCGCCATTCCAGGCCACGATTGTTGCACCCCGAACTGGCATCCTGCTGCTGTCTGGCCGGGCCGCAGCCAGCGCGGTGCTTTGGGGGGTCGGCGGCGCCACGCCCAATGGCGGCGAATTCATGGCGGAGTCGTTCCTGTACCTGCCATCAAAGACCGGGCTGACGTCAACCGCACCCCAATCCATGTACGAGCTCCCAGCCGGCACCCAACTGGATGGCTTGGCGGCCCAGATCGCGGCGGCGATGAGCGAGGGCCAGACCTGCACCGTCGAGTACAGCGGCGGCGTCATCGTGCTCAACGGCGCCACCCTGCCCTTTGTCGTGCTTTTCCAGGCCGCAACCGGCAGCTGACCGGCCGTCGGTCACTCTTCCGGCGGGTGGTCAGCCTGCCATTTGCGGGCTAGCTGCTGGAGCTGTGCGGCCGTTTCCGCCAGCGGCTGCCCGCTGCCGACCGCGAGACCCAGGAGGTACGAAGTCAGCGGCGCAGCGGGCCGGTCTACCAGGTGGGCCACCACCCGCGTCAGGTTGAGCACGGTCTTCTGCGTGGCGTCCTCAGGGTCAAGGCCGAGCTCGGCGCAGACCGCGTCCGTCCAGTCGTCCAGGGTGCTCATCGTCCTCCGTTCTAGCCCGGGTGCCCGGGCGCCTCGCGCCTGATCCGGCGATCGTCGGGCAGCCGCCGGGCGATTCCCTCCCGGTCTAGCCATTCAAGCAGCGGAATCAGAGCCTGGTCGGGCTGCCCCGACCTCGGCCGCGAGAACCGGCCGGGTCCGTCTTCCTCGCCGGACCGAACTGAGCTGGGTCAGCCCCAGGTCCAGGTGTCATTGAGGTAGAGGACGTAGTAAATCTGGAGGGGGGCAAGCCCGCCGAACAGCACCAGGGTCCGGGTGGCTGCGTCATAGGCCATCAGACCATCCCACCGGGCACCTGGGCTGGTCGCCGGGTCCTGCTCGGTCCAGGTCGTGCCGTCCCAGGTCCAGGTGTCATCGAAGGGGCCGCCGTTACTGTTACCGCCGAACAGCACCACGGTGCTGGTGGCCGCGTCATAAGCCATATACGCCAGGTCCCGGCCCGGCGGGCTGGTCGCCGTCAGGGGGTGCTTGGTCCAGGTCGTGCCGTTCCAGGTCCAGGTGTCACCGATGGAGCCGTGCTCGGTCTGGCCGCCGAACAGCAACACGGTGTGGCTGGCTACGTCAAAGGCCATCGACCCGAAGTCCCGGCCGGGCGGGCTGGCCGAAGGCTGCTGCTGGGTCCAGGTCGTGCCGTTCCAGGTCCAGGTGTCATTGAGGTAGCCGGCGGCGCCAGACCCGCCGAACAGCACCACGGTGTGGCTGGCCGCGTCGTACGCCATGGTCGCCCCGTCCCGGGCGGGCGGGCTGGTCGCCGGCTGCTGCTGGGTCCAGGTCGTGCCGTTCCAGGTCCAGGTGTCATTGGCGATGCTGGAGCCGTTGTAACCGCCGAACAGCACCACCGTGCCGGTGGCCGCGTCGTACGCCATCGTCGCCCCGTCCCGGGCGGGCGGGCTCGTCGCCGGGTGGTTCTGGATCCAGGTCGTGCCGTTCCAGGTCCAGGTGTGACCGGAGAGGCCGTCGCTTCTGGTACCGCCGCCGAACACCACCACCTTGCCGGTGGCCGCGTCATAGGCCATCGACGCGTCGAGCAGGGCGGGCGGGCTGGCCGCCGGGGCTTGCTCGGTCCAGTTCGGAGCCTGCTGCGGTGAAGCCGACGCGACGGCCGGGGCAACCACGCCCGCAGCACCCACCGCGGCCAGCGCAGCAGCACCCGCCCGCAGGGTCCGCCACCGGCCAGACCCCAGCACCCGCCTGATCCTCGTCGTCCGCATCATGACCTCCCCCACCTGCGCGCACCGCCCCTACTCCAGCATTAGACGCCCGAAACAACGGACATGCCAGCCAATCTTGAATAACCAGAACGAACCGGCAGCGGCAAGGGCGCCGTGCCCTTCGCGCCCAGGACCGGAACCATTAGGCGGGCGGCCGGCAGCGCAACCTTTTTGTAACCAGGGTGGCCGAATCTGGCTGTGGGCAAACCGCCCCACCAGAGAGGAAATGAGCCATGCATCTGCCACGACGATTCCTGGTAATAGCGGGAACGGCAACACTCCTGGCCGGGCTGGGAACGGCCGCGGGGGCGGCGGTCATCATCACCGGCAGCCCGGTCAGCGGCGGCGTTGTCAGCTCGTGCTACAAGACGGCCTCCAGCGGCGGCGCCCACGCCGTGCAGCTGGAGGACACCGGGCACGCCTGCCGGAGCGGTTACACCGCCCTGACGTGGAACCAGAAGGGCCAGACCGGCGCTACCGGCCCGAAGGGAGCGACCGGCGCTACCGGCCCGAAGGGAGCGACCGGCGCCACCGGGCCGCAGGGACCGCAAGGCCCGGCCGGCGCGACCAGCGCGTATGTCGACTACGGCCCCGGCGGGACCATCGGAAGCTCGAACTACACCACCGTCGGCCAGCTGACGCTCCCGGCCGGGAACTGGGTCATGACCGCCACCGTTGACCTGGTTTTCAGCGGTTCGGAGGGGGCGACCGCGGATTCCGTCAACTGCGACCTGGGCGATGGCGCCGGCGACGAGGTGGACCAGGCCAGTGCGACGATTCCCCTCGATCCCGGCTTCGGCGACGGCACGACGACCATCACGGTGACCGGCGATACGACCAACAGCGGCACCGCCACCTTCGCCTGCATCGATGACACGGGCATCAGCCCGTCGCCGACCGCCTCATCGGTGGTGATCACCGCGGTGCAGGCCAGCAGCCTCCACACCAGCTTCAGCTAAACGCTGCGCTGTCAGCCCGCCATCCGGCCCGGCCTGATGCCTGGCCGGGCCTGGATGGCGGCTTCCCCGGCGCGGTCGGCGTGTCGGTGCCTGGGCATACGCTCGGGTCATGACGCTTGAGCGGGAGACCGAGGCGGATGCCATCTTCGGCGGCCTGGAGCGGGCCGAGTACCAGCGGCTGACCCGGGAGCTCGCCGGGTACTGCTACCGGATGCTCGGCTCGCCGCTCGACGCTGAGGACGCGGTGCAGGACACCATGCTCCGCGCCTGGCGGGAGTTCGGCCGGTTCGAGGGCCGCTCCTCGCTGACCACCTGGCTGCACCGCATTGCCACGAACGTGTGCATCGACATGCTGCGCAAGCGGGGCCGCCGCACCATGCCGATGGAGCTGCAGCCGCCCACGCGGGCTGAGGGGGCCCAGATCCCGCCGCCGCTGACCGAGCGCACCTGGGTGCTGCCAATCCCGGACGCCATGCTCGCGGACGGCACCGCCGATCCGGCCGAGCAAGTCGTGTCCAGGGAGACGGTCAGGCTGGCCTTCGTGGCCGCGCTGCAGCGGCTGACCCCGCGCCAGCGGGCCGTACTGATCCTGCGTGACGTGCTCCAGCTCTCTGCCGCCGAGACCGCGGAAGTGCTCGGCACCACCGTGGCCTCGGTGAACAGCGCACTGCAGCGGGCCCGGGCCACGGTGCCGTCCATTGACGAGGACGACCAGGCCGCGGGCGGGGCCGACACCGCCCTGCTGGAGAAGTACGTCGCCGCCTTCGAGGCCTACGACGTGCCCCGCCTGACGGCGCTGCTGCGCAGCGACGCGGTGAACTCGATGCCACCGCTGTCGCTGTGGCTGCTCGGCCAGGACGAGATCCGGGTGTGGATGCTGGGGCCAGGCTCGGAATGCCGCGGCTCCCGGCTGCTGCCCACGGCGGCGAACGGCTGCGCCGCCTTCGCCCAGTACCGCCCGGATGGCCGCGGCGGCTATCAGCCGTGGGCGATACAGGTGCTGGAGACCGAGGGCGGCCTGATCACCGGCCTGCACTGCTATGTGTTCCCCGAACTGTTCACGTACTTCGGCTTTCCCGGCGCCTTGTGAATCGCGCGGCCGGGGCGATTAGTTCGGGGTACCTTGCCCGTCCAAGCTCCCGGCGGTGGCGTACGGAGCCCACCAGGAGGACGGAGGAGAGTCATGAGCCTTCCGCGAGTCGTGCCGGCCCACGAGTGGCTGGCCGCACGCAAGGATCTGCAGGCCGCCGAGGAGGAGGCCGTGCGCACTCTCCAGCAGATCGCGAGCCAGCGCCGCGAGATGCCGGCCGTCAAGATCGAGAAGGACTACGTCTTCGAGGGCCCGGCCGGCCAGGCCAGCCTGCTGGATCTCTTCGAGGGCCGGGCTCAGCTGATCGTGCAGCACTTCATGTTCGACCCGGACTGGGACGAGGGCTGCCCGGTCTGCTCGTATCAGGCCGACAGCCTCGGTCACCTGGCCCACCTGCATGCTCGCAACACCTCGTTCGCGGCGGTCTCCCGGGCGCCGATCAGCAAGATCGAGCCGTTCCGGCAGCGGATGGGCTGGGCCTTCCCGTGGTATTCGTCGCTGGGCAGCGACTTCAACTACGACTTCCACGTCACGCAGGACGAGAGCGTCGCGCCCATCGAGTACAACTTCCGGACCGCGCAGGAGCTGGCCGACCTGGGCCAGCCGTGGGCCGCCCGGCCCGGAGAGAAGGGCGGCGTCAGCGTCTTCCTCCGGGACGGCGGCACCGTGCTGCACACGTGGTCCGGCTACGGACTAGTCATGGACTTGTTGTGCGGGACCGACATCCACCTCGACCTGACGCCGCTGGGCCGACAGGACGAAACCGTCGAATTGCGCCACCACGACAAGTACGCCTAGCGCACCTCGGTTACTCCTTCAGCAAGCGGTCGGTCAGGACGATCTCGACGATCGCCGGGACTGTTTCCTGGCGGGCCCAGTCGCGCTGAAGCTCGCACGCGAGCGAGACCCAGCTGACCGGCTGCCCGCCGGCCTGGATGAATTCGGTGTCCTCCCAGGAATTCACCGTGGTCCAGTCGAGCGGCTTGTCGTCGGCCAGCAGGGTGGCGAGTTCCGGAAGCGTCGTTCCCTGACCGTTGGCGACGTTGACGGTCGAATGCACGACCGGGACCCCGAAGGTCTTGATGGTCTTCACGGTTGAGACCGCGTTCTTGAGCAGCAGCGCGGGATCCATCGAGCGGACCGTAGCCAGCTGGGAGGGCTGGTAGTCGATGAACAGGAACGCCGCGTTTTCCGGCGTGATGAGATGGTCGACCAGCTGATGGACCGGCTGGCCGCGCTCACCGGTGTCGCGCTCTTCTAACAGGTACTAATGGGCATCTTGTCCGACAACTGTGTCGGATCTATGCTGCTCACACCAGCAACCCCTATGGAGGGACAGAAAATGCGAAAAGCCGCATCTAACTTATTGCGCCGCGCTCCCGTGCGGGGCTCAGTCGTCATCCTGGTCGGCCTGTGCGCATCGCTCGGACTGATTGCTGGGACCGCCAGTGCTGCCCCGCTTGCATCGCACCCATCGGCGGCTACGGCCTCGGCCACTCTGCGCCATTCTTCTTCTGCTCGGCCGGACCTGGTCATCGCCTGTGTGGTGAATGTTGACAATCCCCACCACTCCGGGCACAATCCGGGTACCGCAGGCGCACAGGCCCAAACCACCTGTAGCGAACCGGTCACAAGCCTTCGAATGTCGATAGGCCTCTGGTGGGATGGGTACTATCAGGGCTCGAAGACCGAGCAAACCGACGGTTCGGACTCTGTGGCATTCGGATATTACGTTCCCTGCACAAGTGGCGGATGGCAGGCGACGGCGACCACTCTGGTAACCTTTCCGCCTGGATACACGCCCGCCACCAGCGATATAACCGATACGAAGGTCGCGTCCGTCACCTGTTAGCTCACGGCCTGCGGGTGCCCGCCGCTTGGCGGCGGGCACCCGCAATCTCTATGCTGGCCAGTCGGCGAAAGGAATGAACCCTCCTGTGATTGACGACGATCCAGCGCCTTTGGATGATCGTGAGTATCTGGTCGACCGGGTTCGCGCGCTCGACGCGGTTCTGGATCCAGCCAGCAGCACGATGGGGCTGCCTAAAGCTCCGTCGTATTATGGCATCAACGATGAATTTGGCCGGGATGTTTACCAATTCACAGCGGTGATCCGGAGAACCTTCCACGTCGATGGAGTGCGGACACCCGTGATAGAGGCACCGGATGCCGACGCGGTCGTAGCCACAAGTCGCCTGCTGACTCGGTTGGGTGTGGTGGCTCCTCAGATTGCCAGCGGCGGCTTGGACCGATGTTCTCAGTACTGGATTTCCACGGCTAAATTTCCTTGGCTGAAACCTCGAGATCCACTACTGTCTCCGGATAATTTTGTAGCTGTAGCCGGTGAAATCGCACCCTCCACAAAGCCCTTCTACGTTGGCCTGTACACATACACAGGATTTGCGGGCAGTCAAGGTATGTGGCGGGAGTACATCGAGCGCGCAGTTTCTGGCACCGGCTTTGAGCGTCCCTGGCACATATGGAAAATCTGCGCCAGCCGGGACGCCCGTCTATGCGAGGTGAATACGGCCAGCGCGTGGGTAGACCTGAGTACGCGTTACCCGCTCATTGCAAATGAACTCATCTATCCGAATTGGCTGGCTATTGCGCAAGACTATGACGCCGTTCATGTGACGGCAATGGCTATCGCTGCGATACAGGGCATTCGCATCAGCACAGAAATGGGGCTGATCGCTCCGAGTTACTGGGATGTCGAGTCAACCTTGTGGTTGCGGTGGAGTTTCGATGCAGTGTCGGAGGTGGAGATAGTTAGCTAGCGCGGCTGGTGATCTGCTCCCGGAGGATGTCGGCGTGGCCGCCGTGCTGGGCAAGCTCGCGCAGCGTGTGGAGGTAGACCCAGCGCAGCGGGAGCGGGCCGCGCCGGTTGCCGTAGAGCATGTCATCCAGGCCCAGGGAAGCGGTCGCGCGGCGTGAGGCCTCGCAGGCCTGGCGGTGGGCTTCGCGGACGGAAGCGATCGTGTCGCTGTCGTCGAGAATGAATGACTCGTCCGGCGTTGCCGGGAGGCCGATCTCGGTGCGCGGCCGCCGGGTGATGGCTTCGTCGAACCAGACCTTCTCCACGAAGGTCACGTGCTTGACCAGGCCGAGGAGCGTGGTCCGGGACGGCACCAGCGACCGGCGTGCTTGTTCCTCGGTCAGCCCGTCCAGACAACGGTTCAGATGGCTGCGGTGCTCGTCGAGGAACGCCTCGAACTGGGCGCGTACTGGCTGATTGGTGACGTCCTCGGCAGAGGCGCTGGGCAGGAAAGTCATGTGTGCAGTATTGCCGGGCGGTTAGCATGTGGCGCCATGCGGTCCGTGGGCGGTTTGGCAGGGTTCCTGGTCGTTGCCGGTTTGGCGCTGGCCGTGGCCGCGTGCGGCACGGCGGCTCACCCGGCCAGCGCGGCCGGAAAGGCGAGCGCCACGCGCACCGTGTCACCTACTCCGTCAGCATCACCGACGGCGACGCCAGCGCCTAAGCCGACCGTGGCGGCGACGCCCAGCCCGCCGCGCCGGTACGGCAATCCGGCTGGTCACGCCTACGTGCCGCCGGCGGGCCGCCCGGTCAGCACCGCCCATCCGGACCACGTCATCGGCGACGGCACCGCCGCCAGCTGCACGTCGGCCGCGGTGGTCCAGGCCGTGGCCATGGGCGGCATCATCACCTTCAGCTGCGGCCCGGAGCCGGTCACGATCACGATGACCCAGACCGCCAACATCGTGAACGGGAACGTGATCGTCATCGACGGCGGCGGCCGGGTCACGCTGAGCGGCGGCGGCAAGATCCGCATCCTGGACATGGACACCTGCCCGGGCTGCTGGGAGCAGACCGGGCCGCACCTGATCGTGCAGAACATGAGGTTCGTTGACGGGTACTCGAGCGCCCCTCAGTTGAGAGGATCGGCGGACTACGGCGGCGGCGCCATCTTCGACCAGGGCGGGCAGCTCACGGTGGTCAACTCCGGCTTCCTCGACAACGGCTGCTATCAGTACGGGCCCGATCTCGGCGGCGGGGCGATACGGGCCTACGGCATGGACATGAACACCCCGGTCTACCTGACCGACGACACCTTCCGTGGCAACACGTGCTCCAACGGCGGCGCGATCAGCGGCCTGTATGCCAACTTCGTGCTGACCAACTGCCTGCTGGCCGGCAACCAGGCGATCGGCTGGGGCGCGAACCCGGCGCAGGCCGGCACCCCGGGCGGTGGCAGCGGCGGCGGCGTCTACACCGACGGCAACAATTACAACCTGGTCATCGACGGCACGGTGATCCGCTACGGCAGCGCCCGCGAGGGCGGTGGTGCCATCTTCTGCGTGATCGACAACGGCCAGGGCGCGCTGACGATCGAGGACTCGGACCTGCACGGCAACCCGAGCGGCGAGTTCCAGGACGCTCCCGGGATCTTCGACAGCCTCGACGGGCACGACGTCCAGCCGACCGTGACCGGCTCCTCCGTAAGCTGACCGCGTCAGGTGCTAGCCCGGTCCGGCCGCACCATCGCGGGCGGCAGCGGTAGAACCCGCTGCCGGTGACGGTGACCTGCTGGCCGGGCGGGCCGCTGGCCGCTGTCGGCCAGCACCGGCGGGGTAAACAGCTCGGCGGTGCCGGTCGGCTCGCCGATGACGGTCTGCTCTCCGCCGGTGACCAGCACGTCGCCGGTGGCCAGCGCCGTGGCGGCCTGTCCGGTGCGGGGCTGGGTCATGTCCGGGCCGCGGAGGCCGGGTCGTAGCGTTCCGCGCTGGACAGGTTGGACAAGAAGCTGCCGGAGTCGCAGCCGTACTTGGTGCCATTACACCCGCCGCCCGCCACCAGCACCTTGCCGTCGGGCAGCAGCGTCGCCGTCTGCCCGGCCCGGGCGGCCCGCATCGGCCCGGCCGGTACCCAGGTGTTGGGCGGCCCCAGCGACCGCGCCGCGGCAGGGGCTGCTGCGGCGGAGGCCGTCGCCGGTACCGCGAGCAGGGCGACGGCTAAGGCAGCCGCGACGGGCATAGCAAGCCAGCGGCCGTTGAGCGTGGCAGGCAACCGTGACACCATGCCCCCTCCGTGGATGGCAGTCCCGGCGCATCATCCCGGGATCGGTTCATCCCGGGGTCCATCGGGGCACGAGCGGGCAGACCCACACAAGGCCGCCACCAGAAGTTCGCTAAAGCGACAGCAGCCGGTGGCGGCCTGACCGGGTGGGCCCGGCCAGGCCGCCACGCCGCCGCCCGTTACCTGTGCTCGATGAGCGGCATCTCGTTGCTGGTTGCCGTGTTGTACATGCCCGCCAGCCACAGCTGCCCGTCGATGGCGGTGATGCCACCGGGGATGTCGCTGTGGCCCGGGCCACCGGGGTTGGGCGCGTCCTCAATGGTCCACTGGCCACCGGTGTCGCGCAGGACCAGGACGTTGTTGTTGTCGGTCGCCGGGTCCACGTAGGTGCCCACCGCCCAGACGGATTCCTGAGCCACGGCCATGCTGTACAGGTTGCCCCAGTTGGATCCGTCGGGGAGAGCGGGCAGGTGCTGGACGGACCAGCCGCGCCCGGGGATGTAGCGCTCGATCAGCGGCAGGCCGCCAGCCGGGCTGTCCGACTCTCCGGCCACCCAGACCTGGTTGCCGGAGACGGTCACGCCGTCCAGCAGCACCGTCGCGGATACTGAGACCGGCAGCGGAACGACCGACCACGTGTGCCCGTTCCAGTGCTCAACCAGGCCCTGATCCGGGCCGTTCGCGAAGGACTGCTGGCCGGCCGCCCACACGTTGGTCGGACTGACCGCGTCGACCGCGTACAGCAGGTTGCCATTGGTGCCTGGATCGGGGGTGCGCACCACCGACCAGCTCTTCCCGTTCCAGTGCTCGACGAGCGTCTCGAAGATGCCGTTGCCGCCTTCCTGGTTGCCGGCCACCCAGACGTTGTCCGGTGCCAGGGCAGAGGCCCCAAACAGCATGTCGCGCTGCGAGCCCGGATTCGGCGTGTCCGCAATGGACCATGTCTTCTTGTTCCACACTTCGACCAGCGAGCGGTCCTGATACGCGGCGTTCAGGTGCTCACCGACCGCGAAGGCGTAGCCGTCCGTGGCGGCCAGGCCGTAGAAGGAGTTGAAGTTCGGGCCGGTGTTCGGAGTCCGGACCACCGTCCACGTCTTGCCGTTCCAGTGCTCGGCGAAGCTGAGGGTCGCGTCCACGTTGCTGTCGGGCAAGGGCTTGTCCGGCAGGTAGTCGCCGACCATCCACACGTCGTCCGGCGAGGAGCCGGCGATCGAGCCACCGCTGTTGTCGGAGGTGCCGAGGAGCTGCGCCGGCTGGACGGACCAGCCGCCCGAGGGCGGCGGCGACTTCGGGGTCTCCGACAGCGGCTCGTTCGGCAGGGAGGGCGTCGGGGTGGGCCAGGTCAGCTCGGGCTGCACGCTGGTTGCGATCGCCTTGGAACCGGTGACCGCGAGCAGGGAAGACAGCGGCTTGACGTGCTTGCCGTCGCAGGTGAACTGGAGGCAGCCGAGACCGAATGCGTCCTGGATCGAGCGCAGCGTGGAGTAGTGGTTGGCCGGCTGGCTGTCCTTGACCGCCCTCGGGCCGTGGCTGGTGACAACGACCGTGGCGATCTGGCCGCCGCCCGGGACCGCGTCGCAGCAGCCTGCGTCGTTGTCGCCGTTGTCGTAGGTGATGAAGATGGCGTTGTTGCCCTGGGCCCAGAACTTCGCGTGCGTGATCTCGCTGACCAGCTGGCCGAGGTACAGGTCGCCGACCGAGTCCAGGTGCTGCTGCTGCGGGTCGCCGATGTTGCCGCTGTCCAGGCAGTACGGAGGGTCACCGTGCATGTCGTGGCACTCGTCGGGGACAATGTAGCCGAACCGCGGCACGTCCCCGGTCACCAGGTCCTGGCTGAGCTGGGTTATCGGCACTTCCCGGGACCAGTCGTAGGTGTTCCACGAGGTGGTGAAGTTCTGGATGCCGTCGTGCTTGGAGACGTACAGGGGGTCGCTGTCCGGGGCACCATCGCACTTCGGGTAGCACATGCCCTGGTAACCGGGGTGCGGCAGGCCCTGCATGTAGGCCTTCCAGCTGATCCCCGCGTGGTCGAGCTGGCTGATCAGGCTCGGCGCGTCGACCTTATTCTTCCAGTACGCGTCGTCGCTCGTCACGTTGTAAACGCTGCCGCCGAGGATGCTCACGTAGTTGGACTCGCTGCTGTCCGCCGACGTACCGAAGTAGTTGGTCTCCAGGCCGAACGTGTTCGCCAGGTAGTTCAGGTTCGGCGCCGCCTTGTTGCCGATGACGTCGTGGAAGCCGTTGTTCTCTTCCATGATCAGGAAAACATGGTCAAGGCGCGGCACTGCCGCGTTCGCCGGCGCGGTGGCTTTCGGCGCCGCGGCCGGGAGGCTCGCGCTGGCGGCATCCGAGAAGGTGGTACCGGCGAACAATAATAGGGCGCCCGCCAGGACAGCCAGCGTTGCGGCGCCGCGCGGCCGCCGTCTCAGCACGCCAAACCGGTGATCCAAAAGCCGCATCGCTCCTCCAGTAAAGGTTGGGCCTATTTTCAGGAGGAGTGAAGCAAAGTTTGCTGAACAACCCGCCACGGCACGACGACGCGACGGTGACGTTGTTGCTCATGTGGTCACGGCGGGACGTCGTGACCGCGGTTACGGGCGCCGCGGCGGCCGCCCGGCTACTCCACGTCGGGCTCGAGATCGCTGGTGTGACGGAACTCGGGCGCGGCTGCGGCCGGCCGTCCCCCCGGGTCGCGGGCGGTGAACGGCCGCTGGATGTCCGGGCGGGCGACGGCGAGGTACAAGACCAGGACGAAGACGGCGATGGCGAAAACGACCGCGGTGGGACCGTCGCCGAAGTTGATCC
>Ga0335075_10008445_pt1 | contig 15767 bp, 14 predicted proteins | sample Lox_Sample_24_FD_206723 | JGI IMG/M metagenome (GOLD analysis project Ga0335075, IMG submission 206723) | Soil microbial communities from Loxahatchee National Wildlife Refuge, Florida, United States - Lox_Sample_2.4 | ecosystem: Environmental > Terrestrial > Soil > Wetlands | place: USA... | reverse complement strand
ACACGTTGAAAACGTGCCGCCACTTTTTGTTCGTCCCTTTTACTCTTTGGTAGCCTTCTTGCGCTGTTTGCTCCACCACGCAATCCATTTCAGCACGGCCTGATCGCGCTCCTCGCGGGTGGCCGTTGCGGAGGGACCGAAGTCCTGCCCCGTCAACGCTTTCAAGGAGGCGTGGCTGGCACGTACTACACTGGTTTCGGAATCGCGCAGCAGGGAGATGAGGTTGGGTACGAGCTTTTTGCTGTCCTTTTGACCGACCGCCAGAGCGGCGCCGCGGCGGATCTCGGCATCCTCGTCCTGAAGGTAGTCGGCGAGCGTATCATCTTTCATGCGGGTCAGACGATTGGCCAGTGCCTGCCTCGCCTTGCGATGCGTTTCGCCTTCGAGCTTCGGGATGGCCGCGGCCAGTCCTTCGGTATACATCACGCCTTTCTCACGTTCCATCGCCCTCAACAGCGCGGTACGACGCGCGCCTTGCGCTTTCACCAGGGCGCCGGCCAGCCGGGCGCTCTCGGTATCCACGGCCTTTTGCAGCGGCTTCTCGATCGGCTTGGCGTCCCCGGTCTCGATGCCGGAGAGCATTCTCTTTTTGCCGCGCAGGTTCTCGATGCCGACGCCGCCGCGCAGCACGCGCTCGCCGGGATCCTTCACCTGGCCTTTGATTTGCGCGGTGAGATCGCGGGCCAGGTTGGCCCGCTTGAGAAATAATAGCGCGAAGCAGGTATCGACGCCGCCGTCGCCGTAATCGCCCATCCAGGCGCCATTGGGCATCTGGTTCTCCAGCAGGATCTCAGCGCCCCAGTTATACCAGTCCTTCTTGCCGATGGTGTCCAGGTTGAGGGCCACCGCCACGCGCTCCAGCGACCACAGGAAGTAATACGTTCGCCCGCCGACGCGCTGAGCTGGAAAGAAACCCGGCTGCGGTCTTTCCGGTTTGATCCCTTTGGGGTTGTCGATGACGGCGCCGAGGGCTTGCAGCCCTTGTTGCAAATGCTTGTCCTCGCTGAGGTCGGGCAGCTTGGCGTCCGGCTTGTGTTCGCGAGCATACTCCAGCGTCGCGCCGTCGGCGATGGCCAGCCCGAGCAGTCCGGCACAGGTCATGCTCGCGGTGGAGCCCATGCCGGGCATCATCATTATTCCGGGCATTTGGGGCATTTCGGGCTGCTGGAAAATGGGTGTGTAGGTCCAGCCGCCGTCTTTCAACTGGGTGTTGCGAAAGCGATTGGCCAGCCGGGTCACGGCGGGTTCGATCGGCACGCCGTGACGCCGCCCAACCCACAGAGCAAGAGAGGCAAATTGTGTGTTGGAATTATCGCCTATGCCCCCGAATACCCCAAACACGCCCGGAGCAGGAACCCCTCCCGGCTGGATGATCATCCCGTCGCGATCTAACGCCCGCAGCTGCTCGCGGATTTCCGGCGCCAGATCCTCAAGCTTCCGTTTCGTTCCAGGTTTGATCGAGCTGCGGCGACCGGCCCCCTCCTTGCGACCGTTCAGCTGAGCCTGCAAACGCCGTACCTCGCCCGCGCTGATCGCCGGACACATGTAGAACCAGCCGCCGTTCTTGGCGTTCTGTCCGGCCAACAGACGCACCATCAGCGACTCGATCAACGGCACGTCGTCGGGATCGCCGAGACGATCAAAAAACAGGATTGACAAAGCGATGGAGTAGGTCTGCGTCTCCTGGATGCTGGCCCTACGAATGGCGTCGGCGGCACGGAGCACCGCCTTGTCGTCTTCCTTGGCGCCGCATTCCAGAAGGGCCAGCCCCGCCAGGGCAGTGGCGCCGATCTGATTGTGCCGCCACTTGCCATCCGCGAGCTGCATGTCCCGCAGCGCCTTGAGACCTCGGTCGACGGCCCTGTCGATTTCGCCCTTATCCACCGCACGAGCGGACGTGTCCCCTATCGCCAGCGCCATCGTCGCCAGGAGTCCCAAAGCCAGCAGCTTTTTCATGGCGTGTCCCCGAAGAAATGAGGGAAGCTCACCTCCTCACAGGATACCGCGCGGCTGGGGAATTACCAGCCCGCCGCTTGCGGCTTAGCGGCCAGCGCTAAGCCGCAAGCGGCGCACCGGCTCCTCAGCACCGCGAGGTCGGCCACAATTCGGATCCGTAACGGGCCGCGCCCTGCAAGTCTTCCTCGATGCGCAGCAGCTGATTGTACTTGGCGATGCGATCGGTACGGCTGGCCGAGCCGGTCTTGATCTGGCCGGCGTTGACGGCCACGGCGATGTCGGCGATGGTCGTGTCCTCGGTTTCGCCGCTGCGATGGCTGATGATCGTGGTGAAGCCACTGCGACGAGCCAGCTCGATGGCGTCGAGCGTCTCGGTCAGCGTGCCGATCTGATTCACCTTGATAAGAATGCTGTTGCCCGCGCCCTTGTTGATGCCCTCTTGCAAGCGCTTGGTGTTCGTGACGAAGAGATCATCGCCGACCAGCTGCACCTTGCCGCCGAGCTTGCGCGTCAATTTCTGCCAGCCGTCCCAGTCGTCCTCGGCCAGGCCGTCCTCGATCGAGCGGATCGGCCAGCGCTGGCAGAGCTTGTCCCACAGGTCGATCATCTCCTCGGACGAGGCGATGCGGTCGGGCTGGCTTTTGAAGAAGCAGTAGCCGGTTTTGCCCTTCTTCTTGGCCTCGTCGAACAATTCCGTCGTGGCTGGATCGAGCGCGAAAGCGACGTGATCGCCGAGCTTGTAGCCGGCCTTCTCGACGGCCGTGGCCAGCAATTCCAGGGCTTCATCGCTGCTCTTGACGTTCGGTGCAAAGCCGCCTTCATCGCCGACGGCGGTGCTGAGGTGGCGATCGTGCAGCACGTTTTTCAGATGATGAAATACCTCGGCGCCCATGCGCAGGGCTTCGCGGAAGTTGGCCGCGCCCAGCGGCATGATCATGAACTCCTGGAAATCGACGTTGTTGTCGGCATGCTTGCCGCCGTTGAGGACGTTCATCATCGGCACCGGCAGATAGCATGCATTGGTGCCGCCGAGATAGCGGTACAGCGGCAGGCCGACGGATACGGCGGCGGCGTGGGCCGCGGCGAGCGACACGCCGAGCATGGCGTTGGCGCCCAGCTTCGCCTTGTTCGGCGTGCCGTCCAATTCGAGCATGAGCTGATCGAGGGCGACCTGTTCGAGGGCGTCGTGGCCGTGCAGGCGCGGAGCGATGGTTTCGTTGACGTTGTGGACGGCTTTTTGCACGCCCTTGCCGAGATAGCGCGACTTGTCGCCGTCGCGCAGCTCCAGCGCTTCGTGCGCGCCGGTGCTCGCCCCACTGGGCACGGCGGCGCGGCCCACCGAGGCGTCTTGCAGAATCACCTCGACCTCCAGGGTCGGATTGCCGCGGCTGTCCAGAATCTCGCGGGCGTGGATGCTCTCGATACTGCTCATGTCAAACCCCTCCTGGTTAGCCGCGACCCGAAGGGGAGCGCGGGATTGTCTCCGCGCTCCCCGTCGGGTCGCGGCTAACCGATTGTCATTATTCACAATGGCGGCAGATTGCCGGCGGCGTCGAACTCCAACGCACAGGGCCGGCCGATCGCCGTGAATTCGGTTTGACGCTCCGCATCCGTCAGACACGGCTCGGACACGTCCAGCTCTTCCAGGTGCATCGTGTTGTGAATGTGCAGAATGCGGGCGTCCTCCGGGGCGCGGGTGCCGATGATGGCCAGGGCGGCGTCGAGCACCTCGCGATCGGTGTCGAAGTGGACGGGAAGGAAGGCACCCTCGGGATAGCCGGCCGTCAGGCAGTTGATGACGGTGGCGCGATAATTCATCTGCCGCACCAGCCGCGTGGACACGAAATCCGCCAGGCCGACGCCGGCGGCGTTGCCGTGCGTCTTCTCACTCAGGCCGCGGACGTAGATCAGCCGCATGACCGGAATCCCCTCCGGCATCGGCTGCATGCGGAATGCGCGTTTGCGGCCGACGACGTTGGTATCCATGCCGGAGCCGCTGATGTTTTTGCCGATCTCGTCCACGATGAGCAGGTCGGCCTTGCGCAGCGGCAGACGCATCAGCAGACGCCTCGCCTCGACCAGCAGCTTCTCCTCGCGCGTCTCGAACGCCGCCGGCGCGACGCCCTCGACGATCGCCGTCTCGTCGTAGGCGTTCTCGACAAGAGCAAGTCCGAAGGCGATGGGAGCGGCTTTCATGAGCGTTCGACCGACCGAGCGGACGACGTTGTCGTAAGGATGATCGAGCAGGATGCGATGATAGGCGAGGGCGCCGGTGTGCTTGCCGAGGCCGATCATCATCATCTTCATCAGGCCGCTCTCAAGGGGTCCGTGATAGCCAGTGTGCGGCTTGACGCGGGCCACGACGCCGATGTGGTCGGCTTCCGAGGCGATGCGGTCCAGCATCACAGGGAAGCCCTCGGACGTGACGCCCACTTGCACGGTGTCCATCGAGGCGCGGATCGGCACGCCGACGAACTCCTCGGTGATGCCGTAGCTTTCGAGGATGTGTTGCTGTCCTTCGGCGGTGCCGCCGCCGTGGCTGCCCATCGTCGGCACGAGAAACGGCTTGGCGCCGAGCTTTTTGAGGAAGGCGGCGGTGCTTTTCAGCACGAGGGGAATGTTGGCGATGCCGCGACTGCCAGCCGTCAGCGCCACGGTCTGGCCGGGGCGGATGCGTCGGGGCAGGTCCAGCTGCTCCAGGGTGGAAGCGACAGCGGCGGGGATGTCGGCGACCCGCGGCCGCTCGAAGCTCTGACGAATGCGAACCATACGGGGATAGATCACAGCGCACCTCCTCTACGTTTAGCCGCGACCCGAAGGGGAGCGCGTTGCTCCCGCGCTCCGCTGCGCGTCACGGCTAAACGAATACTCCATCTATATGGTAGGGCGGAGCAGCGCCGGCAGCCAGTAATTGTCATTCAGGGAACGTTCGAGGGGCAGTTGTGATAGGCGCCCAGCAGCAGCAGGAGGCGTGCCTGGGCCTTGTTGTAGCTGCTCACGGCCGTCACATAATTGGCTCGGGCTTGCGAAAGCTGGCGGATACTATTCAGCACACCATCATAGGTTTTGTTTTTCATGGCCGTCTCTGGACTTTCCTCGGTCACGCGCAAATCCATGATCCGATAGGTTTCCTTGGCATGGTCGATGGCCTTGGACGCCAGGTCGAGCTGCTCGCGGCCGCTGACGACGGCGGTGAAAGCTGCTTCGACGCCGGCCCGCAGCTTGATTCGCAAGCTCAGCAGCGACAATTCGGCCTGCTGCAATTGACTCTGCGCCATTTGCAGCCGGCCGCACACCAGCGCCGCGCCGGTATGCGCGCACAGGCACTGGGCGAGGCGGGCCTGATCGATGCCCTGCTGGATGGCGGCGATCAGCCCTTGCAATTCACGCACGCCCGGCCCATTGTCCTGCGCTTGCCGAACCAGCACCTCGACGGGGACGGAGATATCGACGCGATCCATCGGTTGCAGCATCTCGCGCGGCATCGCCGCGCCGCCGTTGATGCCCATCAAGGAAGCCAGCTTGGCGGCGGCCGCCTCGCCTTGCTGGCGGGTATGGAGGATGTATTGTTGCCGGCCGCTGACCGCGGTTTCGATGGCCTCTACAACAACCTGAACGGGCTTTTCCAATTTGGCCAGCTTGCGGGCGCGGTCCAGCAGTTTTTCCTCGTAAGTCATCAGGTCGCGCGCCACCACTTCGCCCTGCACGGCCGTCAGCCAGTCGAAGTACGTGTCGGCCGCATCTTGCAGATTGTCGATCTCGACCTTGCTCAGCTCGGAGCGACGCCGCCACAGCGTCGCCTCGGCGACCGGCTTCTTGAAAGTGTCCTTGCGCAGCGCTTCGGGCATGCAGGAGCGCAGCGCCGCGTCGAGGGCGATCTGGCTCTCGTTGACGCGCTCGCGCGCGGCCAGAATGTCGCCATTGCGCTCAAGGGTCTGCCGCAGTACAAAGTCGAGATTGACGGCGACGCCCTTCGCGGCGGCTGCGTCAACAGCCACCGGAGCGGGCAGCGCATCGGGGAGCGTCGGATTGTCCGCTATCTCCTGATGAAATGTGCGGATCAATCCAGAGGAGCCGGCCTGGCGATCGTCGGCCGTCTCTTCCCCCGCATGGTCCGGGGCGACGCTGCGCCGCAAAAGCGGCGAGAAATTGCTGGAACGCGGACCCGGCGCAGAAGGAGCATTGAGGAGCCGCTGTTTCATCGGCGGATTGATCTGGCAGCCGGCGGGCAGCAGCAGAGCGCCGGCGGCGCACAAGGAGGCAACACGGCGCGGCAGGCGGCGAAACGGCGCAAGAGGCAATCTGGCGCGGAGCATGAAACGGTCTCCTGCAAGGGCGAAAATGCGAGCTTGCAGGTTACATCGGTTGCCCGCCTCTCCGTACTTTGCTATTTGTGCCAGAGCCTTGCCCTTTAACGTCTTTTCTACAGCTTCCGCAAATGCCGGACAAAAGCTATCAGAGCCCGTAGCGTAAGCGAGGGCGGACTTGCCCTCGCTTACGCTACGGGCTCTGACGAAAACGAATCAATGGTGGGAGCTCGACTATGGCATTCGACAGCGATTATGGCAAACCGGAGCCGACGCGTGAGGAGATTGATCGTTTGCCTGGCCCGGTCCTGCTCGAATTCGGCACCGCTTGGTGTGGTTACTGTCAGGCGATTCAGCGTCCGCTGGAAGCGTTGCTGGCGTCTTTTCCCCAGGTCCGCCATATCAAGGTCGAGGACGGCAAGGGCCGGTTGCTGGGCCGATCGTTTCGCGTCAAGCTGTGGCCGAACCTGGTGTTTCTGCGCGACGGCCGGGTCGTGACGCAGCTGGCGCGGCCGGAGCCGGAAGAGGTTCGTCAGGGCTTGGAGTCCATCGTAACCAATCCGAGCCGCGACCGTGAGGGAGCGGAAGACAATAACGGAGGCCAACCATGAAAGCTGCCTACATCGAGACAACGGGCGGTCCCAATGTGATCCAGTACGGCGACCTGCCGCAACCTGTGCCGCAGACCGGCGAGGTGCTTGTCCGCGTCGGGGCCGTCGCCGTCAATCCCATCGATGTGTACATCCGTGCCGGCGCCGTGGCGATGCCGCTGCCCAGGCCGTTCATCGTCGGCTGCGACCTGGCCGGCACGGTCGAGCAGCTGGGGCCGGGAGCCAGCCGCTTCAAGGTCGGCGACCGCGTGTGGGGATCGAACCAGGGGCTGCTCGGGCGGCAGGGCACGTTCGCGGAATACGCTGCCATCGGCGAGGATTGGCTGTATCCGTCGCCGGACGGCGTGGACGATAAGACCACGACGGCGGCGGCGCTCGTCGGCATCACCGCGCATCTCGGTCTGTTCCGCGACGCCCAGCTGAAAGCCGGCGAGATTGTCTACGTCAACGGCGGCACCGGCGGCGTCGGCTCGATGGTCGTGCAGATGGCCAAGGCCGTCGGCGCCAGGGTCGTCACCGCGGTCGGCTCGGCGGACAAGGCCAGGCTGTGTCAGCAATGGGGCGCCGATTGTGTCCTCAATTACAAGAGCGACGACATCCCCGCGCGCGTGCGCGAATTCACGCGCGGCCAGGGCGTCAACGTCTGGTACGAGACGCAGCGCGAGCCGGATTTCCTGCGCATCGTGGACCTGATGGCGCAGCGCGGCCGCATTATCGTCATGGCCGGACGACAGGCACAGCCTCTCTTTCCGGTTGGACCGTTCTATGTCAAGGGTTTGTCGCTGCACGGCTTCGCCATGTTCAACGCCACGGCCGCCGAGCAGCGGCGCAGCGCCGACGAGATCCATCGCTGGCTGAAGGATGGCCAGTTGAAGCCGCCGATCGGCCGCGTTTTTCCGCTGGCGCAGACGGCGGCGGCGCATCAGCTGCTCGAAGAAAACACCCTGGGCAAGGCCGGCACCCTGCTCGGCAAAGTGGTGCTGACACCGTGACGCGAGGAGAGCGCGCAGCGCAAGCAAGTGCAGCACTTGCTTGCGCTGCGTGCTCGGATATTCGCACCCCGGCAGAATCCTCACACGCGGCGCGAGCCGAACATGCCTTTTTTCTCTGCCTTTCCTCTCTTCCCTCAAGTGCAAGCTATAGTTGAGCGGACTCGCCCAGAGTGACACTCTCTCCGTCACTCCGAGAGCGGACAACGTAGCAGCGAGGGAGGTGTGGCGTGAAGCGGACCATTCGCCTGCGTGGCTTGAACGGCCCGTTTAAGGGACAATCGTGGGAGGCCGCGGAGCTGCTCCGCGTCGGCCGGATCGGCCCTTTGGAAGTGGTGCTGGAGGACAGCTCGGTCAGCCGCAATCACGCCGAGATCCGCATCACCGAGCGCGGCTGGCGCCTGCGCGACCTCGGCAGCACCAACGGCACGCGTCTCAACGGCGTGCGTCTGAGCGCCGGTCAATGGCCTTTGCGCACCCGCGATCTCATCCAGTTCGGCGAGGTCGCCATCGTCGTCGAAGCCCTCTGCGACGGGGAGTCGGAAAGCGAGAACCCTGGCACCGAGGAGATGCGCGTCGAGGCCACCGCCAAGTCGTCCTGGGACGAGGCGCTGGAAGGCATGGCCTTCGACAGCCAGCGCTGCCCCCGCGCCGGCGAGCAGCTGCTGGCCCTGCTCCGCGCCGGTCATCACCTCGTCCACATCGAAAAAGAAGAAGATCTGCTCAACTCGATCCTCAATGACGCCGTGGCCGTGCTCGATGCGCAGCGCGGCGCCATCGTGCTGGCGGAGGGACCAGAGGATAAGCTGAAGCTCAAGGCGCTCGTCACGGGCCGCGGGGAGCCGCGCGCCGTCGCCGCCGGCCGCGAGGGCACCGGCGGACGCTTCCAGTTCAGCCAGAGCCTGGCCAATCGCTGTGTCAGCCGCGGCGAATCGATCCTCTGTCATCGCGTCGATGAAGACCCCGAGCTGGCCATGGCCAAGAGCATCGCCGAGGGCACCATGGCCTCGGTGCTGTGCGTGCTGCTGCGCACGCCGCGCAAGCGCCTGGGCGTGCTGCACCTGGACCGCAGCCCCTGGCAGAAACCGTTCACCATGGACGAGCTGCACCTGGCCGACGCCCTCGCCGCCAACGTCTCCGCCGGTATCGAGTGCGCCCAGCTTGTCCGCAAACAGCGCGATCTGTTCCTCGATACCATCACCATCCTCGCCCAAGCCGTCGAGATGCGCGACGAATACACCGGCGGCCATACCTTGCGCGTCAGCACCTACTCCATCCTGCTGGCCCAGGAGCTGAATTTGCCGCCGCAGGACATCGATCTGATCCGCATCGGCACGCCGCTCCACGACATCGGCAAAATCGGCATCGACGACGCCATCCTGCGCAAGCCGGATCGCTTAACTCCGGAAGAGTTCGAGATCATGAAAACGCACACCGTCAAGGGAGCGGACATCGTCTCGACCGTCCCGGACCTGCGGCCGATCATTCCCATCGTCCGCTCGCACCACGAGCGCTGGGACGGCAAGGGCTATCCGGACGGCCTCGGCGGCGAGGCCATCTCGCCGCTGGCGCGCGTGGTGGCGCTGGCCGACGCCTTCGATGCCATGACCTCCGATCGTCCCTATCGCAAGGGCATGCCGCCGGCGGTCGCCTTCACGGAGATCGAGAAGCAGATCGGCCGGCAGTTCGATCCCGCCTTCGCCGCCGCTTTCCTGGGCATGCAAGAGACCATTCTCAAGGAAATGAACGTTCGGGCGACCGTGCTTGCCCCCTCCAAACGCGTTCGCGTCCTGTCGATGGGATGAGCCGCTTGCGGCTTAGCGGCAGCGCGCTAAGCCGCAAGCCGCTTCGCCAAGCGAATTCATCGTTTTTACCCTTGATGAAACCGTGCCGTCCCGTCTATCCTAATCCTCAAATGTCATGCCTCCCACATTCCAGTGTTGAAGGGGGTTACCTCTTCTCGTATTCAGCACCCGACGACGGCGGAAGAGCGCTCAAGAGAGGGTGTTTCGGTGGGACTCGGGCAATGGGGCCGCACGATGTCCAGCACAGAAAATGAATTTGCGCGCTTGATGGAGCGTGTCCGCGCGGGAGACGCCGAGGCGGCGCGCGAAATCTTCGAGCGCTACGGCCGGGCCATCCATAGGGTTGTGCGCCAACGCCTGAACCGGCGCATGCGCGTGGAGTTCGACTCCCTGGACTTCGTTCAGGATGCCTGGGCCTCCTTCTTCCATATCCCTCCCGAACGCTGCACCTTCCAGACGTCCGACGATCTCGTGGCTTTCCTCACCCGCCTCGTGCGGAACAAATTGACAGACGCTTATCGCCAGCGCTTCCAGACGGCCATGCATGACCGGAGCAAAGATCGTCCCTTGCATCCCGATGTCCACGATCGCCCCGGCCGGCAGCCGACGCCGAGTCAGCTCGCCATCGCTGAGGAAGAGTGGGACCGCATGCTCCAGGACAAGCCGCCCAAGCTCCGCAACGCGCTGGAAATGCTGCGCGCGGGGCACTCGCGGCGAGAAATCGCCGAAAGCCTGGGTGTACATCCGAAAATGATCCAGCGGCTCCTCCAGAAACTGGAGGAGAGGCAACGCGAGCTGAATGAAAGGCAGGAGAGGTCGCCATGACGCCGGCCGAGCCTCCTCCCTCTCGGGGCCAGGATTCTGCTGTATCTCCTTCGCTCGGCTCGGGCAACGCCGCCCGCCGGACGCAGGAGATGGAGGGAGGCGGCACGCCCCGGCCGGAGTCGAAATCGGACCTGCTGGCCTTCGGGTTTACCGAGTTTCACCGCCTCAGCCGCCAGGGCGAGCGCCCGGAGATTCACGAATGGTGCGACCTCTTCCCCACCTGCCGATCGTCCCTGCGCAGGATGCTGGAGGTCCAATCTCACCTTGGCTCGCAGCTCGACGAGCTGGTCAAGGGAAGCTGGGACGAGTCGATCGACTGGCCGAGGGCGGGCGAGCAGCGCGAGGGATTCACCATCGTCCGCGAGCTGGCCCGCGGCGCCTTCGCGCGCGTGTATCTGGCGACCGAGCCGGCGACGGGCGATCGACTGGTGGTGCTCAAATGCTCCCAGGTCGGCGACGCCGAGGCGCGGACAATGGGCCGGCTGTCGCATCCGGGCATCGTGCCCATCCTCTCGGCTCGACGCGACGAATTCGCCGATCTGACTCTGGTGTGCATGCCTTATCTGGGCAGCGCCACCCTGGAGGATGTTCTCGATCGTGTCCGGACGGCGTCGGCCGGCTCGCGGCCGAGAAAGGCCGTACTCATCCTCGATGCCATTCGCGCGTGTGCCCAGCCCGAAGATCCCTCCACTCCCCGCGCCGATGCGCGGCTGCAACAGGGCAGCTATACCGACGGCGTCCTTCTTCTGGCGGTGCAGCTGGTCGAGACGCTCGCTTTCCTGCACACCAACGGCGTCTGCCATCGCGATTTGAAGCCGTCCAACGTGCTGCTCGATCCGTCCGGCAAGCCGCTGCTGCTCGATTTCAACTTGTCGGACAGCGAGCGCGAGGCCGCCGCTCCCGTCGGCGGCACCTTGCGTTACATGGCCCCGGAACAGCTGCACGCTTTCCTGGACAAGCACCCGAACACCCTGGACGAACGGGCCGATTTCTACGCGCTTGCCGTGATGGTTTACGAATTGCTCGCCGGCGAGTCTCCTTACGGCGACCTGCCTTCCGACGCCCTCGCGGCAGAGCAGGCGCGAATCCTGCTGGAGCGACGAGCCGCCGGTTTCCGCTCGTTCCGGCAAATTGCTCCCGATCTGGAGCGTCCGGTGGCCGCGATCCTCGATCGTTGCCTGGCCCTCGAAGTCGCGGAGCGGCCGGGCAGCGCCGCCGAGCTGGCGGCCGAATTGAGCCGGCAATTCACGCCGGCGCGACGACTGCGTCGCTGGCTCGCCGCTCGCCGTCGCTGGGTGCTGGCCACTCTGGGCTTGCTCGTGGTGGCCTTCGTGGTCCTCGCTTCTGTCTGGGCCGTCATGCCGCCCTACAGCCAGCGCGAGTACGACCGCGGCCGCATCGCCTACCGCGCCGGCGACTTCAATGCGGCCGAGATGCATTTCGATCGAGCATTACGCGCCGAGCCGAATGACGCGCGCTTTCGCTTTGCGCGCGGCTGCGCCCGCTTCCAGCAGAGTAAATATCTGTCGCCCGAACAGGTGAAATTCGATCCGATTCTGGAGGATCTGACCTCGACCGAACCGGGACCGGCCGATCCTCGCACGCTGGCGGTACATGCCTATGTGCAGATTCGCAATCAAAAATCTCCACTCGCCATCAGGCTCTACAATCGGATCGAGAAATCGGGTAATCGTTCGGTCATGGTGTTGAACAACCGAGCCTATGCCTATATGAGCATATCGCAATGGGAGAAAGCCCGGAGCGATTTGGATCGCGCAGTCCAGCTCGATCCCCACTGCCAGGCCGCGCGCTACAACCGGGGGCTGGTCGCCATGAACATGCGGATAACAAGGAAAATCCCAGCCATCCCACGGCAGGCTTTGCAAGATCTGGAGCAGGCACTTCAATTGGGACCAAGGTCCTCGGCTCTCTATCGCGATGCCGCTGTCCTGTATGCCCTCGCCGCTGAGGATGATCCCCAGCAGGGACAATTCGAACGTGCGTTGTCTTATCTTCGACAAGCCATCGCCACAGGAGAAGCTCCGGCAAAATTCGATCAGTTCCCATCGTTACGAGACGCTCTCAAACGTCCCGAGTTTGTGGTACTCCTCTCGTCCTCTCTGCCTCAAGCCTCCCCCCAACCCGATTTGCATCTAATCGATCCAGTACAGATGCCTGATTAGTCGGTTTCTGTATATCTGTTTATTTTCCTCTTCTCGGCTCTCTAAATTATCATTTCGCAAACCGGGGAGCGAGGAATTTGTGAAAATTGAAAAAATACAACTTTTTTGTCCACTTCCGTAAGTAAATCTCGATTAGGTAAGTGTGTAAACCGTTTCGGTCGTTCCTTGTGACGGTCCTTGTCCGTCCTTCTTTCTCCGGCGACGCCAAATCGGTCGCGACGAGCACCCTGCTCGCCAGACCTGATCCCCCCTTTGTCAAGCCGCCTGCCGGAGGTTCCCCAGAGTAGGTCAGGCCGGAATGTCTCACCTACGAGAAGGCAGCCGTCCAACCGGCGGTTCACTTTTTCCCCTTGGTCGATGTAAGGAGGTCCCCATGTTCGAGCTGTTGAGCCGCGCATCGCGCACCCGCAAACTTGTCGCCTCTCGCTTCGCCAGTCTGATGCTGGAACGATTGGAGGATCGTCTCAGCCCGGCAATGATAGGCCCCCCTCCTCCTTCCGGCGAGACGATTTCCTTGAACGTCACGTACCTTCCGAACCGAGAAGCGACATTCTCGGGACAATTGACGAATCAATCCGGCCCCGTCGCCAACCAAACGGTGAATCTCACCGGAGTGGTCAATGGAGCAGCAACCACCAATTCACAGGGCGACTTCAGCGTCACGCTCGCGGTGCCGCAGCTCGGCACGGAGTACGCGGCCAGCGCCGACGGGCTATCCAACACCGCTCAATATACCCTGGTCAACGGCGCCCCCGTGATTTCCGATTTCACGGCGATGTCCCTGGGAAATGGTTTGTGGGAGTTCAGCGGCAGCGTCAGCGGCGCTCCCACGCAAGGCGAAGTCGTCAATTTCGGCGGCATCACTCCTCTCATGGGCCAGTCCGACTCGGTGAACCCGGACGGCTCCTTCGACTTTTATGCCATCGTGAACTCGGGTCAAGGAGGGTGGGCCTCCGCCCAGGCCGTCGATTGGTGGGGAGACACGTCCACGATCAATTCGACTTATGTGGCCGCTTAGCCGTCGCCGTCCCCACGATTGGAACCGCAACCGTTCGCGCCGCTGGCGCGGACCCAACCCGATGATTAACCAACGAGGACGATCATGAATTTTACTGACGAATCGTTGCAAATCCTGGCTCAACAGCTGGGGGAGAACAGCGTGTCCAGCCGTGCCGAGCTGGAAGCGAAGGTGGCGCCGCTTTTGTGCCTGGTCCTGCGAACCGGGCAGGGGCGTCCGTCGCTGGTGCAGTGGGTGCAACGCGCGTTGCCCCGCGTGGCGCCGGCGTCGCGGCTTGGCCGCCCCGTCGATCCGGAATGGGCGGCGCCGCGGCTGGCACGGCTGCTCTGTTCGCAGCTGCTCCAGAGAATCCGCACCCGTCGAAACACGGTGGCCAAGCCGGAAACCATCGTGACGCACTGAGCGCCTGCTTTGAAAGCCGTTTGCGGCTTGGCGAGTCCGCTAAGCCGCAAGCGGCGTTTGCGCGCAACTACCGGCGGAAGCCTCTTCCCTGCGCCGCCTCTCGATGTTACAGTTCTAACTGGACGGGCAGCGAGCTGATCTTGTCGCTGTGGTGTCTATAGCAGGATGGTCCGGCACGCGAAAGAGAACCCAGGACACGGTCGTCCGGCCGACGCAAGATGGTTTCAGGCGTGCCGGCCAGGCGGATCGCGCGATTCGTTCGGCAGACGTCGGCTGGCAGGACAGTGTCTCAGCAGGGAAAGGAGATTGACGTATTCCCCCTTTCGATCGTCATTCGCAGCAGCAGCACGACCGCGGTTTGCGGATCAATGAACAAATCCGTATCAGCCCGGTTCGCCTGATCGGGGTCAACGGCGAGCAGCTCGGCGTCGTGCCCACTTCGCAAGCGATGGAAATGGCCCGCGAGGCCCAGCTCGACCTGGTCGAGGTGGCCGCCAATGAGCGTCCGCCGGTGTGCAAGATCCTCGACTACGGCAAGTTCCGCTATCAGCAGTCGCACAAGAAGGCCAAGACCAAGGTCCATCACCAGAAGCTCAAGGAAATCCGCGTCCGCCCCAAGACCGGCGAGCACGACGTGGAAACCAAAATCAACCAGGCTCGCAAGTTCCTGGAGCACAACGATAAAGTGCTCGTCAATGTGCTGTTCCGCGGCCGCGAGCTTCAGCACATCGAGGAGGGCCGGCGCATCATCGATTCTATTCTGGAGAAGCTGGCGGAGGTCTCCAAGGTCGAGAAAGCGCCGTCGATGGAAGGCAAACGCATGACGGCCATGCTCGCCCCCAAGGCGGCGAAATCGTAACGTGGCGATTTTTCCCCTGCACGCGCCGCCGCTTTCTTCCTACAATTAGGATTTCCCCGGATACGCCGGTGGAGCGGAGTAAACAAGATAGGGTAGGACCATGCCCAAGCAAAAGACGCACAAGGCCTCGAAGAAGCGTTTCCGCGTGACGGCTTCGGGGAAGCTGAAACGGCGGCAAGCCGGCAAGAAACACTTGCTCAGTCACAAGACGGGCAAGCGTAAACGCCATCTGCGCGGCGTCGTCATCGACAGCGGCAAGCTGGCGAGCAAGTACATCGAGGTGATGGGCGGGAAAGCATAAGCCCTGTTTAGCCGCGAGCCGTAGGCGAGCGCGAACACGCTCGCCTACGGCTCGCGGCTAAACAGAGGAGAGGGAGTTTCTGATGACACGAGCACGCAGCGGCAAGACGGTCCTTCGCTGCCGCAAACGCATGCGTCGTTTGACCAAGGGATTTCGTCTGAGCCGGCATCACCTGTATCGTCAGGCGGTGGTGACGCTCATCCGCGCCCGCGTCTATGCGTTCCGCGACCGGCGCGTCCGCAAACGCGAGTTTCGCCGGCTGTGGATCGTCCGCATCAACGCGGCCTGCCGCATGCGCGGCCTGCGCTACGGCCAATTCATCGCTGGCTTGATTAACGCGAAGGTCGAGCTGAACCGCAAGACGCTGGCCAACCTCGCGGTACATGATCCAGATACGTTCACGAAGATCGTCGAGCTGGCGAAGGCGAACCTGCCGGCAGCGGCGACATAAGGAGTGGTGTGACCGGCGAGCGGGGTCGCGTCAGCGCCCCGAGTGTTTCCGCTGCACTCG
>Ga0335075_10008444_pt1 | contig 15767 bp, 16 predicted proteins | sample Lox_Sample_24_FD_206723 | JGI IMG/M metagenome (GOLD analysis project Ga0335075, IMG submission 206723) | Soil microbial communities from Loxahatchee National Wildlife Refuge, Florida, United States - Lox_Sample_2.4 | ecosystem: Environmental > Terrestrial > Soil > Wetlands | place: USA... | reverse complement strand
GCCGGCGGCCTGGCGATCACCGTGACGTCCGCCATCACGCATCTCCCAGCTTGTCGAGGCGGTCGAGGAAGGCGGCAATGAGTCGGGCGATTTCAGGTCCCGAATCCTCCTGAAGAAAATGCCGTCCAGTCACCATGTGCGGCCCTTCGGCATGCGGCAGCAGGCGCTTGAACCGTTCCGCGAAGGTCGCAGCGTCGAACACCTCGTCCTCACGCCCCCAGATGATCAATGTCGGCAGCTTGGACTTCGCCAGTTCAGCCTCCAGCCAGGTGAAACGGGCCTGGGCGCGGGCCGTGTCGTCGAGAGGGATCCACCGGGGCCAGACCCAGGTCAGAAGCCGCGTCTCGGCATCGGGCAGCACGGCGTCGTAGACCGCCTGCGCCTCACTCCGGAATTTGTCACGGCCGACGACCGACAGATATATCCCGCGCCGCGCCAGGACATTGTGCCGGCCCAGCAGGTAAGGCCCGACCAGCGGTGCGTGCATCGTGCGCCAGGGGAATATGCGGGTGTGGAACTCCGCCGGTGGCGTCGGCCAGGCCCAGGTGCTCATGACGGACAGCGCGCCCACCCGTTCCGGGTTGTTCATCGCGAAACCCAGGCCGGTCGGCCCACCCCAATCGTGGCAGACCACCGTCAGGCGCTGCAGATCGAGCTGACGAATAAGCCCCGTCAGGTTGGCGATATGGCCGTCCAGGCTGTGCGCCCTCGTGCTGGCTGGCTGTAGCGCGGGACGCAGGCAGCGTCAGGTTGGCGATATGGCCGTCCAGGCTGTGCGCCTGCTCGCGAGCCGGCTTTTCGGACAGGCCGAAGCCGATCATGTCGGGCACGATGACGCGGCGACCGGACTTCACCAACGGCGGGATGACGTCGCGATAGAGGAAGCCCCAGGTCGGATTCCCGTGCAGCAACAGGATCGGATCGCCCGCGCCCGCGTCCACGTAATGCATCCGCCCGTCATTGACCCGCATGTAACGGGGGGCGAAGGGCCATTTGTCGCGAAACCCCTCGATGCTTTCCAGCGCATCCGTACTCATGCCTTGGTCCTCATGCGGTTACGCGGCCTGTCGCGGCGGCTTCGGTCATGGCTGGAACCGGATCGCTCATGCTGCCAAGCGATGGGTGTGTTCCTCCGGCGAGTTTCGTCTCGTCGAATGCCGGTACGGGATCGCACGCGAAGTCCGCCATCAGGCTCCGAGCTTTTCCACAAGTTCGGGGAAGCTTGCGACGACGATGTCGTGTCGCGGGTCGGGCTCAGGATCGGGTGGCCCTTCCGCACCCCACTCGTCAGGCCGGAGCACGAAAGCTGTCCGATAGCCGCAGGCCTTGGCGGCGTTGAGATCGAAATTGTGGCAGGCGACCATGCAACATTCGTTGGGATCGAGCTGAAGGAACCTGGCGCAGGTTATGTAGGCCTGAGGCAGGACCTTGTATTTGCCGATTGCTTCGCAGGAGATAACCGCATCCCAGGAAAGGGCATTTTGTCTGGCGGTGTCCATGATGATGCGGAAGCTCAGCAACGTGAAGGAGACACACATGAACTTGCCGCGCAAGCGAGTCGGGGAAGTCCGGCCAGCATTTCAGACTGTGAATCGTGCCCCACCACAATGTGTGGCGCTCTTCTTCGTTGAATGCGCCAAGCCCGTGTTCGGCGATCACTTGGTCGAGGGCGTCGCGATGGGCGTCGTCGAACGTCATCGTGGCTGGCGCGTGTTCGCCGTGGTTCAGGATGAGTTTAAGGGAGCGGCGACGGAATTCGTTGGCGACCCTGGTCCAATCGCGCTCGATACCGTGCCGGGCGCCAACCGCTGCAAGCGCCGTCCGCATGCCGGTATGCCAGTCAAGAATGGTGCCTCCGGTATCAAAGCAAAGCGCCTCGACATTGCTCAGGCTCATGCTGTCATCCTCCAAGATCGCGGATTACGCCGTAGGCGAGAGGTCGCCGCGTCCAATACCGCGCCTTCGTCAAACTCCCCGGTCTCGCCATCCCACCATCTGCCTATTGCCACCGGGCACCTTGCAATTCTTGCTGCCTGGGTACATTCTAGAATATCCATACCAGAACGCAAGGTGCGGACGACGTCCGCCACCATGCGCGCTCGCCCCTGTGATGTCCGGATTGGAGAGGATCGCCAAATGAGACTGCAACAGCAGCTTGATGCGTTCAAAGCCGAGTTCGCGCGGACCGCACCGGCCGGCCGGCCTGCGCTCTACGAAGCAAAGATCGAGCAATTGCGTGCCAGCTTCGCACTGGAGCGCGCGATCCGGACGGGCGACCTGGCGCCTGATTTCACCCTCCCGGATGCGCAGGGGAGGGATGTCTCGCTTGGCAGCCTGCTGGAGGCAGGGTCCGCGGTCGTGACCTTTTATCGTGGGGGCTGGTGCCCTTACTGCAACATCCAGCTCCGCGCGTATCAGGCAGTGCTGCCGGAATTGACCGCCCTCGGCGCACGGCTGGTTGCGATCTCGCCACAACTGCCGGACGGCTCGCTTTCAACCAGCGAGGCGAACGAACTGACCTTCGGCGTGCTCAGCGACGTCGGCAACACCACCGCCCGTGACTACGGGCTTGTGTGGTCTTTGCCGGAAGAGCTGCGCGCCGCTCTCCGGTCGAACAACAAGGCACTGCCGGGCATCAATGGCGACGATAGCTGGGAGCTGCCGGTACCGGCGACCTATGTCATCGCCCGCGACGGTCGCGTCGCCCTCGCTGCCATCGACGTTGACTACCGCAATCGCCTGGAGCCCGACGCCATTCTGACCGCACTGCGATCGTTACGCCCGGCGTGATCCCACCCGACACGCCAGTGTGCATCATCCCCAACGACCGATCGAACCCCCACCGCGGCGACACTACCCCGAGGAGACGCCATGATCCGGTTCTATTTCCACCCGACTCCCAACCCCGCGAAGATCGCGCTCTTCCTTGAGGAGGCCGGCCTTCCGTACGAGATCATCCCTGTGGACACCAGCAAGGGCGAGCAGCACACGCCCGCTTTCCGCGCGATCAACCCGAACGGCAAGGTACCGGCGATCGTCGACACGGATGGCCCCGGCGGCAAGGAGGCACGCGTCTTCGATTCCACGGCGATCCTGATCTATCTCGCCGAAAAGACCGGCAAGTTCCTCGGGAAAGCCGAGGACCGGCCGGAACTGCTTTCCTGGCTGCTGTTTATCGCCTCTGGTCTTGGCCCGTTCTCCGGCCAGTCCGTACATTTCCAGTTCGCCGCGCCCGAGGGGCTCGATTACGCCGTGAACCGCTACCGCCGCGAAGCTGAACGCCACTACCAGGTGTTGAACGACCACTTGGAAGGGCGGGCCTTCGTCGTTGGCGATAGCTACACAATCGCCGATATGTCGGCCTGGGGATGGCTCGATCGCGCGTCCCGCGTGCGCAAGGGTGCCGATGACCCGCTCGGACCCTACCCTCATCTGAAGCGTCTTTTCCAGACCGTCGATGCTCGACCGGCAGTCAAGCGCGCACGCGCTGTCGGCATGGATCATGATTTCAAAAAGGTCAACGACGAAGAGACGAAGCGCGCGCTCTTTCCATCGAATTATCCGCCTGCTGCATAGGGACGACAGCCGTGAAGCTCGACGGAAAGCGCGTCCTGGTCACCGGTGGTTCGAGCGGTATCGGCTTCGCGATAGCCCAGGCCCTCCTCGCCAAGGGTGCCAGGGTCGCTATCACGGGCCGGCGCCCGGCCGTCGTCTCGGCCGCCGTGGACGAGTTGCGCAAGGCTGGTGGATCGGTCGCCGGGATCGCCGCAGATGTGGGCACAGAGGAAGGCCGAGCGCTCACCTTGCGGCAAGCGCTCGACGCGCTCGGGGGCCTCGACATCCTGGTCAATAACGCGGGCGGTGTCCGTGCCGGGCGCCTCGAGGTCATAGCGCAGAGCGACATCGAGGCGATGCTGAACGTCGATCTTCTGGCACCGATCCTCCTGACCCGAGCGACTCTGCCGTTACTCCGCGCCGGCGGTGACGGCATGGTGGTAAATATCGCATCGGGGATCGCCCTGATCGGTGCCCCGTTCTACGCCGCCTATGCCGCCGCCAAGGCGGGTCTCGCAAGGTTTGGGGAAGCCCTGCGCCGCGAACTGAAGGGTGAAGGCATCCACGTCCTGACTGTCTATCCAGGCGGCACCGATACGCCGATGATGAAAACGAACCGAGCGGGACCGGAGCTTGGCTTTAGCCGAGAACCCGCCTCGGCAGTAGCGGACGCCACGGTCGAGGGCATCGAGTCCGATGCGTTCGAGGTCATCCGGGGCGGCGAGACCCGTGCTCAGATGATTGCCCTCAATCGGGATAATCCTGGGGCGATCGACGAACGGATGCTCACCATGAAGCCGGCTCTCGAAGAAGCCGTGAAGGATCATTCGGCCCTTTGAGCAGCGAGCAGTGAACACGGTACAGGAATTGGCTGACCGCCAATGGAGTGACTATCGCGCCCGACAACCCGGAACATGCTTTGCGGAGCCGGATTTTATCCTGTCTCTTGCCGGAGCCTACGAGCTACAGGATGCCGTTGCGACACTTCGGATAGCATCCGGCGATCATTTGATCGGCTATAAGGTCGGTTGTACGGGACCGGGTACCGTCCAGCAGTTCGGGATGCAAGGGCCGATCCGAGGGTGCCTCTTTGAGAGCGAGGTTCGGAGGCACGGTAACGCTTTGGATTTTGAGAATTTCGCGAGCCTGGCAATCGAAGGCGAAATGGCGGTACGGATCGCACCTGATGGCACCATCGCGGCGGCGTTCCCGGTTATCGAACTGCATCACTTCGTTTTCAGGGGAGCCAGAAAGACGCTACCGGAACTCGTCGCTAATAATGGCCTCAACGGCGGCTTTGTGCTGCCGCATGACGGTTGGCTCTCGTCGCGGGAGTACATGGAAAAGACGGGCGTGCTGTCGGTCCGGATCAATGATCACCTTGTCGCGTCCGGCAATCTATGGCCATCGTCTGACGGCGTTGGGTCTTCGCTCGCGTGGCTTCGGCGGCACCTGGCGGATACTCGCCTCAGCCTCTTGCCGGGACACATCGTTCTGACGGGAACGCCGCTCGAGCTTTATCCTGTTCGCAGAGGTGATCGGGTGGCAGTTTTCGTCGATGATGAAATGGGGGCATTGTGCTCAGTCGTGTGATCAGCGACGTCTTGGCGCGCCTTGCTGAAACCGATCGGTGAGGGACACGAACTCGGCCTTGACGGCAGAAGCTGTTGGCCCCGCGATGGCCAGATGCCTGCGGCGGCCGAGATTGGATGGTGGGATGGCGAGACCGAGGGAATTCGACGAGGCGGTGGTGCTTGACGCCGCCGTCCAGTGTTTTTGGGCCCGGGGCTACGAAGCGACCTCTGTCAAAGATTTGATGGAGAAGACCGGCCTCACCGCCGCGAGCCTTTACAACGCGTATGGCGACAAGCATGCGATATTCCGGACGGCGCTCGATCGGTACATCGAAAACAGCATCGGAGCGCGCATCCGGCGTTGCGAGGCCCTTCCGCCGCGCGATGCCATCCGGTCGTTCTTCGACGACATCCTGCACCGGTCGCTCAGCGACCGCGAACACATGGGCTGCATGGTTGTGAACTCGGCGCTCGAGCTTGCACCTCACGACGCCGAGTTCCGCAAGGTCATCGCTGCAGCACTCAAACGGATCGAGACATTTTTTCGCGCGTGTGCAGAGAACGGGCAGGCAGACGGGACGATCACACGTTCAAGACCTGCCGGCGCACTTGCGCAGCATCTGCTCAGCGTGCTGATGGGCGTACGCGTCTTGGCTCGAGTTCGTCCCGAGCGTCCACTCCTGGAAGGCGCGGTCGGCGCGGCGCTCACCTTACTCGACGACCCGTAAATCGAGACCCCGCCAGACGGCGCGCGATACCTCGCGGTGTCAGGACGAGGCGAAGCCAATTCCGGCGATCGCCTGAACAACCACCCGCTTGCCCTGGCCGGAGCGACGATGGACCATGCTCCGACCAGGGCACGGGAGGGGCGCGCATGGTCGATCTGGTGCTGCGTGGCGACACGGTGGTCACGCCCCATTGTATCGGCGCCTTTGACCTGGTGATTGACGGCGGCCGCATCGTCGCTGTCGTCGCCGGGGGCACGATGCCGTTGCCCGAGGGCGCCAGGCTGATCGACGCCTCTGGCAAGATCATTTTGCCGGGTGGCATCGATCCGCATGTGCATTGCAAATGGTTCTTGCCGAACCCGGACGGCACCGCCGGGCTGACCGATCCGCCCGATATCGTCAGCCGCGCCGCCCTGCACGGCGGCACCACGACGATCATCGACTTCGCACGTTGCCGCGAGGGCACCAGTGTGCAGGATGCCATCAACAGGCGGGAGCAGGACTGGAAGGGGCACTGCGCCTGCGACTACGCGCAGCACCTTATGGTGGAAGGCTCCCTGCCGGTCGCGCTGTTCGGCGAGCTCGCCGAAGCAATCCAGGCGGGATTTCCGACTGTAAAGATCTTCACCACCGACATCACGCCCTCGCGCAAGGGACGCATGGTGGATTTCGGCGACATCTGGGAAGTATTCCAGGTACTGGCCGCAGAAGGTGGCCTGGGAGTGATTCACTCCGAGGACAACGACATCGTGATGCACATGTACGGCAAGCTGATCCGCGAGGGTCGCACCGGGTTTGCCAACATGGCAGAGGTGCACAACACCCTGTCGGAGGACATCTCGTTTCGGCGGATTATCCGCCTGGCCGAAAAGATCAGCGGCACGGCGCTTTATATGATGCACGTTTCGGCCGAATCAGGCGTGTCGGCGATCCGCGATGCACGGGCGCGCGGCGTGCCGATCTACGGCGAGTCGCTGCACCAGTACATGCTCTACACCAGCGAGGACTACCGCCGGCCGAACGGGCAAATCTACCATACCTATCCATCGCTGAAATCGACCGGGGACCAGGCGGCGCTGTGGGCCGGCACGCTGGACGGATCGATCGACTGCATCGCCACCGACGAGATCTGCTGCACGCTTAAGCAGAAGCTGCAGGGCGCGCGGATCGACGATACCACGGGCGGCAATGCCGGGGTCGAGCCCCGCGTGGCACTGATGTACACGGAAATGGTCGGCCGGCGTGGCTACTCGCTGTCGCGCTTCGTCGATCTGGTCTCTACCAACGCGGCGAAGATCATGGGGCTTTATCCGCGCAAGGGCGCGCTGGCAGTCGGGTCGGATGCGGATATCTGCGTGCTTGACCCGGCCGACAAGCGGGTGATTCGGGCCGCCGACCTGCACGAGGCTGACTACACGCCCTGGGAAGGCCGGCAGATGCTCGCCTGGCCGTGTCTCACATTGCTGCGTGGCAAGGCGGTCGTGGAGAACGGACAGTTCCTCGGCAGCCTGGACGACGGGCGCTGGCAGCACCGGAAGGTTGCCTCGGAAATCATTGCCGGGCCCTGCCTGTGACCGACGCCGAGCTGCGGGTGCTGCTGGTGGACTCCCTGGTGCTGTGGGGGGTAAGCGGGAGCGTCGCTATGACTCCATGTGCAGCCGAGATCAGCACGCCGGCCGGGCGGTTCGTGCTGCGCCATGCCGTGCCGACCCACAGGCCGGCCCGCTGGTTTCTGCACACGCCGGACCGCGAAGCCGCCGGGCGCGGCCCGCGCGCGCTGCCGTCGATCGTCGCCGTCCTGAGTGCGCTCAGGCGTGAAACTATCGCCTGTTGAGAGCCAATGGAGGGGAAGATGCCGCAGGTTCGCCAGGAAGTTGACAGTCTCGGCACCGTCGAGGTTGCTGCCGACAAGCTTTGGGGCGCGCAAACCCAGCGGTCGCTGCAGCATTTCAGCATCGGCCATGATCTTATCCCGCGCGAGATGATCACGGCCTATGCCGTCCTCAAGCGGGCGGCTGCGACCGCCAACCATGCCGGTGGCCGTCTGGACGACACGGTTCACCGGCTGATCGTTCAGGTCTGCGACGAAATCCTTGCCGGACAGCATCACGACATGTTCCCGCTGCACGTCTGGATGACCGGCAGCGGCACGCAGTTCAACATGAACGTCAACGAGGTGATCTCGAACCGCTGCTGCCAGCTCGCCGGCACGCCGCTCGGCAGCAAGCAGCCGGTGCATCCGAACGACCACGTGAACATGTCGCAGTCGTCCAACGACACGTTTCCGTCTGCGATGTATATCGCCGCCGCCGTCAACGTCACCAGCCGCCTGGTCCCCGCCGTCGCCGAGCTGCGCGACGCGATCGCCGCCAAGGCGGCGGAATGGGACAAGATCGTCAAGATCGGGCGGACCCATATGCAGGATGCGACGCCGCTCACGCTTGGTCAGGAGTGGTCGGGTTATGCCGGGATGCTGTCGGACAACCTGGAACGCATCGAGGACGCACTGAAGGGCGTCTACCGGCTCGCCCTGGGCGGCACCGCTGTTGGCACAGGCATCAATGCTGCCCCCGGCTTCGCCGAGGCCGCCACAGCCGAAATCGCGCGCTATACGCATCTGCCCTTTGTCAGTGCCCGGAACAAGTTCACCGTGCAAGGCGCGCACGATGCGCTGGTTCAGCTCTCCGGCACATTCCGCACGCTGGCGGCGTCGCTCTACAAGATCGGCAATGACATCAGGCTGATGTCCTGCGGGCCACGCGCCGGCTTCGGCGAGTTGCTGATCCCCGAGAACGAGCCGGGCTCCTCGATCATGCCCGGCAAGGTCAATCCGACGCAGGCCGAGGCTCTGACCATGCTCTCCGTGCAGGTCATGGCGAACGATGTGGCGGTGGGATTCGGCGGCGCCGGCGGCTATCTGGAGATGAATGTCTATAAGCCGCTGATGATCGCCAACATCACGCAGTCGATTACGCTCCTAACTGATGGCTGTACGAATTTCCGCAAGTTCCTGGTCGAGGGGACCCGGCCGAACCAGAAGAAAATCGCTGAATATGTCGATCGCTCGCTGATGCTGGTGACGGCGCTCGCGCCGGTGATCGGCTATGACAAGGCGTCCAAGATCGCGCACCACGCGATGGATCATGATCTGACGCTCAGGGCCGCCGCCCTGCAGCTTGGCTTCGTCACAGAGGAGGAGTTCGACCGGGTGGTGGACCCGGCAAAGATGGTCAGCCCCTATGTCGCTTCGTCAACCTGACCGGGAAAGTGTCTGAGCAGTTCTCTGAAACGCCCCGTCCGGATGCGCGAGCCGTCCTCGCTCGCCGTCGTGGCCGCCGGTCTTGCGGTGCTGCCATTCCACCCACGGAGGCGCCGCGGGGGGCTGACCCGTCCATCCTGCCGTTCTACCCTGATCCCGGGACAACCGGGACATAACGCATGGCGTGGCGGGTCGGCGTCGATTCAGGCGGCACTTTCACCGACATCTGCCTGTTCGACGACGCAACCGGGCGTCTGGAGGTGTGGAAGGTTGCTTCTACGCCCAGCGACCCCTCCGCTGGCATTGCAGACGGCGTGGCCGAGGCCGCTGCCCGGCTCGACGCTGCCCCGGACCGGATCGCCTATTTCGGCCACGGCACTACCGTCGCCACCAACGCGCTCATCCAGGGCACCGGCGCCCGCACGGGCCTGATCACCACCGACGGGTTCCGCGACTTGCTGGAGATCGGCCGCCAGAAGCGCCCCGATCTGTACGACCTGCAGATCGACAAGCCGCCCGTCCTGGTCTCGCGTGACCTCAGGTTGGAGGTCCCGGAGCGCCTGCGCCACGACGGGACCGTCGAGACCCCGCTCGACATCGTTGCCTTCCGCGCGGCCGTTCGGCGCCTGCGCGAGGCGGGAGTCAAGGCGGTCGCGGTCTGCTTCCTCTACAGTTTCGTCCAAACGGACCATGAGGCCGAGGCCGCGCACATCCTCGCCGAGGAATTCCCTGAGGCGTTCGCCTCGGTCTCACATCAGGTCGCGCCGGAATTCCGGGAGTACGAACGCCTATCCACGACCGTGGTCAACGCCACGCTGGGGCCGGTGATGCGACGCTACATCAACCGCCTGGGCGACCGGCTGACGGGGCTGGGGGTGACCGCCCGGCCGCACCTGACACAGTCGAATGGCGGGGTCATTGGCTTCGAGCAGGCCGCCCGACTGCCGGTTCGCACCATCCTTTCCGGCCCTTCCACGGGCGTCGTGGCGGCGCAAGCGATCGGCAGCGCCGCCGGTTTTACGGAACTGATTACCTTCGACATGGGCGGGACCAGCACCGACGTTGCGCTGCTGCAAGGTGGGCAAGCCCGTCTGGCCGGCGAAGCGACGGTGCAGGGCTACCCGATCAAGTCGCCGATGCTGGACATCCACACGGTCGGGGCCGGCGGCGGCTCGATCGCCGCCATCGACAGCGGCGGGCTGCTGAAGGTCGGACCACTCAGCGCGGGCGCCGATCCGGGCCCGGTGTGCTACGGCCGCGGCAGCGCGCAGCCGACGGTGACCGACGCCAACGTAGTGCTGCAGACACTGAACCCTACCCATCTGCTCGGTGGCCGCATGCCTATCAGCCGCGATAGCGCAGAGCAGACGATCGCGGCGCTGGCCCGCCAGCTCGGGCTGGACACGATGGCGACCGCCCAAGGCATCATCTCGGTCGTCACCGCCAACATGGCCCGAGCGATCCGCGTGATCAGCGTGCAGCGCGGACACGACCCTCGAGACTATACGCTGGTGGCGTTTGGCGGCGCCGGCCCGCTGCACGCCGCGCGCTTGGCGCAGGAGCTGGAGATCAGCCGCGTGCTGGTCCCCAGCACGCCTGGCATCCTCTGCGCTGTTGGCCTGTTGCTCACCGATCTGCGCGCCGATTTCGCCGCCACGCGGCTCGCTGCGCTCGGCCCCACAGCTTTGCCCGGCATCGCCGACGCGTTCGAAACGCTACGCGGTCAAGCGGAGCACTGGTTCGATGTAGAGGGAATCGCGCCGGACGAGCGTCGGATCAGCCGAACGATCGACATGCGTTATGCGGGCCAGAACTACGAGATCGCGGTGCCAGTGCCGGAAGGGCCGATCGGGCCGGCGACGCTGGATGCGCTGGCCGGCGCATTCGCGGCGGCGCATCAGCGACTGTACGGCTTTACAGCCTACGAAGACCCTATGCAGCTTGTCACCTACCGGGTGGAGGCTCTCGGGCTGGTACCAAAAGCGACTATCGTGACACATCCCGACGCCGTGCCGGACGCGGCGTCGGCACTGGTTGGGCGTCGAAATGTCTGGCTCGCCGAGGCTGGCGGTTTCATTGATTGCCCGATCTACGACCGCGCGCTGCTAGCCGCCGGAAACCGCATCAGCGGCCCGGCGGTGATCGAGCAGATGGATGCGACCACGCTGCTGCTGCCCGGCATGCGGGCGCGCGTCGATTCCACGCTCAATCTGATCCTGGAGTGGCCATGAACGATGCAACTGCCGCTACCGTCATCGATCCCATCACAGTCGAGGTGATCGGCAGCGCGCTGTCCTCGATCGTCGAGGAGATGGGAGAAGCGCTGATCCGCGCCAGCTACTCCACCAACATCAAGGAACGGCGGGACTGCTCGACAGCGCTGTTCGATGTGCATGGCAACACGCTCTGCCAGGCCGAGCACATCCCGATGCACCTCGGCAGCTTCATCGGGCTCCTGCCGCAGATCATGAAGCGCCATTCGGTGGCGGAGATGCAGCCGGGCGACGTCTTCGTTGGCAACGACGCCTATGAGGGCGGAGGAACGCACCTGCCGGACATCGTGCTGGCGGAACCGATTTTTGTCGAGAACCGGATCGTCGCCTGGGCCGTGAACCTGGCGCACCACGCCGATTTCGCCGATCGCGGCCACGCGCATATTTACCAGGAGGGGCTGCGGATCCCGCCGATCCGGCTCTACCGCGCCGGCGAGTTAATACAGGACGTGCTGGAGCTGATCCTGCTGAACTGCCAGGTGCCGCGCGAGCGCCTGTCCGACCTGCGTGCCCAGATGGCGGCCAACCGGCTTGGGGTGCAACGCATGACGGCGCTGTGCGCCAAGTACGGCCGCGCCCGCGTGCTGGCGGCCGGCGACGCCCTACAGGATTACGCAGAGCGCAAGATGCGGGCCGGCATCGCGTCCATCCCGGACGGCACTTATCGCTTTGCCGATCGCTACGACTGTCCGGAGATCGACGGTGAGCTTGACATGTCCTGCGCAATCACCGTCGCCGGAGACGAGATGCATCTGGATTTCGACGGGGCGCGGCAGGTGCGGGCCGGGCTCAACATGACCTGGACGGCGCTACTTTCAACCGTCTACTACGCCGTCAAGACGGTGGTCGATCCGACGATCCCGCCGAATGCCGGGCTCGCCCGCCCGCTGCACGTGACCGCGCCCACGGGCAGCATCGTGAACTGTGTGCATCCGGCGGCGGTCAACGGCCGGCTTGGTGCCTGCCAACGGGTGGTCGATCTGATCCACGGCGCCCTCGCCGAGGCAGTGCCCCAGCGAGTCACCGCCGCCAGCAACGGCGCCTGCACCTCGGTCACGTTTGCCGGACAAATTCCAAATGAAAGCGACGGGACGAACAAGCTCTGGGTGTATCTGGAAACAATCGGCGGAGGCTCCGGCGCACGGGCGACGAAGGACGGGCTCGACGGCGTGCATGTGCACATGACCAATACCTCGAACTTGCCCGTCGAGGCGCTGGAGATTGAGTATCCGTTGACCTTGCTGCGCTACGAATTGGTGGATGGATCGTCCGGGGCGGGGCGCCAGCGCGGCGGCATGGGACTGCGACGGGTTTACCGCGCTGAGGCCGACTGCCGCGTGCGCGTCGATATCTCCCGAGTGCTCAGTGCACCATGGGGGTTACGAGGCGGCGGCGAAGGTGGTCGGGCCGCGGTACGGCTGTATGGCGGCCTGACCCTGGACCATGGCAATGGCGCTATGCGGCCGGGAGATGTGCTGGAGATCATCACCGCCGGCGCCGGCGGCTATGGGCCGCCAGCGGAACGCGATCCAACCGCTGTCACGCGGGATCTGGCGAAAGGCAGAATGAACCGCTGAACGGCTACTGCAGCCCGTGCGCCTGCATGTAGTGCAACCCCGCGTACAAGGCGCTGAGCAGCGTTGCAGTGGCGGCGATCACGATCGGCATCTGCCACCAGCTTGGCAGCTTGGCGACAATCTGCGTGGCGAGCAGATCGACCTTGGCGCTGACGGCAGAGAGGGTGGTTTCCACGCCCCGCAGCCGGCCGTCTACCCCGTCCATGTGGATGTCGAGCCGATCCATCCGGCTGTCCAGCCGGTCCATCCGCTGCTCCAGGATTGCCATGCGCGCTTCCATGCCAGGATCATGGGGTCCGCCGCCCGCAGTTGCAAGCGTTTGTCGTTGCAGATGTACAATCGTAGGTTCGGCTCGGTCGCTCATCCGGTCACGGTACGGTAGGAGCCCTTACCCACCGGTGAACGGGGCTACGCCGCCAGCTTGTCGAGCTCGCGCAGGATCGACTCGCCCATCACGTTGGTGCCAACCCGAGCGGCACCCGGCGCCATGATATCGGCCGTGCGCAGACCGCTCGCCAGCACATTCGTGCAGGCCATCTCGATTAGCGCTGCATCGTCCTCCATCTGGAACGAATAGCGCAGCAGCATCGCGAAGCTCAGGATCTGCGCCAGCGGGTTGGCGACGCCCCTGCCGGCGATGTCGGGCGCGCTGCCGTGGATCGGTTCGTAGAGTGCATGCCGCTTGCCGTTCGGCTGCACCGCGCCGAGCGTCGCCGACGGCAGCATGCCGAGACTGCCGGTCAGCATGGAGGCGAGATCGGACAAGATGTCGCCGAACACATTAGAAGTGACGATCACATCGAACTGGCGTGGATTGCGCACGAGCTGCATTGCGCAGTTGTCGGCGTACATGTGCGTCAGCTCGATATCGGCGTAGTCGCGCTGGTGCAGCGCCGTGACGATCCGGCGCCAGAACAGCCCGGACTGCATCACGTTCGCCTTCTCCACGCTGGTGACGCGCTGCTTTCGCCGGCGCGCCAGCTCGAAGGCGACACGCGCAACGCGTTCGATCTCGTTCGTGGTGTAGGATTCGGTGTCGAAGCCCCGCTGCTGGCCATCGGGCAACGTCTCGATCCCGCGCGGCTCGCCAAAATAGAGGCCGCCCGTGCTCTCGCGCACGATCATGATATCGAGGCCGCGCACCACCTCAGGTTTCAAGGTCGAGGCATCGACCAACGGGGCGAGCACGCTTGCCGGGCGCAGATTAGCGAACAGGTCTAGTTCCTTGCGCAGCCGCAGGATCGCGAGCTCCGGGCGCATGTCGAAGCCGAGCTGCTCCCATTTCGGCCCACCGACTGCGCCGAACAGGATGGCATCGGCGTCTTTGGCCGCCTGCATGGTTGCCTCGGTGATCGGCGTGCGGCGTGCATCAATGGCTGCACCGCCCACCAGATCCTCCGAGAGGTCGAACGAGACTATCCGCCGGCGGTCCATCCAGTCGATGACGCGACGCACTTCGCGCATGACCTCCGGACCGATGCCATCGCCGGGCAGGATCAGCAGCTTCTTGTTGGCTAGCATGGCGCTCACGGTCGGGCGGAGGTTGTGGCGGTTGCCCAGGGCTGCTCGGCCCGTCGTCGCGTCTCGTACGCAGCGATTGCATCGGCATGCGCAAGCGTCTGGCCGATGTCATCGAGTCCGTTCAGCAGAAGGTGCTTGCGGAACGGGGCGATTTCGAAGCGGATCTCCTCGCCGTTCGGCCGTACCACGACCTGGCGTTCGAGATCGACAGTCAGCCGTGCATTGCCGCCCAGCTTCGCATCCGCGATGAGCTGATCGCAGATGGCGCGTGGCAGGCGCACCGGCAGGATGCCGTTCTTGAAGCAGTTATTGAAGAAGATGTCGCCGAAGTCGGGAGCGATCACGCAGCGTATGCCGAAGTCAAGCAGCGCCCAGGGCGCATGTTCGCGCGAAGAGCCGCAGCCGAAATTCTCGTGCGCCACGATGATCTTCGCATCGCGGTATGCGGCCTGGTTCAGTACGAAGTCGGGACGTTCGTTGCCTTGGTCGTCGTAGCGAAGCGCATGGAACAGATGCACACCGAGGCCGGTGCGTTTGATGGTCTTCAGAAAGCCTGCCGGGATGATCTTGTCGGTATCGACGTTCGCCATCGGCAACGGGGCCACGACGGCGGTCAGCGTGGTGAACTTGTCCATGGCGGTTCTCCCCGGCTAGGCCTCGCCCTTGAGCGTGCGCATGTCGTTCTGCAGATGATGGATCTGGCGCTGCACGCCTGACAGGCTCATCTGAGATCGAGCGAAGCTGCTGCGTATGCGAGCGCAGCACCCCCTGTGACCGCTCGACCGCCTCATCGACTTTCCTCTCGATGCGATCCGAGTGAGAATAGGTCACCCAGAAATCGTCGCGCATGATGGTTACTTGGTTCTGCAGCCTGTCAGTGCGCTCCATGATATCCGCGCGGGTCCGCACGAGTTCCTCGCGCACTTGCGCGACCTGCCCCGTCATCTCGTCGCGTGCTTGCGCGATTTGCGCCGTCAGGTCCTGGCGTACTTGCACGATCTGCTGCGTGAGCTCGCTGCGGAACTCGACGATAGCGGAGAGAATGGCCTGGAATTGCGGCACGTCGCTCATGTTGCGACCAGTTGCCGCACGTCGGCCAACCGCCCGGTGACCGCCGCCGCCGCCGCCATCGCCGGCGACAGCAGATGCGTGCGCCCGCCTGGGCCCTGGCGGCCCTCGAAATTGCGGTTCGACGTGCTGGCACAGCGCTGGCCCGGCCTGAGCTTGTCCGGGTTCATGCCGAGACACATCGAGCAGCCCGGTTCGCGCCACTCGAAGCC
>Ga0335075_10008443_pt1 | contig 15767 bp, 16 predicted proteins | sample Lox_Sample_24_FD_206723 | JGI IMG/M metagenome (GOLD analysis project Ga0335075, IMG submission 206723) | Soil microbial communities from Loxahatchee National Wildlife Refuge, Florida, United States - Lox_Sample_2.4 | ecosystem: Environmental > Terrestrial > Soil > Wetlands | place: USA... | reverse complement strand
TCGCTTGCCGCCAATGTCCAGTCCTGCAAACATCCTCATCGCTGCTCTCCATTCGTTGCTCACGAATCACCAGCGAAGGGTCCCCCCGACGCCGGAGAGCAGCAACCTCATGTACGGTATGTATAAGACAAACGGCAAGGCCGAGCGCTTCATTCAGACCGGCTTGCGCGAATGGGCCTATGCCCGCGCCTACAACACCTCAGACGAACGCATCGCCGAACTGCCACGATGGCTTCATCGCTACAATTGGCATAGGCCTCATGGCAGTATCGGCTCCAGGCCACCCATCAGCCGCCTTGACCTGACCGGGAATAACCTATTGAAGCTCCGCAGCTAGCTTGGCACAGCAAGTCCAAGCTTGCCTCGCGCCACGACGCAACCGGCCGCTCATGTCGCCCGCAGAGCTCGACGACACGGCGAACGAGCGCTGCGTTCGAAGGCGCGAGCGTACGCCGATCGAGCCGCACGTTGTCCTAGAGTCCGGTGCGGGTATGGCCGCCTTTCCGGATGCACCATTCGTTGACGAGGATCTGCGAGGCGCCGATGCCGGCTGCGCTCCACGTCGCGTCGGGCGCGTAGCGGTTGAGCGTCTCGATGTAGAAGTCGAAGATGCGCTCGTCGGCGGGCATGGCGTTCCTCACGCCCATTACGAACTGCACGTAAAGCGGACCCTTGAGCCGCCCGTCCTTTCGCATCAACGCAGCTTGGACAATGTGCGAAAGATCGAAACATTCGATCTCCGGCTTGATGTCATGCCGAACCATCTCGCCGGCTAGCCAGTCCACGAGGTCGGGCGGATTTCTCGTACACTCGGGTCGGAAAATTGTTGGAGCCGACCGACTGGGACGCCATGTCGGGTTTAAGCGGCAGCATACCTCCGCGCGCAGCGCCGGCCCCGGAGCGTCCGCCGGTCGAAAACTGTACGATGAGGCCGGGACAATGCTTCCGCAGACACTCCATCAACCGGGCGAATCGCCCCGGGTCTGAGGTCGGGCGACCCTCGTCGTCGCGCACGTGGCAATGCACGATCGAGGCCCCGGCCTCGAAAGCCTCATGAGTGCTCTCGATCTGCTCCGCAACCGAGAGCGGCACAGCGGGATTGTCGCTCTTGGTCGGCAGCGAGCCCGTGATCGCGACGCAGACGATGCAGGGCTCGCTCATGAGGCGCGCGCCAGCACAGAGTTCCATTCGACAGTCTTGAAGGGGTTCGGCATCCCGAGTGTCTCCGCCTGCCTGGGATCGTCGACATCCTTGAAGTCGGCGATGAGACTTTCCTTGACGCCGAACACAGCGTCGTCCTTGAGCCACGGACAGTCGGGCGTGAAGATGTGCGTCGTGACCTTTTCGTATCCCGGCGCTGACACGATGAAATGCAGATGCGCAGGCCGGTTCGGATTGCGATCGAGGGCATTCAGCATCTCGCCGACAGTGCCGTCGTACGGTATCGGATAGAAGCGCGGATAGGCCGAGCGGAAGAAGTAGCGGCCCTCGGCGTCCGAGGTGAACACGCCGCGCAGGTTCATGTTGGGCTGCACGCCCTTCTGCTGTACGTCGTAGAACCCATCCTCGTTCGCCTGCCAGACGTCGAGCATGGCCCCGGCAATCGGCTCGCCCCGGGCGTTCGTGACGCGGCCATGCACCCAGACGGGCGCGCCTTTCCCGTCGAGGCAGATATTGACCCCGTTCGCGTAATGCGGCGCGTTGGCGATGTAGAAGGGGCCGAGCACGGTCGACTCCGTCTCGCCCGACGCCTTGTGATTGTTGACGCTCTCGACCAGCATGGAGACGCCGAGCGTGTCGGAGAGAAGGATGAATTCTTGCCGCCAATCGGTCGACAAGTGGCCAGTGCGGGTAAGGAAGTCGATCCGTACATCCACTCGTCCATCGTCGGCTTCGCCTCCTTGATAAAGGCGTGCAGATGCTTGACCAGCGTGTCGACGAGAAACTTCACCCGCGGGTTCGCGTTGGGGCCGGAACGGTCCTGCACCACCTGAATCGAGTCATCGACGGTGAAGTAGTATTTCATCTCCCGCTGTGCTTTCGCGCCGGTCATCGGCGGCGATGCTCCGTTCCGTGACGACAGATCGTTGTCCATATGGCTATCCTCCAATAGTGCGATTTATGGCGAGGAGCGCGTTCCGCCCGGCGTCTCTCCGATCAGACTTGGTGAGCTTGGTCGGCGAACGCGCCCGCCTCCTTCACTGTGGAAAAGGGCGTTCCGACAAGGATTCGGCGGACGGGGAAGAACTGAATTCCGGTCCGCTCGGTGAATAGGCCCCAAAGGCCCCGGCGCGCGAACAGCATGACGACGATGGCGATGACGCCGAGGATCAACAGGTACCAGGAGCCGTAGTCGGCGAGCATGGTTTGTAGGATCATGAAGACGACGACGCCGACGATCGGACCTTCGATCGTGCCGATGCCACCGATGACGACGATGAAGATCACATAGGCCGTCCAGTCGAGGACGGAGAAGGCAGCGTTCGGGGAAATGCGCGCCTTTTCGACATAGATCAGCGCGCCGGTCAGGCCGGTGATGAAGGCCACCGCTAGATAGACGAAAGTCTTGATCCGGTGGGAATCCACTGCGACGGCGCGCGCCGCCTCCTGATTGTCGCGCACGGCAGCGAGCGCCAATCCCTGGCGAGCGCGCAGCAGCCCGTAGATGAAGCCGATCGTCCCGGCGGCGAGGACAACCGCCAACCAGTAGCAGACGGTGTCGACGGCCTGGGCGCTGCGAAAGCCGAACGCGCGGCTCGCCATCGCCACGCCGAACATCTCCCGCGCGGCGCGCGCGGGGAGCGAGGTCCCGGTGCCGCCGCCGAGCGCCGTCCACTGGGCGACCAAGAGGCGCACCACCTCCGAGACGACCCAGGTTCCGATGGCGAAATAGGCGCCCTGCAGGCGGAACACAAACTGGGCGGTGAGGACGGCGAGCGCCGTCGTCGCTACGCCGGCGATCAGGATCGCGAGCAGCGGGTCGAGCCCCGCCAAGACGACGAGGGCGAACATTGCATAGCCGCCGAAGCCGACGAAGACCTGTTGGCCGACCGAGACCAGACCGGCGTAGCCGGCGAGCAGATTCCAGCACTGCGCCAGCACCAGCATCGTCAGCATGAAGAACAGGTCTTGTATGGCGGCGCGCGAGGCGAACACCGGCGCGGCCAGGGCTGCCAGTATCGCCGCGACGGCAAGCGGCATGAAGACCGCAGAGGCTTTGGTGCGCGTAGTGACCCGCCAAGCCTCCGGCGTCGAAACCACTTCGCGCCTCCTAGTCCGTCGGACGGGGAAACAGCCCGCGCGGCATCGCCAGAAGCACGGCGATGAACGCGACATGGCCGAGAAGGATCTGCCATTCGGGATTGATCGCGGCGCCGAAGGTCTGCGCGACCCCGATGATGACGCCGCCCGCAAGCGTGCCCCAGAGCGATCCGAGACCGCCGATGATTACGGCTTCGAAGGCGTAGATGAGCCGCGCTGGGCCGATGGTCGGATCGAAGTTGGCGCGCGCGCCGAGGTAGAGGGCGGCGATGGTGGCGACGATCATCGCAATGCCAGTTGCGACGGCGAAGATCCGCTCCGGCCTGATTCCCATCAGGCTCGCCGTCACCTTATCGTCCGATGTGGCGCGGAACGCGCGCCCGAGCTCCGTGCGGTAGAAGAGGTGATTGAGGCCGACGATGACCGCAACCGCGGACAGAAAGGTCAGGAGCGGCATGACTCCGATGCTGATCGGACCGACCGGCAGCGAAGCCGTCTCGAGCAAGCCGACCGAGATGCGCCGGCTGTCGGCCGAAAAGGCCTCAAGCAGGCCGTTCTGGATGACGATCGAGAGGCCAAACGTGACCAGCAGCGGCGGCAGGATGTCCGGTCCCAGCGTCCGGTTGAGCACCTGCAGCTGAAGAACGAAGCCGAGCGCGAACATAATCGGCAAAGCGATGAGCGCCGCCACGAACGGGTTGAGCCCGAGCGCGGTGATGAGGGACAGAATAAGGAAGGCGGCGAGCACAATGAGGTCGCCGTGCGCGAGGTTGACGAGGCGCATGACGCCGAAGATCAAGGAGAGCCCAGCGGCGAAGAGCGCGTAGAGCCCACCAAGCAGGACGCCCTGCACAAGCGTGTCGGCGAAGCTCACCATCAACTGGCTCCGAAATAAGCTGCATGAATGGCCTCACGGGTAAGGCTCGCTGGCGAACCGGATAGCGTGACCCGGCCTTCCATCATGCAATAGACGCGGTCAGCCACTTTCAACGCCTGGCCGATGTCCTGCTCGACGATGACGACGGACGCGCCCGTCTCGCGCAGTCGGGGGAAAATCGCATACATGTCGCGGATGACGACCGGGGCAAGCCCGAGGCTGACCTCGTCGCAGAGCAGAATCCGGGGATTTGACATGAGCGCGCGGCCGATCGCCGTCATCTGCTGCTGACCACCGGAAAGCGTGATCGCGGGGGCGGTCCGCCGCTCCTTGAGAACCGGGAACAGTTCGTAGACAGTCTTCAGCGACCAGGGGCCGGGCGCCTGCCGGCCGTACCTTCCGATGAGCAGGTTCTCCTCGACCGAGAGCGAGGGGAACAGCCTTCTCCCCTCGGGGACCATCGCGATTCCGAGCGCCATGACGTCGGCCGCGGGAAGAGCGCCGATCCTCCGGCCCTCGAACACGATCTGCTCGTCCGCATTGCTCAGGACGCCCGCGATCGAGCGCATCAGCGTCGACTTGCCGGCCCCGTTGGCGCCGACGATGGCGATCGTTTCCCCCGGCTCCAACGTCATGTCGACGCCGAACAACGCCTGGAACTCGCCATAGCGCGCGGTCAGGCCATGGATCTCGAGGAGCGCCATCACACTTCGATCCCGAGGTAGACTTCCCGGACTTCGCGCGACGCCATGATCTCATCGGGTTTGCCAACGCCTATGACTTTGCCGAAGTTCAAGACCAGCAGCCGGTCGACGACAGCGTTCAGCGCATGCAGGACGTGCTCGATCCAGATGATGGAAACGCCCCTTTTGCGGACGCCGCGAATCGTCTCCACCAGCGAATGGCACTCAGCCTCTGTCAGGCCGCCGGCAATCTCGTCGAGAAGGAGCAATTTAGGATCGGTGGCCAGCGCGCGAGCGAGCTCGAGCCGCTTGCGTTGCAGGAGGCCGAGCGCGCCCGCCGGCTGATTGGCCCGGCCCGCAAGCCCGGTTTCGAGGAGAATCCCAGCGCAGCGCTCAGCGACCTCCGCCTCGCGCTTTTGCGATCCGAACGCGGCCGCCACGAGCAAATTTTCGAACACCGTGAGATTTTCGAACGGCTGCGGGATCTGAAAAGTGCGGCCGATCCCCCGCAGGCACCGCCTCATCGGCAGCTCGGACGTTACATCCCCGCCAGAGAAGCGAATGGCACCTCCGTCCGGCAGGAGATTGCCGGCGATGAGGTTGAACAGGGTCGACTTCCCGGCGCCGTTGGGGCCGATAATCCCTAGCGCCTCCCCCTCCGCCAAAGCGAACGCGACGTCGTTGGTCACCCTCAAGGCGCCAAAGCTCTTCGAGACATTTTGCAGCTCGAGGATCATGTCGCTCCCCGGAGAAGGGGGCCGACCGCAAGGATCGGCCCCCTGAGTTCAGCTTACCCGATCGGCTCCATCTTCCCGCCGGCCGGGATCTGGGGCGCCGTTCGGTTGTCGGTGATGACGAGGTCGTAGCCGCCGCCGCCCTTCAATCGCCACTGGCCCCCTACAAGCGGCGTCTTGGCGACGTTCTTGGCCGCGAAGGGCGGCAGGTTGGCGCCGTTCCACTGAAGGTGGCCGACGATCGTGTCGAGGTTGGTGGCTTGAGCCGCGGCGACCATCTTCTTGGCGTCGGAGGGATCGCCGACGCGATGAAGAATATCCGTGGCGACCTCGAAGAGGGCATGGACGAAGCCGATCGGCTGAGTCCACTGTCTGCCGGTCGCAATGCTGAAACCCTCCGCGAGCTGCGAGGCGCTCTCGCCGGTCAACGACGATTTGAACGGATGGCTTGGGGTCCACCAAACTTCCGTCGACAGGTTCTGTCCGTTCTTGCCGAAGGTTTCGACCGATTGCGGGAACAGGAGCGCCTTGCCGATCGAGGCGATCTTCGGCCGGAAGCCCTGTTGCTGCGCCTGGTTCCAGAAGGTGGTGAAGTCGGGCGGGATCATCACGCCCGTTATGATCTCGGTGTTCGCCCGCTTGAAGGCGTTGATCTGGGCCGAGAAATCGTCGGTGAGATCCTGGTAGCGGCCGGGATCGGTCAGTTGGTAGCCGAGCTTCTTGAGCACCGGGGGGAAGCCGACCGTTCCGTCGCCCCAGGCGTTGCCGTCGCCGTCGTTGGGGAAGAGGCCGCCGACCTGCTTGTTGGTTGCGAGCTGTCCCCACATGTTGGTGTAGACCGCGATGACGTCCTCTAGGCCCCAGAAGAAATGATAGGCGTAGTCAAATGGCTTCCACGACTTCGGATCGTCGGGCTTGGCTTGCTGGCCGATGAACCAGGGCTGCCATGGCGCAACCGTGGAAATGCAGAGCAGCCCCTCCCCCTCGCAGGTCGTGGCCACCGGATTGGTCGTCTCGGGCGTCGAGGCGACCAGCATGAGCGCCACCTGATCGTTGACAATCAGATCCTTCGCGACTTCCGCCGCTCGGTTGGGGTTGGACTGGCTGTCCTTGACGACGACCTCGTAGTTGAGGCCCTTACCTTTTGTGGCCTTCAGGAAGCCGTCAATGACAAACTTGTCCGCCTCGGCGAAGGCGGCGAGCGGGCCCGTCTGCGGACTGACGTAGCCGATTTTGACGCCTTGGTTCCTGGCAAGCGCCGACGCCGGCATGCGCGCCAGGCCGGCCGCCACGCCGGCCGTGCCGGCGCTTTTGAGCAGGTTTCGTCGGGTAATCATGTTTTCTCCTCCCCGTTGGTGGCGTTGATTTTCATTGCCGTGGGCGCGTGCCTTCCCAGGCTTCCTGCAAAAGCGTCCGGATCGCCGCGCGGTCGAAGGGACGCGGGTTCGAGTAGGGATTCTTTGCGGCGATATCGGCCGCGCGGTCGAGATCGGCCTCGCGCAATCCGAGGTCTTTGAGCCTCGTCGGCGCGCCAAGTTTCAGGGCGAAATCGAACAATGCGGCGCCGGGGCTACCGCCTACCGCGGCGGAGACAGGCTCAAGCAGTCGGGATGCCGCCGCGGCGTTGAAGCCGATGGCGTGCGGAAGGACGACGGCGTGCGTCTCGGCATGCGGCAGTTCGAAGCTGCCGCCGAGCGTGTGGCAAAGCTTGTGATGCAGAGCCATCGAAGCGCCGCCGAGCGCAACGCCGCAGGCCCAGGCGCCGTAGAGCGCCGTCGCGCGGGCGTGGCGGTCTGCGGGATCGGCGGCCACTCCGGGAAGCGCCCGGACCAACGCACGGACGCCGTCCGCCGCCAACACGGAGATGACGGGATTGCGGTCGGGCGCGTAGAGCGCCTCGGCCGCGTGCGCCATGGCGTTGAGGCCCGAAGCGACGGCGAGCCCAACGGGCAGAGACATCGTCAGCTCGACGTCATAGATGACCGTTTCGGGCAGGACCGCCGGATCGCGCCGTGTCTTCTTTTCCCCACCCATGGTCTCGCCGAGAATGTCGGTCATTTCGGAACCGGCGTAGGTGGTCGGGATGACGACCTGATCTGCGCCCGCGCGGACCGCGATCGCTTTGCCGAGCCCAGTGGTCGACCCGCCTCCGAGCGCGACGACACAATCTGCGTGGCGCTCCCGAAAGGCCGCCAGCGCCGCCTCGGTTACTTCGACGGGCGTGTGCATGGCGGCGCGGGCGAACACACCGACGCAAAGGTTGCCGAGCCGGTGAGCGAGTGCTTCCGCCTCCGCCTTTTGGTTGGGGGTCGAGAGGACCAGAGGCCGCGCCCGGCCGAGCCGCGCAATTTCTGCGGGAGTTTCAGCGATCGTCCCCTCGCCGAAGATCACGCGCGAACGTAAACCCGGAAAGACGAACGGTTCAATCCCGGTCATGACTCGCGGACTCCTGCTCGCGCGCGTCTAGCGGGGGGCGGCGGACCGCCTGCTTCTGCGGCTCGAAATCGCCGCCATGCGCTTCGGCGCGCCGCTCGACCCGCCTCCACGGACTTCGTGCGGCGAGGTCGAGAGTGCGGCCGGTCGCGCGCTGGTAGTATTCCGCGACGATGGACCGCTCAGTCTCGTCGCAGCGGTTCAGGAAGGTCGTTTCGAACGCATAGTCCAGGTCGCAGAAAAGGCGGTAATTCTCTGCCCAGGAAATCACCGTCCTCGGCGACATGAGGGTCGACACATCGCCGGCTTCGAAGCCGGTGCGCGTCTGCTCGGCGGTTCGCACCATTTGCATGACCAGCTTGCGCCCTTCGTCGGTCGCCATCCAGGGCGCCTTGGACAGGACGACGTCCGCCTCCTCCTGCTCGTCGAGATAGTCGAGCCGCGCAACGATGTTCCAACGATCGAGCTGCGCCTGGTTCAGCTGCTGCGTCCCATGATAGAGGCCGCTTGCGTCTCCAAGGCCGATGGTGTTGGCGGTGGCGAACAGGCGGAACGAAGCGTGCGGTCGCAAGACCTTGTTCTGATCGAGGATGGTGAGCCGCCCTTCGGCCTCCAAAACCCTCTGGATCACGAACATGACATCCGGCCGGCCGGCGTCATACTCGTCGAAGGCGAGCGCGACCGGCCGTTGGTAGGCCCAAGGCAGAATGCCCTCGCGATATTCCGTCACCTGCCTGCCGTCGCGAAGGACGATTGCGTCCTTGCCGATCAAGTCAATGCGGCTGATGTGGCTGTCGAGGTTCACGCGGATGAGCGGCCAATTCAACCGGGCGGCGACCTGCTCGATATGGGTCGATTTGCCGGTACCGTGGCGACCCTGCACGATCAGGCGCCTGTTGTCGGCGAATGCGGACAGGATCGCCATCGTCGTGCCGGGATCGAACCGGTAGGCTGGATCGAGGGGCGGAACATGCACGGTGCGGCATGCGAATGCGGGGGCGACGGCGTCGGTGTCGATCATGAACGAGTCGCGGATGCTGATCGCGTTGTCTGGCCGTTCCGGCAGGTCCTCGATGCCGAAGTCGCCACTCATGGCGAGGACTCCACGGGGGAGATCACGATCATACCGCGCTCGACACGAACCGGGACGGGATCGAGCCAGCAGCGCTCTGCGGCGCCCTTGACCCCATAGCCGTCCTCGATGCGGAACTCGGCAAAGTGGCTGGTGCAGCGGATGAGCGTCTTGTCCTCGTTCAGGAACTGGCCCGCCCGAAAATTGAGCGGTGAGGAATAGTGCGGGCAGATGTTGAGGTAGCCGTGCACGGCCTCTCCGCGGCGAACGACAAACATCGAAAAAACGGTCGTTCCGCGTCCGAACACGTATTCCTTGGCGTCGCCGTCGGGAATCTCGTCGAGCGGCCCGAGCACGGCGCCGGGCTTGGGCGCTCGCGGGCGCAACCGCCACAGCGTCGGATCGGGCCTGCTCAGCGCGTCAGCCACAGCCCCGCCCTCCATTGACTTTGGGCCGGAACTCATTGACGCGCACGCTTGCTTCGGCGGCTCTCACGGGCGACGGCCTTCGTAGGCGGCGATCAGCACCTCCAGCACTTCGGCGCGGCGCGCGGGTTCGACTTCGCCCTGCAAACTGTCGCACAGCCGTTCTAGGGCGTCTTTCGTCGCCATTCCCTTCAGGCTCTTTCCGGGCGCGACGCGCTTCACCAGGTCGTAGAGCGCCGATGGAACTTCGTCGACCTCCATCGCTGCGGCGGCCTTCCGCATCGCGACCGGATCGACCTTCCGCCGGTGGGCCGCGGTATAGGGCAGCATCACGCAATGGACGTCCGCATGGACGAGGCCGAAGGCGTCAATGAGCGCCTGGCAAAGCCTAGCGTGCATCGTCGTCGGCCAATCGCCGATTTCGAGGAGCGACGCGGCATAGACCGCTTCTGACAACGCCGTCGCGTCGGTCGAAGTGGCCGCCAGGCGCGGCACGGCGCCGCTAATGGCGCGCAGCGCCGCGGCCGCTGCGGGAGCGTCGTTCGAGGACCCGAACGTGTCCAGCGCGTTCGCCATCGCGTTCATCGCCGAAGGCCCGGCGATCGACGGCGGCAGTTGCGCAAAGAGCTCCGGGTCGTAGATAGCCGCCTTTGGCAGGACGGTCGCGCTCGGTCGTTCGATCCGCGCGCCGCGCTCGGATTCGCTGACGAAGGACGCGCCTTCGACGCCGGCGAACGTTGTCGGCACGGCGACCTGCGGCAGGCCGGTTCTGAGGCTGATCGCCTTGCTGAGAGCAATCGCCGTGCCTCCGCCGATCGCGACGAGGCCGTCGGCCTTCACCGACGAGGCCGCGGTGATTGCTGCGTCCGTGACGTCGGTTGGAGCGTTCGGCTGGGCGCCTGGATAGACAATCCCGGCGCGGTCCAGAACGAGCCGGGCGACTTCGGCGGCGAGACCGGCTCGCGACGGCGTCGTGACAATCATCGCCCGTTCGACTCCGAGCCGCATGAGCTCCTCGCTGATCGCGCTCGCGCGCGCACGCCAGCCGAAGGTCACGCGCCTTTGGCGCGTCTCGCGAACGAAAGCTGCTTCCTCCATCGGTTTTGAATGCAGCAAGGTCGAGCCTTATCGCTGGTAGAAAGGCGGGCTCGGCGCATCGACGTTCACCCACACCGACTTCGGCTGGGTGTATTCGCGCATCGCCTCAAAGCCCATTTCGCGGCCATACCCGGATTCGCCGACCCCGCCGAACGGTGAACCAGGATGCACGACCTTGTAGGAGTTGATCCACACCATTCCGGCATGGATCTCACGGGCGATTTTATGGGCGCGAGACAGGTTCGACGTCCAGAGGCCGGAGCCGAGGCCGTATTTGACGCCATTGGCGATCGCCAGCGCCTCGTCGTCGTCGGCGAAGGTCGTCACCGTGACAAAGGGCCCGAAAACCTCCTTCTGGCTAACGGTGTCACGGGGCTTCGCCCGAACGACGGTCGGCTGAACGAAACATCCCTTGGCCAAGTCTTCGCGATCGGGAACGCAGCCGCCGACGAGAACCTCGCCGCCTTCTTGTTTGGCGACCTTGACATAGTGCAGCACCCGCTCCTGGTGTTGTTTCGAGGTCAGGGGTCCCATCTCGGTGTCCTCGTCGAGCGGATTGCCGAGCCGGATCGAACGGGCAAGCTTGAGGAAGCGGTCGAGAAACTCGTCCGCGATCGTCTCGTGCAGGATGAGCCTCGACCCTGCGATGCAGGCCTGGCCCTGATTGTGGAAGATCGCCCAGGCAGAGCCGTTCGCCGCGGCGCGGATGTCGGCGTCGGAAAAGATGATATTGGGCCCCTTGCCGCCGAGCTCAAGTTGAACCTTCTTGAGGTTCGAGGCCGAAGCCTCGACGATCTTGCGGCCCGTCGCGGTCGATCCGGTGAACGCGATCTTCTTGATCTCGGGATGGTCGGCGATCCGGGCTCCCGCGGTGTGCCCGTAACCCGGCACCACGTTCACCACACCGTCCGGGAGGCCGACGCGCTTCATCAGCTCGGCGATCTTCAGCGTCGACAGCGGAGTGAGTTCCGACGGCTTGATCACGATCGTGTTGCCGGCGGCGAGCGCCGGCGCCATCTTCCAGCTCGTGAACATCAACGGAAAGTTCCACGGCACGATCTGACCGACGACGCCGACCGGGTCGCGGCTCACATAGTTGAGGTAGCCGGGGTAGACCGGCGGCAAGAACCCCTCGAACTTGTCGGCCATTCCGCCGAAGTAGCGAAAGCAGGCGGAGGTTCGCGGAACGTCGAGCCGGCGCGCATCGCGCACCGGGTGGCCGGTGTCCATTGATTCGATGCGGATGAAGTCCTCGGCTTCCTCTTCGATCGCGTCGGCCAGTTTCAGGAGAATGCGGCCGCGCTGCGACGGGTCGGTTCGCGCCCAAGCCTTTTGTGCATGTCCGGCGGCCTCGACCGCCGCGTCGACGTCTTCCTTGCGAGCCTCCGCGATGTCGCAGATCACGGAATTGTCGTAAGGGTTCACCACCGGGATCGTCGCCCGGGCGGAAGCGTCGACGAATGTCCCGTTGATGAAAAGTTTCGTCTGCATGGCGATCAAGGTCCCAGGCGTCGCAACTGTCCCGGCAGCTGCGGCCGCCGCAACTGGCTTTCCCTCTCTTGTGTCGTCTGGCCCCGCGCGGGCCTAGAACGACACCGCTACGGTCGGCGCCTTGCCCTCGCGAATGAGATCCGGGACTTTCGGAGAGCCGTTCTCCCAGACGAGCAGCATGGCGCGCTTGGCGGAGAACCCCTGATGGCGAATGTCAGCCGGCATGCAGGCGCAGTCGCCGGCCTTCTGCCTGACCACAGCCTTCGGTCGGCCGGTCTTGCCATCCTTGATGTTCCAAATGATTTCGTCCGACAACGTGACGAACCATTCGCAACGATCGTTGCCGTGCTCCACCGGCAGGATGTACTCCTCCGATGTCGGGCAGAAGAGGCTGTCTTTGACGACCGAGCAGACGGAAGGGTTCCAGGTCACATCCGACCGGGAGAGATATGCGAACAGGTTGAACGCCGATACTTCGTGCTCGAATCCGGGCTCTGGGTAAACCTCTGGCGCGTCCTGCTTCACGTCGTCGAACATGCGGTTGACCGGGAACCCGTTCTGGTCGGTCCGGACCGGCGTGTCGCCCTTGAGGCCGACCATCCGGCGGGCGGTGACCCGCGTGCGACCGACCGCCTTGTCATTGTCGCCGTTCTTCACGCCCCACGGCGCGCCCGTCTCCATCGGGGCCGCGAACGGGTCGTATCCCTCGATCGTCCAGTCGGACACCATCTGCTTAAAAATGTCCATAAGCTCATTGGATTTGAACCGCTCAATGAATTCCCGACCGACAGAGGTGTAAGCCTCGTTCGTGGAGCCGAGAAACATGTCGACTTCGCCGTAATAGTTGGTCGTCCCGAAGACCTGGTCGAAGTTGACCGTGCCGTAAAAGAAACCCCAGGCGACGTCGCGCATCAGCGCGCGCAGGAAAGCGTCGACCGGCAACGTGTGGAAACCCTTAGGGGTCGCAATGTAGGCGAAGTAACCGTCGCGCCGAAAGTCGAAGGAGCCGGCATGATAGCTCTTGTAGCCGGTGACATTGTCGGCGGGGTCGACAGCGAAGTGTTTGGCGATCGGCAATCCTCGCGGGTTGGCGATTTTTTGCGTCTCGGTAGCTGCGGCTTCCTTCATGGCCATGACCAATCCTCCGGTGGTGTCTTTAGTGTTGGCAAATCTCCGCCCACCTATGGACGGTCTCGGGTCCATCGATGGTCTGAATCATCAACGTGCACAGGCCCGTCGCGTGGAACCGGTACGCAGCTCCGACCGGCAACAGAGCCATATGGCCTTGCCGAAGGACGATGCGGCCCATCTTCTTGCCGTTAGGATTGCCGTCCAGCTTGTGCGCGCCTTCGCTCTGGGGATCGACGAGCGAATCCGGATCGTCCAAATTGACAAGATGCACCTCGACCTCGCCGTCCATCGAGAGCACGAATTCGTCGTGGGCCGCGGCGTACCACGGCGACATCCCTTCGGCGCGCACGGCTTCGATAACATATTCGAAGTTCTTAGCGACCGCGGTCCGCTCATAGGCCTTCGCTTTCGAGGCCACCTCGAACATGTTGGAGAATACGTACTTCTTGGCGTCGTCATTGATGACCGTCACCCCGCCTTTCTTGAAGCGGGTGATGGAGCCAAAATCGGTCCGATACTGCGTCATGAAGCCGTTCCTCCTAATATCAGATGTATTTTGTTCGCTGTGAAGCCAGGTTGCTCGGATTGCGAACAATCGCAGCCCGAGTTATGCTGAGTCAATAGGGAAGGCAAAAAAATGTGCGCATCGCGGGGTTTTGTCCGCATTGCGAACAGAACGCAGGTGGTGCTTTGAGCATAGTCGAACCGATCAGCGAGTCTGATCCGGATTTCGTCGGGTCTTTGGCTAAGGGGCTCAACGTCATACGGGTGTTCGGCAAGGACAGCCCGAACATGTCGATCTCCGACGTCGCGCGGTCGACCGGGATTACGCGCGCCGGAGCGCGCCGCCTTCTGCTCACCCTGCACGCGCTCGGCTACCTCCAAACCGACGGGCGCCGATTCAGCCTGGCGCCGAGGACGCTTGAGCTCGGGTATTCCTTCTTGAGCTCGCGCGGTTGGCTCTCGATCGCCTCTCCGCTCCTTGAGGCTTTGAGAACAACCCTCGGCGAAAGCGTCTCGATCACGGTCCTGGAGGACACCGACGTCGTCTACGTCGCCCGGTTTCGGGCCGACCGCGTCATGACCGTTTCCATGGATGTCGGATCGCGCCGCCCGGCTTATTGCACCGCGATGGGCCGCGTGCTGCTTGGAGAGCTTCCGGAGACGGAGGCAAGCGCCATCCTCGATCGGTCCGATCTCATCGCCCACATGCCGCGAACCCTGGTCGACAAGGAGGCGCTGATGGAGGAGTTCCGCAAGGCGCGCCGGCAAGGGTACGCGATCGTGGATCAGGAACTTGAGCAGGGGCTCGTTGCCGCCTCGGCGCCGCTGCGCGACTGCAATGGCGCCGTTCTCGCGGCCGTGAATGTTTGCGGGCATGCCTCAGAGCTCACGCTCGAGGACCTCCGGCGACGCTGTCTGCCGGCGCTTCAGGAGTGCGTGCACCGGATCTCCCGATCTCTGGTCTAAACGACGTGCAGGAGAAAATCCGCAGCACGATTCAGAAGCGGGACGCCAAGGGCGTTGTGCGCCATGGCGCCGAATGGCTGGTCATCTGGTCCGATCCGGACAGCGTCAAGAGCCACGCCGAGCGGGACGAGGAGTCGGCTGCTCGACGAGAGGGGATGGCGGTGGAGCGCCGGCTCACGGCGGCCGCGAGGTCGGTGTCGGGGGATCCCGCGATGCAGGTCAATTTCGCGGCGTTCTCGGACCGTGATGATGGGCCGTCCAACGGCGACACGCTTGCCGCCTTGCGCGGTCGCCTCGACACGCTCGCGCTCGTTCGGCGTTTCCACGATCGTGCGCAGCACGAGGGAACGGCGCCTTCAGACTCGAGCGAACGCGCGCTCTACGACCTTTGCGAGGAAATTCGCTGCGAGGCGGTCGGCGCCTTGCGCTTTCCAGGGGTCATCGACCATCTCGTGGCGCATCAGCGTGAGCGCCTGCGCAAAGCCAACCTCATGGACGCACATCTGGCGTCTCTCATTCCATTGCGGGAGGGTTTGCGCATGGCGCTGAGGGACCATCTTCTGACGTCCGCCGAGCCATCGATCGCGGGCTCGGGCTTCTGGATGTGGAACCGATGGATCCTCGATCGCTTCTCGTCGCCTCTTATGCGGATGCGGGCGGAAATGGCCGACCAGGCGGCGTTTGCCGCGCTCGCTCGCGATCTCGCGAGCCGGCTCATCGCCAAACTCGGTTCGATCGACGGGATGCCTCGCCGCTTCGAGCCGACCGTCGATTCGGCGGCGGATGAGTCAACTGGCACCGGCGCAGAGCGCCTCAAGGAGGCCGTCGACGGACCTATCCTTCGGCCGGAGGACACGATCGCTCTCGAGGCGGAGAAACCCTTGCAGCTCTTGCGCTGCGATCCTGGGGTAGAGCCGCCGCTCTATTCCGTCTACACGACCGTGCACGATCTTGTGGTCCGGGCTGCAGATCTCGCGAGCGATGCGGAGCTGCGCAAGGAACGCCTCCTCCTCGAGCAGCGCCGCGGGGAATTCCGTCGCGACCTCCGCCGCCTGGTCCTGCGGCTGCAACGCCGACTAATCGCGCGGCAGT
>Ga0335075_10008442_pt1 | contig 15768 bp, 7 predicted proteins | sample Lox_Sample_24_FD_206723 | JGI IMG/M metagenome (GOLD analysis project Ga0335075, IMG submission 206723) | Soil microbial communities from Loxahatchee National Wildlife Refuge, Florida, United States - Lox_Sample_2.4 | ecosystem: Environmental > Terrestrial > Soil > Wetlands | place: USA: Florida... | reverse complement strand
CGGAGCCGGTGTTCATCTGCAGCCCGTCGGAATCGTGGATCTGCGGCCGCCAGTCATCGTCCACGCGGTGGTCATTCTCGCCGACCAGGAACATGCTGGTGCAGGGGGCCACACCCAGGCGTTGGATCTCTTTCCGCGGATAGAGCGCCGCATCGACGTCCATGACCAGAGTGCTGGCGACATCGATGATGAACCGGTACGCGCCGGCGACGCTCGGCGAGTCGAGAAGCGCATGGACCGTGAGAAGCGACGAATCCTTCGCAGGCTTCTCGAGATAGAACGCGACGAAGTCGGGAAACTCCTCCGGCTGCGACATCCCGGTGTCGATCGCAAGACCGCGCTGCGACATGCCGTACTGTCCGTCCGAGTCCACCGCGCGAAAGTAGGACGCGCCCTGAAACACCGCCCGATCGCTCGCCCAGTCGGTGTGAAAGAGCACGTTGAAGCCGGCGAAGCCGAGATCCTTCGGCAGGTCCGCGGGCTTGAGTCCCGACCTGCTGTAGTCGAACAGAGTCGGGTCGAAGAGGATCTCCCGGGCCTGACCGCTCTCCACCACGTGCAGGCGCACGGGCTTTGCGAAGCTGAAGCCGAGGTGATCGAAGCGGATTCGGAAAAAGAGGTCCTCGCCGTACCAGAGCGCCCGATCGGACCTGCAGACGATGGACTCCCACTGATCCCAGGTGAGGTGCTGCAGCGCCGGGGGCAGCGGCTTGTACTGCTCTTGGTAGGGCCCCACGGCCATCGAGCGCGCGAGGCCTTTGAGACCGGCGTAGCTGAAGGGCTCCGGCTTGCCCATGAGCGTCACGCCCTTGGCGGGCGGCGCGGGCGCCTTGCGGCGGTTGAACACCCACGGCCAAGGCGCGAATCCCAGCATGGTGGAACCGCCCGCGCGCAAAAACCGACGTCGATGCATCACCTGTTCCTCTTCCTCGATAGCCCGGAGCGCAGCCCCTGCAAGCCAGCCGCATGCCTGGCGGCAAGAGTGATCGCTTTATTTTAGACCGAGCGCGACCGTCACCTTGCCGGCCGTGGGCGACTGCGCCGCGGCCGCGCTGATCCCGACGCGGCCGGCAGCGACGCCTCCGGCAGCAAGAATGGCGGCGCGGATCGCCTGTGCGCGCTGCTGTCCGAGAGCCTGTAAGTCGGCATCGGAAACCTGCATGCGTTTGAGCAAGGCCGATTGCATCTCGAGGATGGCAGGGTCGTAGGGCGGTACCTTTTGCGCCACCAGGGGCAGCGGTGCCTTGGGGCCGAAGGCGTCATGGTACGCCGCGACCAGCAAGCGGTAATGCTCCCCGGGAAGCTCCAGGACTTCGCGCCCAGCCGCCGGCGCCGGGGTGGGTTGACGCCCCCGGCCATGGCCGGTGGGGGCGCCTGCGCCACTGCGGGCTAACGCGATCAGCTGATGGCGCAACTGCCGCTGCGCGAGCGCCGGTCGGTCGATGTCGGGGGAGAACACGGCCGGCACCTGCAGCTGCAATTGCGGCCGCTGCGCCAGCGCCTTGGCGACTGCGGTCACCCGAGCCCGTGCCGCCGGCAGCAGTGTCGCGCTCCCCGGCGCGAAGTCGATGCGATTCACGTCCGGCCCGCCGCCGAACAGCCGACCCAGCATGGCGAAGGGCGCCGTGACGGCCCTTTCCAGCACATGGACGAGCGCCTCGCCGATGAGCGGTCCCAGGCTGAACTGCGGATTGTTGAGACTGCCGGTTACCGGCAGTCCGATCCGGATCACCCCGTTGCGGTCCTTGAGCAGCGCCACGGCCAGCCTCAAGGGCAGCTTGATGGCATGCGGGCTCGCGACCTGGTCGCCGAGCTGCAACTGGTCGATGACGAACTGGTGATCGGCGTTGAGCGTCCCGTGGTCGACCTTGTAGTGCAGCTCAGCATCGAGCGTGCCGCTCGCGATCTTGTAGCCCGCGAAGCGCACCGCATAGGGAGTCATGCGCGTGAGCTCGAGTCCGCGGAACGACATCCTGATGTCCGTGTAGGTCGTGGCGGCCAGGAGATTCACCACACCGCTGATGTCGACCGGAGCGTAACGATCCACCCTACCCTGCAGATCGACCGTGGCGCGCGAGCCCGGGTCGGACGAGAGGCCCTTGATGGTGCCGTGCAGATCCTGGATGCCGGTCGCGAAGTTGGGTTGCATCGAGAAATCGGCGTAATCGGCCGTGCCGTTGGCGAGGCGCACCAGTCCTATGGCGATCGCCATCGATGCAGCGTGGGGGCTGGCGGGCGGCTTGCCGCCGGCGGCGGCGGCCGGCGCCGTCTTGACTGGCACTGCCTTGTGCGCCCCGCGCGGATGCAGCGCCTCCGATACGTTGACGGTGTGGTCCGCCCCGATGATGACCCGCGCGTACGGCGCCACCACGGTGATGTGCTCGATGCGCAGGCTCGCGGGGCTCGAGGCATATCGGAACCCTGCGATGTGCAGGCGCTGCCACTTGATGAAGTCCTGCTTGAGGTCATCGTCGACGGTGCGTAGTTCGTCGACATCGAGAGCGCCCGAAGCGCTCATCTTGCCGTTGGCTTGGCGGTCGATGGCGAGCGTGGCGCTCAGGAACCCGCCGGCCAGAGTGAGCGCGGTGTATTTGGCGAAGTACGGTTGCAGCGGCCGCAGGTCGAAGCGGCTCAGCTGCAATTTCGCGCTCAGCGCCTCGGGCTGAAGGGACCCCTGGGCCGTCAGGCGCAGCTGCCCGTTGCCGTTGACGCCCGATTGCAGTGCGACCGTGATCCGGTCATTGGGCGAGCTGTCATATCCGGTGATCCTCGCTGAGAGCGGGCCAAGGGTCAGGTCGGCCGCCGGCCTGACTCGGCGGTCCTCCAGCGACACGCGCGTGTCCGTGACACGGATATCCGGAGCCGCGATGCGCCAGGCAGCGGCGTGCGCGGCCGGCGGCGGGGCGGCCGGTGTTGGCGCAGCAACCGGTGCGGCTGCCTTGGTACCGAGAAGCTGCAACAGGTTGAGCTGGCCGCCCTCATCGAGCCATCCCCGCACATCGGCGCCGGCGAGCGCGATCTGACCGACGCGAATGGAGCGCTGCCCGAGATCGATGTGAGCGTTGCCCAGAGTGAAGCGGTTGAGCTGCACGTAATCCGAGGTCGCCTGCCGCGGCCTCACACCCAGGCCGCTCACCTCGGCCTGGAGCACATCGATGGTCATCCTGACACTCTGGGTAGAGGAGCCGTCGGAACCGCTGTCGATCGCGAAGCTGCCCTGAAGCCCGACGCTGCCCCGCGAGATCTCGGCGGGCAGGATGGGACCGAGATACGTCGCTATGGTCCGGGCGCTCAAGTCATCGAGCTTCAGCGTGCCGTGCAGCGCGACCGGCTGTGCGCGAATGGTCCCCGTCAGGTCGAGCCGGCCGCCCTGGCCGATGGTGGCCGTGAGGTGATAGCTCCCGGCCGTACCGCCCGTGGTGCTGAAGTCGAGGAGCTCGAAGCCGATCGGATCGAGGTCGAGGCGGAAGGGCGCGGGCCGCGAGTCATCTTCGTAGGTTGCGTTGCCGTTCTCGACCGCGAGTCGCTCGAGGAACAGCTTGAAGGGCCTGGAGGCCGGCGCCGGAGTCTTCGCCTGCGCCGGCCGGGCGAAAGGCTTCTCGAGATCCAGCAGATTGAGTTTGCCGTCGCGCCGCACCACCGCGTGGACACGGGGGCTGTCGAGCACGATGGCGGTCAGGCTCGGCGCAAGACGCGGCACGCTGGAGATGCCGACCGCGACCTCGAGGCGGCCGAAAGAGATCATGGGCCGGCCGTCGGCATCCGGCAGGGAGAAATCCGCGAGGTCGAGCGTCCAGGTGAAAGGATTGAAGCTGACGTCCCCGATGGAGAGCGTCCTGCCGAAATCCCTGGCGGTGAGCCGTACCAGCTCCGACCGCAGCAGCTGCGGTACCAGCAGAAAGCCTGCCGCGGCGTACAGGCCCACCAGGCCCACGAGAACCGCGAGGATGACCAGCCAGCGCCGACCCCGCACTCCGGGCATGGAGGCACCTATCTTGTCAGGTTACGAGACCCCTATGAGCAGGCCATTATACCCGGATCAGTATCCGACGGCCCGGGCGGCCTCGGTACGCGGATCGCTCGCTCCCAGGCGCTCGCCGGTGGCCGGGTCGACCTCGATGCACTCGGCATCTCCCTTGTCTCCGAAGGCGATGTGGTAGCCGTGGGCCGCAAGGAGCCGCAGCGTATCGGGTGAGAAGCGGTCCGGCTCCATGAAGATTTCGTCCGGCATCCACTGCTGGTGGAAGCGCGGCGCCGCGACCGCCTGTTTGATGTTGAGGCCGTAGTCCGCGGCGTCGATCAGTACATTGGCCACGGTCGTGATGATCGTCGGGCCGCCCGGGCTTCCGAGGACCAACCAGAGCTTGCCGCCCTTCAGCACGATGGTCGGAGTCATGGACGAGAGCGGCCGCTTGCCCGGGCCCACGGCGTTGGCCGACCCCTGCAGCACGCCGAACATGTTGGGCACTCCCGCCTTCGAGGCGAAGTCGTCCATCTCATCGTTGAGGAGGAAACCGAGATGCCCCGCCGTCACACCGGAGCCGTACCAGGCATTGAGCGTGGTGGTCACGGACACGGCATTGCCCGCCGCATCCACCACGGAGTAGTGGGTTGTCTGACGTGACTCCGGTGCTTGCCCGAGTACCGGATGCGCCACCGCATACCGCGTGAGCTGCGGAAAGAGGGTGGGGCGCGCCAGTGACAGCGAGGGGCTCGCATCCTGCGGCAGGATGGAGCTGCGCCATGCCGCGGCGTACCGCTTGTCGAGGAGCAGCATCATCGGAGAGTCCGTGTATGCCGGGTCCCCCAAGAATTCCGCGCGATCGAAGAAGGCGCGGCGGTAAGCCTCCGTGATCAGATGGATCGAGGCCGCCGAATCGAGTCCGGCGCTCTTGAGGTCGTAGCCCTCCAGGATGTTCAACAGCTCGATGAGGACGATACCGCCCGATGAGGGCGGCGGCGAGCTGATGATGGTGAGCCCACGGTATGTGCCTGTGACCGGCTTGCGATCGAGGACACGGTAGTCGGCCAGGTCCTTGGCGGTGATGAGACCGCCGCCCTTCTGTATGAAATCGGCGAGCTGCCGCGCCATCGTCCCGGTGTAGAAGGTGTCGGGATCGCGCTCGATGCGCTCGAGCGTGCGTGCCAGCTCCGGCTGGCGGAACACATCGCCCTCGTGCCAGCCCTTGCCATCGTTCTGGAAGATGCGGCGCGAATCCGGAAACTGTGCCAGGCGCGTGACGCGATCGAGCAGGCTCGCATCACCGAAGCTGAGTGCGTAACCCGTGCTCGCGAGGCGGATGGCGGGGGCCATGACGCGCGCGAGTCCGAGCTTGCCGAAATGCTGCTCGGCATATGCCAGACCCTTCACGGAGCCAGGCACGCCGATCGCCTTGTAACCCACGGTGCTCAAGCCCGGGATCACGTTTCCGGAGGCGTCCTGGTACATCGTCGCGGTGGCCTTGCCGGGCGCGGCCTCGCGGAAATCGATGAAATGGGTTGCACCGTCATGCAGGCGGATCAGCATGAAGCCGCCGCCGCCCAGGTTGCCTGCCTGCGGATGCACTACGGCGAGCACGAATGCGGTCGCGACGGCGGCATCGATCGCGTTTCCGCCCTCCTTCATGACCTCGACGCCGGCTTCGGACGCCAACGCACTGCTGCTCGCCACCATGCCGTGCTGCGCGTGCACCGGGGCGAACTCGCCGCCGGTAGGCACGGGTGGCGCGGCCAGCGCCTGCCGAGCCGGAGCAGCCGCGATGAGAATCAGCAGGGCAAGGACTGGAGATCGTGCATTCATTGCGCGCCTTCGGATCGCCGGATACGGATTTGTCCTGGCGAGCCGGGCCCGCAAGGTCGTTGCGCAAGTATAGGGCTTTCTGCCGGTGCCAGACAGAGCGGCTATTTTCCAGTGGCCCAAAGTCGGCCTGCGGCGCCTTGGGCGAGCGCGGCCGTGCAGCCGCCTTCGATCTCGCGGCCCAGGGAACGGCCCTGGGCCGCTTGTTTATTTGCTCTCGATCAACGAGGGTCAGTCGCGGATACCCGGCGCCTCCGGCGAGATCGAGACGAAGAAGGGATTCCCGCCCGCTATGGTGTATGGACTGCCCGGGACGCTCGTCAGCGCGCCCGTAGTCTGATTGATCGCGAATCCAGTGATCGTGCCCGATGCCTGATTGGCGGTGTAGCCGAACTGGCCGCTCGGGTCGACGGTGATGAAGTCCGGCTGGTTTCCGGTCGGAAATGCCGCGCCTCCGTTCATCGCCGTGAGCAACCCGGTCGTCGGGTCTATCGTGAATCCGTAGACGCCTGTCCCGCCGGTCCCGGCGCTCGAGACATACGCGAACCGTCCTGTTGGATCGATATCCACGTACCTGGGCCCGATGCCGACCTGGTTGAGGATACCGGTCGCAGCCAGTGTCCCGTCGGCATTGATGGTGTACACCTGGACGCCCCCAGGCGAGGAGCCCGTGCCCATGGGCACATAGAGGTGCGTTCCGCTCGAGTCGATCGTCAAATCCGCAGGGGTTTCAGCCGTCGTAACCGTCGCCGGCGACAACGGAGTCAGCACGCCGGTCGTGGTATTCACCGAATATTCCGAGATCGAGCCCGCGCTATTGGACACGTAGGCATAATCACCGCTCGGCGTGAAGACGATCCAGGTTGGACTGCCTCCCGTAGCGACGTTGGCACCGACCGAGGTCAGGGCGCCGTTGGAGCCGATTGCGAATCCGGAAACCGTATTGGCGGTGCTATTGACCACGTACAGGAAATTGCCGTTGGGGCTGAATGCAGGGATTCCGGCCGCTCCGAGCCCGGCCGTGTAGGGACTGTTTGGCAAGGCGGTGAGCGCCCCCGACGTCTGGTCAATCGAGAACCCCGCGACCTCACCATCGCCGGAGCTGGCGAGGTAGAGATACTGGCTGTTGGGACTGACCGCGATGTCCGGGTACGGAGAGCCTGTCGCAAACCCGGTGGTGTACGGGGTGACGGATACCGCCGTGAGCGCTCCGCTCGACTGATTGATGGTGAACGCGTAGATATCCTTCCCGTCATTGGTGGCCGAGAACGCGAACATGCCATTCGGCGATAGCGATACGGCAGCCGGTGACGCACCTTCGGTATACGGACTACCACTCACCGGCGTCAGCTGGCCCGTGCTCGCACTGATCGTGAAGGCGTATATCTCGCTGCCGGAATTGCTCGCGGTATAGGCGAACTTGCCTACCGAGACGCAATTCACCGTCACGCTGGTGACGTTGGTGGTTCCCGCCGTACCGGTGCCGTCCGTGACCCTGCATGTCTGGCTCGGCGACGTCGGCTGCGTGGAGGCGGTGACCGCATAAGCCGTTCCGCTCGCCAGCGAAGTCGAGAACGTGAAGGAGCCGTTCTTGGTGATGCTGAGATCATCGGCGCCGTTGTCCTGCAGCACGAGTCCCGTGCCGGCCAGACCGGTGACCGTCCCGCCGATCGTCACGCCCGAGCTGGAGCTCGTGCAGGAAACGGCAACATTGGTCACGTTTGCACTCACCGTGCCGCTGCCGTTGGCCACCGTGCACGTCTGACCGGACGGCTGCGTCAGGACGGTCACGTCGTAGGCAGCTCCCGAGGCGAGTTGCGTCGAGAAGGTGAACGTACCGGCGGCAGTGACATTGAGATTGTTACCACCATTGTCCTGAAGGACGAGCGTTCCGGAGAGTCCGGTGACGGATCCGCCGATGGTGTACATGGGAGGAGGAGGAGGACTGCTGCTGCTGCCGCTGCCACCGCCACCCCCGCCGCCTCCTCCTCCGCCGCCGCCGCAGGCCGCAAGCGCGAGAGCGACCATGCTCGCTGTCACCAAGCCAACTCGCGAATGAATGCCCGGCCGCCTCCCAGCCGCTCTTGCACGGCTCCAGCAAAATCCCGCCAGAGCGCCGGCCGCGCCGCACGCGGGCGTATCAAATCCGCAGCCAACGATTTTCATGTCGAGAGGCCTCACAACTGTTGCTTGTCACCCCCACGCCGCCGGCTGCGTGCCGGCGAACGTGAGACGCTGGGTCGCCTTTGAGGAAAGGCTTTGGCGTCTGCTCAGCACGAAGCGTGCCGAGCTGGGGCTCGAGGCCCTGTGAGCAGACTGGGGCGCAGGCTCTGCGGCGGGTCAGTGCGCGGGAAGCTGCGGGTTGCGGCCGATCGGACACGAAACTCCCGTGCCCTGCAGCCCGCAATAACCATCCGGGTTTTTTGCGAGATATTGTTGGTGGTAACCCTCGGCATAGTAAAACTGCGGCGCGTCGCGGATTTCCGTCGTGATGGCGCCCACTCCCGCAGTGCTGAGCCGGTTCTGGTAGGCGCGCCTGGATTCCTCGGCAGCCTGTCGCTGTTCGGCGTCGGTGGCGTAAATGACGGAGCGGTACTGGGTGCCAACATCGTTCTGCTGGCGCATGCCCTGCGTGGGGTCGTGCGATTCCCAGAAGGTCTTCAGCAGGTCCTCGTAGTCGATCTTGCCGGGATCGTAGATGACGCGCACCACCTCCGCGTGCCCGGTGAGGCCGGTGCAGACTTCCTCGTATGTTGGATTCGGCGTGAAGCCGCCCGCGTAGCCAACCGCGGTCGAGTACACGCCCGGGAGCTGCCAGAAGAGGCGCTCGGCGCCCCAAAAGCAGCCGAGGCCGAATACGGCCTCTCGCAGACCCGCGGGAAACGGCGCGACGACCCGGCGACCGTTGACGAAATGCGTCTGCGGCACCTCGATCGGCGTGCCGCGGCCGGGCGGTGCGTCCGCGGCGTCGGGCATAGTGATCTTCTTGCGGAGAAGGGCCATGTTCGAGCTCTCCAGGGGTGGCATCCCGCCGCGCGATCGACTCGCACGGCGCCCCTCGGATTGTGGGGCCGCCCGCGGCCAACGCAAGGGCCGGCCGGCAGTCCGTGCCCGAGGCTCTCAGTTCGACATCATGACGGGTAGTCGCAAGTGCGCGAGCAGGTCGCGCGTGACGCTGCCGAGCAGCATGTCGCGCAGCCACAGATGGCCGTGCGCCCCCGCGACGAGCAGGTCGGCTCCGGCGAGGCGCGCCCTTTGCTGCAATGTATCGGCGATCTCGGCCGGCGCCACGTCGGTGAGCTGGACGCAGTGAGCCGAGATGCCGTGGCGCCGCAGATGCTCGAGCAGCCTCGGCAACGGCAGCGAGCCGTGCCGCCCGATGAAGTCTTCGGGATTGATGGCGATGACCGTCGTACGCTCGCTGCGCTCGAGAAGCGGCAGCGCATCGTTGACCGCGCGCGCGGAGGCGCGGCTCGAGTTCCAGGCGACCGCCACATGGGCTCCGAGCGTCGTCAGACCACTCGCCTGCGGCACGAGCAACACCGGCCTGCCGGAGACGAACAGCATCTCCGCGGAGAAGCGATATCCGGCCGAGGTGCTTGCCGCGGGGATCTCGGCATCGAGGACACAGAGGTCCGCGTAGCGAGCGTACTGCGGCAGTACCCGGCTCGCCTCGCCGTCCGCCAGGCGCCATTCGATCTCGATCCCGTACTGTGCCGCGACGTGCTCGACCTCCGCTCGCGCCTTGGCGGCGGATTCGTCGATCGAGGCTTCGGCGTCATGATTGAGCTCCTGAACCTCGCCGAGGGGACGTCCGGCGAGCTCCGCCGTCTTGCGGTGGGCGAGCTGCGCCGGGTTCCACTCCCGGACGTAGAGCGCCGTCATGCCGCTTCCGTGGCGGCGGGCGAGGTCGGCCGCGAGCTGCAGGTGCAGCGAGGAGCGATTGGTCTGGTCCAGCCAGACGAGCATGTCTTTCAGTGCCATGTTTCAGGGATCCTTGAGCGGGTCGTTGCGGGCCAGGGTGTCCTTGAAGATGGCGAGGACCGCCGGCAGCGGCCGGTGAATGGACGGCACGTCCTGGAATCCCTGCCACCCGCCCCCAAGGTCGCGATAGACTTCGATGAATTGACCGTCGACGGACGCCTGCGTCGCGACGTATTGCTCCTCGATCGAGTACTCGGCACGCTCGGCCTCGACGACGTTCAGGTAGTCCGTGAGACCTCTGTTGTATCGCTCGGTCGCGAGCGTGACGGCGTCGCGGCTCGCGACCAGCGCATCACCGAGGCTGCCGACGCTCTGCTGATCAGCCCGGAACCGCGTGACCGAGGAGTCGACCTCGCGCACCGCCTCCTCGATGGTCGCCTTGTATTGCTCGAGCGCCGCCCGCGTTCGGAAGTTGGCGATCTGTACCCGGGCGTCGAGCTGGCCGAAGTCGAGCAGCGGCCATTCGACGCCCGGTCCCGCCGACCAGATGTGCTGGCCGAGAGTGGCCCCGGCGAGCGTGCCCTGCTCGAATCCGATGGCGCCGGTCGCAAAGAGCTGCGGGAACAAGTCCGCCGTCGCGATGCCGATCCCGGCGTTCGCGCTGGCAACCTCACGCTCGGCCTGCTCGACATCGGGCCGGCGGCGCAGCAGATCGAGCGGCAGCCCGGGCGATATGGCGGTGGGCACACTGGGGATCATGCGCGGCATCGAGAGCTCGCGGACGAGATCCTCCGGGTATTCGCCGAGAAGGGCCGCGATTGCATACTCGCCGGAGCTCACCTCTGCTTCGACGATCGGGATTTGCGCCTCGACCGTGGCCAGCTCGCGTCTGGCGAGCATCACGTCGAGCTCATTCGTGATGCCACGCTGGTAGCGCTGATTTTCGATGTCGAGCCCCCGCTGCAGCACGCCGGCAGCAGACTGCAGCACCGACTCACGCGTCTGCAGCTCGCGTAAATCCACGTACGACTGCGCCACGTCGGCTATCACGGACACCAGTACGGCGTTGCGCGCATCGGCCGCGGCTTGTGTGTTGTAGCCAGCCTGCTCGATCTCGCGGCGCACCTTGCCGAAGACGTCGATCTCCCACACCGCATCGAAGCCGCCGGCCGTCGTGATGTTGGTCAGTCCACGTGTATTGGCCGCGGAGTGCAGCGGCTCACCGACGCGGCCGCGTGTAAGATCGTTGCCGGTCCCCCGCCCGAACCCGGCGCTCGCGTCTGCGACCGGCAGCACGCTGCCCGTGAGGCCCGCCTCATAGAGGCGCGCCGCCTGCAGCCGATCGAGCGCGATGATCACGCTCGGGCTTCCCGCGGCGGCCCGCTGGACCAGCGAGTCGAGCTCGGGATCGCCGAGTGCCTGCCACCAGGTGCTCAGGTTGGTACTCGGCGCAGTGGCAGGTGCGCTCTTTGACTGAGGTGCGCCGGCGAGCGCCACGTACCGTCCGGGCAGGCGCATGCTCGGGGTGTGGTAGTTCGGCCCCACCGCACACCCCGCAAGGGCCGAGGCGGCGAGGAGCATGACGGCGCGTAGCGCCCGGCGGCCGCGGGCGACGGAGCCGCTCATGGCTTGGCCATTCTCACGACCTCACCGTTGACGAGCGAGTCCGGCGGATTGTTGATCACGCGATCCGAAAGGGAGAGCCCGCCGAGAACACGCACGTCATTGCCGAGATCCCGGCCGAGCGTGATCCGCTTGAGCTGGACCCGTCCGTCAGGTCCAACCACGCCCACCTCCAGGTCCGACTCGCGAAAAACGAGCGCCGTCGTCGGAATCGTGAGCACGTGCGGGTTGGGGGGAAGATTGAAGTGTACTTCTGCATAGGTGCCAGGCTGGAGCAGGTCATCGACGTTTGTCGCGTGCAGCTCGACAAGCAGCGTGCGCGCGGTCGGATTGATCGCCTGGGCGGTGGTCGCGACGACCGCCTTGAATTTCCGGTCCGGGTACTGCGGCAGATCCAGGTCCGCGGTCATACCGGGCTGGATCGATCCGGACATCGCCTGCGGAACCTGGACGAACACCCGCATCTCGTGAACGTCGGCAATCCGGAAGAGCTGCGGCGCGTCCCCGGAGCCTCCGCCGCTGCCGGCAGTAATGAGGTCGCCGATATCCGTGTTGCGCGCCGTCACGACACCGTCGAACGGCGCCGTAATGTCCCTGAACCGCTCCAATGCCTGCAGCCGGTCCACCGCCCCCTCGTCCGATTTCACGTTGGCGAGCGCGGCATCGTACTGAGCGATCGCGCTCTCATAGTCCGCCTTTTTCGCCTCTCTCTCCTGCTCGGAAACGACGCCCAGGGGAGAATCGCGCCAGCGGGCATAGGTCGTCTGCGCAAACTGCATATTCGCCTTGAACACGTTCACCCGGGCGCGCGCGGCATTGAGAGTCGCCTTCGCGGCAGCGAACTGTGCATCCAGGTCCGGCGTGTCGATCACCGCGAGAACCTGGCCCTTCTTCACGTGCGCCCCGTAATCGAAGTACCAGCGCTTCACGTACCCGCTCACGCGCGCATAGATCGGAGCCGCGTACCAGGCCTCGATGTTACCGGGCAGCACGAGCTGTGAGGCGTGCATCTCGGGCTGGGGGAGTACGACCGCGACGGTCGGAGTCGCCTGGGCGGAGGTCCACCTCGCGACCTCGTGGGCCTTGATTTCCCGGATCACGATCCCCGCGATGGCGATCGCAACGGCAAGCGTCGCGGCGATGATACCCATACGCCGCAGCTTTCCCGGCGGGAACGGGATGGGCCGCGTCGCATTGCCGGCCGCCAGCGGATGCGCAGCCTCGTTTGTGTCGCTCACTCGGCTCTCCTCATGGAAACTGGGTCAGGACAACAGCGCGCTCATCTCACGCGGCTGCTGGTGATGGTGCTTGCGGTGCAAGACGCTGAAGACCGTGGGAACGAAGAACAATGTCGCCACGGTGGCAACGATGAGGCCTCCGATGACGGCGCGTCCGAGCGGCGCGTCCTGCTCGCCACCTTCACCGAAGGCCAGCGCCATCGGTACCATTCCGACGATCATGGCCAGCGCCGTCATCAGAACCGGCCGCAAACGGGTGACGCCAGCCTCGAGCGCGGCGCTGGCAGCGTCGAGTCCGTTTGCGAGCCCCTCGCGAGCGAAGCTCACGACCAGAATGCTGTTGGCTGTCGCGATGCCCATGCACATGATCGCGCCGGTCAGCGCAGGAACGGACAGCGGCGTCCCGGTCATGAACAGCATCCATACGATGCCCGCGAGCGCGCCCGGCAGCGCGGTAATGATGATGAACGGGTCGGTCCAGGACTGGAAGTTGACGACGATCACGAGGTAGATGAGCACCACGGCGCTCACGAGCCCGACGAAGAGTTGGCCGAACGCGGTCTGCATCGTCGCAACCTGGCCGCTCATCTTGACATACGATCCCTTGGGCAGGTCCTTGCGCGTCCGGTGCACGATGCGCTCGATGGCGGCCGCGACGCCGCCGAGATCGCGGCCCTGGGTCGTCGCATAGATGTCGACTGCCGGCTGCACGTCGTAATGCGTGATCACCGCGGCGCTCGCCACGGGAACGATTTTCGCGAGGCCGCCCAGGTACTCGGGAGTGCGCCTCGTATTGGAGGTGATCGGCATGTCCTCCAGATCCGACAGGGTGTCCATCCGGTACTGGGGCATCTCAGCAACGACGCGGTAGCGAACGCCGTTCTTGGGGTTGAGCCAGAAGTTCGGCGACACCTGGCCGCTGCCGGAGAGCGATACGAGCGTGCTGTTGGCCACGTCACGCTCGGTGAGCCCCACTTCCGAGGCGAGTGTCCGCTGCACGTCGACGTCGAGCTGCGGGTGATCGAACACCTGCTGGATGCGGGCATCGGCGACGCCAGGGACGCGACGGATGCGCCGCAGCAAATCCGAGGCATACGCGAAGTTGGCCAACTGCTTCTCGCCGATCACCTTCAGGTCGATCGGCGCCGGCTGGCCGAAATTGAGGATCTGCGAGACGATGTCGGCCGGCAGGAACGAGAACGTCGTGCCGGGAAACTCGCGCGGCAATTCCGTTCGCAACGTCTTGACGTAGGCGGCGGTCGGCGCGTGATCGGCGCTGAGCGTGATCAGCATGTCGCCGTCCTCCTGCCCGACCGTGCCGGTGTTCTGGTATGCCATGTTGATGCCGCTGGCGGGCAGGCCGATGTTCTCCGTGACGTTGGCGAGCTGGCTTGGCGGGATGACCCGCCGCACGGCGCGCGCGACGTCGCCGAACAACTTCGCGGTCTGCTCGACGCGCAGGCCGCCATGGCCGCGAATGTGCATCAGGATCTCGCCGGAGTCGACGCTCGGGAAGAAGTTGCGGCCGAGAAAAGGCACGAGGCCGAAGGAAAGCACGACGCAGGCGAGGAATCCCACGATCAACCCTCTCGGATTCTCGAGCGCGGTCACAAGGAGCGATCGATAGAGATCGCGGAAGCGCAGAAAGCGCTCCTCGAAGGCGATCTGAAAGCGCCTGAGCGAGGCGACGACCCAGCTCGACGATCGTGCGGCGGACGCGCCATGACCGGCGTCGCTCGTGTGGGCCCGGATCAGATAGCTCGCCATCGTGGGCACGAGCGTCCGCGAGAGCAGGAACGAGCCCATGAGGGCGAAGACGACCGCCATGGCCATCGGCCTGAAGAGGTACCCGGCCACCCCGCCCAGCTGGAACATCGGCACGAACACGATGCTGAGGCATAGCAGCGTGACGAAAGCCGGCACGACGATCTGCTGCGCACCATCGAGGATCGCGGGCACGATCGCTTTGCCGAGCTCGAGGTGGTAGTTGATGTTCTCGATCGTCACCGTGCCGTCATCCACCAGGATGCCGACCGCGAGGGCGAGTCCACCGAGAGTCATCACGTTCATCGACTGGCCGCACCAGGAGAGCGCCACGAGGGCGAAGAGGATCGCGAGCGGAATCTCGATGAGGATGATGATGGTCGAGCGCCAGCTGCCGAGAAACAGCAGGATGAGAAGTCCCACGAGCACCGCCGCAATCACCATCTCGCGCACCACGCCGGAGACCGCTGCCCGCACGAACACCGATTGATCGTTCACGATGTCGAGGTGCAGACTCGCGGGCAGTCCCGCCTCGACCCGCGGCAAGAGCTTCTTGATCTGCGAGATGATGTTGAGCGTCGAGGCCGCTCCAGACTTCAGGACGGACATCAGCACCGCGTCCTTGCCGTCGACGCGGACGACGTTCGACGGCGGCGGGCCGCCGTCATGCGCGTAGCCGACATCGCGCAGGTATATCACCGTACCGTTGGCCCGCTTGACCGGAAGATCGTTGAGCTCGGAGCGTCGCAAGGGGTCCGCGTTGAGCTCGACATTCCAGTTGAACGGACCCATCTTCACCTCGCCCGCGGTCGGCGTGAGGTTCTGACTATTGAGGGCGTCGACCACGTCCTCGGCCGACACGCCCTCGGCCTGCATTTTCTGCTGGTTGAGGTCGACCTGGACCCCCCGGACCTGACCGCCGTAGGGTGAGGGCAGCGCCGCGCCGGGCACCGTCTCGAGCTGCGGGCGGATGAAGTTCTGGCCGAAGTCGTAGAGCTGTGCCGGGCCGAGCGAGTTGCTCGAGAGCGCGAGCTGCAGGATCGGCACGCTCGAGGCGTCATACGCGAGCACATATGGCGGCGTGGTGCCCACCGGCAGGAGCTTGATCACCGTCTGGGAAACCGCCGTCACCTGCGCGACCGCGTTGGCGATGTCCACGTCCGGCTGGAAGAAGATCTTGACGATGCCGTAACCGTTGTGGGAGTCGGACTCTATGTGCTGTATGTCGTTGACTTCGGTCGACAGCGTGCGCTCGTAGAAGTACACGATGCGCCCCGACATGTCCGTGGGCAACATCCCGGCGTAGCTCCACACCACGCTCACCACCGGCAGCTTGATATCCGGGAAGATGTCCGTCGGCGTGATGACCGCGGCGCGCAGGCCGAAGAGCACGATGAGCAGCGCAAATACCACGAACGTGTA
>Ga0335075_10008441_pt1 | contig 15769 bp, 13 predicted proteins | sample Lox_Sample_24_FD_206723 | JGI IMG/M metagenome (GOLD analysis project Ga0335075, IMG submission 206723) | Soil microbial communities from Loxahatchee National Wildlife Refuge, Florida, United States - Lox_Sample_2.4 | ecosystem: Environmental > Terrestrial > Soil > Wetlands | place: USA... | reverse complement strand
CGCGCGAGGAGGGGAAGCCGGAGGCGGCGATCCCCAAGATCGTGGACGGTCGCGTCAACGCGTTCCTGAAGGACGTCGTGCTCGTTGAGCAGTCCTCCGTCAGGGACTCGAAGAAGACGGTCAAGCAGCTGCTGGCCGAGCGCGGTGCCACGGTGCTCGGTTTTGCCCGGTTCCAGATCGGGCAGGCGGGCTAGGCGAGCGCCGAACGAGGCACACCGTCCGGGGGAGGAGGCAAGCGCCCGTGCAAGATCACACGCAGGAGGGCGTCACTCGTCCGGACGGCGGCAGTGCGAACGGCACGTCGGCGGCGGACCGGACCTCCGCCACCCGGCGCGTCTTCCGGAGAAACGGGACGTCCGCGGCCGGCCGGGGAGTCCCGGCTGCCCGGGCCGCCGCTGCCAGCGAGATGACCGCACCGAGCGACGCCAGCGTGCCAGGCGAGGCGCACCCGAGCTGGCACCGCGTGGTTTTGAAGCTGTCGGGGCAGGCGTTCGCGGGCGGCGAGCCGCTCGGGATCTCGCCCGACGCGGTGGTGCACATCGCCAAGGAGGTCTCGGCGGCCGCCCGTGAGGGCATCCAGGTCGCCGCCGTCGTCGGCGGTGGCAACATGTTCCGCGGCGCCGCGCTGTCCCAGCGCGGCATCGACCGGTCCCGGGCCGACTACATGGGAATGCTCGGTACGGTCATAAACTGCCTGGCCCTGCAGGACATGCTGGAGAAGTTCGGCGTCGAGACCCGGGTGCAGACCGCGATCACCATGGGGCAGGTGGCCGAGCCGTACATACCGCGGCGAGCGATCCGGCACCTCGAGAAGGGCCGCGTGGTGATCTTCGGTGCCGGCCTGGGCGCGCCGTTTTTCTCGACCGATACCTGTGCCGCCCAGCGCGCGCTCGAGATCGGGGCACAAGCAGTGCTCAAGGGCACCCAGGTTGACGGCGTCTACGATGCGGATCCCCGCAAGATGCGCGATGCGGTGCGATTCCACCGGCTCGATTACGGTGAGGTACTTCGACGCGAGCTAAGGTTCATGGATGCCACGGCGGTGAGCCTGTGCATGGACAATGACTTGCCGATAGTGGTCTTCGACTTGATGCGCGAGGGCAACGTGGTGCGAGCCGTGCGCGGCGAGCGGATCGGAACGCTGGTGAGCCGGTTCGCGCGCTGACAGCCCGGCATGGAATGATTCCCGGGCCGGGGCGCACCATGAGAACACGCGGTACGCAGACAGGAGGCGTGCCGGGACGCTGACCGAGGCACGGGAGCCGACGTGATTGACGATACCCTCCTCGAAGCCGAGGAGAAGATGGAGAAGGCCGTCGTGGTCGCCAAGGAGGAGTTTGGCGGCATCCGTACCGGCCGTGCGCACCCCTCGATGTTCAACAAGATCACGGCCGAGTACTACGGGACGCAGACGCCGGTGAACCAATTGGCCTCGTTCCATATGCCCGAGCCTCGGATGGTCATCGTCCAGCCGTTCGACAAGTCCTCCATGTCGGCGATCGAGAAGGCGATAAGGAACAGCGACCTGGGCGTTAACCCGTCCAACGACGGCGTGATCATCCGCGTGGTCTTCCCGGAGCTCTCCGAAGAGCGCAGACGGGAGTTCATCAAGATCGCCCGGCACAAGGCAGAGGACAGCCGCGTCTCGATCCGCAACATTCGCCGGCACGCCAAGGACACGATCGACAAACTGGTCAAGGGCGGCGAGGCCGGAGAGGACGACGGTCGTCGTGCCGAGCGGGAACTCGACGACCTCACGCACGTCTACGTCGCCCAGGTCGACGATCTGCTCCGGCATAAGGAAGCCGAGCTTCTCGAGGTATAGCTTGCAACACAACCAGCGGCACCCCCGTGCCTGATGATCCAGGCGGGCAGCTCGCTCAGGGTGAGGTCGACCCGGTGAGCGAGAGCAAGCCGAGCAGGACGGGCCGTAACCTGCCCGTGGCCGCCGCGATCGGCCTCGCGCTCGGCGGGATCGCGCTGATCACCTTGTTCACGGTGAAGGCGACGTTCCTCGTCTACGTGGGTGCCATCATTGCGCTGGCCCTCTGGGAACTGAGGCAGGCCCTGCTCGAGCGGGGGATCAGCCTGCCGCTGGTACCGCTCGCCGCTGGCTGCGCCGCCATGTTCACGCTGGCCTACTGGTACGGGGCGGAGGCCGCTCTGGCCGCGCTCGCCGTCACCCTGGTGGTGCTCCTGGCCTGGCGCCTGCCCGGCGGTGCCACCGGATACCTCCGCGACGTGACGGCCGGCGTGTTCACGCTGGCGTACCTGCCGCTGCTCGGGGTGTTCGTGCCGCTCATGCTCTCCGCGCCCGACGGCGGACGGCGGGTGCTGCTCTTCCTCATCCTTACGGTCAGCAGCGACGTCGGCGGCTACTTCGCGGGCATCCTGATCGGGCGGCACCCGATGGCGCCCGCCATCAGCCCGAAGAAGACCTGGGAGGGCTTCGGCGGGTCGGTCGCGGCCTGCCTCGCGGCCGGAGCCATCGCGCTGCCGCTGCTCCTGCACGGTCACGTCTGGCAGGGGCTCATCCTGGGCGCCGCCGCGGTGGTCGCGGCGACCCTCGGTGATCTCATCGAGTCCATGATCAAGCGAGATCTCGAGATCAAGGACATGGGCACGGTGTTCCCCGGCCACGGCGGCGCCATGGACCGGCTCGACTCGCTGCTCGTGGTCGCGCCGGTGGCCTGGCTGCTGCTCCGGGTGTTCCTGCCCGGCGGGCACTGACCCTGGTCAGGCCTGACCCACGACCCAGCTGCGGCGCTGAGCCGCGAGGTGCGTAACCAGGCTGCCCGGCCCGCGCTCCGCGGCCAGGACCCGCTCCCGGTCGCTGACCGGGACGATCCACAGCCACTTGACGGCCTCCCCGCCGAAGGCAAAACCGGACAGGTCGGGCACGTCGGGTCCGAGCAGGCTCGCGGGCTTATCGAGCAGCAGCACCGCTTCGTTGCCGCCGCCGAGCGGGAACGTCGCCGGCTCGTGGTACCAGGGAATGCAGTGGCCGCCGCCCAGCCAGGTCATCTCTCGCCACGGGTACTGGCCGAGCCAGAGGAAGATGCGGGCTGCTTCGGTGCTGGGAATGGTGGTGGCGATCGCGAGCTCGATTCGGGCGCCCCCGCCGGCGACGTCACCCATCTGCTCGATGGCGGGCATCCGCTGACAGCTCATCCCGGCCGTGGACAGCACGGTGTACGGCCGCTGGCTCGTGGGCGGGCGCTCGGACACGCCGACCAATGGCTGTTTGCCGCCGCCCACGTCCCAGTACCGGCCGCCCGGGCCGAGCCTGACGAGGAGGTGGCCGAGGACCGCCTGCTGGAAATCGGCCCAGGCGTTCTTGTCCCCGCGCCACCGCCAGAAGTCCTCGGCCTGCGCCGCTCGCGGACCCAGCCCCTCCATCGCGTCGTCGAGCGACCACCCGAACGGGGTCTGCCCGATCACGTCGCGGCAGTATCCCGGCAGACCCCTGGACATGTCGGACCAGCCGGGCAGGATGGCCAAGGGGCCGCCGTACTCGAGGATCACGACGCCGTCGCCTTCCTCGAGCCATAGCGCCCGCAGCGCGTCGGGCTCGAGCATCGGCCTGCCGTCGGGATGCTTGGTGTGCGCCGCCGGCATCAGCGGGGCCTGCCCGGCGTTCAGCCTGGCCACGTCCGCGGTCGCAGGGGCCGGCCCGTGGTTGGCGATCCAGGTGGCGCTGATCGGCCCGGCCGCCGAGCGCAGGTAGGCGACGGTCGTGGCGCCGTCGCACTCCACGATTACCCGTCGGCTCGCGTACGGGCTCTCGCTGTCCAGCAGAATCCGAGGCTGCTCGGGAGTTGCGGCTATCCTGGGTGAGCTACCCCCTCGGCGCAGTGTCGGCATGATACGAAATCTACCGACTTCCCGCAGGTCAGCGGGGTCAATACCGGGACATCGTTACCGGTTTGCCGCTGCGCCGGGCCTGCAGAGAACGGAGTGTCAGCGTGCCGGTCGAGCAGCTCACGCTGACCGAACCGGGGCAGCCCGGCGGGGCCCGCCCGCCGCAGCACCTCGCCGATCTGGATCCGGACGAGCGCCGTGCCGCCGCCGGGCGGCTCGGCCAGCAGCCCTTCCGCGGCGATCAGCTGTCCCGGCACTACTTCGGCCGGCTCACCGACGACCCCGACGACATGACCGACCTGCCCGCCTCGGTGCGATCGGCCCTGGCCGGAGCGCTGCTGCCGCGACTGCTCACCGCCGAGCGAGAGTTGAGCTGCGACCAGGGCCAGACCAGGAAGACGCTGTGGCGCGCGTCCGGCGGCGCCTACGTCGAATCGGTGCTGATGCGCTACCCGGACCGGGTCACGATGTGCGTGTCGTCGCAGGCGGGGTGCGGCATGGCCTGCCCGTTCTGCGCAACCGGCCAGGCCGGGCTGACCCGCAATCTGTCGACCGCCGAGATCGTGGCCCAGGTGGTGGCCGGGGCGAGGGCACTCGCCCGGGGCGAGGTGCCCGGAGGGCCCGGCCGGGTCTCCAACGTCGTGTTCATGGGCATGGGCGAGCCCCTGGCCAATTACTCGCGGGTGCTCGCCGCCGTTCGGAGACTCACCGACCCGGTGCCCGACGGGCTGGGCATCTCCCGCAGAGCCGTGACCGTCTCGACCGTCGGGCTGGTACCCGCCATCGGCCGGCTGGCCGGCGAGGGCCTGCCGGTCCGGCTCGCGGTGTCCCTGCACGCCCCGGACGATGCCCTGCGCGACGAGCTGGTTCCGGTCAACCGGCGCTGGAAGGTGGCCGAGGTGCTCGATGCCGCCTGGGCCTACGCCGAGGCGAGCGGCCGCCGGGTCTCCATCGAGTACGCGCTCATAAGGGACATCAACGATCAGGCCTGGCGAGCCGACGCGCTGGCCCGCCTGCTCGCGGGGCATCTGGCGCACGTGAACCTGATCCCGCTCAATCCGACGCCGGGGTCGAAGTGGACGGCCTCGGAGGCCGGTGTGATGCGGGAGTTCGAGGAGCGGCTGGCCCGGCGGGGGATACCGGTAACCGTGCGCGATACCCGCGGGACCGAGATCGATGGCGCCTGCGGCCAGCTTGCCGCGGCTGGCCGCGTGAGCGCCGGAGTCGCTGCGGGCGGGTAGCCTCGCACCGCCGTGGCTCTAACCGGTACCGTTATCGGCCATGTCGTGGAGGCGCACGATCGGCCGCTGGAACCGGGCGGCCCTGGCTTCCGCGGTGCACGCGGCCTGGCGCGCAACGCAGCGGGCCGGGACGATCACAGCCGAGTCGGCGGCTGGCCGGAGGTTCGCGGCCTTCGGGCCAGGCTCGCTGATGGCGTTCCCGACCGGCGCCGTGTTCGGTGAGCGGTGGATCGTGATCGGCGACGGGACGATGATCGCCGAGCAGGTGACGCTCAGCGCGGGCATGATGCCGGGGCATGACCTCGGCGACCGGCCAGTGCTGCGGGTAGGCGACCGGTGCGTCGTCGGCCGCGGCAGCCATATCGTCGCCCACCAGTCGATCGTGATCGGTGACGACGTATTCACCGGTCCCTACGTCTACATCACCGATCAGAACCACGCCTACGCCGACCCGGACGCGCCGATCGGCCGGCAGTGGCCGGTGAACGCGGCGGTGTCGATCGGCCCCGGCACCTGGCTGGGCGCGGGGGCGGTCATCCTGCCAGGCGCCCGCATCGGCAGGAACGTCGTGGTGGCGGCCGGATCCGTGGTTCGCGGGACAATTCCTGACCGGTGCGTTGTGGCCGGCGTTCCGGCCCGCATTGTCCGGGAGTATGTCTCCGGCACGGGCTGGTCCCGGCCGAAAGGCTGACCCGGCCTCGCCGCTTCTTGCGGTAACGCGCTCGCGAGTCTGTCACGATGGGTTATCGATGGTTTACTTAGAGGCACGAGACGATCTCGTAGCGACCGCCGCATATCAGCCCGTTCCGGCGGCCGCAGCGGCCGCGCGCCGCTTCATTCGTGACACTCTGCAGTCATGGGAGCTGACCGGCCGGTCGCAGGAGCAGGACGGGCTCGTGGACGACGCCATCCTGCTGACCAGTGAGCTTGTCACCAACGCCGTGCTGCACGCGGGCACGCCGGTTCAGGTCACTTGCCGGGTCGTCGGCGATGAGCGGGACGGCGCGGTCGAGATAGCCGTCCTTGACCGGCGGCCGGCCCAGCTGCGACCGGACACGCCGCACTCGCCGGCGGAGGCGGCAGAGCGCACCAACGGCCGCGGGCTGCAGTTGCCCGCCCAGCTGGCGTCGGCCTGGGGCGTCACGTACGCGGGGACGGCCAAGGCGGTCTGGTTCCGGATGAGCCTGACCGGTCCCGGCGCCACGGGGCGGTCGTGCGCCGCGGAGGCATCGGTTCCCGGGCCGCCAACCTCCGCCGCGGCACCCGCACGGAACCCGTCCGGCCCAGAGCCCGCCATCGTCAGGCCGCGCCGGGAGCCTGACCCCAGCCTGTTTGAGCATCTTCTTGCCAGCACGGTCGAGACGGCCCGGGACGCCATCGGCGCCGACACCGCTTACCTCCTGCATGCCTGCGACGAGGGCGAGCCGCGGGTACGCGCCGCCGCGGCGGAGAGCGGGGAGCGGCCTGCCCGGGCCGGCTCGGCGCTTCCCGCCAGCGCCGCCCGCGCCGTGGCCGCCGGCGCGCTGTCGCTGGTGACGGTGCCGCTCATGGTCGAGGGCCGGGTCACCGGCGTGCTAGCCGCCGCCGCGGCGGAGCCGGGCCGGTTCAGCGAGAGCGACGCCTCGCGGCTGCAGGACCTGGCCAACCGGTCCGCGCCGGTCCTGGAGCGGGCCCGGCTCAGCTCGGCCGGGCGGACTTAGCGGCGCGCCGCCCCGCGCCACGTCGCTTGTCCGGCGCACCCTCCCTCGCCGCGCCCTCCTTCGCCGGGCGTTCCCTCGCCGCGCCCTCCTTCGTGGCGCGTTCCTTCGCCGCGGCGTCCCTGCGGGGCGCGGCCTTCGGTGGCGCGGCTTTCGGTGGCGCGGCTTTCGGTGGCGCGGCTTTCGGCACCGCGTCCGTTGTTGATGCGCCCGTCCGTGTCGCGCGCTTTCCCGGCGCGGATCGGCCCGCGGTTCCAAGCTGCGGCGTGAAGACCTCCCCGCGCAGGGCCCGGCCGACGAGATCCACGGCCCGTGCGGTCGCGACCAGCCTGCGGCCCTCGGCGCGGTACACCTCTAGCACAGCATCAACGCCGCCGGGCGGCAGGCTGGCCAGCTCGGTGCGCGCGGTCCGGTACCCTTCGCGCGCGCCGTGGACGCAGGCGGCCAGATGGTGCCGGGCCAGCACGGCGAGCGCGAGCGGATGCCGTCGCAGAACACCGTGCAGCCGGTAGTCGGGTGGCACCACGTCCAGCAGCCAGGTCACCGCCGTCGGCACAAATTCCTCGCTGTCCGGCGGGTGAACGCCGGCCGGCCAGCCAGGAGGGACGTATGCTGCCACGATCCCAGGCTATCACCGGCCGTCGAACGTATATTCGATAACCAGTGCAGCGGTCACGGCGCCGGGCTGGCCCTCGCCACCGTGGTCCGCACCAGCCGCGCGGGGCGGCCGGGATGATGCGGACGAGGATTTCCGTTGTGGATTCTGCAGCGAATAGAATGAATGAGCCGTGGTTTCCCGGCGCTTCCCCTGATCTACCTGGAGCCTTCCTGCATGCCCGCTCAAACTGCTCGCCTGGCCACCCGCGACGACTTGCGTAACGTCGCCATCGTCGCGCACGTCGACCACGGCAAGACCACCTTGGTGGACGCCATGCTGTGGCAGTCCGGCGCGTTCCGCGCCGGTGCGCAGGTGGCTGACCGCGTGCTGGATTCCGGCGACCTGGAGCGGGAAAAGGGGATCACGATCCTGGCCAAGAACACCGCGGTGCGCCACGGCGGGCTGACCATCAACATCGTGGACACGCCCGGGCACGCGGATTTCGGCGGCGAGGTCGAGCGCGGCCTTTCGATGGTCGATGGCGTGCTGCTGCTGGTCGATGCCAGCGAGGGGCCGCTGCCGCAGACGAGGTTCGTGCTGCGCAAGACGCTCGAGGCGCGGCTGCCGGTGATCCTCGTGATCAACAAGGTGGACCGGCCGGACGCGCGGATCGCCGAGGTCGTCGACGCGTGCTACGAGCTGTTCCTGGACCTGGACGCGACCGAGGAGCAGATCGAGTTCCCGATTGTCTACGCATCTGCCCGGGCGGGACGGGCGTCGCTGCAGCGGCCCGAGGACGGTTCGCTGCCCGACGCGCCAGACCTCGAGCCGCTGTTCTCGGTGCTGCGGGAGCACGTTCCCGCACCCACGTACGACCCGGACGAGCCGCTGCGGGCGCACGTCACCAACCTGGACGCCTCCTCCTACCTCGGCCGGATCGCGCTGTGCCGGGTGCACAGCGGCCAGATCTCACGGGGCCAGCAGGCGGCCTGGTGCCGCCGGGACGGTTCGATCGAGCGGGTGAAGATCAGCGAACTCTTTCGCACGGAGGCGCTGGAGCGAGTGCCGGCCGCGACCGCCTCGGCGGGCGACATCATCGCCGTGGCCGGGATCAGCGAGATCATGATCGGAGAGACGCTGGCCGACGTGGACGACCCGCGGCCGCTCCCTCTGATCACGGTGGACGAGCCGGCCATCTCGATGACGATCGGCGTGAACACCTCGCCCCTGGTGGGCAGGGAAAAAGGGACCAGGGTCACCGCGCGGATGGTTCGCGACCGGCTGGACAGGGAGTTGGTCGGCAACGTGTCGATCCTGGCGCTTCCGACCGACCGGCCGGACACCTGGGAGGTGCAGGGCCGGGGTGAGCTCGCGCTCGCGGTGCTGGTCGAGACCATGCGGCGGGAGGGCTATGAGCTGACCGTGGGCCGCCCGACCGTGGTGCTGCGCGAGGTGGACGGGCACCGCCACGAGCCCGTGGAACGACTGACCGTCGACGTGCCGGAGGAGTACCTCGGCGCGGTGACCTCGCTGCTGGCTCAGCGCAAGGGCCGGATGGAAAACATGACCAACCACGGCACCGGCTGGGTGCGGCTGGACTTCGTGGTGCCGGCGCGGGGGCTGATCGGGTTCCGCACCGAGTTCCTCACCGGCACCAGGGGTACCGGCATCGCGCACCATGTCTTCGAGGGCTACGAGCCCTGGTCCGGCCCGCTGCGGATGCGGCCAACCGGATCGCTTGTGGCGGACCGGTCCGGGCCGGCGACGCCGTACGCGATGTTCTCGCTGCAGGAGCGGGGCACGATGTTCGTCGAGCCGGGGACCGAGGTATACGAGGGGATGGTCGTCGGCGAGAACTCCCGGTCCGACGACATGGACGTGAACATCACCAAGGAGCGGAAGCTGACCAACGTGCGGCAGTCGTCCGGCGAGGAGCTCGAGCGGCTGATCCCGCCCAGGCTGCTGTCGCTGGAGCAGGCCCTGGAGTTCTGCTCGGACGACGAGTGCGCCGAGGTGACGCCGTCAGCGGTCCGCCTGCGCAAGACCGTCCTGGACGCCAAGGAGCGCGCCCGGCAGCGGGCGCGCCGTTCCCGCGGCGAGTAACCGCCCGCGGTCAGCGCCGGACCGTGCCCGGGCGCGGCCGGGTCAGTGGACCGACAGGTAGATCGTGGCGCCGAGGCCGAACACCACGCAGTAGATGGCGAACGGCGTCAGCGTGCGGGTCTGGAAGTACTTCATGAGGAACCGCACCGACAGGTACGCGCCGACGCCGGACAGGATGCTGCCGAGGATCACCTGACCGCGGATGCCGTTGCCGAGCGGGCCGGTCAGGTCGCTGATCTTGAGCACCCCGGCGGCCAGGATGACCGGCGTCGAGAGCAGGAACGAGAAGCGCGCCGCGTCCTGCCGGGACAGCCCCCGGAACATGCCGGTGACCATGACCACCCCGTCCCGGCTGATGCCGGCGAACAGCGCGAGTATCTGCGCTGACCCGATGATCAGCGCCTGCCAGTAGCCGATCCTGGACAACCGGCCGTCGGCCTCGTAGGCACGCGAAGCCTCCTGTTGCCGCACCGCCCGCTGGCCGGAGGCGTGCATCGCGGCACCATGGCCTCCGTGCGCGCCCGCACCGGCGGGCGTGGCCATCGCGCCGCCCGGCCCGGCGGCCACGGCGCTCGACATCGCCGCGCCCGCCACCGCCGCATCCGCCACGGGGCTCGGGGTGACCGGCGCGGTCGCGTGCGCGTCGGCCCGGGCCTCGGCGTCCAGTTCCGCGTCGGCGGCCAGCGACTTCTTGGTCCGGAATCTTTCCCCGGCGAACAGGATCACGCCATTGACCATCAGGAAGATCGCGGCCCGGATCGGCTCGCCGAATAGCACCCGGAAGGCGTGCTCGAACTTCAGGCCGACCAGCCCGACCGGAATCGTGGCAAGGATGATCATCCAGGCCATCTTCTGGTCGACAGTGGATATCTCCCTGTCGCGGATCGAGGTAAAGAACCCGCCGATGATCCGGACCCAATCGCGCCAGAAGTAGATCATCATCGCGATCGCGGTCGCGACGTGCAGGCCCACGATGAAGGCCAGATACGGCGACTCCGACTTCGCGACGTTGAGGTCGGTGGCCCAGCTTCCACCGATCAGCGCCGGGATCAGCACGTTATGACCGAGGCTGGACACCGGGAACAGCTCGGTCACGCCCTGGATGAGGCCAACCACGGAAGCCTCGAGGTAAGTGATGTGCGACATGGAAGCCTTTCGCGCCTCTCGTCCTGGGGCTGCGCGCCACGGCCGGAAAGCTGGGCCCGGGTTCGCGCGCAGGCCTAATGGTACGGACTCCCGCCGGCTGCCGGCGACGGAGGCGCCCGTCTTAACCAGTAGTGAAGGTTCATGGCGAAACAGCCACCCCGCGCCGCGTGACGAGCGCGGCCGTCCCTGGAGTGCCGGGTGGAGCCGGGAGGGGGCCGCCGGGTGGCTCATGCTGGCGCCGACCGCACTCGCCAGGACATGGTCAGAGTACAGAATATAGTGCTATAACCATTCTGTCACGAATATGGCGTTTGCGCGGTGGGTGGCTCGGCTGTCTCGCGAGCGCGAAATGCCGCCCAGCCGGGGCTGCCAATGGCCCCGGCCGTTTGAGCCGGATTGGCTCTTCAGCGGGGAAGGAACGACATGACACCCAGACTTCTGCTGCGCGCGGGCGCGCCGTTGGCGGTCGCGGCGCTCGCGCTCGGAGCCGGCCCGGCGGCAGCCCAGGCGGCGGCCACACCGGGCTGGAGCGTCGCGCAGGTCTACGGGGCATCGAGCGGGTACCCGGATCTCCAGGGCGTCGCCGCCAGCGGGCCGGACGCCGCGTGGGTTTCCGGCAATACCGTTGCGGGCCTGGTCATTGACCACTGGAACGGCACGAGCTGGAACGGGCTCACCCCGCCGGCCGCCTTTGAGACAAACGGGTCGGCGTCGGTCAATGACATGGTCATCGGTGCCTCGTCACGGAACGACATGTGGACGTTCCCGTACGTCAGCGCCACCGCGGTCGTGCAGTACGCGCTGGAACGGCACGACGGCACGTGGAAGACGTTCAAGCTCACCAAGAGCGCCGGGGTGAATGCGACGGCGGTCTTCAGCCCGTCGAACGTATGGGCGTTCGGCATGACGGACGTCCCCACGGCTTCTGGCTACGGGTCGCCGTACGTGCGCCGCTACAACGGCAAGACCTGGAAGAGCGCATCGATGCCCGGTGATGCTCTGAGCGTGAGCCCGCTGTCGGCCAGCGACATGTGGGCATGGGGCCCGACGACCAAGACGCTCGGCCAGTCTTTGCCGGACTTTGCGGCCATGCACTGGAACGGCGCGTCGTGGAGCACCCTGGCGGTGCCGAGGTACGTGGTGTCTGGGGGGCGGGCCATCGTGCAGCAGCTCGTGGCCACAGGGCCCGACAGCTTGTGGGTCGCGGAGGGACTGCAGGCGAACCGGGGCACCGGCCAGCCTCCGGCAGCGGGCCTGGTCCTCGCGCACTGGAACGGCCACAAGTGGCGGTTGGTGGCCAGGAACAGGTCGGTCACCGGCCAGGGCGGCCTGGTGGGCGACGGAACCGGCGGGGTGTGGCTGCAGGCGGTCACCGGGACGTCAGGTCCGGACGAGTTCCTGCATTACAGCGGCGGCCAGCTGGCCGCCGTAGCCGAGCCGACGGCCGGGCCCGGAGAGACGACAAGCGTCGCCAGCATGGCCCGGGTTCCCGGGACGACCTCCCTCTGGGCGGCCGCCAGTGTCGGCCCGGATGCCTCGGGCATCGGGCAAGGCGGGATCCTCAGGTACGTCGGCTGAACAAGTGCGCGGGCGCGCGGGCCACCCGCGCGCCCGCGCCGCCGGCCACGCTCCAGGCTGACCGACTGGTGCCGGATTCGCCCCGGGCCTGGGCGTTCCAAAAAAGGGTTTTCGGGATCTTGGTGTTCAGCTCTTGCCGGGGACGGCAGGGGTGTCGGAAGCGCCGCGCGGCCGTCGGCTGATCTTGGAGCCGAGCCATACCAGCGGGTCGTACTTCCGGCCCGCCACGCGCTCCTTCATGGGAATCAGCGCGTTGTCGGTGATCTTGATATTCTCCGGGCAGACCTCGGTGCAGCACTTGGTGATGTTGCAGTAGCCCAGGCCGAAGTCGTCCTGCGCGATCTCGCGGCGGTCCGCGGTGTCGGCCGGGTGCATCTCTAGTTCCGCAATGCGCATCAGGAACCTGGGGCCGGCGAACGGCCGCTCGTTGTCGGGGTGGTCCCGGATCACGTGGCAGACGTTCTGGCACAGGTAGCATTCGATGCACTTGCGGAACTCCTGGGACCGCTGCACGTCCACCTGCTGCATGCGGAACTCGCCCAGCCCGATGGACGGGTCGGGCGTGAACGACGGAATCTCACGCGCCTTCGCGTAATTGAACGTCACGTCCGTGACCAGATCCCGGATCACCGGGAACGTTCGCAGCGGCGTGATCGTGATCGGCTCGCCCGCCTCGAAGGTCGACATCCGGGTCATGCAGGCCAGCCGGGGGCGCCCGTTGATCTCCATCGAGCAGGAACCGCACTTGCCGGCCTTGCAGTTCCACCGGACCGCCAGATCGCCGGCCTGGGTGGCCTGCAGGCGGTGCAGCACGTCGAGGACGACCTCACCCTCGTTGGCCTCGACCTGGTAGTCGGTCAGCCGTCCCTGGCCCTCGTCGCCCCGCCAGACCTTGAGCGCTACCTTCTCGCCCATCAGCTTGTCGTCTCCTCGCCCGTCGCCGGAGGGAGCTCCGGGTCGGTGTAGTACTTCTTCAGCTCGTCCCGGTCGAACAGCGCGAGCAGGTCACCGCGCATCGGGGTCATCGGCTGCTGCCGCAGCGCCACCCGGTCACCGTCCAGCGCGGCGATGATATTGACCTTGCGCCATTCGGGGGACATCTGCGGGAAGTCGTCGCGGGTGTGGCCGCCCCGGCTCTCCTGGCGCTCCAGAGCGGCCTGAGCCACGCAGTCCGCGATCAGCATGATGTTGCGCAGGTCGAGGGCCAGGTGCCAGCCCGGGTTATAGGCCGGCCCGCCCTCGGAGCTGACGTTCGCCGCCCGGGCGCGCAGTTTCTCCAGCTCGGCGAGCGCCTGCTTGATCTCCTCTTCCTTGCGGATGATGCCGACCAGGTCGCTCATGGTCTGCTGGACCTCGGCGTGGACCGTGTACGGGTTCTCGCCGCCAGAGCGCTCCAGCGGCGCGAGGGCCTCGGCCCTGGCGGCCTCAAGCTCGCCGTCGCTGACCTTCGGCCGGCCGTCGCCCAAGGCGCCGAGGTACTCTACGGCGCCCATCCCGGCCCGGCGGCCGAACACCAGCAGGTCGGACAGCGAGTTGCCGCCGAGCCGGTTCGAGCCGTGCATGCCGCCGGACACCTCGCCCGCCGCGAACAGGCCGGGCACGATCGACGCCGCGGTGTCGGGGTCCACCTCCACGCCGCCCATCACGTAGTGCTGGGCTGGGCCGACCTCCATCGGCTCCTTAGTGATGTCGACGTCCGCGAGCTCCTTGAACTGGTGGTACATCGACGGCAGGCGGCGCAGGATCTCCTCGGCCGGCCGCCGCGAGGCGATGTCGAGGAACACGCCGCCGTGCGGCGACCCTCGGCCGGCCTTGACCTCGGCGTTGTTGGCCCGGGCCACCTCGTCGCGAGGCAGCAGCTCGGGCGGGCGCCGGTTGTGGTCCGGGTCGTCGTACCAGCGGTCGGCCTCTTCCTCGGTCTCCGCGTACTGCGCCCGGAACACGTCCGGCACGTAGTTGAACATGTACCGCTTGCCCTCGGAGTTGCGCAGCACGCCGCCGTCGCCGCGGACCGACTCGGTCACCAGCAGCCCGCGCACGGAGATGGGCCAGACCATGTGCGTGGGGTGGAACTGCACGAACTCCATGTTCAGCAGCGTGGCGCCGGCCAGCAGGGCCAGTGCGTGCCCGTCTCCGGTGTACTCCCAGGAGTTGGAGCTGACCTTGAAGGTCTTGCCGATGCCGCCGGTGGCCAGAATGACCGCGGGCGCCTCGAACAGCACAAACTGCCCGGTCTCGCGGATATAGCCGAAGGCGCCCGCGATCCGCTCGCCGTCCTTCATCAGCTCGGTGATCGTGGTCTCAGCGAAGACCTTGATCATTGCCTCCGGGTCCCCGTGGGTGCGGGCGTCCTCCTGCTGCAGCGCGACCACTCGCTGCTGCAGGGTCCTGATCATCTCCAGGCCGGTCCGGTCGCCCACATGGGCAAGTCGCGCGTACTGGTGGCCGCCGAAGTTCCGCTGGCTGATCCGGCCGTCCTTGGTGCGGTCGAACAGCGCGCCCCAGGCCTCCAGCTCGTAGACCCGGTCCGGGGCCTCCTTGGCGTGCAGTTCAGCCATCCGCCAGTTGTTCAGGAACTTGCCGCCGCGCATGGTGTCGCGGAAGTGGACCTGCCAGTTGTCGTTCGGGTTCGAGTTGCCCATCGCGGCGGCGCAGCCACCCTCCGCCATGACCGTGTGCGCCTTGCCGAACAGCGACTTGGAGATGATCGCGGTCCGCTTGCCGGCGTGCCGGGCCTCGATGGCCGCGCGCAGCCCGGAGCCGCCCGCGCCGACCACCACCACGTCGTAGGGGAGTCGCTCGATGTCAGTCATTGCCTTGCCTGCCTCAGTTGAAGAACCTCGGGTCGCTGAACACCCCGGCGGAGACCAGCCAGATGTAGAGGTCAGTCAGCATCAGCGTCCCCAGCGTGGTCCACGCGAGCTGCATGTGACGGGCGTTCAGCTTGGAAACCTGGGTCCATATCCAGTATCGGACCGGGTGCTTGGAGAAGTTCTTCAGCCTGCCGCCTGTGATGTGCCTGCACGAGTGGCAGGACAGCGTGTAGGCCCACAGCAGGACCACGTTCGCCAGCATGATCAGCGTGCCGAGGCCGAAGCCGAAATCGCCGTCGGGCCCGCGGAAAGCCTGGATCACGTCGTAGGTGTTCAGCACCGAGATCAGGATCACCAGGTAGAAGAAGAACCGGTGCAGGTTCTGCATGATCAGCGGGAACCTGGTCTCGCCGCTGTAGCTGGCGTGCGGCTCGCGCACGGCGCACGCAGCGGGTGCGCGCCAGAAGGCCCGGTAGTAGGCCCGCCGGTAGTAATAGCAGGTGAGCCGGAAGCCGAGCACGAACGGCAGCGACACCAGCGCGTAGGGAATGATCGGTGGCAGCGCCGGAAGCCACTGGCCCAGGCTGCTCGAGCCGGGGGCGCATTCGCCGCTGATGCAGGGCGAGAAGAACGGGGTCAGGTAGTGGTACTGGGGCACCCAGTACCAGTCCCCGATGAAGACGTGCACCGTGGCGTAGGACACCCAGATCGTGAGCAGTACCGCGGTCAGTC
>Ga0335075_10008439_pt1 | contig 15772 bp, 15 predicted proteins | sample Lox_Sample_24_FD_206723 | JGI IMG/M metagenome (GOLD analysis project Ga0335075, IMG submission 206723) | Soil microbial communities from Loxahatchee National Wildlife Refuge, Florida, United States - Lox_Sample_2.4 | ecosystem: Environmental > Terrestrial > Soil > Wetlands | place: USA... | reverse complement strand
TGAAGGACTATCTACGCTTATGCTGACGCTGAGGACAGCACCACCCCAGGCCGGGGCGCCGGGTTCCCTGGCCCGGCTGCTGTCGCCTGTCAGCGTTCCGCGGTATTGGACGGCAACGGCCTTCGCGGTCTGTGCGCTATTCGCTGGCGGCGTGGCGCTGTTCAGCACAAATGGCCTGCACCAGCTCTGGGGCTTGATCGCCAGCTGTGCCTACGTCGCGGCAGCAATGGCGGTACTGGCCTGGCGATCCCGGGGGGTTGACCTCGGGCTGGCGCTGAGCGTCGGCGGTGCCCTGCTCACGCCGTTGTTCCTGAACGCGGCCACCGGGCGGCGGCAGCCAGAGGTTGCGGTGATCGCCCGGTCAGCCAAGCAGCTGGTGCATCACCACTCGCCCTACCAGAGCGTCGCCTCGCTCGCCACGACTCATAACCCCAACGCCTATAACCCGTACCTCCCGGTCATGTCGCTCTTCGGCATCCCGCGAGCGCTGTTCGGATCCCATGTGATCACCGATCCCCGAGTCTGGTTCGGCCTCGCGTTCCTGATCATTTTCTGGCTGGCGCTGCGGGCCGCCGGGGCGCGGAACTGCGTTCGCTGGACGGTGTTCGTCGCGGCGTCGCCGGTGATCGCGTTCGAGCTGGCCGTGGGCGGAACCGACATCCCGATCCTGGCCCTGATGTGCCTGGGCTTCGCGCTGCTGTGGCGGCGCCCACGGTTCGCCCTGGCCGGGATAGCACTCGGCTTGGCGTCCGCGGCGAAATCCACAGCCTGGCCGGCCGTGGCGGTCGCGGCGGTGCTGGTCGGGACGCGCTTCGGCAAGAAGCAGCTGCTGGTCTTCCTCGGCTGGGCCGTGGCCTCGTGCGTGGCGATCGTCGGGCCGGTCGCGATTGTCTGGCCCAGTGCCCTGGTCGACAACACGATCACGTTCCCGCTTGGCCTGGCCGGGGTCAAGTCGGCCGCCGCCAGCCCGCTGCCCGGGCACGTGCTGGCCGATACCGGCCGGCTCGGGCACCTGGTCGCCATCGGGCTGCTGGTGCTGGCCGGAGCGCTGATCGCCGGTTCACTGGTCGTCCGCCCGCCGGTAACCGTTCCGTCCGCCGTCTGGCGGCTCATCATCGGACTGACCCTCATGTTCGCGCTGGCGCCGGCCACCCGCTTCGGGTATTTCATCTATCCGGCGGCCCTGTTCCTGTGGCTGGAGGTGTCGCAGCTCGGGCTCAGGCAGGCCGAGGCCGAGCGCCCCTCCGCCAGCGGTGATCCGCCCGGGCAGGCCGTGCCGGTGGTCAGCTCGGCCTAGCGGCCGGCCGGCTCCCGGCCAGGTCGGCGAACTCCGCCTGCCAGCCGGCGTACCAGGCGGCAAACCACGGCTCGCCCGCGGCCAGCGGGATGATGTACGTCACGGTCTGCGCGTAGTACGCCCGCTGCCGGTCCGGCGGCAGGTTACGCAGCGTCTGCACGTTGCTCATCCGGTCGGCCAGCTTGACCAGGACCGCGTCGCGGGGCGCGTCGCGAAGTCCGCGCAGGTAGGCTTCCCGGGCGGCCGGGGAGTCCTCGCCGTGGCCGGGAGCCGGGATCGTGACCCAGCCGACGAGTTCGGCCACCCGCGGCCCGAATGCGGCGCGGACGTCGGCCAGTGTGCACAGTGTGTCCTCGACGACATCGTGCAGGACCGCGGCGGCCAGCACGTCCGGGCTGCTCACCCCGGCCCCCTCGACCAGGATCTGCGCGGCCTCCAGCAGGTGCTCCAGGTAAGGCACGCCCGTCTTGCGCCGCTGGTCGCCGTGATACGCGGTGGCGAACTCCACTGCTCTGGCCATCCTGGCGACCACGTCGGCGGGCAGCCGCCGCTCCAGGCCGGGCGCGGCCTGGGCCCACGTGTGCCAGCCGGTGAAGGTCTCCATCGCCGTCGCAGGGCCCGGATCAGGGAGTGTCTGGCCCCTCGAACGCCGACTGGTCAGTGCAGATGCGGGTGTTCGCCTTGATCGCGCCGTCGGAGGCGCCGACGGCGGTGACCGACGGCGTGGACGTCGGGGAGGCGGACGACGAGGGCGCCGGATTGAGCGCCGAGAAGTCGGAGCCGACGATCAGCGTGACCGTCCCGGGAGTGAGCGATGAGTCCTGCTGCACCTGGACGTCGGGGACCACGGCCTTGAGGGTGTCGACGGCCGGCATGTCCGAGGACGCCGCGTACTCGATCAGATTGGTCGTGTAGTCGAAGTTATTGGCGTCCGACGTGCCCACCACGTTGAAACCCTCGTTGGTCAGGTCACTGCCTGCCTGGCCGGCCTCCCCGGTGATCCCCGATCCGTTCAGGACCTGGACATTGACCTTGGATGGGGCCGCGTCGAGCGTGGGTGTCGTCGACTTCTTGGCTGACTTGCTGTTCTTCGTCGACTTGGGCAGTGACATGTCGTGCTGGATGGAGGTGAACAGCTGACTGGCCTGCGGGTCTTCGAATTCCACGTTGTTCTGGTCGGGCGGGTACGGGATGTTGGGTGCGGTGATGAACTGGACGTCACTGGAAGTGATGCCCTGCAGGCTCTCGCCGATCTGCAGCATCGCCGTCTGGTCCAGGGTCGAGTCGGTGGTCATCGCGTTGGTGGCGTCGCGGACCACGTTCAGTATCTTGCTCGGGCTGTGCAGCAGGCCGCTGTGCTCCATGCCCTGCACCAGGGCGACCATGAGGTACTGGTCCCGCGTGATCCGCTGGATGTCGGAGCCAGTGCCGAGGCCCTCGCGGGTGCGCCAGAACGCGAGCGCTTCGTGGCCAAAGACGTGGTGGCGGCCAGCCGACAGGTCAAGTCCTGACTGGGGGTCATCGACCGCGAACGGCAAGCAGACCGTAACTCCGCCGAGGTCGTTGACGATCTGCTCGAAGCCGGTGAAGTCAAGCTCGATGAAGTGGTCGAGGTGGATGCCGGTGACGTTCTCGAAGGTCTTCCAGGTACAGGCCGGGCCGCCGAAATCCAGCGCCGCGTTGATCAGCTCCTCCTGTCCGGGATCCGCCTGCTGGCCTGTTGTCCCATCGCTGGCTGGGCAGGCGTAGATCGGGACCATGGTTTCGCGCGGGATACTGATCACAGTCACTTCGTGATGGCCCGGGGAGATGTGCAGCAGCATCAGGGTGTCCGAGCGGCCACCAGGAGTTTCGGCTGCCGACCCGCCGATCCCTTTCTGGCCGACGCGCGTGTCCGACCCGATCAGCAGAATGTTCTCGGCGTTGTTGAGCTTGGGCGGCTGCTTGCCGACCAGTGCCTGCACGTCGATGCGCTTGATGCTGTCCCAGAAGCTCCGGTACTTGGCATAGGCGGCCAGGGTGCCGATCACGAGCGCGCCCACAACAACAACCGACGTCCACGCCGCGACCTTCTGGCCTAGCGAGCGCCTTGGCCGGCGGCGCCCGGGCCGCCCACGCCCGCCCATCTCACCCACATCGTTCCGGCCGCTCATCGCTCCTCCGGGCCGCGGTCCCGTCGGTCATCGCCGGGTGTCTGGCCGCTAGGTTCCGCCTATCTTATGTGCTGGTAATGGGAGGATTCGTCAGTAGTTGGCAAAGCCCCAGCTAATCCGAAGGTTGGCTGGGCTGGTCACGCCGGCTGTGCGCAGCCAGCCCGTTCCGCTGCGGCGCCGGATGGTGTGGCCTCCCGGCGCGGGAGTTTGACGGTCCGCTCTACAGTGGGAACCGTGCGCTCTGGCGACCGCCCGACCGGCAGCACCGCCGCGACTGACCAGTCCGCGGCGGCCACAGACGTCACTGGCAACCCTGAGGATAGCGAAGCTGGCTCGCCGCTGACGGCCGATGCGCCGACAGGTGGGGCGGCCGGTGACGGCCAGGCCGAGCCGGGCTCCGATCACGAAAGCCCAGGTAAGCCAGGGTCGGATGAGCGGCCTGAACCCGACGAAGACCAGAAGGAGCCGGGTGAAGACCGCCCGGATCCGGCCCGCAAGGAGCTAGAGCCGCAGGCCCGGACGGCGGTCTTGCCCAGGGTTTTGCGGCACAGGGGTTTGCGGCACAGGGGTTTGCAGCACAGGGGTTTGCGGCACAGCGGGTCGCGAGAAGACCAGACGGCGGTTTTGCCGCGGAGCGGGGCGCAGCACCGGGTTGGAGCGGCCCGGCTGGCCCGGTTGCCGGCGGTGAGCCGTCCGCGGCGCCGCGCCGACCGCCAGCCGAAACACCCGGACGCCGCCGGGGCAGGATTCGCCAGGATCACCGTGCTTCCGGCGATCCTCGTCGTGGCCTGGCTGCTGGTCGGGCTTCCGTTGCTGCTGGCCCGGGTGTTCCTGCCCACCCCGACGGTGCTCATCGCGGTGCCGCTGGCGATCGTTCTTGGGGCGGGCCTGCGCCGGGTACCAGCCGACTGGCCCCGGGCACTGCCCAGGGCAGCCCAGCCGGAGGGCGGCGCACAGCGCCGGGAACCAGGCTGGCCGGCCTGGTGGGGGCTGGCGGGCACCGTGGTGGTGGCGGCGGGCTTCGCCTTGTGGCAGTTCCTGTTCAACTCAGAGACCGTCATCGTGCTGCGTGACCCAGGGGCATACCTGCAGACCGGCTACTGGCTGGCCCAGCACGGCTCGCTGCCGATCCCGCAGTCGCTGGCCTCCTTTGGCGGCGCGCATCCGGGGCTTGGCTTCTCCAGCACGGGATTCTTCACCCGCGGCACAGCTGTCGTGCCCGGGTTGATGTCCGGCCTGCCATTAGTGCTCGCGGGCGCATTCTGGGTGCACGGGCTGTCGGCCGCGGCCGCGATGGGCCCGATACTGGGCGGGCTCGCCGTGCTCGCGTTCGGCGGTCTGGTCGGCCGGCTGGCCGGGTTGCCGTGGGCCCCGGCCGGGGCGCTCATCCTCGCGCTGACGCTTCCCGAGCAGTACACGAGCCGGGCATCGTTCAGCGAGACCGCGGCCCAGGTGCTGCTGTTCGGTGGGCTGAGCCTGGTCGTGGACGGGCTGACCCTCCGTCACTCGCGTAACCGGCCGGGGTCGCCCGCCACGTCACCCGAACTTCAGGCAGCGGGCGGGCCGGCCAAGCCGCGCGGCTGGCGGACCAGGCTCGCTGTGCGCTGGCCGCGCTGGCTGCGCTGGCCGGGTCGCCAGCCCGGGCCGCACTGGGCGCTGATGGCGCTGGGCGGGCTGGCGCTCGGCCTGACCGCCGTGGTCCGGATTGACGGGCTCCTCGACGTGCTTCCGGCCATACCGTTCATCGGCATCCTGGTCGTCCGCCGGAGCAGCACGGCCGTCCCGTTCTGTATAGGTCTTGTCATCGGCGCGGCGTACGGGCTGGCTGATGCGTTTGTGCTGGCGCGGCCGCTATTGGATTCGCTGCAGCCGATGCCGATACTGATCGGGCTGATCGCGGCGTGGCTGGCCACGATGACCCTGGTCGGCGTGGAACTGCTGCGGCTGACCGCGTTCGCCCGCGTCCTGCGGCCGATCCTGGCCAAGCGCCCGCTGCGCTGGCTGCCCCAACTTGGCGCGGCGCTGGCCGTGGCCGCGCTGGCCGGCCTCGCGATCCGGCCGTACCTGCAGACCGTACGCGGCCCGGCCACCGGGGCGGCGGCGGACTTCGTCGCCAGCCTGCAGCGCTTGGAGCACCTGCGGGTCGATCCGGGACGTCTGTACGCCGAGGACACCCTGTACTGGGTCATCTGGTACGTCGGGCTGCCCGCGTTGCTGCTGGGCGGATTCGGGCTCGCGCTGCTGATGCGACGCTGCCTGCGCGCGCTGTTCTCGTGGCAGGACCAGTCCGCCGCGGCGCGCGTCTGGGCGCTGCCGCTCGCGGTCATCTGCTGCGGCTCGGCCGCCGTTCTCTGGCAGCCGCAGACCGCGCCCGACCAGCCGTGGGCCAGCCGTCGCCTGGTGCCGCTGGTACTCCCGGGCCTGATCCTGTGCGCGGCGTGGGCGTCGGCGTGGCTGCGCGGCCGGGCCCGATCACGGGGTGCTGGCCGGATGGCAGGATCGCTGGTGGCCGGGTGCTGCGTGGTGGCGCTGCTGGTGCCTACCGTGGCGACCACGTTCGGTCTGGGGCTGTCACACAGCGGTAAGAGCGGTGCCTTGCGGCCCACCGCCGATGGCCTGACGCTGAAGCGGACCGGCCCGGGACAGGTTGGCGCGGTCAACAGGCTGTGCTCGGCGCTCGGGCCGTCCGCAACCGTTGTCATCGTCGCCTGGCCGGTGGCCCAGCAGTTCACGCAGACGATCAGGGGGATGTGCGGGGTCCCGGTGGCCTGGATCGTCGGCCAGCCGACCGGGGACGTGCAGAGCGTCCTGACCGACATCGAACACACCGGCCGGCGGCCAGTGCTGCTCGGCGCGCGGCCAGCGCAGCTCTACCCGTACGGCGGCGGCAGCCCGGTCCGGGTGCTCGACCTGTCGACCTCACAGGACCCGCACACGCTGACCCAGCCGCCGACCGCGCTCTTCCCGGCTCACTACGTCGTCTGGATGTCATCGCTCGAGACGCTCGGTGCCCGGGTCTGAGCGGGACTGGGTCTGAGCAGGGCCTGGCTCGCTTGTGCCCGGCGAATTTGCCTGCTGCCCGGCGAAGCCCTAAAGTGAGAGGACCTCAACGCGGGGTGGAGCAGTTCGGTAGCTCGCTGGGCTCATAACCCAGAGGTCGCAGGTTCAAATCCTGCCCCCGCTACCAAGTAAGTGCAGGTCAGGGCCCTGATCGCCAGGAATGGCGGTCGGGCCTTTTAGCCGTTTGTCCGCGGTTCGTCCGCGGGATCGGACGCTGACCTTGCAGCCGGAGCACCCCGAGTCCCGAAACCGCATAGACGCCCCCGAAGTAACGCGCCAGCCGGTCGGGCCTTCAGCACGGGCATCGCGATGGGGGCAGTGCCGTCGGCCCCGGCGGCCGCCGGGTAGACGGCTGATGCCCGCCAGTGCGTCAGTCGGCAGTGTGTGAGTCGGCAGTGTGATTTAATCAGGTTTCTTGATTAAAAACCATCAGGAATCCTGTACATCTGGACAGCGATGTGACAGGATTCACATCCAGTCGGACCGGCTTGTCCCTGGATGCAGGGAGGCATTCCCATGGCGAATCTCGAAGCTCCGGGACGTGGGACGCACGCCGCCTCCGGCCCGTACGTGCTCAATTCCGGCACGCTGGCCGCCGCGGCGGTCGCAGTCTGCCTGGCGCAGGTGGCGCTGGCGATCCCGGCCGTGCTGAACGGCCTTTTCCAGCAGGACCTGGGCCCCACCTCGTCGGAACTCACCTGGATCTCGGACGCGTTCCTGGTCCCGGTGTGCCTGCTGGAGCTCACCTTCGGGGTGCTCGGCGATCTGTTCGGCCGAAAGCGGCTGCTGGCCGGCGGGGCGTTAGTACTCGCCGTCGGCGAGGCTATTGCGACGCTGACGCCCGGCGCGGGAACGGCGACCGGTACCCGGGTGGCGGTGCTGTGGACTGGGCAGATCATCGCTGGGATCGGCGCCGCCGCGCTGTTCCCGACCAGTCTGGCGATGGTGGCCGCGGGCACGCACACTTCGCGTAACCGCGCTCGCTCGGTCACGATCTGGGCCGCCGCGCTGTCGGTGGGCGGGACTGTCTCCAGTGTGCTTGCTGGCCTGGTCGCGAAGCTGCATTTCGGCACCGATCCCGACGCCGGGTGGCGCTGGGCGTTCATCGTCGTCCTCGTTCTGGCGCTGGTCAGCGCGGCGATAACCCTCGCTGTGGCGAAAGACTCCGCTGCGCCCGAGGGGCGGTCGCTGGACTGGCCTGGTCAGGTGACGATCGCGGTTGCGCTGTTCGCGCTGCTGTTCGCGGTCATCCAGGGTCCGACCAGCGGCTGGGGCGGCGCGCCGGTCGTAGCTGGCTTTGCCGTCGCCGCCGTCTTCCTGGTCTTGTTCGTGCTCGCGGAGCGGCGATCGGCTGCTCCGCTGCTGCGGCTTGACCTGTTCGCCAGCCGGCCATTCGCGGTGGCCGCGGTCGTCACCGTGCTGGGCATGTTCGCCTTCCTCGGCGTCGCGTATGCAACCAGCATCCGGCTGTCGGCGATCCAGGGATTCACACCGCTGAAGACCTCGATCGCGTTTGTGTTCCTGAACGGCATGGCGGTGGTTCAGGTCACCGTGACCTCCCGGCTGCTGGAGCGGTACAACCCGAAGTGGCCGCTGGGCAGCGGGTGCATTCTGATGGGCGGCGGGGCTCTGTGGCTGGCGGCGGTGCCGGCGACGAACCTGTCGCTGGCCCCGGTGATCGTCCCGTTCATCCTGGTCGGCGCGGGCTTCGCCTTGGCGGTCTCGTCGGTGACCGCGGTGGCGGTGAACAGCGTGCCTAACCACCTGGCTGGCATGGCCAGCGGGTCGACGAACATGCTGCGCGACTTCGGGTTCACCCTGGGGCCGGCGATCGTGGGCGCGGTGGCCCTGAGCCAGGCCGCGGCCGGGATCGCGAGCAAGCTGGCCGGCAGCCCCGACCTGCGCGGCGCGCTGGCGGCGTTCGACGCCGTCCCGGCCCACGTGCCGGCCGCCCAGCGGCCCGCGGCCGAGGCCGCGGTGCACGCGGTGGCGTCCGGGCCGCTCGGCGCCAACGCGGTGCCCGCCACGGTGCCAGGTCCAGGCGGCAAGCCTGTCCCGTTCAACCCGCTGCACGATGTCGCCTTCCACGCGCTCAGCCACGCGTACTCCATCGGCTACCTGATCTGCGGCATCGCGGCACTGGCGGCTGCGGCGCTGGCCCTGGCAGTCCGCGGGCAACTCCATGAGACGCTGCTCGACCCGCAGACGCTGGCCGCTGAATGACAGGCGCCGCACCGGCGGCCGATGCCAGCCAACCTACCGGAGGTCCCCGTGAGATCACTGACAGCAAGAACGAGTGCGTGCTTGCTGGCCGCGGCGCTGGCCTTCACTGCCGCCGCACTGACGCCGGCATCGGCGGCTTCAGCCGGCAGCGGCCATTTCACCGGCACGCTGCCTGACGGGACCACCTGGATCGCGGATGTACCCGCGAACTGGAACGGGACCCTGCTGCTCTACAGCCACGGCTTCGGCCCGCTGGTCGCCGCCGATGCGCCCGACCCGACGACCCAGGCGGCGCTGTTGGCCCGCGGGTACGCACTGGCCGGGTCATCGTATGACCCCAGCGGCTCGGAGTGGGCCCTCGATACCGCGGTCAGCGACCAGTTCGGGACGCTGCAGGCGGTCGAATCCAGCGTGCTGCCCAGCCGGCCGCGCCAAGTCCTGGCCTTCGGCACCTCGATGGGAGGCCTGATCAGTTCACTCGAGGCGCAAGACGGGGCCGGCCGGATCGACGGGTCGCTGACCACCTGCGGCATCGTCGCGGGCGGGATCAACCTGAACGAATACCAGCTCGACGGTGAGTACGCGCTGGCCCAGCTCCTGCTGCCCGGGCAGCAGGTCCAGCTCGTCGGCTTCGCCAATGTCAACGACGCGCTCGCCACGGCCGCTACCTTGCAGGCCGCCGCCGCGCAGGCCCAGCAGACCGCCGCCGGGCGGGCCCGGCTCGCCCTCGTGCTGGCCTTCCTCAACACCCCGTCGTGGGATCCCAGCCAGGCGGCCCCGGCTCCGGCCAGCGATCCCGCGGCGCAGGAGGCCGCCCAGTACGACGTGGAGTTCACCGGCTCGTTCAGCACGCTGGACTTCATCGAAGCTGCCCGGCCGTCGATCGACCAGGCCGACGGCGGCAGCGCCAACTGGACCGCTGGCACGAACTTCGCAGCTGCCCTGGCCTGGTCGCCCTACGCGCCGGAAGTCGCCGCCCTCTACCGCGCGGCGGGACTGAACTTGCGCGCCGACCTGACCGACCTGACGCAGAACGCGGACATCACCGCCGACCCGGCCGCGGTCCGGTCGCTGGCCCAGACGTCGGTCCCCACCGGCCACCTCACGGTGCCCGAACTCGACCTGCACACCATCGGTGATCAGCTCGTGGCGGTCCAGCAGGAGAACTTCTACGCCCACCAGGTCTGGGCGGCGGGTGACGGCGACCTGCTCCGGCAGGCGTTCGTCGCCAGCTACGGGCACTGCAACTTCAGCCCGGCCGAGCTCGTCGCCGGCGTGCTGGCGCTCGGCCACCGGGTCACCACCGGACAGTGGGGCCAGGAGGCAACGCCCCGCAGCCTCAACCAGGTGGCCAGCAGCCTGAACCTGGGTGCGGCGCAGTTCACCAATTTCTACCCGGGGCCGTTGACGGGGGCCACTGGCTTCGGCCACCCGTGGCCGGACCAGCACTGAACCTGCAGGACATGCGAGCCGGGAGTCTTCGGTTGCGCGGCGGGCCGCCGGGCTCGCGACCACCCGGTGCGCATGGCCGATCCGACCTGGAACGGTAATCTCGCCACATGCGATCACCAGGGCCGCGGGCATGAGGGCTCGCACCACGGCGAACAGGGCGGACGGTGCGAACGTGGCGGGGACCGCGGCCGGTGACGAGGTCGCCGAGCCTATGCTGATGTACCTTGTCAAGCAGGTCGAGCTGGCCGTGCGTTCACACCTGGATGACCTGCTGCGGCCCGCCGGACTCACGGCATTGCAGTACACGGCGCTGACCGTGCTGGAGCGCCATCCCGATGTCTCCTCGGCGCAGCTCGCCCGCCACTCCTTCGTCACCGCCCAGTCCATGGCCGACATGATCACCGCCCTGGAAGGACGTGGCCTGATCCAACGCCACCGCGACCGGATCGACCGCCGCCGGCTCGTTGTTGCCCTGACCGCGGGCGGCCGGGAACTACTCGACGGCTACCGCGACCAGGTCACCGCGCTCGAGGCGCAGATGCTGGCTGGCCTCACCAAGCCGCAGATCGCGAGTCTGCGCCGGTGCCTGCACACCTGCCATGCCAACCTCGTCGGCCACCACCCAGCCGTCCTGCACCAGAGCCGAACTGGCACTGCGCCCGGCAAGCTAGCGTGACGCGTCCAGGATGAAGTCACGGTGTAGGTCCAGCAGGACATGGTCGGCAGTGAGCAGCCGAAGTCCTGCGCGGGAAGCTTGCGCGACGATGAGGCGGTCGAATGGGTCGTGCCGGGTGAGTTCGGGGAAATCGCGGATCGCCTCGGCGTGCTCGGCGGTGATGCTGAGCAGTTCCAGGCCCTGCCCGGTGAGCCTCTTGCTGAGGTCCGCCGGCACGGTCAGCTTTCCGAGCATGGCCTTGATGGTCAGTTCCCACACCGTCGCCGCCGAGACGTGCACCCCCTGTGAGGACGTTATGGCCTGCCGTGCCTGGGGTCCGAGCCTGGGGTTGTCGTCGAGCAGCCACATCAGGGCCTGGCTGTCAAGAAGCAGCATCGCCGTAGAACATCCCCTGGATGTCTGGGTCGATGCCGAACGCGGCGTCGTCGTAGGCGATCTCGCCCTTGAGGCCGCCGAACGTCACGGTCACCGTGCGGTGCGGCACGAGATCCGCGACCGGATGGCCAGCCTTTGAGATCACCACCCGCTCGCCGGCCGCGACCTGCTCCAGCAGGCGCGACAGATGCGTCTTCGCCTCGTGGATGTTTACGTTTACGGCCATGCATCCATCTTAGAGACTAAACTAAGCTTAGTCTAGCTGCCTCACACATCTTCCGGGCTGACGCTAGCCGGTGGCTGCCGAGATGGCCGACGCGTCTGGCGGCGGCATTGCCGACCGGCCGCAGACCGTCGGGGACTGTCGGCTTGCGGGGCCGCCCGATTATCGAGCCGCCGCAGTTCGCCTCGATGGTCGATGCCTCCCGCCGGGCACGCACACGGCATCACTGAGAAGTGCCAGCTGCTTGCGGTCATTGGTAGAAGCGGTGTGACACGAAGGCTGCGCCCGCGTAGTCGCCGTAGTCGAAGAAGTTCTTTGCGTCCTTCGCGTTGGACGTGCCCTTGCTCACCCTGAAATCTGGTGCGAACGTCGCCCCGCCGTCTACCGAAAATGTTGCCCATATTTGGGCGTCGCTGTTGGGGTGCCCATTGGTATCGCCTGATTTATACCAGGAAACAGCCACGTCTCCCGTGCACTGATCCACCGCGATGGCTGGGAAGAACTGGCTGACTGCGTGATCGCCGCCTAGCCGGACCGCTGTGGACCATGTTGTCCCGTTGTCGTCGGAGTACTGGAACATAATGGCCGTGTTCGCGGTGTTCTTCGGCCGCTGGGTCCACACGGCGTAGACCGGGCCGCTGTGCGGACCGCCGTTCCAGTCCCGCGCCAGGCTGGGAACGGCGCCGATTCCTCGGTTGGGCTGGGCCGGGATGCGCAGGCCTACCTGGACGTTGGTGTCGGCGAGCAGCCGCGGGCTGCCGAATCCCCTGGGCCCGAGCCCGTCCGGGTCGAGTGCGGTGTAGATGCGTGAGCAGCACTGACCGCCCATGTTTTGGTAGACCACCAGGACCTGGCCGCGCGGGCCCACCGCGATGCCGCCGGCGCCGGGGAAGCCGCCGAACCCGGCCTTGGTGGGGACGCTCTGGGGCGCGCTGAACGACCCGAAGTGGCCCAGGCCGGTGACCTTGGCCCCAGCGGCCTGCAGCACGCCCGACGGGAGGCTGGTATAGCTCACCCAGACGCTGCCCGGCCCCACCGCGACGGCTGGCTCGTCAGAGACGTTGGGGAGAAGGCCCGGCTGCCTGGAGCGCGCATCCTTCGGTGCCGTGTATCCCTTCGGCGCGGTCGGGATGATCTCAGTGACCCGCCTGAAACTCAGCCCCCCGTCCGTGGACACCTCGACAGCAACACCGCCGTTGGCGGCTATGTGCGTCAGCCATAGGTTCCCGTAGCGGTCCCAGACGAGGCGCGCGTCGCAGGCATGCCCCAGTGCGGCGCCGGTGGCGATGAGCCGGCCAGTCCAGGTTCGCCCGCCATCGAACGACACTGCCCCGAACAGTCCATCCAGATTTACCCGGCCGGCGAGCGGCCGCCTCCCCCGGACCAGCCGCCATCACCCCGGCAGCCATCACCGCAGTTGCAGCGATGGCGGGCGCACTCCACCTGGACATGAGTTATCTCCCTGATTTCGATAGGTCAGAAGCCGGGAACGGCTCTATGCCGACGGCAGCGACGTCCCGAGCCGGGGCCTTACCCGGCATGGTGAAGGCCTCCGCCACCAAGTCCTCGGCTAACTGGCGGGTCACCGGCGCGGGCCGCTACACCTCCTCATCTGTGACGGACGTGCGGTGGCTTCCGCCAACTTCCGCGAATATTGCCCAGACCCTGGTCACCATTCCGCCGGGCTCCCATGAGGTGGGCTCGCCCGCTGATCAATAGCCTTATCGCCTGATTAACCGGGCCTGGCTATCCGTCGAGCCGCCAGAAGCCTGGTGCGCGCTCTAGGCGCAGTGAGTGCTAAAGCTCCCTGGCTGTCCTGCACATGCGGGTGGTCACAGCGCAACCAATCGCAGTGCGGAGTCTAGAGCGCGCAGGTCGCCGGGATCGGACGTGACGACCTGCTGGCTGCTGCGCCGGGCGCAGATGACTACATGGGCGTCGGCGATGTCCGCGGTTCCGCTGGCGGCCAAAAGCCTGCCGACGTTAGTCGCGTCCACCCGGTCCAGCGCGATGACGTCCGTGGTCGGCTGGCGGATCAGCCTGGCGAGGCGAACCTGCCGGTCAGGCCGCCGGACGGCCTGGGCCAGCGCCGTGGCCGGGACCGTGATCCGGGCGCCGGTCTCGCGGGCCCGGGCCAGCAGCACCGCCACGCGACGGTCGTTGCGGTCCAAGGCGATCAAGGCGTCAGCGTCCAGGGTGACACCGGGCATCATGCTGCCGATCTGCCGGGGTGGGTGCTGACGCCGAGCACCTCGTCAGCCCAGGCCCGCTCGTCATCGGACAGTGCGCCGCCGGTGTCGCGCAGTGCCGCAGCGAGCATCGCGCCCCATCCTGCGACGTCGTCCAGGGCTACGGCGACGGCGTGCTGGACGAACCCGGACACGCTTGGTGCGTTCTTGGCCTCCACGAGGGCACGGATCCGGTCGAGCTGCGCCTCGTCGAGCGTGATCGTCACCTTCTTAGTTGCCATACCACTTACCATACCAAGCTGGTGGCATAAGCGCGTGAGCGCAGCGTGGTTCTGAGGGGGGAGCCTCAGGCCCTGAGTACGAGCGGCGGTGATTTGATGCCGGCGGCGAATGCCGCCAGATCTATCAGCTGCAGGAGCGCATCCAAGCGCCTCTCCTCCGGTGGTCTGTCATCAAATACCCCACGGCATTCGGTCGCCGCTTCCAGGATCGCAGTGAACACTGCCCCGTCCGGTGCCGGAATGCGGCAATCGAAATGGACGGTGCCGTCGGTATTGACCCTGGTCAGCTGCTCACGGTCGAGATACTGGTCGAAGATCTCGACCGCCTTCTCCGCCATGGCCAGCCCCAGCGTTCCGGCAGCCATCACCTGCCGGAACGTCAACGTGTCTTCTTCTGCCGGCTCCTCACGCATTTAACTTCCTCTCCCGGGGATCCGTTAGCTTCGGCGGCGCCCATGCTGGCAGCTCCTGCCGTTTGTATGCGAATATCATGCGAGGTGGGTCTGACATTTCCACGGAGTGTTCGAGATGCTGCGTCGGCCTGACCTCCAAAATGGCGGCACGCCCGGCGCTGGCGGAGACCGAGCGCTGTGATCTGTGGGCCCTGCTGATAGTCAGTGCCGGGTGAGGAAAGTGACCTGGCTGGCTTCGATCTGCCCATGATCGTCGAGGAGAGCGGCAAGGGCGCTGGCGACCGCGCTGGTGTAGCTGCGGTTGTGGGGGAAGGTCTTGGCCGACACGAGAATCAGCCCGGCGTGTGCTTGCCCGGCGGCCCGGTACCGGGCATCGAGTGGCGTGAAGTCCTTGATATTCGCGGTGACCAGCGCTCGTCCGGTGGCTGCGGCCTGGGACAGGATCTGGTCATCGGGCAGTGAGGCGAGCGAGGGATCGGCCACGACTGCTTGCCCGTCGTGGCCTTTGGCGCGCAGTTGCTCGGCGATGGTGTCGGAGAACATCTCGTCGAGCAAGAGAGGGAAGCTCACTGCTCACCGGGCGAGTAGTTGGTGTTCGCGGCGCCACGCTTGCTCGGCTGCTTCCTCGGCCGCGTCAGCGGCCGCGATCTCCGCGTCGATCTCGTCGGGGTAGGACGCCCAGTACCGGACCGCTGCGCCGAAATGCCTGGTATGGGGCTTCGCGGGGCTAGGCCGTGACGGTGTGCTTGCTGGTCAGGCCGGGCAGGCTTGGGTCATGATTCTGGGTACGTTGCCCAGGCAGCGGCTCACCCTCGCCGTGGCGTGCACTGCTCAGGTCATGATGGTGCTCGATGTCATGATCGTGAGCGTCGCCCTTCCGTCTTTGCAGCACGAGCTTCATCTCACGCCTGCGGGCCTGGAGTGGGTGGTGAGTGCCTATGCCCTGGCCCTGGCTGCCCTGATCCCAACGGGCGGTGCGCTGGGCGACCATTTTGGGCGCAAGCGCCTTTTCCTGGGCGGGGTCGTCCTGTTCATGCTTGCCTCGGTCGGCTGTGCTCTTTCGGTTTCCGGTGGGATGCTGATCGGTTTTCGGGTGATCCAGGGAATTGGTGGCGCCGTCATGTCATCTTTGACCCTTTCACTGATTGCCGAGGCCTATGCGCCTGAGGCCAGGACCGGCCCCATCGGGCTCTGGGCCGCGGTTAGCGGCCTGGCCGTCGCGGGTGGCAGCGTGGCTGGCGGCCTGCTGCTCAGCGTGTTCCCGTGGTCATCGATCTTCTGGGTTAATGTCCCGATCGGGATAGCGACCTTGGTCATCGCGCAGGTCGCGGTGGCGGAGTCCAGGGAACCGGTACCCCGCCCCTTCGACACGGGCGGGGTCGCGCTGAGCGCTTGCGGCTTGCTGCTCCTGACCTTCGGATTTGTCGAGT
>Ga0335075_10008437_pt1 | contig 15776 bp, 13 predicted proteins | sample Lox_Sample_24_FD_206723 | JGI IMG/M metagenome (GOLD analysis project Ga0335075, IMG submission 206723) | Soil microbial communities from Loxahatchee National Wildlife Refuge, Florida, United States - Lox_Sample_2.4 | ecosystem: Environmental > Terrestrial > Soil > Wetlands | place: USA... | reverse complement strand
CAGGAGCACTGGCAGCGTCTGGAGCGCGATGATGAAGCCCAGTGCCGTACTCGAACGCGTGAGGGTCAGGACCAGCCAGGCCTGAGCCGTCATCTGCATCCAGGTTCCGGCCAGCGATGTCGCCTGACCGTAGAAGTAAAGGCGGTAGTTGGGAACCGACAGAGCGGCGAAGGTAACGCGGCCGGCGCGCACCACGCGCGTCAAGACCGCTCTCCTGTGAGGTGCTCGGCGAGTTCCTCGAGCGCCGTGAGCGCGGCGAGGATCCGCTCGCGCTCCTCGGGCATGAGGCCCTCGAGCGCCAGGCTGAGCGCGTCGGTGCGCTCGCGGCGGATCCGCTCGGCCAGCTTCTTTCCGGCCGGGGTCGACTTGACCCAGGCGGCGCGCCGGTCGCCCTCGTCGGCAGAACGCTCGACCAGACCGGCCTCGACCAGCTGGGCGATCGTGCGGGACAGTTGGGTGGGGTTGATCGCCTCCGCCGCGGACAGATCCGCAAGCCGAACCGAGCCCTCGCGCACGACCGTGAGCAGGACCGAGATCCGGGTCGGCGTCAGGCCGGCCGCGACCGCCGTCGGCGTCGGGCGCAGTCGCCGGGAGAGGCGGCCGATGACGGCCCGGAGGCGGGCGGTGGTCTCGAGGTCGAGTGCGGTGATCATCCAGTTCGTATATCGGCAGATACTTGCTTGCTGATAAGCAATTTTAGCAGCAGTCGCTTCGGCTGATCACCCGCCCCGCGGCACCGCTCATCGGGCGGTGTCGCGGGCGGAGGCGTGTCGGATCGCAAGCGCCGCGGGCCGGGCGTCTCAGCCTCGCTCCCAGCTTGGTCGAGGGTCCGCCGTCACCGGCAGGACGGGCCCTTCCGGCCCCACGGATGCCGCCGGAGGCGGCCCAGAATTAGCGGTTTCGGCGCCGGCGCGGGGTGGGCGCTGCGGCCACGGGCTGGGCGTCGAGGGGCTCGGCTAGCTCGCCGGCCTTATCGCGCGGAATGGCGACCACGAACCGCGCGCCGGTCCCGACCTCGGGCTCCTCGAGCGTGACCGTTCCGCCGTGGGACTCGGCCACGGCGCGCACGATGGCCAGGCCCAGCCCGGATCCGCGGCTTCCCGTCCGGGCGCCGCGGACGAAGCGCTCGAACGCGCGGCGCCCGAGCTCGGGCGGGATCCCCGGCCCGTCGTCCTCCACGGTCAGAAGGCCGGTGCCGTTCTCCACCCCGGTCCAGGCGCGGATGTGCGTACCGGGCGGCGTGTGACGGACCGCGTTCTCGATCAGGTTGAGGGTCAGGCGGTGGAGATCGTCGCGCACGCCGGGCACCACGGCCGGCTGGGCGTCGATCGACAGCTCGTGATCCTCGGCCATCGGCCCGAGTTCGGAGGCGGCCTCGAGCAGTACGCCGGCCAGGTCGGTGGGGCCACGGGACTGGCCGCGCCGGGCATCCGCCCGTGCCAGCAGCAGCAGGTCTCCGACCAGCCTTCGCATGCGCCGGGCCGAGCGGAGCGCGGCCTGGGCCGTGTCGGCCTGCTCGCCGTCGAGCTCTTCGGCGAGCAGCTCCAGGTTCGCCAGCAGGCTCGTCAGGGGCGTGCGTAGCTCGTGCGAGGCGTCGGCGACGAACTCGCGCTGGCGCTCGAGCGTGGCGTGGGTCTCGCCCCGGGCCGCGTCAAGCGAACCGAGCATCCCCTCCACGGTGCGGGTCAGCTCGGCCACCTCGTCCTCGGCCTCGGGTGGGGGAAGCCGGAGCCGGGGGTCGCGGGTGCGTTCGATCTCGCGCGCCGCCTCGGTCAACTGCTTGATCGGGCGCATGGCCCGGGCCGCGGTGGCCAGGCCCCCCAGCAGCGCCAGAATGGTGCCGCCGAGGACGCCGAGGACGAGGATCCCGTGCACTCGGGCGAGGGGCTGATCGACGTCGGAGAGCGGACGTGCGTAGAGCAGCCACACCGCGCTGGGCGCGACGGTCAGCTGCTTTGAGACGACCTGGTAGCCGTTCTCGGTGTACGTCCCGGCCTTGACCGGGGGGTTGAAATTGGGCGTGGCCGGCAGGAACTTGATGCCCTTGACCTTGACGTCCTTCTGGGTGCAGAGCAGCACGCCCGCTTCGTTGTAGATCCGGATCTGGGCGTGTTCGGCGCTCGTGTAGTCCTTGAGCGAGACGTCCTGCTTCTTGCAGTTCAGGAAGAAGCCGTCGCCGACCCACTTCAGGTGCAGCTCACTGGCCAGCTGGTCGGAGTTGCTGCGCACCTCGTTGTTGAACTGCCCGTGCAGATCCCGGTCGGTGAGCGCCCCGACGATCGCGGCGAACGAGGCCAGGATCACGCAGGTCAACATCGCCGAGCCGCCGGCGAGCCGCCACTTGATCGGGATTCGCCTATACGCGGAGAACGTAGCCCGCGCCGCGGATCGTGTGAAGGAGCCTAGGCTCGCCACCCGCTTCCAGCTTTCTACGAAGGTTCGACACGAACACTTCGATTGTGTTGGTCATCGAGAACGGGTCGTAGCCCCAGACCTCGTCGAGTAGACGCTGGCGGGAGATCACGATCCGTTCGTTGCGCATCAGGTACTCGAGCAGCTCGAACTCGCGCTGGGTCAGGTCGACCACGCGGCTGCCCCGTGTCACCTCGTGGGTGTCGGGGTTGAGCTTCAAATCGCCCATGGTCAGCGTAGCCTGGCCGCGCGGCGGTCGCCGGCGCAGCAGGGCTCGAAGCCGCGCGAGCAGCTCCTGGCGCTCGAACGGCTTGACCAGGTAGTCGTCGGCGCCGGCGTCGAGCCCCTCGACCCGCGACTCGACACCGTCACGGGCGGTGAGCACGAGGATGGGGGTGTCGTCCCCGGCTTGACGCAGGGTCTTGGCCACGTCGACGCCGTCGATCCCGGGAAGGCCCAGGTCAAGGATCATCAGGTCGGGCAGGAACGCATGGGCCTCGTCGAGCGCCGTGGGCCCATCACCGGCGATCCGTACGTCGTAGCCCTCCATACGCAGGGAGCGCTGCAGGACCTGAGCGATCGCGTCGTCGTCCTCGACCACCAAGACCCGGGGTGTCCGCTCGTAATCGGCCATCAGCGTCGCATTCAGATGGTACGGCGGCGTTGTAAGAGCCAAGTACGGTCTCGTGGAGGAAGGAGCGGCCGCGCGTCGAAGGGAGAGCATCCGAGATGCCCGCCGGTAAGCGAAAGAAGCCGCCGCCCAAGCGCGCGACGCGCTCGTTTCTGTCTGGGGGGGGGTGGGGCGGGGTCAAGGGCCGGGTCAATCTGCCGCGGCTCGAGCTCGAGCCCCATCACGTCGACATCCTCGCCCTCGGCCTGATCGCGGTCGGAATCCTGCTCGGGGGCGTCGCCTACGTGCACTGGGACGGAGGGACGCTCGGCAACGGCGCCGTCACCGGACTGCGCTTCCTGTTCGGCGCGCTCGGATACGTGGTTCCGGCCGCGCTGGTGGTCGGCGGGGGGCTGCTGCTGGCGCGCGAGCTCCGCCCGCCGGCGCGTCCACTCCGTACCGGCGCGATCTGCCTGACCGCTTCGACGACGCTCGCGCTCGCCGCGGGCACGCTGGGCGTCGGCCCGGGACAGCTGCACGGCGCGGAGTTCTGGCGGGCCTCGGCGTTCGAGGACCGCGGTGGCGTGCTGGGCCAGGGCGAGCTGTGGGTGACTTCGCATCTGATCTCTACGCTCGGGGCGGACATCCTGGCGGTGTTCCTGTTCACCGCCGGCCTGATCCTCGTCACCGGGGCGACGCTCGCCGGTGTGGTGCGCGCCACCCGCGCCGGCGTGGCCGGGACCACGCGGGTGATCCGGCGCTCCACCGGGACCGTGGCGGCAAGCCGGGCGCGGCGGCCGGTCACGGCGGCCGCGCAGGCCCGGGTGGCGGAACCGTCTGCGCCGGCTGCCATCGAGCCGCTGCTCCCGCCCGAGCCCGATACCTCGGAGCTGATCGTCCGCAGCACGCACGTCGAGGCGCCGCCGATTTTCGGGCCCGAGGCTGATGAGGAAGAGGCCTCACCGCCGGAGGGCGAGGCCCCCGTCGGCGCCGAGGACATGGACGATGATGAGGGGGAGGGCGGGCCCGCGCGGGAGGTTGATGCCGAGGACCTGACGCCTCAGGGCCGCTACCGCGCCTCGATCACCGACGATCCGGCCTTCGAGTGGCGGGTACCGCGCGCCCGTTTCCTGACTCGATCCACCGGCGAGGCGGCCCGGCCCGACACCGCCGGGCAGGAGCAGGTGGCGGCGACGCTGATCGAGACGCTCGGGCACTTCGGGATCGAGGCCAAGGTGATCGGCCGCGTCACCGGGCCGCACATCACCCGCTACGAGCTCCGGCTGGCGCCCGGCACCAAGGTGGCCAAGGTCGCGCAGCTCAAGGACGACCTCGCGTATGCGCTGGCCGCGACCGAGATCCGCATCCTGGCGCCGATCCCGGGCAAGCAGGCGGTGGGCGTAGAGGTCCCCAACGCGCGCCGCAAGATCGTCCACCTCGGCGACGTCTTCCAGAGCCCTCCGGCCGACTGGTCCCCGCTGACGGTGTGGCTCGGGAAGGACATCGCCGGCCATGCGATCGGAGCCGACCTGGCCAAGATGCCGCACCTGCTGGTGGCCGGCACGACCGGGTCGGGCAAGTCGGCGTGCGTCAACGCGATGTTGTGCAGCGTCCTGCTGCGGGCGACGCCGCACGAGGTGCGGGTCGTGCTCGTCGACCCCAAGCAGGTCGAGCTCAACCATTACGAGGGGATTCCCCATCTTTTGACGTCGGTGATCACCAGCCCGCGGATGGCGGCGAATGCCTTGCAGAACCTGGTCAAGGAGATGGAGCAGCGCTACGGGACGATGTCGCTGGCGCGTACCCGTTCGCTGCCGGAGCTCAATCGCGCCCGTGAGAAGCGCGGTGAGCCGCCGCTGCCCTACATCCTGTGCGTGATCGACGAGCTGGCCGACCTGATGATGGTCGCCCCGGCCGACGTGGAGGATTCGATCATCCGCCTGGCCCAGAAGGCGCGTGCCGTCGGGATCCACATGGTGCTGGCGACGCAGTCACCCCGGGTGGACGTGATCACCGGGATGATCAAGGCCAACGTGCCCTCGCGCATCGCCTTCGCCGTCTCCTCGCAGACGGACTCGCGCGTGATCCTTGATCACAACGGGGCCGAATCGCTGCTGGGACAGGGGGACATGCTGTTCTCGCCGGTCGGTTCGAGCAAGCTCCAGCGCATTCAGGGCGCGTATATCGACGAGGAGCAGATCGCGGAGTTGACCGAAGCCTGGCGCCGCCAGGGAGAGCCCGAGTTCCACGACGAGCTGCTCGAGGAGGTGGAGTCCGAGGACGGGGCTTCTGGTTCGGAGGATTCGCCGGAGTTCAACCCGGATGAGGACCCGCTGCTCGATGAGGCGATCGCGCTCGTGGCCCAGATGGGCACTGCGTCGACGTCGATGCTGCAACGCCGCTTGCGTCTCGGGTACACGCGCGCGGGCAGGGTGATCGACATGCTCGAACGCCGCGGGATCATCTCGGGGTTTGAGGGCTCCAAGCCCCGTCAGGTCCTGATCACCGAGGCCGACGTTCCGCGGATCCTGTCCCACCTGGCCGAGGCCGACGGGCCGAGCGTGCCTCCACCGGTCCGCGTCCCCGACGACGCCGACGGCGCCGACGACCAGGCCTGACTGGCCTTGCGCGATCAGCGCGAGTGGAGGTCAAAAGCCCCGGTAGATGGCCCTTCCGCCGCTAGCCTTCGGAGGCGGATGGCGGACATCGGCACCACATTGCGCGAAGCGCGGATCCGTGCGCGCATCGATATCAGCGAGGTCGAGGCGCGAACCAAGATCCGTGCCAAGTACCTGCGGGCGATCGAGAACGAGGAATGGGACCTGCTCCCCGGGCCGGTGTACGTCAAAAGCTTCCTGCGCACCTACGGCGAGTTCCTCGGTCTCGACAGCCGCCAGCTCGTCGACGAGTTCAAGCGCCGCTACGAGCGGCCGAGCGACCAGGAGCTGCGGCCGATCAGCGCGCGGCAACGCGAACGCCAGCGCCGGCCGCGGCGGCGGACCGGTCTCGGGCGGCTCGCCGCCGTCGTGCTCGTGCTCGCCGCCGTCGTCGTGGCGTTGTTTGTCGTCGGCAGCCTCTCGAAGAACACGTCCACCACCCCCACCACCACCCCGACGCTGGCCACCGGCACGCACTCGAGCACGACCGGCTCGACGCACGCGGCGACTCCGCCACCGGCCCATCACGTGCATCACTCGCGACCCAAGCCGACGACCGTGACCCTGAAGCTCGTGCCGACGAATGCGGTGTACGTGTGCGTGGAGGACGGCAGCGGCAAGAAGCTGATCGACGGGGTGACGTTCGCGCCTGGCTCAACGGTGCCCGTCGAGACCGCGCACAAGCTGATGATCACGCTCGGCAACGGCGGCGTGCAGATGCTCATCGACGGCAAGCCGGTGACGCTCGCGCCCGGGTCGCCGATCGGCTACGAGCTGACGCCCGGTAAGACCACACTGCTGCCCGCCGGCCAACTTCCGACGTGTACGTGAGCACGGCCGGCGTTCATTCCGGTTCTCGCGCGCCCGTCCGGGCCGGGATCCTGGTCACCGGCACCGAAGTGCTGACCGGCATCATCACCGACCGCAACGGGCCGTGGCTGTCCGAGCGCCTCGTCGAGCTCGGGGTCGACGCGGCGATGATCCAGATCGTCGGAGATCGGCCGGATGACCTGATGAACGCATTGCGCTTCATGGCGGCGTCGGGAATGGCGCTGATCGTGACCAGCGGGGGGCTTGGCCCGACGGCGGACGACCTCACGGCCGAGATCGTCGGGGAGTTCGCTGGGCGCGAGATGGTCCTCGACGAGGAGCTCGAGGAGAAGATCGCCGAGATCCTCCGGCCGCTGATGAGCCGGTGGCGGAATTTGGATCCGGATGCGGTGTTGCTGGCGAATCGCAAGCAGGCCGTGGTGCCCGTCGGCGCGACCGTGCTGGACCCCGTCGGCACGGCCCCGGGACTCGTGGTGCCGTTCTCCGACGGCTCCGGGCCGACCGTCGTGGTGCTGCCGGGGCCGCCACGCGAGCTGCACGAGATGTGGGAGAAGGCGATTGGGACCGATGCGTTCCGCGCCGCGATCGCCGGCGCGGTCCAGTACCGCCGCGGGATCATACGGCTGTACGGCATTCCCGAGTCCGAGATCGCGGAGACGCTGCGGGCCGCCTCGGATGCCGGAGTGTCATTGGACCCGCTCGAGATCACGACGTGCCTGCGCCGCGGGGAGATCGAGGTCGCCACGCGCTACGAGAGCGCGGACGAGGGCGCGTATCGTGCCTTCGTCGACTTCCTGGCCGAGCGCCACGGTGAACAGCTGTTCTCCGCGGACGGCTCGACCGTCGATGAGCAGATCGCCCTCTCGCTTGTGGGTGCTGGGCAGACGGTGGCGGTCGCGGAGTCGTGCACCGGTGGGTTGATGTCGGCCCGGCTTACCGAGCGCGGGGGCTCCTCGGAGTACTTCCTGGGCGGAGCCGTCGTCTACTCGAACTCGGCCAAGGTCGCGTTTGCCGATGTGGATCCGGGGCTGATCGAGCGCTTTGGGGCGGTCTCGAACGAGGTCGCCGAGGCGCTGGCCTCCGGCGCGGCGGCGCGGTTCGGCGCCGACTACGGGATCGGGATCACCGGCATCGCCGGTCCGGGAGGCGGAACCGAGGAGAAGCCGGTCGGCACCGTGTGCTTCTCGGTCTACTCGCGGGACGGCGCGCGTCTGACCCGCCGGCTGCGACTGCCCGGGAGCCGCTCGGACATCCGCGATCGCTCGACCACGGTGGCCATGCACCTGCTGCGCCGGCTGCTTGTGGGCGAAGGCGGGGCGGTCCCCGAGGCCGGCGCCGGCGCCGAGCGGGCGTGAGCGCCGCGGGCGACGAGCGCGCCCGCCTGTTCGTCGCTCTTGAGCTGCCGGAATCAGCACGGTCGTTGTTGGTGCAGTGGCGCGACGCTCTCGTTTCCCGTATCGCCGGCCTGCGCCCGGTCCGGCCCGAAGATCTCCACGCGACGCTCTGCTTCCTCGGCACGCGGCCGGCGCGCGAGATCGAGCAGATCGGCGCGGCCTGCGGGGCGGTCGCGGGGGAGCCTCCGGTGGATTCCGCGTTCGGCGAGCCGGTATGGCTGCCGCGCCGGCGGCCTCACGTGCTCGCGGTCTCGCTCTCCGATCCCGAGGGAGCATTGGGCAGGTTGCAGGCCACGCTGTCGGCCGCGCTGGTCGCCGGCGGCTGGTACGCCCCCGAGTCGCGGCCGTTCCTGGCCCACGTAACGGTGGCGCGCGTGGCTCGTGATGCTCGGGTTCGCGCCGTGGAGTTGCCCGTTCTGGCCCCTGAGGCGGTTCCGTGCTCGAGCGTGACGCTATACCGCTCGCGGCTGAGCCCGTCCGGCGCCCGGTATGAGCCGCTCGCGGTGGTCGAGCTGGGCTCGGCGCCGGCCGCCGCAGATCCTTTGTCGGTGGTCCGCCGGTTCTATGAGGCCAGGGCCGCCGGTTCGGACGTCGCGCAGTTGCTCAGCGAAGACGTCGTGTGGCACGTGCCGGGGGCGAGTGCGATCGCGGGCGAGTACAGAGGGGTGGAGGCCGTGCTGTCGTACATGGACGCGCGTCAAAGGCTGATGGACGGAACGTTCCGCGTCACGGTGCATGGCTCTTCGATGATCGCGGGCCGGGTCGTGCAACTCGCCGGAGGTCGCGCCGTACGCGGCGGTCGCGAGGTCGAGTGGGAGACGGTCGGCGTGTTCCGGATCGATGCCGGCCGGATTGCCGAGTGCTGGCTGATTCCGTTCGACCAGGCGGAGTTCGACCGCATCTGGTCGATGTCGTAGCGTTTGCCCGCCGCGGAGCCTGGTCGGAAAAGCGTCCTGTGGGTTCGCTTTTCCGCCCAGGCTCCCGATCTCGTGCCACGGATGCGTTACCCGGCCGCCAAGTCGGGCAAGCTGTAGGTATGCGTGTTGTGATCACGGGCGCCACCGGCCTCATCGGTCGAACCCTGACCGACTTGCTGCTGGACCGCGGCGACCAGGTGGTGGCGCTTTCGCGTGATGAGCGCCGGGCGCGCGAGTGTCTCGGCGCCGGCGCCGAGCCGCACGCCTGGCCGAGGCCCCTTGACGAGCCGCCGCCCCAGGACGCCCTTGCCGGCGCGGACGGGGTGGTGCATCTGCTGGGCGAGCCCGTGGCGCAGCGCTGGACGGCGCAGTCCAAGGCGGCCATTCGGAACTCGCGCGTGGCCGGCACACGCAACCTCGTGGACGGACTGCTCGCGCTGGCGCCCGAGCAAAGACCGGCCGTGCTCGTGTCCCAGTCGGCCACCGGCTACTACGGCCCGTGTGACGATCAGCCCGTCACCGAAGACGGGCCGGCCGGAGACGACTTCCTGGCCGAGGTCGTGGTCGGGTGGGAGCGCGAGGCACTTCGGGCCGCCGGCGAGCTGCGAGTCGTCGTCACTCGCACGGGAGTCGTTCTGTCACCCGAGGGCGGGGCGCTGGCCAAGATGCTCCCATTCTTCCGGCTCGGCATCGGCGGTCCGGTCGCCGGCGGCCGCCAGTACGTTCCGTGGATCCATCTCGACGACGTGGTCGGCGCGATGCTCTTCTCGCTCGACAACGCGCAGGCATCCGGTCCCGTCAACCTCACTGCGCCCAATCCGGTCACCAATGCTGTGCTCTCCCATACGCTGGGCCGCGTCCTGAAGCGCCCGGCGGTGCTGCCCGTACCGGCGTTCGCGCTGAAGCTCCTCTACGGCGACATGGCCGAGATCGTGACCACGGGACAGCGCGTGCTGCCCGCCCGGCTCGAACAGCTCGGCTACCCCTTCCGCTACTCAGAGCTCGAGGCCGCCCTGCGCGACGTCCTGCACCACGGCTGATCGCCGCCGGGGCCGATCACCCGCGGCCGTCCGCCCCAATTCGCACACCGTCCGCCCCAATTCTCACAATTGGAACGGAGTTGAAGCCGTTGCGCGACGAGCGTGTCTTGTTTCGTTGCAGGCTGCGGCCCTAGCGTGCCGATTCCGTCCGCCACCCCGCCTACCGTGGTGGACCAAAGCGCGTAAAGAGAAGGAGCCGAACCGAACATGAGCGAGAACGAGAAGCCCGGCCCGAGGTCAGGGGCCACGTCTGACTCCAAGTCGGACGCCAAGCGACAGGCCGCGCTGCAGGGTGCGCTGACGCAGATCGAGCGGCAGTTCGGCAAGGGCACCGTCATGCGCATGGGCGATCCGGGTGCGCGCGTGGCCGTGGACGCGATTCCGACCGGCGCGCTGCCGCTTGACCTCGCGCTCGGGATCGGCGGCGTCCCACGAGGACGGATCGTGGAGATCTTCGGCCCAGAATCGTCCGGTAAGACGACGCTCGTCTACCACATCCTGGCTGAGGCGCAGAAGCTCGGAGGGGTGTGTGCGTTCGTCGACGCCGAGCACGCGATGGACCCGCTGTACGCCCAGGAGATCGGCGTCAACATCGATGAGCTGCTCGTCTCCCAGCCCGACTACGGGGAGCAGGCGCTTGAGATCGTCGACATGCTGATCCGCTCGGGGGCGGTCGACGTGATCGCGATCGACTCGGTGGCGGCGCTCACTCCGCGCGCTGAGCTCGAGGGCCAGATGGGCGACCAGACGGTCGGTGTGCAGGCCCGCATGATGTCCCAGGCGATGCGCAAGATCACCGGCGGGCTCAACCGCACCCAGACCCTGTGCGTGTTCACCAACCAGATCCGGGAGAAGGTGGGCGTCATGTTCGGCTCGCCGGAGACGCAGCCGGGTGGTCGGGCGCTGAAGTTCTATTCCTCTCAGCGCCTGGACATCCGCCGGATCGAGACGATCAAGGACGGCACCGAGGCGGTCGGCAACCGGGTTCGGGTGAAGGTCGTCAAGAACAAGGTCGCGGCGCCGTTCAAGCAGGCCGAGTTCGACATCGAGTTCGGCAAGGGCATCTCGACCTCGGGTTGCCTGCTCGACTACGCCATCGAGCACAACATCGTCACCAAGTCGGGCTCGTTCTTCTCCTACGGTGAGGAGCGGCTGGGGCAAGGCCGAGGCAACGCCAAGGCGTTCCTGGACGAGCACCAGGACATGGCCAAGGAGATCGAGGCCAAGATCTATGCCGCCCTGGGCATCAACCGCGACTTGGTCAAGGCGCTCGAGCCGCGCGAGGAGCCGGCGCTCCAGGCGGTGGGCAACGGTGCCGCCGCCGCCTAAGAGGGCATCGCTGCCTGGCCAGGTCGAGTTCGAAGCGACCGCTGGCGCCGCCGAGCCGGTCCAGGAGGCGATCGCCGACGCGTATCGATACCTGAACCGTCGCGAGCGCACGCATGCGGAGATGCGCGCGCATCTGGAGGGCACTGGCTTTGATCACGGCGACGTGGAGCGGGCGATCGCGGCCCTGATCGAGGATGGCCAGCTGGACGACGCGCGCTTCGCGCGGCTTCTCGTCCAGGACAAGCGTGAGCTCGAGGGATGGGGCAGCGACCGGATCCGGCAGGCCCTACTTGCGCGGGGCGTCGAGGCCGACCAGGCTGAGGAGGCGCTGGCCGCGCAGGCCTGCGGGGATGAGATGGAGCGCGCGCTCGAACTGCTCCGCCGACGCTTCCCCGCGCCGGCCGGCGATCGGCGCGAGCGCGATCGCGCGCTCGGCGTGCTGGTTCGCAAGGGCTACGACGTCGAGCTGGCCCTCGACGCGATCGCCGCCCACGCCACCCAGACGCCGTAGGGCCGGCCGAGGCGTTCGCTGATCGGTTGGGCGAGCTCCGGCTGAATGCTGGCATTCGTTGCGCCTATGGGCTGCCGGTACTACGATCCTGTCAGCGAACGAATGGCCCGTGGGCCACCAAAGAACACCAGCAAATTTCGTATATATCTTGGATTCCGGACTAAGTGTTGACGGCAAACACCATCGGGCCGCCTGGTCCATTCAGACAAGCCCTAAAAACCGCCAGGTAGCCGCCGACTAACGGCGGCCATCAGTCGCCTTTCCGGCATCCGTTCCTGCAGCCTACGCGGGCCGCTCGGTCGCTCCGAAAACTAAAGCTTTGAAATGGTTCCGGCGGGTTCGCTGGAACCTCCCGGAGAGGATCGATCATGGAAATCATCGGTGCCGCAGCGCTGATCGCGGTGGGAATCGTGCTCGCCGCCGTCATCTACGGCCGGATGCACGGCGCCAGGACGGCAACTGCCACCGCCGCCGCCGGGAGTCCGACCGCCGGCGTACCGGTCGTGAAGGTGGTGGACGGCCGGGGTGAGCGGGCTCAGGACGGACGCGATCAGGCTGGGCGGGATTCCAATCTCACCGAGGTGCTCGAGCGCACCGCCGCCGTCGCGCGTCGAGAGGAGGCGCTCGCGCTCAAGGAGACCGAATTCGACAAGGAGCGCGCGGAGCTCGTCCAGGCCCGCCAGGAGCTCGAGCGCACGCTCGAGCAGGTCTCGGGCCTGTCGGCGGGCCGGGCCAAGCAGCTGCTGCTCAAGGAGGTGGAGGAGCAGGCCAAGCACGATGCCGCCCGCCGGATCCGGCAGATCGAGGAGGAGACCAAGCGCGAGGCCGAGCGCCGGGTGCGCAACATCCTGTCGGTGTGCATGCAGCGCCTCGCCGCCGGCCATGCCGCCGAGACGACCGTGTCGGTGGTGCAGCTGTCGGCCGACGACATGAAGGGCCGGATCATCGGCCGCGAGGGTCGCAACATCCGTGCGCTCGAGAACCTAACCGGCGTCGACTTCATCATCGACGACACGCCCGGCGCGGTGGTCCTCTCGGGCTTCGACGGCGTGCGCCGCGAGATCGCCAGGCTGACGCTCGAGAAGCTGCTTCAGGACGGTCGTATCCATCCGGCCCGGATCGAGGAGATGTATTACCAGGCGAAGTCTGAGCTCGAGAACCACATCGTCGAGATGGGGGAGCAGGCCGTATTCGAGGCCGGGGTGCAGGGACTGCATCCCGAGCTGGTCAAGCTCCTTGGGCGCCTCAAGTTCCGCACCAGCTACGGTCAGAATGTCCTGGCCCATTCGATCGAGGTGTCGCGGCTGGCCGCGATGATGGCCGAGGAACTGGGCGCGAGCGCCAAGACCGCCCGGCGCGCCGCGCTGCTGCACGACATCGGGAAGGCCGTCACGCACGAGGTCGAGGGTCCGCACGCGCTCGTCGGCGGGGAGCTTGCGCGCAAGTACGGCGAGTCCGAAGCCGTCGCCCACGCGATGGAGGCGCACCACAACGAAGTCGAGCCGCAGACGATCGAAGCCGTGATCGTGCAGGCCGCCGATGCGCTATCCGGGGCGCGGCCGGGCGCGCGCGGGGAGTCGCTCGAGCAGTACGTCAAGCGCCTGCGCGATCTCGAGCACATCGCGACGCGACACAAGGGCGTGGACAAGGTGTACGCGATGCAGGCGGGTCGCGAGATCCGCGTGATGGTGGCGCCTGGGGACATCGACGACGACGCCGCGACCGCATTGTCGTGGGAGATCGCCCGGGAGATCGAGAAGGAACTCGAGTATCCGGGGCAGATCAAGGTGACCGTGATCCGGGAGTCGCGCGCGGTCGAATACGCGCGCTGACCAGGATCAAAAGTTGCCCTCCGCGGGTATACAGCCGCCTGCCGGGTCACACCTAGCGGGAGGTTGGCGACTTTGACCCGGAAGTCGCCGAGAAAGGTTCCTCGATGAATCGACGGTTGTTGGCGTCGGGCGTGCTCGCGCGCCTGACAGTCGTTCTGTCAGTCTCGCTGGCCACCTGCGCGGTGGCGGCCACAAGCGCGTCGGCCGCTCTCACAGCACACGGGCAGTTGCTCCATCTCGCTCCGCACGGGGCCCTCAACACGAACACCAGCGACAACTGGTTTGGCTATAACCAGGGCTCGCTCGAGAAGGGCGACACGCTGTTCAACTCGATCAGCGGTAACTGGACGGTGCCGACCGCGACGCAGCACACGGCGGCCCAGGCCGAGGACTCCGCGGATTGGATCGGAATCGGCGGCGGATGTGTCGACTCGGGCTGTACGGTCACCGACTCGACGCTGATCCAGACCGGAACCGAGCAGGATGTGTCGTCCACCGGCGCCGCTTCCTACGACGCCTGGTACGAGCTCGTCCCGGCGCCTGAGTTCGAGATCTCGAACATGACGATCGAGCCCGGCGACGCGATGCACGCCTCGATCGCCGAGGTGGTTGACGACTCGAACGTCTGGACGATCACGATCCAGGACCTCACGCGCAACGAGACCTACACCACCACGGTGCCGTACGGCTCGACTCACGCCACCGCTGAGTGGATCGAGGAGACGCCGCTGGAGATCGGAACGGACGCGGGATTCGCCGCGCTGCCGAACCTGACCAACCCCGGCTGGACATCGGCCACGGTCAACGGGGCCTCCGCCGATCTGCAGTCCTCCGAGGAGATGGATCTCGTCGACTCCAATGGCGACGTGATCGGTGCCCCGTCGGCGCCGAACTCCACCGCGAACGGCTTCGACGAGTGCACGTGGGCGTCCACGTGCAGCTAACGAAGTAACACCGCGCCACTGACGGGCGTTCATCGCGCGTCGCCGGACGCGACGCGCGATGGGCGTCGGTGGACCCCACGGATCAGCCGTGGTGGTGGTGATGGTGAAGGAACACTCCGTGGCCCGTCCAGGCCGAGTAGTCGGGAATCAGCAAAACCGCGAGCACCAGACCCGCGACGAGCGCGCCGGCGATTGTTATCCACCGCCCGGCGGCGCCTGAACCTCCACCGGCGATCGGCTCCTGCCCGCGCCTGCCGATGCCGAGCGCCCGCCCGAGGGCAGGGAGGTGGCCGAGGATGTGCAGGCTGATGAACACCAGCCAGGCGATGAAGCTCACCTTATGCAGGAGGAGCCACGGATCCCGGTGGGTCGGGCCGACGATCAGGAGCGCGACCCCGGTGGCGAACACCGTGACCGTCAAGAGCACAACAAGCGGGCCGATCAGCCGCAGGATCAGCTCGGGCGGTCCCTTGCGGCGATACTCCGCGTCGCCCGTGTAGTAGCGGATGAACCTGTAGCCGGTGCTGGCCATCTTGAGCAGCACCGGGCCGATCAGCAGCATGCCCACGAACAGATGGACCGAGATGAACTGGCGCAGCTGCGGGATCGTGAACCCAATCACCGCGAGCAGCAGGATCAGGATGACGCCGGTGATCGTGGTCAGCTGCTCGTTGCCGTCCGTGCCGCCGCTGGTGGTGGCGCTCAGCCACCGAGGCCTTCTGCGCCGGTGGCGCCGCGCCACGCGTTCGCGCGCCGGGCGTGGGATCGTGACATCGTCGCTCGTACCCACGCCATCGAATTCTCGAAGCGGAACCGAAGGATGGTGTGAGGGCAGAATGAGAAAGCTCTTCACCCTGATGCACCTGCACTCAGCAGCTATTTATGATCGCCCCCGACGCCGCGCCGTCCGAGCCGGCGGCTGCGCATGCCCGGATTGATCCTCGTAATCGAAGACGAGCCAGGGATCGTCGATTTCCTCGAGCGAGGCCTGCGGAGCCAGGGCTTCGACGTGGTGTCCGCCCTCGACGGGGACACCGGCGCCGCCACGGCACTGGGCCAGGACGTCGATCTCGTCGTGCTCGACCTGATGCTCCCCGGACGGAGTGGGATGGACGTGCTGACGGCACTGCGCGAGGCCAAGCCCGGGCTGCCGGTCATCGTGCTGACCGCTCTCGGCGAGGTCACCCACCGTGTCGCCGGGCTCGACGCCGGCGCGGTCGACTACCTCACCAAGCCGTTCTCGCTCACCGAGCTCGCCGCGCGCATTCGCGCCCAGCTCCGGGCGGCGGCGCACACGCC
>Ga0335075_10008436_pt1 | contig 15777 bp, 17 predicted proteins | sample Lox_Sample_24_FD_206723 | JGI IMG/M metagenome (GOLD analysis project Ga0335075, IMG submission 206723) | Soil microbial communities from Loxahatchee National Wildlife Refuge, Florida, United States - Lox_Sample_2.4 | ecosystem: Environmental > Terrestrial > Soil > Wetlands | place: USA... | reverse complement strand
CGACACGCGAGTTCCTCCGCGTTCCGCTTCCGCTGCCGAGATTAGCCGATCACATCCCGGCCTGGCACCGATTCCGAGCCAAACGCGGCCGTCACGAGTTACTTCGCCCGCAATTCCAAGCGCGAAATCAGCACGGTAAATCACTGATCTCGCCAGCAGATGTGGAGGTGATGCTCAATGAGCTACTACGTCAATTCCGAGGAGCGCGCCGGGCTTATCGCCGGGCTACGCGAACTCGCCGAATACCTCGACCAGAACCCCGACGTTCCCGCACCGCGCTGGACTGACCTGCTCGTGTTCCCGCCAGCCGGGAGCGACGCGGAGATGTTCACGGAAGTCGACGCCATCGCCAGCCGGATCGGCGCAACTGCCAGCGACGCCGGCAGCCCGGCCGGGCACTACAGCGCCTCCCGTGACTTCGGCCCGGTCCAGTACCGCGCCGTCGCCATCCCGAACGCCGCCCGCACCACCGAGAACCCGAAGGCGGAATAGCGATGCTGCACCTCATCCTCTGCACTGCCGTCCTCGTCGCCGGGTTCCTCACGACCGGCCTGGCCGTGGTCATCATCGGCATCCACCGCAGCGAGCACGGCAAGCGACTCACCAGCCGGCCCGACGGCCTCAGCGAAACGATCGCCCGCCGCCTCCTCGTCGGCTCACGCGGCTGCCGCCCCGGCGACACCGAGGACGGCCCGCGATGAGCAGGATGACCGACCTCACCGCCGCCGTGCTCGTCACCGCCCGGCACTGCACCGAACCCGGCTGCGCCAAGTGCCGCGCCCGCTCGCACTGGCGCCGCCGCAAGGCGTGGCGCTCCCGCAAGTCCCCAGCCCGTACCGCCCGCGACCGGAAGAGGTGATGTGAGATGACCGTCTCGATTCCCCTGCTCACCCTCATGGTGATCGTCGTTTACGTCGCTTACCGGCACATGGGCCTGAAGATGTGGCACGCGGTCGCGTGCCTGATCCTCGGGTTCCTGCTCGCCTCCACCGGCGCCGCACCGCAGATCAGCAGCGTGCTGACCGGCATCGTCCACCAGGCCCAGGCCTGGCTGTCCGGGGGGAAGGGCTGATCCGCGATGACTGATATCACCAGCAGCAGCCCGGCCCCGCTCGCCGAAGGCCAGCCCTGGAGCCTGTACGTCGGCGACGCCCGCGCCGTGCTCGCCGGGATGCCCGGCCAGTCCGCGGACTGCATCGTCACCAGCCCGCCCTACTGGGGCAAGCGGGACTACGGCGTACCCGGCCAGTACGGCCACGAAGACGCCCCGGCCGCGTACGTCGAGACCATGCGGGACGTGTTCCGCGAGGCCCGGCGCGTGCTCGCCGACTACGGGACGTGCTGGCTGAACCTCGGCGATTCCTACTCTGCCAGCGGCGGAGGCGCGACTGGGATACATACGTACCTCGGCGAGCACATCACCACCTACCGCGCCACCGGGCTTGGTAGCAAGAACCTGCTCGGCCTCCCGTGGCGGGTCGCGTTCGCGCTCCAAGCCGACGGGTGGATCGTGCGGAACGCGATCGTGTGGCACAAGCCCAACGCCATGCCCGAATCGGTCCGCGACCGGCTGTCGTGCCGGCACGAACTGCTGTTCCTGCTCGCCAAGTCACCCGCCTACTGGTTCGACCTCGACCCGATCCGTGAACCGCACAAGAGCGTGCACCGGCGCGAGGGCGGGACCGCTCGCGGCCGTATCCGCCCGCCAGGTAGGACGGATAGCCCTACCCGGCCGCCGAAGTACGGGCCGGGTACACCTCAGGTCACCGCGGCTAGCCGATACGGCGATACGCGGCACCGCCGCGGGCACCCGAACGGGCGCAACCCCGGCGACGTGTGGTCAGTCCCCACCCGCCCGTACAACGGGCCGCACTTCGCCGCCTACCCGATCGACCTGCCGCTAAGGTGCATTGCCGCCGGCTGCAAGCCGAGAGGGATGGTGCTCGATCCGTTCGCCGGCAGCGGTACCACCGGGCTCGCGGCGATCCAGCTCGACCGCAAGTTCACCGGCATCGACCTGTCACCCGACTTCGCACGGCTGGCCGCCGGGCGGCTCGCCCAAGCCGTCGCCGATAGGACGGAGGGAACGCGATGAACGCCGCCTCCTCCGATGAACTCACCACCCGCAACGACATCGCCCGCGACATCGTCGCCGGGTTCGCCGCAGTCACACCAACGTTGGCGAGCGTGTTCCGGCTGATCGACACCGCGCTCGCCGACCTGTCCGCCGTCCTCGCCGACCTCGGCCGGGTACAGGCGGAACTTGAGGCGGTGCGGCTGGACCGGGCCAACCTGCTCGCCGCGATCCGCGCCACCCTCGCGGCGGACGCCGAGGGCGAGTGCGACCCGCTCGGCTACCTGCGCGACGAACTCGACTCCGCGGACACCCCGGCAAGCACGAGGCGGCGGGCATGAGTACCTACCGGCAGATCCGCAGGCAGACACGCCGCGCCCGCCGCGCGGGCCTCCAGCCCATCGTCGTCATCGACGGCGGACTTCCCGTACCCGCCGCGCTGATCCTCGCCCGGCTCGCCTGGCGGTACCGCTCCGAGATCGCGCCCGCCACCACGGCGGGCGCGGTCCTCGTCGCCGCCTGGTGGCTCCACCACGGGCACGCCGCCCAGTGGCCATTGCTGCTCGCCGCCTCCGACCTGACCGCAGCCACGCTGACCGTGCTCGGCGCGCGGCTCGGGCTAACGAGACTCGCCGAACGGGCCTACGCCGCCACCGCCGTGGTCGCGGTCGGCGGGTGGCTCGCGGCCGCCGCGCTGCTCGGCCCACTTACCACGCCGATGCCGCAACTCCTCGGCGCCGGCACGGTCCTGCTCGCCGTCCCCTGGTGGGCACACCGGCGCCGCCGCGCCCGGGCCCGAGTCCAGCGCGCACTTTCCGCGTGGCCGGACATCTCCAAGGCGATCGGCCTCCCCGGTTCCAAAATCCAGTCCGCCAGCGTGGACCTGTGGGGATGGCGGGCCCGGGTCAAGCTAGCCCGCGGGCAGACCATCGCCGACATGACCGCCCGGATACCCGGCATCGAATCGGCACTTGGCACCTACCGCGGCGCCGTCCGCATCTACCCCACCAGGGACGGCAAGGCGAATAGGTGCGAACTGCGAGTGCTCGACACCGACCCGCACGCCGAGGCGATCGGATGGCCAGGCACGTCCGCCCGGTCGATCACCCAGCCGGTCGACCTCGGCCCGTTCGAGGACGCCGAGCGGTGCCGCGTCTCGTTCCTGCGCCGGCACGCCCTGCTCGCCGGCACCACCGGATCGGGCAAGAGCGGCGGCCTCAATGCCCTCATGGCCACCCTCGCCGCGTGCGATGACGTGGTCATCTGGGCCATCGACCTCAAGAACGGGATGGAACTGCAGCCCTGGGCGCCGTGCATCGACCGGCTAGCCACCACGCCACGGGAGGCCGCCGCGCTGCTCGCCGACGCGGTCGCCATCCTCCAGGCCCGCGCCGCCCACCTGGCCGCGACCGGCCGCCGCGTCTGGGAACCGTCCGCGGACATGCCCGCGCTGGTCGTGATCATCGATGAGTACGCCGAGCTCGCCGACGAGGCGCCCGCCGCGATGGGCGACACCGAATCGATCGCCCGCCTGGGCCGTGCGGTCGCGGTAACGCTCGTGGCCGCGACCCAGCGGCCGACCCAGAAAGCCATGGGGCAGGGCGCGGTCCGCTCCCAGATGGACACGCGGATCTGCTTCCGCGTCCGCGAGCGGCGCGACGTCGACCTGGTCCTCGGGCAGGGCATGCTCGCCGCGGGCTGGGCCGCACACGCGCTCAACGCCCCCGGCAAGTTCCTCATCTCCGACCCCGAGCACACCACACCCAAGCGCGCCCGCGCCTACCTGGTCACCGATGCCGACGTGGCCAGCGTCGGAGCACGTTTCGCCGCGAGTCGGCCCGCGCTAGACCACCTGTCGCAGGCTGCGCTGCGCCCGGCCGCGCCCGCCGATCGCGTGCCGTGGTACCTGGTCAACGCCCAGAGCGACGCCAGCGAGCCCGCCGACGTCCCCGACGATGACGATACCTCCACCATCGAAGGGACGATCTGGGGCGCCCTGTGCGCGGTCCCCGGCGAGAGGGCAGACGTCGCCGGACTCATGAGGATGACCGGGCTAGGACGGTCCACGATTTACCGCTACCTCGCCCAGCTCGCCGAGCAGGGCCGCGCGGTCCAGGTCGGCTGGGGCCGCTGGCGCGCAGCTTCCCAGGGGGGAGATGACAGTGAGTAATTGTCTCTCCGAAATGTCTCTGTCTCTGTCTCGCGCGTGTCTGCACGTAAGGGCGCGGAGACAGACCGAGAGACAATCTCCGAGACAAGTTACCCACAGGCCCGGATGTAGCCGCGGGGCTAGAGATGTCTAGCCGCATCGTCGGCCGGGGCTTCGAGCGCAACCTAGAAGCCGGCCCGCTGCAGTCGATGGTCAGCAGCTTCGAGCTGCACTTGCGGGCCGAGAAGAAGTCACCCAAGACGATCCGCACCTACCTTGAGGCCGCACAGTGGTTCGCTGCCGAGTACCTGGTTCCCGTCGGCCTGTCGGACTGGTCCGACGTGAAGGCGCGGCACGTCCAGGAGTGGACGGTTACCCTCCTGGGCCGGTACTCCGATGCCTACGCCAGCAACCAGTTCCGCGCGCTACAGCAGTTCTTCAAGTGGCACGCCACCGAAGACCCCGACGAGCCCCGCCTCAATCCCATGGCCAACCTCAAGCGGCCCAAGGTCAGCGAAAAACTAGTTCCGGTCTTCACCGAAAACGAGTTGGCCGCCATGGTGGCCACGTGCAAGGGCGGGGGCTTCCAGAACCGCCGCGATTACGCGATCATCGCGCTGTTCAAGGACGCCGGCATCCGGCTGTCCGAGCTGGCCGGCCTAGGTCTGGGCGACGTGAGCCCGGCGACTCGCGAGGCGACCGTCACGGGCAAGGGCGACAAGCAGCGAATCGTGCGGTTCACCTACGACACCTCTCGGGCGCTTGACAGGTATTTGCGCGAGCGTGCCAAGCATCCCATGGCGCGGTCCTCGGCTCTGTGGCTCGGCATGCATGGCGGACCGATGACGCCCAGCGGCGTCTACCAGATGATCGAGCGGCACGGCCGGGAGGCCGGAGTTGAGGTCAACCCGCACAAGTTCCGGCACACCTTCAGCCACAACTGGCTAGACAACGGCGGCGCCGAAGGCGATCTGATGGAACTCAACGGCTGGTCAAGCCCCCAGATGCTCGCCCGTTACGGCTGCAGCGCACGCAGCGCACGAGCACGACGCCACTACGACGACGTAATGGGGGACTGATGCACCGTGCGCAATGATCGGCACCGATCCGCACCCGCGACCGCCAAGACCATCAACGGGCGCATCGCGGCAGAAATCTCGTGGGCTCGCACGCACGACCGCGCCGCTCGCACCCGCCTCGCACGGGAAACGTTCCTAAAACGATTTGAGAAGGAGGTGGATCCCGATGGTACGTTGCCGCCCGAGGAGCGTCGACAGCGCGCCAAGCACGCGAAGCGCGCCTATATGCTCCAACTCGCAAAACGATCGGCCGCCGTACGTAAGGCTAGATAGTCGTCCATCGTACGGCCATCACAAGGACTCTGAGCGAGAACGGCCACAGCATCGATAGCATCGTGGCGATAGAAGAACAAGTTTCCGTCGTCATCTGTCCCGCCATTCCTCAGCAGCAAGGCGACGCTGTAGTTCAACGTGACGAAACTGGTACGCCGACCCTGCCTGCCTGAGGACGCCACGCTGGTGAGCTTCATGCAGGAAAGTGTTTATGCGCCAAGGCAATTTGCGTTGAGATGCCAACCAGCAATGCGCTATCAGCCATTGAGGCCATGCCGAATTACTGGCAACCAACCCGAACACGAGAGCGCTGGCGAGGCCGAATGGCAGGCCCTCCAACCACCCGCCATCAAGTCCCATCTGATGCCAGTAAGCCGCGCCCTGGTATCTAGCTGATACAAACATTGCCCCGATAGGCGCGTGGAGAGTAATTTCCTTGGTTCCTGCGAAATTTTGAGGAAATTGAATGTTGGCCATCAAGTCCCACGTTTCAGGGAATACCTGAACGAAGCTAAATGTTAGACCATATCCAATGCCGAGAGCGAGTCCGAAAGTCAAGGCCGAAGTCAAGGCGGCACGACGGTCTTGCTGCAGAACAGACAATGGACTGGCGGAGACAGAGACATCCTCTGGTATCTCCTCCAACCTAAACGTGAATACGGCGATAAGAGCAAGAATCAGTCCGACTATCAGCCCACTCGCTAGTCCTCCTGAAAGCGAAGATATCAGATTTTCGGATGTCTGCGCACCGGGCGACAGTGCGAAATAGCTGCCCAATCCGATAGCTAGGCCAATAATGATCCCCAAGAGCAGGCCAAACGGGATGCCGAATGACGTCGCGGAAGGATGGTCGCACGCTAGAATAAGCGCAACAGCCACAATAGCGCCGACCGTCAACCCATAGGTAAGATTAAAAAATTGTGTAAAGATTCCTGTCGTTAGCCCCCCGATTAGCGTTCCGGCAACCAGAGCTCGCACGTTTAGCGAGATACGCGACTTAATTCTATAGGATGTGCGTCCAGGCCAGAGCCAAGGTAGAACCACCGCCAAAAGCATGGCTGCCCCGCCGTATACGAGTGCATTTTTGAAACCATCGGACATGGCAACGGCGAGGTAAACGGCAAGCCCCATTGGTATTACGGACGCTATCCCCCGGCTTCCCGGCATCCAATGAGTTCCCTTCGATGGAACCCGCACTGTCCGTGATCGCATCCACGCGAAAATTGCTACGGCCACGCCGCCGGCAATTCCGAAGGCGACTCCGAACGGGACCTCAAGCTGAGGTCCAAGAATTGGAACCCCGACATACTTAAAGGCGGGCGTATCAATAAACGCATAGGTCTGATTTGCAATTATAGACAATGAAAATGACCAGGCTCCAACAAGGGAGAATGCTATGGCGGCAGTCATGCCCGTTACTGCAACTATGACGGCAGTCGGAATTGACTTCCGCAAATCCCACCAATTGAAATCCGATGACTTTGCCTTATACTCAAGATGGCGTGCAAGAAAACTTAGCCACTCTGCAGCTTGAATCGGAGACCAGCATAGCCACTGCGGGCTGCCGGGAACTCGATATCGGTAGGAGCTGGCAACGAATGCGTCAAGCAGATGCTGTTCGAGAGTCGCGCGATCTGTAAAGGATCGCAATTCATTCGGATGCGGTGAAGGCTTTGCATATACCTCTGGTCGCGGATTATAGATAATGCGAGCCATGCTGAGCATAAGAGGGTTCGCCAAGGTAGTCGCCACCGGATGTTCGGTGCCAAGAAGAGCTATGACGCCTTCCCATCGCATTGACCCGAGCGGTCCTCCCGAGTCGGCTTGCAAATAGGTTGCGACTTCATGGGAGTCCAATGCTTGAAGCTCGATACCAATAGCCCCTCGGAGGGTGATCTCGGGGTTTCCCGTCGGCCTTACTGATTCTTGGTACGCTTTCGTCCTGGAAGTGAGAACCATCGGCATGAAAGGCCATATTGTATCGTTAATCCTTGCAATGGCCGCTCCTCTTACAGAGTTAGGTATTTCATCGAGGCCGTCAATGATAGGAACGATAAGTCCAGCATCGAAGAGGGCCCTGGCCTGTGTGATGATCATGAGGCCTTCTGGCCTAGTCTCGCTAAGACCGGGATATTCAGTGCAGATCTGGGTCAGTAGCCAGTGGTCAAATCCCTGATGAACGGGATCCCAGGCAGACGCGGACAATAGGATCGGTACTGGGTCGCCCGGGGATCGGCGATTGAGCAACTCAAGCGCCAGCTGAATCAACAGAATGGTCTTTCCGGATCCCGGTTCGCCCAGAACGACGAGCCGCCTAGTTGGTATCTTGCTGAAGACATCTGATACCTCACGCTCAGACGCAACTTGCGCTGGATCCACAGCCCAATTACTCTCTGATTCTGCAGGCAGGTATTTAAGACTATCATGCCCTAGCTTTACTATGAATGCCCAACTGTCAAAGAGGGAGCGATCGGCCGCCTTCCAGGACACTTGCAACGAGTATGGATCGTAGAGCCGCCGCATGGCAGCTTCATTTTTCCATTGGCGTTGCACGGTAACGGCAAGGACATCAGCTATGCCGCCAAGACTATCTCCACTAAGCGCAGAATCGGTTTGGACTGCGGCCACCCTGTAGGAAGCCCATGCCAAGTAGACTCCTGCTGGCGCTCCTCCACCGATCAGAATCGCAACTACTGTCTGCGCAACTCCCGCATGGTACAAACGCGATAGCAGTACCGCCGCTGCCGCTGCCCCGCAAAAAAGCACGACGGTGATTATTCCCGTTCGCCTTACGCGGGTGCTGCCGCGTAGCTTGGACGACCCATTGGACCCCACAGGCTGCACAATGCCATAGGTAAGGCTGGTCGCGCTACCTTTTGGCGGAGCGGAGGTGTAGGGTTACTCATCCCACCAGCACCAGCAGTTTCGCAACAGCCTGTGCACAGAAACGCTCGAATCGAGCGGGATCTACGGCGACTTCAAGATCCTTTCCCGCTTACCGACAGCCGTGTGAACGATGGCGACGTGCGTGCCGTTGCGCTCGCCAGGCGGGCAATCTGGCTGGCCAGTCGACGACGCTCCAAGAGAACTAAGCTAGGTCTGTGGGAATGCGGCAGGTAACGCCGAAGTGTAGGAACAGATCTTACGGTCACCGCCCGCCCGTCGACTGGGTGGCGGCCATGGTCAGGCCATGGCTTCGTCAACGACGGCTGCGGTGATCTAAAGTAGGGTCGCTGTCCTGCCGGTGGACCGGGCGCACTGGATCCTGCTAGCGTGGAAATTGCACCTTCCGCCTAGCGCGGTTTCGCTTGTCGGTGACGTCCGTTTTTGCAGGTCTGCACAGCGCTCAGCGCGGTTGACCGGGTGTGCTTCCGCCCATGTCGGCGGGCTGCTGGCAGGCGAGCAGCAGGAGGCCGGGCGGGTCGGCTACCGCCGTTCCGTCGGTGTGCGGGATAAGCTCGGCGGTGGTAAAGCCCGTATAGCCGGAACTCTCATCCTGCGTCTTTGTTATTACCGTTACACCGTCCGGGTCGGCATCCCGATGCGGCCGAATTGCCATTATCTGGCGTGCTATGTCTATCAGCCCGGCGCGCCCGGTGATGCCGCTAAATGTCACCAGGCCCCGCTCGCGAAGTTGCGCTGCGGTATGCCGCTGCCAGCCAGAGGCGTGGATGTCAGTGTAGTAAGCCTGGAATGTCTCCATCATTTTCTCCTGCGGTCGAGAGCCGTTACCGCAAGGGTGACCCGCCAGTCGTCACCATGGCGAGTGACAATATGTCACGCTGAGCGCAGGCGCGCCGCACGCTGCGGTGCTACAGTCGCAGCAGCAGCCGCGACCCGAGGAGCAGCCAGTTGGATATTCCCGCGTCGGACCATCTCGCGCATGCCTTTCCTGTTTCAGTCAAAGGTGTCGCTGTCCAAGGTGGCAAGGTGCTGCTCTTGGAAAATGAGCGGGAGGAATGGGAACTGCCTGGCGGGAAGCTTTAGCTGGGTGAGGATCCGCTCGACTGTGTGATGCGGGAGATCGGCGAGGAAGCTTGCTGGAAGGTTGACGCCGGGCCGTTGCTGGATTGTTGGCAGTACCACATTCGGCCGGGCAGCGACGTTGTGATCGTCACCTACGGCTGCTATGTGCGAAGCACGGAGCCGCCAGTGGTCAGCAATGAGCACAAGAAAGCCGGCTTGTTCGCTCTGGATCAGGTACCAGAACTCGTGATGCCAGACGGCTATAAGCGATCGGTCGCCACGTGGTTTGCCCGGCTTGGCAACGAGCAGCAGTCGGTCCGTTAGGGCCGGGGATGCCGAAGCTAGGCTACTCGTTTGGCCCTGCTGCCAGAGGTTCTGGCATCCTGCGCTGCACGCCAGCTTCCTGCCTCGTCGGCGCCAAGAACGCTGATCGCGGCCGCCGTCAGATCGCCGCCACTGCGGCGCTGGCAGCAGCCGGGTTGAAGCGGGACGGGTCGTACTCGCCACCCGCCCACTCCAGCATCTCCTCCCGCTCGGTGCTTGGCGGCCCGGCGAGGAGTGCCTTGAATTCCGCGAAGCCGGGGCTGCCGCCGCAGTCCTCGGGCGGGCACGCGCCCTCGCCTTCGACGCATACCGGGTAGGTGGCTCCCTCCGCGGCGGTCGTGTGCTCTTCGATGACGAGTTCGTGCTCCCAACTGTCCCCGAAGTCGTACTCATAAAGGATCCGGTTTGCGGTCAGCCCGCCGAGCCGGCACTTCCGCTCGTCCAGGTAGCCCAGTTCGCCGTCCGGGTCCGGCCCGTAGCTCACGTCGCCGACCCGGAACGCGTGCAGGTGGCAGTCCTGCCACCCCATAGCGGCCTGGATCACCGCGTGCACCCGGTCTAGCGAGTAGGCCGCAGGAATGATCACCCGCCGCCATACGGGCGGATCATTCACGTCCATGAGCGTTATCCGCACCTGGAGCAGCGGATCGCCGGCCTGCGCCATGCCGCGGAGGCGGCGGATCGCGTACCGGCCCAGGTCAGTGAGCCCGGCGCTGTCCTCATCGGGGTCACGGTCTGCAGCACCGCGGTCCAGCGCGACAATGCCGAGGACGTGGAGTGCCGACATGGCGATGGCGACGTCGACGGCGATCATCCGCTGCAGCGAGTTGTGCTGCTGCCGGGTGAGGCCGCTGAGCACGTACCTGGCCTCGATCATGTCGTTGGCTATGGCGCCGAGCGTCGTCAGCCGGCAGGCGCCCGGGCTCGCGAGCAGTGCGGTGAGCAGTTCGGGCCCGATGTAGGCGAACTCGTCTCCGACCAGGGAGCTCCGCCACGTGTTCCTGGGGAACAGCGTCTTCCCGAGCTTCGGGTAGACCGCAAGCATCGCCAGTACCAGGTCAAGCGGCCTGTCCGCGAGAGCGGCGTTCTTCTTCACCGGCACCAGCTTGGTCCCGGTCACCCGGACGAGCCGTGCGGCCTTGGCCCACTCCACGATGTCCGTCAGGTGCGCAAGTTCTTCGCTGGACTTGGTCTTGAACACCCGCCCGCCGATCTCGGGGTCGATCTGGTCGCCCGTGCCGAGAAACCCGACCAGGTACCTGGCGTCAGCTAGCCCGATACGCCCAGTCTGGGTCAGCTTGCGACCTTCGCCGAGCCAGCCCAGGAGCGAACGGATCTGCCCGGTCAGCGGCGCCTTCTCGGCGGCGGCTGCGAGATCAGTCATAAGGCCAAGTCAAGCACCACGGATGCCGCCGGTGCACAAGTACGGGTAAGCCGGCGGCCGCCGCCGGGCTGGGTTTAGCGGGCCGTGGCCAGGCGCAGCACGTAGGCCGTTCTTGTCTCCGAACCACGGCGGCGACCCTCCGGCCGCGTTCTCCGTGATCCGGCCTGGCCAGGAAGTGGCGGTCAGGGAGACGTGCACCCGCTGGTCGCTCAGCCCCACTTGAGCAGGGCCTGGGCCCGGGTGGTGACGCCGAAGGGGCGAAGCGGCGCGAGCTCGGCCGGGCTGGGCGGTTGGTGCATGAGCTGGCCCTCGCCCAGGGGCATCAGCAGGACGCCGAGGCCGAGGTCGTCATGAAATGATCAGCCCGCCCTCGACTAGGGCCGCGCCCAGTTCGGCTCGCGTCTGGACCGAGCGTCCGACGGTCTTCTGGTAAGCGGTGATTTGGTCGTCGAACGCGCGGAACGCGCGTCCGACCTTCCGCTGCTCCTCGATCGGTGGAAGGGGTACCAGCAGCTGCTTCAGCGACCCTATCCGGATCGAAGACGTGGTGGTCGCTGCGGACTGCTGGCGGATCCATTCTTGTGTCCCGGGAAGACCGAGGTATCCCAGAAGGTAGTCAGCGTCCACTTCATCAGGGTTTACGCGGAGCCTGATGAGGTCGGTTCCGTACAGCCATCCGGTCTGCTCCTGCTCCGCGATCGCTGGCTCGGTGATCGCGCCCGCCCGGACGCAGAGGATATCGCCCGGGATCAGCCGGAACCGGTCGAGCGCGGTCGCGGTTTCCTCGCTGACCTTGTCTATCTCGGCTTTTGAGATTCGCCGGTCGCGGAGATGCCTGGCCATCACGATGGGCACCGTGCCGCTCTCCGCACGCTTCTCGAGGCTGACCCCCTCGAAGCGGGGTCCTGTCTTGATGTCGGAGATGTTCGACAGCGGCACTCGCGGCCGCTCTGCCGCGGTGCCGGCTAGACGAGCCGTCGCCAGGAGACCGTCGAGCGCAGCGTCAAGATGGCGCGCTACGGCTATTTGATCCGAGAGAGCGTCCCTCTTGGCCAGCGCGGATACGCCAGGCGCCCCGTATCCGGGTCGCGCTTGGGGATTCGCGTCGGCTTCGTATTCGAGATAGTTGGTTGGGTTCAGCGAATGTTCGGCGTTTCGGATGTCGGCCGGTCCTGCCGTGACGGCACGTCCGCCGCCCGCGAGTCGCAGCTGTTCGCCGTCGGCCAGTTCGTGCCGCTGCCGGTAGAGCGAGACAATTTCGTCCGTTGTCCCCGCCGCTAGTACCTGTCCCGTCTTGGACCTGTTGACCATTCGGGTGGCATCAACGAAGAGGACGCGTCCGGGAGTATCGGTTGGCGGCCCAACGATCCACAGGTTTACCTTGGCGGTGCTATAGGGAAACAGGCGCCCGGGGAGCATGATGATGGCTTCGACCGACCCCCGCTCGACCATCTCCCTGCAAATGCGGCCCTGCGCCCGGTTGGTGCCGGCACCCGCATGCCGTGGCATCAGCACCGCCGCCCGGGCCTGCGGGGCAAGGCAGGTAACCGCATACTGCAGCCATGCAAAGTCAGACTTATCCGTCGGCGGATCGCCGAAAGGCCAGCCCACATTCGGACTGCCCAAGGCCACCGGGGTATTGAACGGAGGATTGACAAGCAACGCGCCCGCCACGGGCCTGGTCCGCTCCGGGTCGTTCCACGGCGCTGCGCTGCCCCGCCGGACCTCGATCGGCCCACCGCACGCAAGCACGATGCTCATGCCGGCGAACGGCTGAATTCCGGGGTCGGCGCTTTCTCCGTGAAGGGCTACCTGGTCCGATGAAGGCCGGAGTCTGGAAGCAGCGCGCAGCAACTCCCCGCCGCGCAGGTACGGGTCGTAGACGGGGAGACCGGGGACCGCGTTCTCGGCCACTAGGCGGGCCATGAGGAACGCTGCTTCGTCGGAGGTGAAAGAGTCTGCGGTACCGAGCCTGGACGCGGCGGCGAACAGCCCAAGAAGCCGGGTAAACGCGTAGTTGCCGAGGTCGTCGCACAGGTGGATTGCACGGTCGAGATCAGCGGCCGATCGTGGCCGCAACCGGTCGATCAGCGGACGCGCACCAGGCATTACGCCGTGCTTCCGCAGGGCCTGGTCCGCGAGGTCCCCGATGAGCCGCATCAGTGCTTCTATTGTCGGCCTGACGCTGCCGGCATTCATGAGCCTGCGAAGTTCAGACCACTCGCCGTAGGCGCTGCGGCGCATGAAGATGAGGCACATGATCAGAGCCAGGTAGCCCTTGCCCGGGCCCCAGTGCGCCGCGATACCGCGCGCGTCTAGCAACTCATCGAGGGTCTGCTTTTGCCTTTCCTCGTCGGCAGGGTCCCCGCCCGGCCGGATGGCCGCGGAACACTCTGCCTGGCGCCGTAGGCGCCGACCGTAGGTTTCTCCGGGCAGGTCATCCGCAGAGAGCTTCGCTTCCGGGACAGGGCGGGAGTCACTCCAGAGCGCGATTTCCTCGAGCCAGTAGTATTCAGCGTTTGCTGATTCGACGGCCCGGGGAAAGTCGGGGAAACGCCTCGCCCACGTGGTGATGGTCGCCCGGTCTACCCCCAGGAGACTGGCCAGTTCCGACCGGGACAGCAGGCGGTTCCTGCTGCGTTGAGTTCGCCGTGCGGTCAACGGGTTTTCCTCCGATCGCGGGGCTTCGTAGCGCTGTGCGTTGCGGTTTGGGCCTCCCGATCCTGGCGGAAAAGCAGCGCCAGCAGGATCATGCAGGCCATGCCGAGGACACTGACGCGGTCGCGGGATTCCTGGGGCATGACGGTCTGCAAGGCGATGACCGTGAGGGCGAGGATGCTCCACAGCAGCAATCCCCACCACGGAACGTGATTGTCGGCGAAACCGAGGAGACCCGAGGCTCCGAGCCCGGCCGATAGGTAGCGGCCGTCGCGTGCACCGCGGCCGGACCCTCTGCTCGTTCCGTCGTCTTCGGTCGTTGCCATGGCTCCCTCGTCTCCAGGCCGATGCTGAGTCGTCTGTGCGGAACGCTAGTGCCGAACAGACTAGACATCAACGTCGTACAACGGGTACGACGGACGGGTACAGGCTGGGTAACGGGCCACTCGGTCTTTCAGAAATCTTCGCAAAACGTACCTTAAGTGGCGTTCTATCCCAGAATTCTCGCGATCTGCTCCAGGTTATCGAGGTACATGTATCGCATGACGCTGACAACATCATCGTCATAAGTGACCTTCGAATCGCCACCCGGGCATAACAGGACCCCTGATCGTTCGCGTCCTGCGGCATACCTAGCGACGCGTGGCAGAGTCCCGGGCAATGGCTATCCTGGCTCAGCGGGTACCTGAGATAGCGCGCCCGCCCCGGCAGACGCCAGCACCCATGCGCTTCACCGAGGCGATGAGCGATCTCGGCAGCACGGTACCGCTGAGGCCCTGGAGACCTCATTGAGAAATCGTCCTTGCGTCACTGGTACCTACTCATCCCGCACCTAGCGGGAGATCCGCACATCGGGAGATGCAGCCGGGTGGCCTATCCGAATAGGTCTGTGAGCACGGCGGATGATCTTGGCGGGATCTCTTCGCCGGGAAAGAACTCGGCGCAGATGCTCAGCGCCGTCTCCGCGGAATCGACCCCGATCATGGTGGCCAGCAGACGAAGGTCGTCAACGTCCCTGGTCCGGGCGGCCAGCGCCTTCATCGCGAAGATGTGGCGCGGGGACGCCGCCGTGACGCGCAGCCCGGGATGATCGAAGACCCGGCGCTTGCCGGGGTCGTCCTTGCCGGAGATGTAGACGCTGGCCTGCTCGTTGAGCCACCATGGCGGCAGGCCCAGGTCCTTCGCGACGTTCCTGGCCTCGTCCAGAACGATGCCGTGCGGCACGAATAGCGAGTCAACGTCTCGGGTCACGCGCGTGGCGTCATAGGCCAGCGCCATCGCGGCCCCGCCGACGATGAAGATGTCGGCGACCACACCCCGGCGGGCCAGTCGCTCGCCCAAGGCCGTGAACGCCCGCTCCAACTGCGCCCGGTCGAGGAGGACGCTTCCGGCGTCCGTCATGCTGCCTCTAGGTCCGCGGCCGATAGGTACACGCCGTGCTTGCGGAAGGCGGCGGGGGCGTGGACCAGCGCATCGGCCCGCTGGACCGGCAACTCGGCGGGGAACCACGGCCGCCCCAGCACCCGGAGCTCGGTCCAGGCGGGAGGGGCGAGATCGAGCCTGGCCGCGAGGTGCTCGGCTAGTGCCCCCAGCAGGGCATCCCAGCGCTCGTCACCTACCGGGATCGGCTCGTCCGCCAGCAGTGCGGGCTGCGCTTCAGCCTGCTCCCACCGGTACTCCTCCAGGAACTCCCAGACGAGCTTCCACCGGGTTTTGTCGTCCTCCGTCTGCGACAGGTAGGCGGCGAGGCCAGCAACAGTCATGGGGCGGTAGTCAGTCACCTTGTGTCCTCCCTCAGCCGCTAGTCCCCTTTGTTACGAGGATACTGCGCAGGAGCGCACGGCCACCCCTGCCGGCTGACTGCGACGGC
>Ga0335075_10008435_pt1 | contig 15778 bp, 18 predicted proteins | sample Lox_Sample_24_FD_206723 | JGI IMG/M metagenome (GOLD analysis project Ga0335075, IMG submission 206723) | Soil microbial communities from Loxahatchee National Wildlife Refuge, Florida, United States - Lox_Sample_2.4 | ecosystem: Environmental > Terrestrial > Soil > Wetlands | place: USA... | reverse complement strand
CATCGGCGGCGTGACCCGGGCGTGCGCGGCGGCCCCCGCCTTGATCTTGACGTCCAGCGGGTTGACGCCGCTTGACGCCACCCGCACCAGAACCTCGCCCGGGGCGGGCACCGGGCGCGGCACGCTGCGCAGCGCCGGCTCGGCGCCGAACTCCTCGAGGACGACCGCTTTCATGGTTGCCATAACGGCCAACCTAGGCGTGACCCGCGCAGTCGCCGCCACCGCCCGCCGATCAGCGGGCGTTACCCGCTTACTTCGTCGGCGTCGCGTTGAACGGCGTGAGGATGAGGTGCCCGGCGTCGACCGGGATCGTCACGCCCGCACGGACGCGGTCAGTCCGCGCCGGCGACGCCCCGCCGCGTAGATTAGCGTTGCTAATTATCAAGGGAGCAGCCAATGCGATTCGCGTTCAAGACAGCCAACCAGAGCACCACCTGGCCTGAGGTGCTCGAGGTGTGGCGCGCCGCCGACCAGATCGAGATTTTTGAATCGGGCTGGAACTTCGATCACTTCTACCCGATCGACGGCAACGCGGGCGGGCCCTGCCTTGAAGGCTGGATGATGCTGGGAGCGCTGGCCCAGGCCACCACCCGACTGCGCCTCGGCACCATGGTCACCGGGATTCACTACCGCCATCCGGCGGTGCTGGCGAACATGATCGCTACCTTGGACATCATCTCCGCCGGGCGGCTCGAGGTGGGCATCGGGGCCGGCTGGAACGAGGAGGAGTCCGGTGCCTACGGCATCGAGCTAGGCACCCGGCGCGAGCGGAGCGACCGGTTTGAGGAGGCCTGCGAGGTGATCGTCGGCCTGCTGTCGGAGCCGGCGTTCTCGTTCGACGGTCGCTATTACCAGCTGAAGGATGCGCTCAACGAGCCGAAGGGTCCGCAGCGTCCGCATCCGCCGATCTGCGTCGGCGGCGGCGGGGAGAAGCGGACGCTGCGCACCGCGGCGCGCTTCGCGCAGCACTGGAACAGCACCCGCGGCACCCCCGAGGAGTTCGCGCACAAGCGCGACGTCCTGCACGCGCACTGCGCCGAGATCGGGCGCGACCCGGGTGAGATCACGCTGTCGTCGCATGTCGTGTTCGACCCGGCGGCGGGCGCGTCGGCCACCGCCGACCAGGCCGCGGCGCTGGCCGAGGCGGGAGCGGACCTCGCCATCGTGTACCTGCGGCCGCCGCTCACCCCGACCGTGCTCGAGCCGCTCGCCACGGCATTCGCGCAGATCAACTGATCAGCTGATCCGCCGCGGAAGGCCGGCGTGCCCGCAGTGGCGGGCGTACTCCCCGATCCAGTGCACCCACAGCTCCCGGACGGTGATGCCCTTCCCGCCGCCAGGGTGCCCAGGTCCGGGTACCCGGCCAGCACCGCATCGGTTGCCGCCGTCTCGCGGGCAAAGTCCGCGAATGCGCCCTCGACCAGGGCCTATTCCACAACCGATGCGACAAGGCCGCGGGCCCATCCAGACGACACATCAAGATCATTCCGGGGCCGCCCGCGTTTCCGGGACCGCACGCCACAGTCACCGCTGACGAGGTTGAGCCCGGAGAGATCGGGTTGTGACATCGCCTGGTCGTCGGGTATGACCGGGGGTCAGGGCATGCGCCACGGATGGCGTTACTGCCTGTACCGCGGTTGCCGTCGCGGACGGCCACGGCTGGCGGCATCTGGTCAGTCCACACGCGGGGGCAGGGGTATCGGCGAGATCGCGTGACCTGTGAGCAACCAGGCTGCGCTCCCGAGCAGATCGGAGAATGTGAGACCGGAGCGTCGACTAAGGAGGCGATGGCGACCATGGCCGGTGCAAGCGGACGAGAAGGACAGCCCGTTCACAGCAGGAAAGTCACCAGCTGGCTGTCGAAGATATTCGAGCTCAACCCGGCAGGGCTGCACTGGCCGCGGGCGGTGCTGTTCCTGGACATCGCGCTGGTGCCGCTGGTCCTGTTCTGGGCGATCGGGCACCAGGAGTATCTGCTTAGCGCGCTGTTCGGAGCGGTGTTCGCGTGGCAGGCCGACCCGGGAGGCGGCTACGGGCAGCGCGCGTCGCGGATCGCCGTTTTCTCGCTGATCGGCGCGGGCCTGACCGCGCTGGGGTTCGGCATCGGGGGGGATGCCTGGGGCTGGCTGGTGCTCGCCGCTTTCGCGGTGACGCTGGTGTGCGGCCTGGCGATCGGGTTCGGGGTGCGCAGGTTTGCCAACGCCGCGCTTCTCAACGTCTGGTTCATCATCGCAATCGCGCTGGCCAACGGCTTCCATCACCAAACCCATTTCTCCAGCTACACCTGGGCCCAGACACTGGCCTGGGCCGGGGGAGCGGCGCTGTGGATCGCGGCGACGTTTGTCGAGTGGCTGATCCGCGGCCGCCAGGACCGGCCGCAGCCAGTCAGCGAGCTGCCCGCTGACACCTCGCGGCGCACGCTGACCCCGCCGCTGATCATGTTCGCGGTCCTCCGCGCACTGGTCGTGGCCGGTACCTTCGCGATCGCGTACGGAGCGAACCCGCCCCACGGCGTCTGGCTGGTGGTCGGGGCCATTATCGCGATGCAGCCGAGCCTGGAGCAGTCCGTGCTCATCTCCGCGCAGCGCGTTGCGGGCGCGGGGATCGGCGCGGTCGCGGCCATGCTGGTCCTGCTGATACCGGCCAACGAAACCGGATCCCATCTGTTCTCCATCACGCTCGGGCTCGAAGTCGTCGCGCTCGTCTGCCTGATGCACGGGATAGCGGTCCGCTTCTGGAACTACGCGCTCTACACTTCGGCCATCGCCGCCGGAGTGCTGATCCTGATCGACCTTCCACAGCCCTCCAACTACAGCGCCGAGGGCTACCGGGTGCTGTGGACGCTGTGCGGCGTGGCGATCGGCGTGCTCGTCATGCTGCTGGCTGGCCTGCTCGGCAAGCGCAAGGCCAAGGCGCAGCCGCAAGCGGGGCCAGGCGCCGAGGTGCCAGCGCAGCGCAAGTCGACGACCGATCAGCCACGCCCGGCGCCTTCAGGCTCTTGAGGAGGTAGGCCGGGGGTCTGCCTCGCTAACTCGGGGCTGGCCTGCCCTGGCGGTCACCGCCAGAGACCTTCCTTCGCAAGGCCGCGCGCTCACCGGGGGGAATGCGGTATACCGGCCACGCTCACGGTGGGGCTGGTGATCCTGGCCGTCGTTACCGTCTTGCAGTTGCGGGTGATCAGCAGGGCCGCCCACCCGGGGGTGCGGGCTATCGAGGCGCTGGCCACCATGCTTCCGTTGTTCCTGCTGCTGTTCGCCTCGGCGTACTTCGTCATGGCGCGCTCCAGCCCGGCCAACTTCAGCACGCACTCACTGACCCGCACTGATGCGCTGTACTTCACGGTGACCGTGTTCAGCACCGTGGGGTTCGGCGACATCACCGCGGCCAGCCAGACGGCCAGGGTCGTGGTAGCCGTGCAGATGCTGCTTGACCTGCTCGCCCTGGGCTTGGTCGTGCGGGCATTCGTGAGCGCCGTGCAGTCCGGCAGGCATCAGGCCGCCCCGGACGAGCAGCCGGAACGGGACGGCGATGCAGGGTGATCTCGCAGCCCAGCCGCAGCGTCGCACGCGAACGGCATGCGGCACACCTGGTCCTTTCAGCTGAGCTGGCCGCCGGCGTCCACCACGTGGGTGATGCCGGTGACGTACCGTCCCGCGTCGCTGACCAGGTAGAGGATCGCGTTCGAGATGTCGGCGGGTTCGATCGCCGCCACCGGCAGCTTGTTCAGCGTGCGCGCGGCCACCTCGAAATCCTCCCGGGTCGGGTGCTCAAGGTCCGGGCGGAACAGCCGGTACGTCGGCTCGTTGAGGATCATGTCGGTCGCCACCGTGGTGGGGTGGATGCTGTTGACCCGGATGCTCTGCGGGGCCAGCTCCTTGGCCAGCACCTTCATCAACATGACGAGCCCGGCCTTGGCCGCCGAGTAGTGCGCGGTGTTGGCGTTGGCGTAGATGGCGGCCAGCGAGCTGGTGATCACGACCGACCCGCCCCGACCGCCGTTGACGATGTGCGGGACGGCGGCCCTGACGGTCTTCCACTGGCCGGTCAGGTTGATCTCGATCATCTCGTCCCAGATCTGCTCGTCCATCTCCAGCGTCGGCGCCGGGGATGAGATCCCGGCGTTCGCCAGCACGATGTCCAGCCGGCCGAGCTGGGCGACGCCGTCGTCGACGGCGGCGGTCAGCGCCGCCAGGTCGCGGACGTCCACCTCTGAGGCGATGATCCGCCGGTCAAGCGCCTCGACCTGCTTGACCGTGGTCGCGAGGTCCTCAGGGGTCGCCATCGGGTAGGGGACAGTGGGTGCCTGGCGGCAGATGTCGACCGCGATGATGTCCGCCCCCTCCCGGGCGAGGGTGAGCGCGTGGCTGCGTCCCTGTCCGCGCGCCGCGCCGGTGATGAAGGCGACCTTCCCGTCGAGCAGTCCCATGATGTGCTTCCTCTCAGTCGGCATTCAGCTCGGTCGGTGCAGCTCAGTCCCCGTTCAGCCACCCGGGCAGGCACTGGACCAGCGCCTCCACGAGGTCGTCGGGCGACCACTCGGGGCTCGGCTCGGTCAGCCAGGCGCCGACCGCGCCGAGGATCCCGCCGGCCAGGAAGCGGGCGGTGACCTGCGGGTCCGCCCCAGCCGGGCGAGCGTCCATGTGCTCGAGGGCCGTCACCGTCCGCTCGGTGAAGGCCTCGGTAACCGCCCGCAGCAGCCGCGGCGCCGCGCCAGGGCCGAGCACCCGGGCATAGGAGTCGCGGCGCTCCCAGACGAAGTGCACGATGTCGCGCAGCGCCCGCCGGCTCGCCTCCGTGGCGGGCACGCTGTGCTCGCCCCGCATCACGATGTCGGCGTTGCCGACCACGTCGAACAGCTCGCTCAGGGCGTGGATCGCCAGGTCCTCGGGGGAGGAGAAGTGGCTGTAGAACGAGGTCCGGTTGACCCCGGCGGCCTGGGTCAGCGAGCTGACCGACATCGCGCTCGGGTCGGAGTCCGCGATCGCGACGTGGAAGGCCCCGACGAGCTTGCTCCGCGTCCGCAGCGCCCGCGGGTCGCTGCTGTCGATCTTGGACCGACCGGGTCGGCCGGCGCCACCCTGACCCGGGTCTTCATCGACCACCATGATTTCAAGCTACAACTAAAGGACACCTGTCGTCTAGATGTAAAAGACACCTGTCGTCTAGTTCGCCGGCCGGTGGGGCGCGGAGGGCAGGAACGTGGTCGGCCACGGGTTCAGCCGTGGCGCCTCGGACACCGGGGCGTCACGGCTTACTAGGGTCATGGTCATGGCGATGAACTCCAACCACGCACGGCTCTGCCCAAGCCCGGAGTGGGCCGAGCACATTCAGAACGAGATCCTCCCCGAGGTGACGCACGGGATCGACCTGGGACAGCACATGCTCGAGATCGGGCCCGGCCCCGGCGCGGCCACCGAGTGGCTCAGGCAGCGGGTGCGGGACCTGACCGTCGTGGAACTCGACGAGGAGGCGGCCGCGAAGCTGACGGAGCGCTACGCAGGCACCAACGTGCACGTGGCGATCGGCTCGGCGGCCGAGCTTGGCTACCCGGACGAGTCCTTCGACTCGGTCGGCACGTTCACCATGCTCCATCACATCCCGACGCTGGCCCTGCAGAACAAGGTCCTGGCCGAGGCGTTCCGGGTGCTGCGGCCGGGCGGGGTGCTGGTCGGCTCGGACAGCCTGCCAAGCAACGACCTGCATCACTTCCACGTCGACGACACCTACAACCCGCTCGAGCCCGCAGCCCTGCTCACCCGGCTGCAGACGATCGGCTTCGCGAAGGTCGCCATCACCGTGGACTGGACGCTCAAGTTCGCCGCCACCAAGGCCGCCCCGCCCGGCGCATCCGATGGGCCGGACAGGGCGTAATCGCCCAGGGGTTCCCAAAAATCCCAAAATCCATCATCTCGAACGGACCCTGGACTCCGCCTCCCCCCTCCATGACCGCAAACCGGGTGGCGGTCGCCGGGCGGCTCAGGCGGCCAGCCGCGTCGCGCCGTGGGCGTTCTGCCGCCGACGGGCGCGGGCCCCCAGGGAGGCGGTCCTGACTAGCACCATCGTCAGCGCCATGAAGATCAGGCCGTCGGTGATGGCCGCGCCGGTCACCTGGTGGGTGAGGCACCACTGGTCGAGCTGGGCCGGGAACCAGCGGGTGGCCCCGAACGAGAACGCCGCCCGGGCGCCGACGACGACGATCCACACGAGCGCGTAAGGGAATCCGGCCGCGCTGACCGGCTGGCCGGTCTTCGGGCTGCGGTACACCCGCATCAGCGCGGCGACGACCGCGCCGCAGAGCAGGCCGGCCGCGAGACCCGCCAGCTCCACCAGGAGGCCGTTCCCGTGCGTGACGGGCGCGTAGATGAAGAGCGGGACGACGATCGCGACCGTGATCAGCGGACGCAGGATCCGCAGCTTGCCGATCTTGCGGTGCGGGCCGAGGTCGCCCTCGAGGACCGCGATCAGCACGGCGCCGTTGATGATCATGGCTTCGGTGAGGGGAGACAGATACATGGTGTGCTCCTGTTCGCTCGGTGGGCTGGGTCGTGGTGACGTCCCCCACCATCGCCGAGCGGGCCTGGCCGGCGCGTCGGAGCGCGGGCTGGTCCCCGGTACCAGGCGCGGTGGCGCCGGTACCAGGGCCGGCGGGCGGATCGTCAACCCGGAACTGGTCCCGTGGGCCGGCGCACTGGTACCGCCCCGGTCCGTAGCGTCGGAGCCAGCCGTCCAACCCACGTGATCTAGGAGCGAGTGACATGTCCTGGCTGGAAATCCTCGTCGTCATCGGAGTCATCGGCTTCGTCATCTACCAGCAGGTGGCGGGCCAGGCGGTCCGGGGCAGGCGCCTCATCGTGCTGCCCGTCGTGCTCACCGTCGTCGGCTTCCTCGACCTGCACGGCGCCAAGCACATCCACCCGGCCGACATCGTGTGGCTGACCGTCGGCGCCATCGGGTCGCTGCTGATCGGGCTGGCCTTCGGCGCGATCACCCGGCTGCAGGAGCGCGACGGGGCGCTGTGGGCGCAGCTGCCGCTGCGCGGCCTGTGGCTCTGGGTCGGGCTGATCGCCTGGCGCGCCCTGATCATGGCGCTCGCCTACAAGTCCGGCGCCCACGTCGCCGCCTCCACCACCCCGCTGCTGTTCACGCTCGGCCTCAACCGGCTTGGCCAGGCCGCCGTGATCGCGACCAGGGCGATGGCGGCCGGCATCCCGTTCGCGCCGGAGAAGGACGGCCGGACGTTCCGGTCCGGCGGGCGCAATGGCCGCGGCCGTGACCACTCGGCGCGATACTGATCCCATGACGACCAGGGGCTACTGGGTGATCCGGTTCACCGGCTTCGCGCTGGTCGGGATCGTGGCCCTGCTCAACCCGCCGGATCAGCTGCATCAGGCGAATCAGGCACTCGATCAGGCCGTCCAGATCGCCTGCTTCGCGGTGGTCGGACTGGCCCTGCTGGCGTGGCTGCTGGCCGATGAGCTGCCGCGCTACCGCTCCTGGGGAGTGCCCGTCGCGCTGGCGGTGATGGCGGCCGCCAGCGGAGTGGCCGGGGTGACGGCCGGCGGAGGTCAGAGCCTGATTGCCTTCGCCGCCGTGGCGACCGTGGCCGCTGGCGCCGAGATCGAGCTGCCGGCCGCCGTCGTGGTCGCCGCGGCGGGCATTCTCCCGATCTGGATCGCCGGCGCCGTCACCAGCGTCAGTCTGGGCACCCTGCTCGGCTACCCGCTGCTGATCGGGGCGTGCCTGTCGCTCGGCCGCAACCGGCGCTCCTACCGGGTGCAGGCCGAGCAGGCGGCCGCCCTGCTCGAGCAGTACGAGCGGGTCCGAGCCGAACAGCGCCGGGCCGACGTGCTCGACGAGCGCACCAGGATCGCCCGCGAGATTCACGACGTGCTGGCGCACTCGCTGGGCGCGCTCGGCATCCAGATCCAGGCGGCCAAGGCGGTGCTGACCGACCACCGGGACATCGACCGCGCGGTCGAGGTGCTGTCCACCGCCCAGCGGATGGCGGCCGACGGCCTGACCGAGACCCGGCGCGCGGTCCACGCGCTGCGGGTGGACTCGCTGCCGCTCGGCGACGAGCTGGCCGGGGTGGTGGAGACGCACCGGCAGCGCTACCAGGTCCCGGTCACCTTCGAAACCGTCGGCGCGGCCCGGCCGCTGCCGCCCGACGCATCGCTTGCACTACTCCGCACCGGCCAGGAGGCGCTGGTCAACGCGGCCAAGCACGCGCCCGGGGAGCCGATCGCGGTCCGCCTCGACTACGGCCAGGTGGACGTCAGGCTTAGCGTGATCAATCACCTCAACCGAGCTCAGGCCACCGCCGGCGATACCAACGGCGCTCGCGACACCAGCGGCGCGCCCGGACCGAGCAGCGCCGGCGGCTACGGGCTGACCGGTATGCGCGAACGCCTTCGGCTGCTGAACGGCACCCTGCTGGCCGACTCGCGCGACGGCGAGTGGGCAGTGACCGCCGAGCTTCCGCTAGCGTCGGTGGACATGAACGACAGATCCCCGCGATGACCGCCGATCGCCCGCTGCGCGTCGTCATCGCCGACGACCAGGCCAGCGTCCGCGAGGGCCTGGTGCTGCTGCTGGGCGGGCTGCCCGGCATCGACGTGGTCGGCGCAGCGGCCGACGGCGAGCAGGCCCTGACGCTGGTGGCCGAGCACCGGCCCGACGCGATCCTGCTCGACCTGCACATGCCCGTCCTCGACGGTATCGGCGCCACCCGCCGCCTCGTCGCCGAGCATCCCGGCGTCGCGATCGTCGTGCTCACCACCTACGCCGACGACGGCTCGGTCATCGAGGCGCTGCAGGCGGGCGCCCGCAGCTACCTCACCAAGGACGCCGACCGGACCGACATCGCCCGGGCGCTGCAGGCCGCCGCGAGCGGCCTGACCGTGTTCGACCCGCGGGTACGGGCCACCCTGCTAGCGGCCGCGTCGACCGCCCCGCCCGCGGCGGAGCCGGAGTCCGCCCCGTCCCAGTCGGCCGGGCCGGCCCCCGAGCCACCGGACGGCCTGACCCACCGCGAGGCCGAGATCCTCGGCCTGATGGCCCAGGGCCTGACCAATCCGGAGATCGCGGAACGGCTGTTCCTGAGCAATCACACGGTCAAAACCCACATCAACCGGATCTTCGCCAAGACCGGCTCCCGCGACCGGGTGGCCGCCGTCGGCTACGCCCAGCGCCACCGCATCGGATGACGGAGGGGCGGGCCTCGGTCCGTTAGTGGCCGGCGATCTGGCCGCCGTCGATGTGCAGGACCTCGCCGGTGATGTAAGGCGAGTCCTCAAGCAGCAGAATGCCGCCGACGACGTCGTCGACCGTGCCGACCCGCCCGAGCGGCGGCATCCGGTCACCGAGGTCGTCGAAGCTGCCGGGCGGGTACATCGACGACGCGATGATGCCGGGCGAGACGGCGTTGACTCGGATGCCGCGGGAGGCGTACTCGATTGCCAGCGACCGGGTGGCCGCGGCCAGGCCGCCCTTGGTCAGCGCGGCCAGCACCGACGGCGATTTGGAGTCGGCCACGTCGGCGACGGTGGCCGAGATCTGCACCACGTGGCCGCCGCCCCGGCTCACCATCTCCGCGATGACCCGCTGGGTCGTCCAGAAGAACCCGTTCAGGTTGACCCCGACGACCAGCGCGTAGTCGGCGGCGGTGTACTCGGTGAAGGGCTTGGACATGAACACCCCGGCGTTGTTGACCAGCGTGTCGATCCGCCCGAAGTGCTCGATCGCGCCATCCGCGATCCGCTCGGCCGTCGCCGGGTCGCTGACGTCGCCCGCGACCGTGAGCACCTCGGGGTCTTTCGACGGCTCGATCTTGAGCGAGTTGGCGACCACCGCCCAGCCCCGTGCCCGGTAAGCGGCGACGCACCCGGCCCCGATGCCCTGCGAACCGCCGGTGATGACGGCGACCTTGCGGTCGGTGTCGCTCATGACTGGCGCGCCGGGTCGCTCGGATGCGGGGTGAGCGGGATCGTCTCCGTCTCCATCCAGGGGTCGAGCGGCAGGCCGCTCACGATCGCCTGCATCTCGGCCGGGCTGTCGGCCTGCCACAGGCCGAGGGTCCGCCCCTCGCCGGGCAGCGCCCACAGCCGTCGGAGCTTGCCCTTGCCCGCCCACGTTCTCGCCTGCTCCGCCTCCCGCGCCTCGGTGTCGGCCACCGCCTGAGCGGTCGTGCCGTCAGGAACGACGACGGAGAAGAAGATCAGGAACTCCGGATCGCCGGTCCCGGTCGACAGCGACCGGTCGTTGACCCCGGTCCTGGCGCGCATCGCCGGGTCGTTCGGGTGCGGTGCAAGCGGTGTGACCTCGTCGCTGCGCCATATCCGCAGTGGCATCCCGGCCAGCACCGTCTCGAGCTGGTTGGCGTCGGCGGCGACGAACAGCCCGAACGAGCGCCACTCGCCCGGCCGCAGCGGCGGCCGCCACAGCCGCAGCAGGTTCCCCTGGGCCGCGAGGTCGGCCGAGTGGGCGGCCTCGCGCGCCTTCACCTCGTCCACCGTCTGCTCCGGCGTTCCGTCCGGGACGTGCGTCGTCATCGAGACTAGGTACTGCATGACAGGTTGCCTCCTGGAATGCAAAGTCGGACCACAGGCCGAGACGTCGGCTGCGCGGCAAGCTCAAATGGCGGCGCGTTCACCGGATCACAGGTAATGACTCAGTGCCCGGCCGCGTGACGTTGTACTCCTCGCCGATGACCTGCTACAGGTGGTCGGCCAGCCACCAGTGCACCTCGGGAACGCGGTTCTGCAGCAGCGACAGGTGACCGTCGTCGTCGGTCAGCAGGGGCTTCACGCCGGGAATGTGCGCCGCCAGCCACTGGCTGTGGCCGAACGGCACGAAGATGTCCTGCCGGCCGTGCAGCAGCAGGACGGGGACGGTGATGTCGGACAGGCTGAACCCCCACGGCCTGAGCACGCAGTTGTCCTCCCACCAGCCCTCGCTGCCAGGCGCCAGGCCGTCCCGCATCGCGGCCGCGAAAAAGTCGCCGAGCCCGCCCTCCATCGCCGCGACGTCGACCGGGGGGAGGACGGGCCCGAATCCGTCGGCCGCACCGTCGTCGGCCGAGTCGGCAGGCTCGGCCGCATCGCCCGGTCCCTCGCCCAGGACCTCCGCCCTGTCCCTGTCTGTCTTCGCCCGCGCCGCCGCCATATCGCTGAGGTACAGCACGACGTCCTCGACGTTCTCCGGGTCCATGCCGTCGAAGTAGTCGAGGCCGTCGGCGTCGAACGGCGCCAGCGAGGCGAGCGTGGCGGCGGCGGCCACCAGGTCGGGCAGCAGCGCGGCGCACGCGAGCACGTGCGGGCCGCCGCCCGCGGCGCCCCACATCGCCAGCCGGTCGATGCCGAGGTCGGAGCAGATGGCCCGGACGTCGCCGACGCAGTCCGCGACCGTGCGCCCGGGCCGCGGCGACGACCCGCCGTAGCCCGGCCGGTCGTAGCCGATGAGCCGCAGCCCCCGTTCGGCCGCATCCCGCGCGTGCGGGCCGTACAGGAGCCGGGAGCCCGGCGTCCCGCCCTGCATCAGCACCGGCCGACCGGCCGGGTCGCCGGCCTCCTCGACCGCGAGTACCCGACCGTCGCTGGTCCGCACCGTCCGCTCCACGACGCCTCCTCCGCACTGAGCCTGCTCAGGCTTGTGCCTGCTCAGCCCGGTGTCTGCTGAGCCCTGCGCTGGGGCCGAGCCTAGCCAGCAGCCAGACGGTCGTCCAGCATCGCATCCCGCCGCAGCCGGCCGCTGCCGCCGGCGCGTCTTCTCAGCTCTCCAGGGCCAGCCGGGCGACGCTGATGTCCTCCCGGCCGTGGCCCGCCTCGACGGCGGTGCGCCACTGCCGAGACAGCGCCTCAAGCAGCGGCAGCCGGGCGTCGTCGGCGGCCGCGATCGCCAGGTCAATGTCCTTGAGCGCCCACTCGAGCGGGAATTCGGGCGCGAAGTCGCCGCGTGCCATCTTGTGCAGCTTGGCGTCGGCCAATGGCGCGTCGAGCGGCCCGCCCTCGATCGCCGCGTCCAGGTCGGCCGGGTCGATGCCGAGCCGGGCGGCCAGCTCGAGTGCCTCGGCCACCCCCTCGACCAGGAAGCACAGGTAGGAGTTGACGACCAGCTTCATCCGGCTGCCCTGCCCGGCCGCGCCCAGCCAGGTGGTCTTGCGCCCCATCGCCGCGAACGCCGGGGCCAGCACGTCCTCGGCCGCGCCAGGACCCGACGCCAGGATGAGCAGCTGGCCCGTCTCGGCCGGCCCCTTGCTCCCCGACACCGGCGCGTCCACGAACATCGCGTCCGGCCGGAGCTGGCCGAGCCGGTCGGCCAGGCCGATCGTCGCCTCGACCCCGATCGTGCCCATCTGCGCCCACACCGCCCCCTCGGGCAGCCGCTGCGCGACGCCGTCGGCGAACATCACCGACTGCACCGCCGCCGCCGTCGGCAGCATGGTGATCACCACCCCGGCCCCGTCGACCGCCTCGGCCGCCGACCCCGCCACCACCGCCCCGTCCTCGGCCAGCGCCGCGGTCGCCTCCGGCGACCGGTCCCATACGGTGGTGCGCAGCCCGGCTGCCAGCAGGTTGCGGGCCATCGCCGCGCCCATGATGCCGGTCCCGAGCACCGCCACGCTCGTCGCCGCCGGCCCTGGCCTGTCAGTCATCACGATCTCCCCTCTCCGCTGCCCAGCCTTCCTCCTGCCCAGCCTCACAGCCGGCTCAGCCCGACGGCATCACCTAGAGCTGGTGATCTCGCGTCCTATGCTGCATCCATGCCGCTCGCAGATCGGGACGTCGCCATCGCCGCGGCGCTAGCCGGAGCTGCCGTCGCGCGCTCGCGGTACGGGACCTCGCTCGCCCGCGTCGAGAAAGACCGGGGAGACTTCGCGACCGCCGCCGACCTCGACGCGGAGCGGGCCATCCTCGACGTCCTTCGGTCCGCCCGTCCGCTCGACGCCGTGGACGGCGAGGAGAGCGGGCGCACCGGGCCCGCCGCCGAGCGAGTGTGGCTGGTCGACCCGCTCTGCGGCACCTTGAACTACGCCGCCCAGACCCCGCTCGTCGCGGTGAACGTGGCCCTGCGAGACGGTGACCGCGTCACGGCGGCGGCGTCGGCCGATCCCTTCGCCCGGGAATTGTTCTGGACGGAAGGCGCGCACGCCTACGTGCGTCGCGACGGCGTCGATGAACGGCTCAGGCCGTCGGCCGAATCTCGCCTGGTGGACGTCAACCTTGACCCGCCCTTCCCGAACGGCCGCGCCTTCAGGGCCGTCGAGTTGCTCGCGGACGAGGAGTTCGCCGAGCGTTTCCGGCCAAGGGTGGTCTCCACCACCCTCGCGGTGGCATGGGTCGCGGCGGGCCGGCGAGCCGCCTACGTCGCGGACGGGCACCTGCAAGACAGCGTGCACTTCGCCAGCGGGATCGCCCTGTGCCGGGCAGCCGGGTGCGTGGTGACCGGTCTGCGGGGGCAGCCGGTGCACACCGGCGTGGGCGGCCTGCTCGTCGCGGCCGACCAACCGACGCATGCGACCCTGCTCGCCCTCATCGACCGCCAGTTCGCGGCGGCGAGGCAGGCGGGCTGCTCACCCCCATCCCGCTCAGGCGGCTAATCCTGCCGCCACCGCGCCCGGCCGAACATGCCCCCGTACATCCGGCTGCCGTACGGGCCGCCCGGCGTGGCCTGGTCGATCGCGTTGGCGTAGAAGACCGGCGCGCCGGTCGGCGGCGGCAGCGCCCCGGCCTCGGACTGGTCCAAGTCGCAGCGGATATAGCCGACGGTGATGGCCGCGACTCGGTCGGCATCGACGAACCGCAGATCGTGCGGGCGGAAGGACTCGAGGAAACGGGCGGCGGTCTTGTGCCCCTGGCTCACGTCCCGCTGGATCCGCCGGTCGGCCCAGCCGCCGCTGCCCACCCAGACCACGATGCCGTCGAAGACGTCCTCCTCCGGCACCTCAAGCACGTGCTCGAGGAACCCGAACTGCCGGCCGTCCCTGGTCAGCACCGGAACGCCGGGGGTGACACCCTGGTAGGAGATCGGGAACTCGTCATCGGTATCCATAGGCCAACCCTAGTCACCCCGGTCCGTTCGAGATAAAAAGATCTTTTTCTCCGAACGGACCGAGGCGGCTGCGGACCGGCCACGTCTGGCCTGTCGTCGGGCGACGACCCCGGCCGGGCTTTGCTGAGCGGGGGCACATTCACCGGCGCCCGGCCGGTACGGCAGAGTGGTCCCTGACGATCACCGCCCAGAAGGAGCAGCCGTGCCGGTAACCGCAATTCTCGACTTGCAGCTCAAGGCGGACGCGCTGGACCGGGCCAACGACGTGATGCGGGAGACGCTCACCGCCACCCGCGCGTTCCCCGGCTGCCTGGGCGTCACCGTGCTGGTCGACAGCTCCGACCCCACCCACGTGGCCGTGTACGAGCAGTGGGAGTCGCCCGAGGCCGACGCGGCGTACCGGCAGTGGCGGACCACCGAAGAGGGCGCCTCGGGCCTCGGCACGGTGCTGGCGGCGGCGCCCACCCTGACCTTGTTCACGGTCGCCGAGGACGTGTGACCGCGCGGGGTCTGTGCGCGCGATCAGCCGGTGTACAGGTCTGCCCGGCGGTCGGCGAGATAGGTTCCGGCTGACCCGCTTGGCAGATCCGCGACGATCAGCTCCTCACCCCGGGCGCTGGCCTGGGCGAGCACCTCGCCGCCGGGGCCGCAGATCTCGCTGAGCCCGTTGTACTCGAACAGGTCGTCGGCGCCGCAGTAGTTCGCGTAGACCACCGCGCAGCCGTTCTCGCACGCCCGCGCGCGCACCAGGATCTGCTGAACCTGCTCGAAGCCCGCCATGTTGGCGGTCGGCACCAGCACCGCGCGAGCTCCGTCGGCCGCCAGGCGGCGCACCGCCTCTGGGAACTCCACGTCGTAGCAGATCAAGATCCCGACCCGGGCGCCGTCGAAGTCGAACGCGGCCGGCGGCTCGGGGTTGGGCACGAACAGGCGACGGTCCACGTCGCCGAACAGGTGCACCTTGCGGTGCCGGCCGCGGACCACGCCATCGGGGCCGACCAGCGTCGCCGCGTTGTAGGCGCCGCCGGCGGCCGCGCGCTCGGGGTGGCCGTAGACGATCGCGAGGCGGTGCCGCCGCGCGATCGCCGCGACGGCGGACTCGGTCGGGCCGCCGGCGTCCTCCGCCAGGCCCAGCACCTGCTCGGGGGCGAGGCCGTAACCGGAGGAGAACATCTCCGGGGTGACCAGCACCTCGACCTGCCGCGCGGCCGCCTGCGCGCAGACCTCGTCGAGTCGGCGCAGGTTGCCGGGAACGTCGAGCGGCCCGGGCCGGCATTGCCACGCGGCTACCCGCGTCGTCGTGCTCATCTGGTCAGTCTCCCAGATCGACGGGTCCCAGCTGGTCGAAAAGGTCGCCCGGGCCCGGGTTGTCCGGGTCGGAGGTGCCGCCGAAGTGCGCGGCGATGCCCCAGACCGCGTTGAGCGCGGTCTGGACCGCGCCCTCCGCCCAGGCCGGGGTGAAGGACACGTCGTCGCCCGCGAGGAAAATGCCCCGCTCGGCGGCCGGCAGCCCGCTCTGCATGAAGTGCCGGTACATCCGATGGTTGTAGCGGTAGTGACCGGGCAGCGCCCCCTTGAACGCGCCGAGGAAGTTCGGGTCGTCCTCCCAGGAGATGGTGACCGGGTCGCCGACGATGTGGCTGGCGATGTCGACGCCGGGGTAGATCTTGCCGAGGGCGTCGAGCGTGAGCTTGACCCGCTGGTCGACGTCGTAGGGGAGCATCTTCAG
>Ga0335075_10008433_pt1 | contig 15779 bp, 14 predicted proteins | sample Lox_Sample_24_FD_206723 | JGI IMG/M metagenome (GOLD analysis project Ga0335075, IMG submission 206723) | Soil microbial communities from Loxahatchee National Wildlife Refuge, Florida, United States - Lox_Sample_2.4 | ecosystem: Environmental > Terrestrial > Soil > Wetlands | place: USA... | reverse complement strand
AGCGCCGAGGACTCCCACAGCTCCTGGTTGCCCATCATCGCCTCAAGGACGGCGCGCACGTAGTGGGCGCCGTAGCTCGGGCTCGCAGACGGATGCTCGGAGTACTCGTACGGCGCCACGATCCAGGAGACCTGCGGCAGGCTGCCGGCCGCGCACGCCGCCTCGAACTGCGCCAGCACGTGATTGACGTGATTGGGCCCGAGCGGGAAGTTCTCGAACGGCTGCCATGGCTGCACGGCGCCGCGGATCGCCAGTTCCTGCCCGGCGGGAGTAGGAGCGTTCATCGACGTCTGGTACGCCTGGTAGAACCACAGCGGGTTGTCGCCGTAGTCCCCGACCCAGCCCTCGATCCCGCCGTTGTCGCCGACCTCGTGGTTGGTGTACACCTGCCAGCTGATCCCGGCGGCCTGCAGCTGCTCGGGATACGTCAGCACGTTGGTGAAGTCCACCACGTAGTCGTCAGGGTTCGTGATGTAGCCGCTGCTCGTGCCCGTCCAGAAGTACATCCGGTTGGGGCTGGTCGGCGCGAGTATCGCCTGGTGATAGCTGTCGCAGATGGTGAACGTGTCGGCGAGCGCGTACTGGAACGGGATGTCGGCCCGGGTGAAATAGCCCATGGTCTGCTCGGTCTTCGCCGGCACCCAGTTGTTCCAGGCGCCGCCGTTGCGTGCGCTGTGGTCGCCGGTCCAGCTGTGGTCTAGGTCGCCCGCGTTCTGCGCGTTGAACTTGCTGGAGTCCATGTGGAACGGCAGCAGGCGCCCGCCGTCAGTGCGCGCAGCGTCTGGCTGCTGGAAGACATTGGTGCCGTCCTGGTAGGTCAGGAACTGCTTGTCCGAGTACCCGCGGACGCCGCGCAGGCTGCCGAAGTAATGGTCGAACGAGCGGTTCTCCTGCATCAGGATCACGACGTGCTTGAGGTCAGCCATCGTGCCGGTTCGCCTGCGAATCGTGCTGGCGAGAGCCGCCTCGCTCCCGGCGATCCCGCTAGCTCCGGCGCCGATGCTCGAGACCGCGGCGGCCCCGGCGGCAGCTGCTCCCAACTGGAACAGGCGGCGCCTGGTGACCGAGGTCTTGAACGGGGCGACGAACCGGTAATCCGTGCTGCCGGGCTGCTGATGGTTGGCGGGGTTGTCCATGTCCTTGCCGTCCTCTCGGGAAGTGCTCAGCGGGGGGAGCTCGTCTCAGCGGCTGACCCGGGACACAGCTCACGGCGGGGCAGCGGCGCGATCGAGCCCTCGACACCAGTTACGTCGCCGCTGCACCGCGTTCAGCGAACGCGGCGGAGACTCACGGCGAACAAGAAACAAAAGTCTTTGCGCACGGTCGGAGCGCGTGGCCCTTCCCCTCAGAGCCCAGGACCGATCAAGGCGGGAACGAGGCTGCGCTCGCACCCAGCCGCCCGTGACAACTCGGTCCTGGCGACCACGGGACGCGCCACGGCGTCAGAGACCAGCCGCCCCCGCCGCAGCTCGCCAGGCTGGCTGCGAATAGCTATGAGAAGTATAGTTATGATAACTGTAAATCTCATAACCTCGGACTAGCCGATGCTCAAGCCCGCAGACATGTTTGACCGGGACCGGGAGTGGTCCCAGGTGACAGCCTTCATCGAGGAGGACCGGCCCGGCGCCACCCTGGGAGTTGTCTCCGGGCGGCGCAGGCAAGGGAAAAGCTTCCTGCTCGAAGCGGCATGCCAGCAAGCAGGCGGCTTCTACTTTTCCGCGCAAGAAGCTACTGAGGCAGAATCGCTGTCGCTGATCGGCGCGGCGCTGACGAGGTATCTCAACCCAGTCGCCCCGATCTCGCCGGCCGACTGGCAGACCGCGATTGACATCCTGTTGCGGCTAGGTCGCGAACGCGCCGTTCCGGTGGTGATCGATGAGTTTCCCTACCTCGCGCGCGTGAGCCCTGCGCTCCCGTCGATCATCCAGGCTGCCTATGCGCCACGCCGCGCCGAACGGGCGGAGTCCCGTACCCGGCTGCTGCTGTGCGGGTCGGCGCTGTCATTCATGGGCAAGCTGCTGTCCGGCAACGCGCCGCTGCGCGGGCGCGCCTCGCTCGACCTGACAGTCCAGACTCTCGACTACCGGCTGGCGGCCCAGTTCTGGGGCCTGGAGGATCCGCGGCTTGCCTTCCTCGTGCACGCGGTGGTCGGCGGAACACCCGCCTACCGCACCGAGATGATCAGGTTCGATGCGCCGAACGGCCTAGCCGACTTCGACGCCTGGGCGGCCCGGACAGTCCTTTCGCCCGGTTGCCCGATGTTCCTTGAGGCCCGTTATCTGCTGGCCGAGGAGCCCGAACTGCGGGACACCGCCTTGTACCACTCCGTGCTCGCGGCAATCGCGGCGGGCAATACCGGCCGTGGCGCTGTCGCCGGCCACGTCGGCAGGAACAGCAATGAACTCTCGCATCCCCTGACCGTTCTCGAAGACGCCGGCCTGATCGTGCGCGAGAACGATGCCTTCCGCGCCAACCGCACAGATTTCCGCATCAACGAACCGCTGCTTGCCTTCTATCACGCGATCATGCGGCCGTTCTGGCCACAGCTCATGCGCGGCACAGGCGCCCCGCAGGTCTGGGAGCGCAGTCAGCGGCGGTTCGCGAGCAACATCCTTGGCCCGCATTTCGAACGGCTCTGCCGGGAGTGGGCGCTTTACTTCGCTGGCGACAGATTCGGAGACTGGCCCGTCCAGGTTGCCGCTGGCACGGTCAACGACCCGCGGAACAAGACACTGCATCAGGTCGACGTCGCCGTCGTCGGCCATGCCGATGGAGCGCGGCCGCCGCTCCTGGCCATCGGTGAAGCAAAGTGGAACGAGCAGATGGGGATGGGTCACCTGGATCGCCTGAGCCGGATCCGCGACCTGCTGGCAGGTAACGAAAAGCTCGATACGTCGCGAACTCGTCTTGTCTGCTTCTCCGGAGCCGGCTTCACCGACGAGTTGAAGCAGCGTCGCCAGCAAGGCGACGTAGATCTCGTCGGACTTGCCGATCTCTACGGTCAAGCAACCTGACGACCGGCCCGGCCATCAAAGCCGGCGCTCGCCGTCACTGAAGTACACCTCAGCGAACTACGCTTCAGCATTCCGCACGCGCCCGGAGCGGCTGTCGGCGGTGCTCTCCCCGTCGCTCAAATGACGGGCGAGGTTGCCCGGCGGCCATTCTGCCGCCAGGGCTCGGCAAAGTCATGAAGGTATGCCGGGCGCCCTTACCCATTCCTCCTGGCCATCTCCACTCCGGCCTGTTGGAGAGAAACCACGGCTTCGGTATAGCCGCTGCGAGCGTTCATTGTCTGGATGCGTCAAGAGGTGAATCCGCGGCTGGAGCCGTCGCTCCGCTTCGGCGAGAACAGCGTCCAGCAGGGCTCCTCCGATTCCCCGGCCCCACCGCTCGGGAGCGACGTACATAAAGCCGAGGAAGCAGCCGCCGGGTATGACCGCGCCTTCCCCGTCCTGCTCGCGCAGAGCCCGGGCGGAGGCCATCGCAACCATCTCCGGGCCCTCGGTCGCCACCAGAAGCCACGTGTCAGGGTCCCGCAGGCGTTCCCGGACGTGGTCGACTCGGGCGGCCTGGCCGGGCCAGGCGCCTTGACGGCGGGCCAGATTCGATCGCTCGTAGAGCGAAACGGCGTCGTCGATATCAGCCGCCTTGCCAGGCCGGACCAAGACCACGCCCTCAACGTACAGCCAGCGCGCCGCAAGCTCAGCCACGGGCGTGGAGGGTCACGTGGTAGCCGTCGGGGTCGGCGAAGGTAAAAGTGCGCCCGAACGGACCGTCGACGGGCGCTGAGACGATCGTGGTGCCGGCGGCGGCGAGGGCGTCGTGGATGTCCTGCGCGTCGGGGGCGTGCAGCCACAGCGCCATTCCCTGGCCCGGCTGGGCGATCGCGTCCAGGTCGGTGCCCGCGACGACGTCGCGGACGGCGAACGCGATCGGCGTGGTGTCGAACACCACGGCGTGCGGCGGTCCGGCGTCGGAGCGCTTCAGCCCCAGGTATCGCTCATAAAAACCGGCAGACCGCTCCAGGTCGCGTACCTGCAGTGAAATGAAGTCGGGTCCGGTGACGGCCATGATTCCTGCCTCCTCATCGCATGTCAGCCTTCTGACATACAGCACTGTATGTCAGACTACTGACATGAGTCAAGACGAGCCCGGAGTCGAGCTGGACACCTCGCTGGGCTACATGCTCAAGGCCGCCGCCAGCGCCCTGCACTCGGCCCTGGAGGCCGTACTAAGGCCGCTCGGCATGACGATCACCCACTACGCCTGCCTGGAACTGCTCGCCCAGCGGCCGGGCCTGTCCAACTCCGAGCTCGCCCGCGGCGCCTTCGTCACCCGCCAGTCAATGAACGTGCTCCTGCAAGCCCTCGAACGCCAGGGACTCGTCACCCGCCCCGCACAGGCACCCGTCGGCCGGGCCCTGCCCACCGAACTGACCGCCCGCGGGCGCCGCCAGCTCACCGTGGCCAGCGCCGCCGTCCGCCGCGTCGAGCAAGACATGCTCGCCAACCTCGATACCAGCCAGCAAGACCAGATGCGACGCATGCTCACCGCGTGCATCGCCGCACTGACCCAGCCGCCCGCACCGACGACCTGACTGCAGATCTACTCCGAGCAGCGGCCTGGCGAATGCCGGATCCACGACGTGCTGACCCGGCGGCCATTCTGCCTCTAGCCGCAGCTTGACCATGCCTTTACCATCTGCGGTAGATGGGCGTATTCCCGCGCTGGGTGGGTGCTCTCTCAACTGAGCGGGTGTTCTTCTTTCAGTCGCACGGCGGCACCTGGACAGGAGCAGCCCTGCGCGAAGGGGTGGGCAGGATGATCAACTCTGGACGACTTCCCCGAAGGCTCGCAGCCACGCTTTCATTAGCGGTCGCCGGCTGCGGAATCGCAGTCGCTTCCGCGGCGGGCACCGCGCAGGCGGCGACGCCGGATGCGTGGGGCTACGCCCTTGTCCTGAAGCCGTCCGGCCCCGTCGACGCGACGCACTGGAAAGAGAGCGTTGCCTCGCCCACGCCGACCGCATCGCCCGGTGCGCCGGGGCAGGTCTTCGTGTCGTTCCCGAAGATAGGGCGGTTCAAGCGGGGCATCGTGCACGTGACCGCGGTCATCGACGAGCTCGCCTGGTGTCAGGCGCAGCGGTGGTACCCGACTGGCGGCAAGGAAGTTGTCGCGGTGCGCTGTTACACCAAGGGCGGCAAGCCTACGTTCGTGCCGTTCACGGTGCTGTTCACCACCAGCTCCGGAAAGCGGCCCGGCGGACTGCAGTACGCGTACGTGCATGACAACGGCACGTCAGTTGTCGCGTCGTACAACTCGACCGGGCTGCCGGACACCGTCGCCAACCTCGGCACCGGCGTCTGGCGCGTCAAGCTGCCCGGCGCTGGCCCGGCAACGCATTCCGGCGGCATTCAGGTAACGGCGGTCAACAGGACCAGGCCGGCGATCTGTAACGTCGCCGGGCAGACCTGGAAGACATCGGGTCAGACGATCACCGTTCGCTGCTACGGCCCGTCAGGCAAGCCGCTCAAGACCGGCTGGGACCTGAGCTACCAGCGCGGACGGGCCATCACCGGCGGTAAGCCGAAGCTGTTCGCCTACACGCTGAACACTCACCCGCTGGCAGCCGGGCCGTATGCGCCCGCGCCAGCCGGGATCAACGTCAACACCGGGGGCGGCGTGAACACGATCGAGCGATCGGGCGGCGGCGAGTGGCTGGTGAGACTGCCGCGGCTCGGAGTGCTGCCGAACACGGTGCAAGTCACAGCGGCGTCGAGCACCGTGCGCGTCTGCAATCTCAACACCACGTGGGCGACCACGGCCGGGCCCGGCACCGTGATCGTCCGCGACGTGGCCTGTTACAAGGTCAGCGGGGCGATGACGCCGAGCAAGTGGTTCCTCAGCTACACGACCTAGCTGCCCGGGAAGGTGAACAGCCGCTGGCCGGCCACGAATGCGGCGGGCTCGCCCGTTAGCCGGTGCGCGCCCACCGACATGAAGCCGTCGTCGCTGATGTCGAACGCCTCCTCGCGGAATCCCGTCTCGCTGAGCCAGGAGCGGATCGCGGGGGTGAGGTCGGGCGCCGCGCGGTGCCTGGTCCAGAGGACCAGCGCGCCGGTTGCGCACAGACCGGGCAGGCCTGCCACCGTCGCCTGGATGTCGCTGACGCTGATATTGCCGAAGATGCCGCACACCATGACGATCTGTGCGGGCACCGCGCCCGCGCAGGCGTCGGTGATCCCGGCGTCGGCCTGCAGCACCTCGACACCGTCCAGCCCAGCCGCCCGCGCCGCCTGCCGCGCGACCGCGACGTTCCGCTTGTCCAGTTCGACCAGCCGCGCCCGCACGTCGTCCCGGCGCGGATGCCCGGCCAGCACGCCGATCACATCCCGGCCCTGTCCAGCGCACAGGCTGATCAGCCGGATGTCCCCGGCGGGGGCACGTTCGAGTTCGGCGCGCAGGTGCCCCTGCACAAGTCCCAGGCGTCGCGAGAGCAGGGAACGTGGATCGTCGTAGTCCCGGTGCCATTCCACCCAGTCACGTTGCGCCATCCCACGACCCTACGGTTCGCAGCGCCAGCAGCATTCGGGGGCAAACAGTTTGGCAGGAGTGCCTAGCGGCTTGGCCGGGCAGGCTTGAAAGCATTGCCGGGGCGACAGCGGCCAGAGACCTCTCAGCTGCGACGAAGCAGCAATCCGAGCGGCAAGACCGTACTTCAGTCGATTCGCCGCTTCTCGACCATCTTGCGCGGGCCGCGCCATTGTCGCCGTATCCGAGAACCCTCTGAAAGCGGGGAGACGTGGCCCAGAACGCGAGGGCTGTGACGTCACGGCCCAAGACCACTCATCAGCGGCAAGCAGGAGGTTCCGCGAACCCAAAAGAGCGTGAGCGCGTCGCTGTCGTGGCCGCTGGTGCTGGTGCACGCGGCGCCTACGAGGCGGGGGCCTTGTCGATCATCCTCCCGGTACTCGAGGAGACGGGCCAGCGACCGAGCATCTTCGTCGGCACCAGCGCCGGCGCGATCAATGCCGCCCTGTTCGCGTCACTGGCTCACCTGCCAGCGAAGCAGGCTGCGGCGCAAGCGCTGAACTTGTGGGGAAGCATGAAGCAGTCAAAGGTGTTCCCCCCGGCCATCCCGAGCATATTGTCGGCGGTGCCGCAGTACATCGCCCGGCTGTTCGGCATCGGGCACGGCATGACGAGCCTGCTCGACACGAAGCCCCTGCTCAAGCTCCTGAGTGACAAGCTGGACTGGGGCCAGCTCCATCAGAACATCGAGACCGGCAACGTAGAGGCTCTCGCGATCGTGACGACGGCGACCTCAACGGACCGGACGTCCATATTTGTCGAGCACGCCCAGTCGGTTCCTGACATACCCGAAAGCGACGACAGCCGCGCCATCGACTACTACGAGCAAGTTATCGACGCCAATGTGGTGCGGGCGTCAGCAGCTATCCCGGCGCTGTTCCCGCCAGTGCTTCTTGGCGACAGCAGCAACGGCGACTGGTACGTAGACGGCGGCGTGCGGCTCAACGCGCCTCTCAAGCCAGCCATCTCCCTGGGAGCCGAGCGGCTCGTGGTGGTCGCCACTGATCCACTCGATTACCTGCCTGTCCTCCCCCGACCGCAGGCCGCCGGGCCAGCGCCGAATATCCAGGATGAGGCTGCCGAGATCGCGCACGGCCTGATGGCCGACCGAATGGTCGAGGACATTCGCACGCTCACGAAAGTCAACGCGCTCGCCAATGGCAACGTGAGCCCGGGCACCGGGCGCCAGTACAAGCAGATCCCCTACATCTTCGCGGGCCCGACCGCGGGCCAAGTCGGTCAGCTCGGCCAGGTGGCCGCGACTGTCCTCGATGACCAGTGCAGCGTCCTCCACACGACGATGCATCCCGACCTGTGGCTATTCACGCGCCTGATCGGGCCGGTAAAAAGTCGCGGCGACATCATGAGTTACCTGCTCTTCGAGCCAGCCTTCGCGCAAGCCGCCATTCAACTCGGCCAGCAGGACGCGCAGCGCTACCTCGACGGCATGGGCTGGCCGCCATCCGCCGGCAACGGTCGGGTAGATATCTGGCGCACCACGCCCTGATTCATCTTCGCCTCGTTGTGTCGGCCACAGTCCGCGCAAGGCGCGGATCCGGCAAACCCCAGAACCGGGCCGACTCTGCGTAACCGAACGGATACTGAACTATACCTCAGCGAACTATGGTTCAGTATTTGGAAGACCAGGCCAGAAGGCCGTTACCCTGGGCAGCGCCTTCGAGCCCGGCCTAGCGAAACGCCCAGCCGGACCACGACTCAACCGCCACCACGATCACCGGGCCGTCCAGGACCTGACCCTCGTACTGCGGGTACTTGTTCCGCAGCAGCGCCCAGTGCGTGGCGTGCTCCTCGCCGGACCGCTCGACCGTCGCGATGCCGTCCGCGCGGGCCCACCACAGCTGCGTCCAGTCGTCGGCATAGTGATCCGCGAGCAGGCTCACCCGCGGGTTCGCGGCGATGTTCCGCAGCCGCCGGAGGTTGGCCGACGACTTCGGCTTGTTGTCGACCCCGATGACCACACGGCCGCGGTCATCGACGGCGAACGTGCACGGCACCACGTGCGGCCGCCCGTCCGCGCCCGCCGTTGCAAGCCGCAGCACCGCGGACCCGGCGAATCGAGTCCGCGCCTCGTCCGGATCCAGGCGCATGAGGGCGAGTCCTTCACTGCTCTGCTGAGAACTTCTGATCATCGCAGGGAACGCCCGCTGCCGGGCCGGCCGCACCCCGGCAAGCGCCGAAGTCTGGGTTAGCCCGCAGCGGTGTTCACCGGCCGATCTCGGGTAAGCACCCGGTGAACTGGCGATACCCGATCTCGAGAGGAAACTTGATGGCCACCGAACGACAGAAGGAAGCCGCCAGGCAGAACATCGAGAAAGCCCGGGCGGCACAGAGCGCCAGGGCGCATGGCGTCAAGATCCCGAAGCAAAGCAAGGGACTGAGCACTGCCGAGCAGGACCGGCTGTCGGCTAAGGATTTCGCGTTCCCGAAGGAGCGCAAGGAGCCACTGGTCGACGCCAAGCATGTCCGTAACGCGATCGCTCGCTTCGACCAGGTCGAAGGCGTCACCGATGCCGAGCGGGACAAGGCCTGGCAGAAGATTCTCAAGGCAGCGAAGCGCTACGACGTCGAGGTCTCCGAGGCGGACTGGCGTGACATGTTCAAGAGCAGTAAGAACAAGGCGCCGAAGCGGGCAAAAGCCGCACACCGCTAGCAGTCAGGCAGGCGGCATCAAGGTCCGGCAGGAGATGCGGTCGAGGGGCGCGACTCCCCGCGCTGGCTGGAAAGCTGATCCCGCTTGCGCTGGAAGCGCTGCTCTATGTCATCGAACGACAATGGCGTCTCGGCCTGCCGACGGCGTCTGAGCACGTCGAGTTCCGCCATGAGGCGGTGACTGCGCCGCCTGTCGAAGGTCTTCAGGTCATGTCGCATACAGGCCAGGCAGAGGCGCTGCTCCTCGTCATTGTCGCTGTGAAACGGTGGATCGAGAGCCATCGCCGCATCGCTATCGATCGGCGCGTGCTGCCATGCCCAGTGCCGGTAAAGCGCACCCCTTCCGCGTGTCTGGTTGCGCAGGTCCCGGTAAGCCAGCGAGACAAGAGGTGACTCCATCTCAAGCGCCGCCATGTAGAAACGAACTCTGGCGGCGACCTCACTGTGGAGTCGGCCGAGCATTTCCCTGGTCTCCGCATCGCTGGCCTGCCTGCGGTAAATCCGGTACGGGAGTTCCTGATAGTCACGTATCGCCGACAACGCTTCGGCGTAGGTCCTGGCGCGTCGTTCTCGTCGGTTCCACGCCTGCGTCAGCGCATAGCCAGACAAAGCGACCGCAGCGGCCAGGAATGCCGCCAGTATGGTGGCCAGAGCCTGGCCCATGGCTTCCTCCACCGCGGCCCCGGCATGGCGCCCGGCCTTCTCCGACCCACCCGCGTGGCACAGTATTTCGCGAGAATGAACTCACGGCAACGGCCCGTTCCAGCACCGTCAGGCAGGCAGCCAACCGGACCAACCGGGCTGAAGGCTCTAAACTGCCACCGTGAGCCCGCGGTATTTGAAGGCTACCCACCGGTGGCAGCTAGCGATCGCAGCCCTCGGCGCCACGGCATTGCTCGCGGCGTGCAGCTCGGGCGCCACCGGCGGTGCGGCTGGTCCGTCCGCGAGCGCGCCGGATACCCCGGCCGCCGGCCCTTCGGTCTCGTGCGCGCAGATCACGGCACTGCGCAAAGCGCTGGACAAGATCGGCAAGCTCACCGTGAACGCCAAGCTCGCCAGTCAGGTCTCGGCTGACCTCAGGGATGTCAGGGCGGCGCTCGCCCGGATGAAAGGTGAGGCCGACTCGCTGTTCCTTGACCAGGCCGCCCAGATCACGTCCGATCTTGGCCTGATCGGCACCGAGGCGCGAGCGCTGTCATCGCACTCGTCAGCGACAGTACTGAAGGTCACCAGGACCGGCGTGACCGAGCTGAAAAGAGTCGTCAGCCCGGTGGCCACGGCAATGCGCCTGGAATGCTCGTCCTTCTGAACCGGCGTGCCGGGCGGCAGGACCAGCGGGCATCCTGTAGCGCGCCGGGCGCGGACTCTTCCGATAATTCCAATCCTCGCGGCCGGGTCGCAGGCAGGCTAGAGGTATGAGCCCAGGGCCAACGGACTCGCCGAGCGCGACGCCGCCACTCCGCCTGCCGCTGACACGCCTGACCGGTCGCCTGTCTGTGCGGATCCCGGCCTGGCGGCGCCTCCGCGCTCGGCAGGAACTGCAACTCGCCGGCGCGCTCTGGCGAGCCGATCCGGCAATGGCGGCCAGCTGGTGGTTACTGCTGACGCTGCGTGGCCTGCTTCCTGCCGGGTTCGCGATCGCGACGGGCTTCCTGGTCGCAGCCGTCGAGCATCACCAGGCCGTGGGCGTGCCGCTCGTGGTGGTCGGCATCGTGTTCATCTTGCTCCAGGTCCTGGCGCCGCTACACACGGCGCTCAGCGCGAACCTCGGTGACCGCACCGCGGCCTATCTCTATGACGAGCTGACCGGGGCATGCCTCGGCCCGCCAGGCATCGGCCATCTGGAGGATCCTGAGCTGGCCGCGGACCTCCAGGTCGCCAGGGATTTCGATCGCGGCATGACGGCGCCGCCGCTGTCGGTCTCGATGGACTTCATCGCTACCGGCCTGGTCGACATGGTCGCCGGGCTCGCCCAGGCGGCGGTCCTGTTCGGCTTCGCGTTCTGGGCCCCGCCCGTGCTCGCCGTGGCCTGGCTCTCGACGCACTGGCTGCTCCGCGAGAGCGCAGTATGGAGGGACCGCAACACCGACGAGGTGCGGCAGGCGCAACGGGATGCCGAGTACGCCTACCGGCTGGCCGTCGATCCGCCGGCCGCGAAGGAACTGCGCATTTTCGGCCTCCCGGACTGGGTGCTCGAGCGCTTCATCACCAGTCGCCGGCGCCTGCACCAGCTGCAGTACCAGGCCACCCGGATGCGCGAGCGGTCCGTACTCGGCGCGATGCTGATCGTCCTGGGCGCGAACGTCGGCGTCTTCTGGCTGCTCGGCGCGGCCGCGCTCGGCCATCGGATAGGGCTCGGCCCGCTCGTCGTGTACGCGCAGGCAGCTGTCGGCACCTCGATGATCGCCTTCGGCGGGCTCAACTGGGCACTCGACGGCGCGGCGGCGCCGGTCGCCGCAGTCGGCCGGCTCAAGACCGCGACGGCCCTGGCCGGAACGGTCACGTCGGGCTCGCTGCCCGCCACCGGGATGCCGGCCGCGCAGATCCGATTCAGCGACGTCAGCTTCGCCTACCCGGCGGCGCCCGGCCGGCCGGTGCTGTCCGGCCTGGACCTGGACATCCCGGCCGGCAGCTCGCTGGCCGTCGTCGGGATCAACGGGGCCGGGAAAACCACGCTGGCCAAGCTGCTGTGCCGGCTCTACGACCCGCAGTCCGGCTCGATCGAGGTCGACGGCACCGACTTGCGGGATCTGGACCTGGCCTCGTGGCGGCAGCGGGTGACGGCGGTGTTCCAGGATTTCGCGCGCTTCGAGCTGACGCTGCGGGAGAACGTGATCCCTCGCCTCGCCGGAACGTCTGAGCCCGGCCGAGCTGGCGAGTCCGGTCGAGAGGGCGTTCCCGGTCAAGATGGCGCTCACAGCCAGTTCGATCACGTCGCAGCGGCCGCGCTCGACGCATCCGGCGCCGCAAGCCTGGCCAGCCTGGATACCGTCCTCGCCAAGGGCTATACCGGCGGCACCGACCTGTCGGGCGGCCAGTGGCAGCGGGTAGCGCTGGCTCGCGCGATGGCGGCGGTCCAGCTCGGCGCCGGAGTCGTTTTGCTCGACGAGCCGACAGCTCAGCTTGACGTTCGCGGCGAAGCGGAAATCTTCGAGCGGGTGCTGGCCGCGACCAGGGGCTGCACGACGATCCTCATCTCGCACCGCTTCTCGACCGTCAGGCACGCAGACCGCATCGCGGTCGTCGAGAACGGCGCCGTCGCGGAGCTCGGCAGCCACGACGAGCTGATGGAGCGCCGCGGCCGGTACTGGACGATGTTCACGCTGCAGGCGCAACGGTTCGCGGCCGGCGCGCCCGAGGAAGGCGAGGAAGGGGTGATCTTCGATGTCCTCGCCTGACCAGCCAGCTTTCGCTGAGGATTCCGCGGACAGCTTGCCGCCTGCGCTGTCGTCGATGTGGCGGCTGTGCCGGCTCGGCTACCACTACGAGCCGGCCCTCATGGGCACCGCGTTCGTCCTCGCCCTCGTCGCCGCCGTTCCGGACGCACTGCTCGCGGTCTGGTTCAAGCTGCTCGGCGAAGGGCTGCTCGAGCACAAGCCGGGCCTGCTTGAGTTCGCGATCGTCGCGCTCGCGGTGTCGGCCGGTGCGACCTGGCTGATGCAGACGATCTCGACCCGGATGCAGCGGCGCTTCCGCGACAAGGTGACGATCGCGCTCGAGTCCCACGTCGCCCGGCTGCAGGCAGACATCTCCACGATCGCGCATCAGGAGCGGCCCGAGTACCTGGACCGGCTATCGGTCCTGCGAGAGCAGATCTTCACGCTCGACCACATGTACATGTCGGTATTCGCCACGGCCGGCTGGATCGTCCGCCTGGGCATCACGGTCGGGCTGCTCGCGACAGTGAACCCGGTGTTCGTGACACTGGTGCTGTTCGCCCTGCCAACCGTGGCGGCGACCTCGTGGCGGCCCGTCGTTGAGCGCACCGCGCAGGAGCGCGGCGCGCAGTCCGACCGGCTGGCTCGCCACCTGTTCACCGTGACGACCAGCGCCTCACCAGGCAAGGAACTGCGCCTGCTCGGCATCGGCCCGCAGCTAGCGGCCCGGCGCAGGTCGGCGTGGGAGCAGTGGTACGGCCCGGTGGCCGCGGCGAGGACCGGCTCCTCGGCCTGGTACGCGGCGGGCTGGGCGATCTTCGCAGCCGCCTACGTCGGTGCGATTGCGATCGCTGCCACCGGCAGGCAAGCATCGGCGGCGTCAGCCATCCTGGTGCTCACCGCGGGCGCCCGGCTCTCTTCGTACGTCGGCGCGACGGTCAGCGAGATCGGCTTCCTGCGCGGCATCTGGATGGACGGCTCCCGGCGGCTTGCCTGGCTGGAGGACTATGCCAGCGCCGCTGCCGCGGACGCCGACCTGCCCGCGCCTGCGCGCGTCGCCGACGGCATCCGGTTCGACCACGTCACGTTCTCCTATCCGGGAACGACGCGGCCTGCCCTCGCGGACGTCGACCTGTTCCTGCCGTCGGGCTGCGTGGTTGCCGTGGTCGGCGAGAACGGAGCCGGCAAGACCACGCTGGTCAAGCTGCTCGCCAAGCTCTACCGCCCGACTTCGGGCCGCATCCTCATCGATGGCACCGACCTGGCCCGCCTGGACCCGGCGCAATGGCGCGAGCGGATGGCCGGAGCGTTCCAGGATTTCTTCCGGTTCGAGTTCCGTGCCGGGCAGACGATCGGCCTGGGCGACCTGCCCCGGATCGACAGCGAGCCGGCCCTGGCCGCTGCGATGGACCGGGCGGGCGCGCGCGACGTGGTCGGCACGCTGCCGGCTGGCCTGGCCACCCAGCTCGGCCCGACCTGGCACGACGGCGTCGATGTCTCGTTCGGCCAGTGGCAGAAGCTGGCGCTTGCCCGCGGCTTCATGCGTGACGAGCCGCTGATCGTCGCACTCGACGAACCGACGGCCGCGCTAGACGCCGAGACTGAGCACCAGCTGTTCGAGCGCTACGCAAGCCGGGCCCGCGAGCGAAAGCAGAATGGCAGCATCACCATCCTGGTCTCGCACCGGTTCAGCACGGTGCGCATGGCCGATCTCATCGTCGTGCTCGACGGGGCACGGGTCGCCGAGTCGGGCACGCACGACGAGCTGATGGCGCGCGGCGGCCGGTACGCCGAGCTGTACCAGATCCAGGCAGCCGCCTATCAGTGAGCCAGTCCCGGTAAGCGGTGGTTGCGCTTGGTGCGGTCACCGTGGCGTTCGAGGTGGGTGCCCAGGTCAGCCGTCTGTGATCCGTCACGCGTCGAGGCGGGAGGTGCCTGGATGAGGGAGGTGAGGAGATGTAGTTTCTCATCGCTCTCGCTGCCTTCGTCGGCGTAGTAGAGGACGAGGAACAGACCGTCGACGGGGAGCTTGTCTCGGTGCAGGCGTAGCTCGCCGACGACGGGATGGTTCACGGTGGTGGTGCCGCCTTCGAGTCTGCGGACGTCGTGACGTGCCCAGAGAGTCCGGAATCGCTCGCTCGAGAGGGCCAGCTCGCCCACCAGTTCCACGAATCGCGGGTTGTCGACCTCGTCTCCGATCGACTTCCTGAAGGCAGCGATGAATCCTTCAGCCGAGCGAGTCCAGTCCTGCTGGAACGCCTGCTCTTCGGGATCGAGAAGCAGGGACCGAACTCGGTTGTACCCGGGCTGCAGGCGCGGAGAGAGCGCGATTGCGAGCTGGTTGGAGGCAAGCACATCGAACGCGCGCCCTTCCACGAACGCCGGAATCTGCACGCTCGCCAGGAGCTGGTGCAACCGTGCCGGCACACGTTCAGGCTTCGGGCGCCGTTGCCGCCTGGGGCGCGGGGCGGCGAGGCTGAGCAGGTATTCCTGTTCGAGCTCGTCAAGGTGCAGGACCCGCGCGAGCGATTCGAGGACCTGCGGTGAGGGGTTTTTGTCGCGGCCGCGTTCAAGCCGCAGGTAGTAGTCGGCGCTGATGCCGGCGAGCATGGCGACTTCTTCACGCCGCAGCCCCGGAACGCGACGATTCCCTCCCGCGGGAAGGCCGGCCTGTTCCGGAGTGACCAGCGCCCGCCTGGCCCGGAGGTAACCGCCGAGCAGGTTGGCGCGGAGCTCGTCGGTCATATCACGCAGCGTAGTTCAGGCCCTCAGATCGAAGGGGGCCCTGCGAGGACCACGGAAGACGGGAGCACTGCCTGCGCCTTCGGCGAAGGTCAACACTGACGGTGTCGCCGAACCTGAGATTGAGCTAGGAGCAGGACATGGACATCACCAACCGCACCGTCTTCATCGCGGGCGCCACCTCGGGAATCGGTCTGGAGCTGGCCCGACGCTTCGCCACGGCTGGCAGCACCGTCATTGTCGGTGGCCGGCGAACCGACCTGCTGGGCCAAATTGCAGGCGAGGGGTTCGCAACCGTTCAGATCGATGTGACCGACCAGGTCAGCACCGACCATGCCCGCGACACGATCCTTCTGTCCCACCCCAGCCTCGACACGACCATGACGATGTCCGGTATCG
>Ga0335075_10008432_pt1 | contig 15781 bp, 17 predicted proteins | sample Lox_Sample_24_FD_206723 | JGI IMG/M metagenome (GOLD analysis project Ga0335075, IMG submission 206723) | Soil microbial communities from Loxahatchee National Wildlife Refuge, Florida, United States - Lox_Sample_2.4 | ecosystem: Environmental > Terrestrial > Soil > Wetlands | place: USA... | reverse complement strand
CCGCGGGCCTGCGTGAACGGTTGCAGTTCCCGGAGACCGGGACGTGCAGCCATGCCCGCTGCGCCAGGCGGTACCGGCCGCCGGCGAGCCTGGCCCACCTGGTCCGGGTGCGGCAGCGGACCTGCTGTTTCCCCGGCTGCCGGCGCCCGGCCCGGCGCTGCGACCTGGATCATAGCGTGCCCTATGACCAGGGCGGAGCGACCTGCGAATGCAATCTCGCGCCGCTGTGCCGCCGGCACCACCAGGCAAAACAAGCACCCGGCTGGCACCTGACCCAAGATGAGCCCGGCATCATGACATGGCGAACACCCGCCGGCCGGATCTATCAAACACATCCGGAGCCGTACCCGGTGTAGCTCAAGTGGACAGATGAGCCAGCTAGATGCGGTCAGTTATTCGGGTGCGGCTATCGCGGGTTACCGATCGTCGTCGTCGGGCGAGAATGCCTCGCGCAGCCGCTCCTCCTGCTCCATGGACAGGTTCGTGCTGATTAGCTCCGCCCTGGTCTCGCCGAACTCTGCCTTGACCCGGTCCATGACCGCGTCCGAGCTGAGCAGGAACAGGGCAGAGGTTCCTGGCGTGACCTGCTCCCGGATGGACTTGATGAACCCGTCGCTGATGCCGACGTCAGCCATCGATCCGAACAGCGCGCCGGTGGCAGCACCGATCGCGATGCCGAGGATCGGCACGAAGAAGATCAGGCCGAAGAGCAGCCCCCAGAACCCGCCGCCCAGCGCGCCGGCCTTCTTCGTCGAGTGCATTTCCCTGGTCTTCGGCCTGCGGCGGCCGGATTCCCAGCTGACGACGGCGGCGTCCTGGACCTGGATCAGCGCCTCGTGCTGCAGTTTTTCCAGTGTGCCGAGCGCGTCGTCGGCTCCGTCGGGCGTTGCGAACTTCCAGGCAGTGAGTGTGGCCATTGTTTCTCCATCCGTGTCTGCCGGCGGACCGCGGCCGGGTTGGCACAAGGATCTAGGCCTCGACCGGCGCAGGCATCACCCCGCAAGGGTGAAACCAGGGGGCGCGGAAATGATCACCCAGCGAAGGTGATGACCCCTGACGGCCAGGCGGGCAACCTACGGTGGTGCGCGTAGCAGGCCCTGGAGGCAGCCCTGCGGCCTCGTCAGCCGCTGGCCGGGCGATGATCTTGCCGCTGGCACTTGCTCAGTTCATTGCCAGCTATGCGGCGACGAACATGAACGTGGCAATCAGCGCTATCGCTTCGGACATTCACACCACCGTGAGCGGCGTGCAGACCGCGATCACCCTGTTCACGCTAACGATGGCCGCGCTGATGATCCCCGGCAGCAAACTGACCGATATCTTGGGGCGTAAGCGGTGCTTCCTGGCGGGACTGGTGGTCTACGGCGCCGGTGCGCTGCTGGCGGCTCTCGCGCCGGGACTCGGGCTGATGATCTTCGGCTACTCGATCCTCGAGGGCGTTGGCTCTGCGCTGATGATCCCGCCGATCTACATCCTGGTGACCGTAGCCTTCCCGGACATCAAGTCGCGAGCAAAGTATTTCGGCGTGGTGAGCGGTGCAGCCGGACTCGGCGCCGCCGCCGGGCCACTCATCGGCGGCTTGATCACTAGCGGGATCAGCTGGCGTGCGTCATTCGGCCTGCAGGTCATCGTCGTGGCAACGATTATAGCGCTGGGAATCGGGATCACCGAGCCTCCAAGGTCCGGCCGCAAGCCCCGATTCGACCTGACGGGAGCAGTGCTGTCAGCGGCCGGCCTCTTCTTCGTAGTGCTCGGCCTCCTAGAGTCCAGGACCTATGGCTTCGCCGCCTCACGAAAGGCGTTCGCGGTCGCGGGCACCGTCATACTGCCCAAGGGCGGTGTCTCGCCCGTCTGGCCGATCGTGGCGATCGGCGCGCTGTTCCTGCTGCGGTTCGTCCTGCACGTCCGGTCCGCCGAGCGGAAGGGCAAGGACGTGCTGCTGGCATTGCGGTTGTTCGGTAACCGGGTTGCCAACCTCGGTCTTGGCACCCAGCTGATCCAGTGGCTGGTGCTGCAGGGCTCATTCTTCGTGCTCTCGGTGTACCTGCAGGAGGTCGACGGCTATAACGCGATCGGGACCGGCCTGGTGCTCACGCCGGCCACCATCGGCATACTCGCCGCGTCCGCTGCAGCGGACCGGCTTGCCCGGCGCCGGCAGCAGCGCTCGCTGATCATCGCGGGCTTTGCCATTGCCGTTGCCGGAATCGTTCTCCTGCTAGCGCTTGTCCGGGCGCATACCGGCATCCTCACCTGGATCCCCGGCCTGCTGCTGTCCGGCATTGGTTCCGGCGTCATGCTGACCTCGTCGGTCAACGTGGTCCAGTCCAGCTTCCCCGACGCCGATCAAGGTGACATTTCCGGTCTGTCGCGCAGCGTGTCCAACCTCGGATCATCCGTCGGCACGGCGCTCGTCGGCTCGGTGCTGGTAGCCGTGAAGCTACCAGCCGGCCATCCCTTCGCCCTGGCGCTCATCATGCTCGCAGTGATCACGTTCATTGGCCTGCTCATCGCCCTGCTCCTGCCGCGCAAGCCGGGCGAGGTCGGACCCGTCGCATCGACAGACGCATCCACGGCGCACTCCGGACGCCGATAGGTGGCGTCAACGCAGCGAAGGAGTGGTGGCGAAGAGGAAACGACCGCGACACGAGATCCGGACACGTCACCGGGAACGCCCAATGGCACCAGCGCGGGCCGGCGCAGGGCCGCGGGAATCTACGGAGCCATCATCACCGCGTCGATCATGACGGCCGCCGGCGGCAGCCTGCCGACCCTGGCGCTCGCGTTGTCTGTTCTGCTGACGCTAGTGGTGTACTGGCTCGCCGAGGAGTATGCCGAGGTTCTCGGCCGGCAGGCAACCGGCGGGCGTGTTCCGACCTGGGCCTACATCCGGTCTCGGCTGGCAGGCAGCTGGCCTATCGTGAGCGCTTCGTTCGCGCCGCTCGCCGTGCTGATCGTCGCGCGCCTGGCTGGAGCCTCCGCCGGTACCGCCGCCAACGTCGGCGTCGGCGCCGCCATCGTCCTGCTCACCGCACACGGATGGACCGCCGGCCGGGCTGCTCACCTCAAGGGCTGGCAACTCGCGGCCAGTACGTCGATCGCTGCGCTGCTGGGGCTGGTGATGGTCGCGCTGAAGAACCTCGTGATACTCCATCTGCACTAGGGGTCAGTGCCCGGCGGCTGGAGAAACTAATGAGATGGGTACGGCAACGCGGCCGGCGATCACGCCGGTCGCGGCAGTGGCCGGCGGATTCCTGGCAGGAGCGGCCGGGACTGTCAGCATGGACATCGTCAGGTACCTGATGAGCCGCCGAGCCGGCGCCAGGGAAAGCCCGCTCGGGTGGGAATTCGGGCGGATCGAAAGCTGGGACGAGGCCCCGGAGCCAGGCCAGGTGGCCAGGCGAGTGATCGAGGGCTTCACCCAGCACAAGCTGCCTGACCGGTGGGCTTGGCGCATAAGCACCGCCATGCACTGGTGTTACGGGTCGCTGTGGGGATCGCTCTACGGTGTCGTGGCCGGCTCGCTGCGCAGCCCTGTTCCGGTCTATGGCCTGCCTTTCGGCGCCGCGGTCTGGGCCAGTGACTATGCCGTCCTGCCAGAAGCAGGCCTCTACAAGCCGATCTGGGAGTACGACGTCCTGACTCTGGCCAGGGACCTGGGCGGCCACCTGGCCTATGGCGCGGCGACCGGGACGGCTTTCTGGCTGCTCACTCGCCGCTAGCGCGCCAAGGCTAGTGGCGGCACTCACCCGCCGCGGGTGAGGTACCCGGCCGGTACACGGGGCATCGTGGCCGATGTCAAGCCTCAGGGGAGGAGTAATGAGCGTAGTTACTGCGGTCGCGCCCGGCCGGCGGCTGCCCAGGTATCAGCTCGACAGCGGGCTGGCGCACCTGCCGCCCGCTGACCGGGAGGCCAGGGGCAAAGACGCGCGCGCGCAGGTACCCAGGGAGAGCCACGCTGCTTTCGATCCGCCCGCCGGCCGGCCTGACCCGCTGGACCTGCTGGCGGACCAGGCGGCATCACGAGTCCCTGATCTGGTACCCGTCAGGTACGGCCGCATGTCGGCGTCGCCCTTCGCTTTCTTCCGGGGCGCAGCTCTCGTCATGGCTAGCGATCTGGCCGGGACGCCAGTGTCCGGGCTGCCGGTGCAGGCATGCGGTGACGCGCACCTGTCCAACTTCGGCATCTTCGGGTCGGCGGAGCGCCGGCTCATGTTCGATGTCAACGACTTCGACGAGACGCTGCCCGGCCCCTGGGAGTGGGACGTGAAGCGGCTGGCCGCGAGCCTGGAGGTAGCAGCGCGCGGGCACAGATTCGCCGACAAGGACCGGCGGAAGATTGTTATCGCGGCTGTCGCTCGGTACCGGCTGGCAATGCGCGCTTTCGCCAGCCAGCCGAACACGGCCGTCTGGTACGCGCGCGCGGATATGGACGAGCTGCGTGCCCAGTTCGACGCGCAGCTGAAGAAGCGGCAGCGCACAGCGGTTGATAAAGGCATGGCCAAGGCCAGAACCAGGGACAGCATGCAGGAACTGGCCAAGCTGACCCGGATGGTGGACGGCCGCCCGCGGATAATCTCCGACCCGCCGCTGATCGTGCCGGCCGATGAGCTCGTGCCACGACAAACGGACCGCAAGGCGCTGTTGTCGGGGCTGGCCGACCTGATCTCCCGGTACCGGCGCACGCTGCAAGGTGACCGCAGGTACCTGCTCGAACAGTTCGAGTTTGCCGACATGGCGCGCAAGGTGGTCGGCGTGGGCAGTGTCGGGACCCGGTGCTGGATCGTCCTTATGCTCGGCAGGGATGATTCCGATCCGCTCTTCCTTCAGGTCAAGGAAGCGGAGCAATCGGCGCTCAGCGGATTCGTGGGTGCCAGCAAGTACGCCAACCAGGGACAGCGAGTAGTCGCTGGCCAGCAGCTGATGCAGGCGAGCAGCGACATTTTCCTCGGCTGGCAGCGCGTGCAGGGGCTGGACGGGCAGACTCGCGACTACTACGTACGGCAGCTGCGGGACTGGAAGTTCGCTCTCGACATTGACGCCATGGTGCCGGCCGGCATGCGGATGTACGGGGCGCTGTGCGGCTGGACACTGGCCCGCGCGCACGCCCGCTCTGGCGACCGCATCGCCATCGCGTCCTACCTTGGCGGTTCTGACGTGTTCGATGCCGCGGTCGCCCAGTTCGCGAGCGCCTACGCCGATCAGAACGAGCGTGACTACGCTGCACTGATGGCCGCCATCGAGTCAGGACGGATAACCGCGGAACCTGGGCTGTGAGTCTGGCCCGTCGTCTCCGCCGCGGGCAGTCGCTGCAGCACCGTGGATGGATTCGCGGCCATCCTGGGTAGAACCCAGCACGTGTCCGCCACGGCGCGGGCGGCACGGCGAACGCGCTGAGCGGCGAATGACAACCTTGGCCAAGGAGGTTTGCGTCATGCAGGCAGTCGTTGGGGACGTGATCCACGTACACAGCGCCGTCGTGGGTCAGCCAGAGCGGACCGGTCAGATCATGGAAGTCCGCGGAGCGGGCGGCGAGCCGCCCTATCTCGTGCAATTCGAGGACCAGCACATCGCCCTGGTCTTCCCCGGTCCGGATGCTGTGATCGAGCATCCGAGCCGGAAGAAGGCCAAGGGACAGCGCTAAGCGGCATGGTCGACGACATCGCGCGGGATCGGGCTATCTACAGCGCGCTGAAAGCCGCCGACGAGGTCGCTGCGGCTCTTCAGACACACTTGATCGAGGAGCACGGCGCGGATCTGGAACGATCGGCGGCCGACGGGCCGGCGACGAATTCGCTGAAGCTGCTTCGGCAGGCTCGCATGCGGCTAGGGCACGGCCTGCGCGCCATCGAGGCCGACAACATTGCCGAGTTCGATGAGATCTCGTTGCGCAATCAGTGATCGCCTGCTGCGCATCGCCGGGTAGGCCGGCAGGTTTGGGGTAGTGCGAACCGACGTGCTAGCAGGCCCCATCAGTCGACATGATCGCGAAGTTACAGCAGCGGTCCGATTGGAACCGACATGCCCGATAACGTCCTAGAAGAACTGCTCGTCTCATCCGAGGTGCAAACGGCGCGTGATCGCATGGAGGACTATGCCGCGGCCGAAGTCGCCGCCGAAGCCAACCCGCACGGTGAGCAGGAGCTTGACGATCTGCGCGAGGCGCTAATTGAGATGCCCGGTGCCGTGCGAATGCTCCTGGAAGCAATCGACCGTGCCGGGGCGAGTGCGGGAGAGCCGCAGTACGACCCGGGGGACAGGGCAGGTTTCCCGAGCGGTGGCGGCTCGCGACCAGTAAGCCCGGCAGACTAGCGAGGCGCTAGATCCGGCCGCCGCCTCTCCTGGTTAGAGCATGATGACCAGCATGAACGCCATGGTGATGCCCATCGCGATCCGGCACGCCACCGCGACGCGCGGGTCGAGTAGCCGGGCGCCGGCTTCACTGCTGGCGGCGCCGGGCGACGGCGGGTTGCCCGGGTGCCCGGCTGGTGCCTGGGTGGCGGTGACTCGCGTGGCGCTAGCAGCCGGCGCGGCGGACGGACCCGGCCCGCTGACAGCGCCAGGGCCGGCGGTGGCAAGTGCGACGGCGGGTTGCTGCGAGACGCTCAGCCGTGGGAGCCACGCGCCGTGAGCGTGCAAGAGCGCGTTGCCGATCTGATCAAGATCCCACACTGCCCAGCCGGCGAGGAACAGGATGAAACCGAGGCCGAGAGTTGGCACCTCGAGAGTGCCCATGCCCATGCCCATGCCCATGCCCATGCCGGAACCATGGGCGGTGGTGTTCACAGCCGCGAACATGTACACCATCGACGCACTGTGGACGAGATGCGGCAGGTCGTGGCCCGTGCCGAGCCCGGCCGTACCCTCAGCCCGTACCTCCGCCAGAAGACGCCAGGCAAACCACGCCGAGACAACGACGAACACGACCACCCAGACTGTGGTGGGCAGGGTGTGCAGGCTGCTTGCCAGCATGCCGGCCATCGCCACGCCCATCAGCAGATGCGCGGTATCCACGTCGGCGCCCGGCCGGAGGCGGCCGATCGCCAGGCGGCCAGCGGACAGCGCAGCGACGACCAGCATGATTGCGGCGAAGACATCAAGGATCCAGGCGGGGATCATCATCATGCGAGTTCTCCTTGCGCGTCAGGCGTCCGGGCCGGGCGGGCGGCTGGCCAGTAGGCGACTGCAACCACTGCCAGCAGCAGGCCAGAGTTCGGATCGGTGGCACCGCCAGCGAGGATGGTGCCCAGGTCCTGCCCGGCCACCCAGATGACGAGTGCCAGCGCGATGGCGAGAATGACAGCCGCGCGGGCTAGCGGCGGCGGCAGGAAGACCCCGGCTGCGATCACCGCCAGCAGCACCGCGAGCACGATCGAGGCGGCCAGGCCCTGGTGGTTCAGCAGGCTGGCCCCGGCCCGGTTCAGCCCTGCTAGCCAGCCGGGCTCGCCGCTGGCCATGCCCGCGACCATGTCATGCAGGCCCTGCGCAGTGCGGTTGCCCGCGGTCACCGCGAAGTAGGCCAGGCTCCCCCACAAGACCAGCCAGACTGCCCTGGCCGCGGCCGGCCCGACCAGGCGTGCGGCGACGAACGGTGCCGGACGGGCGTCATCGCGGCTCGCGTCCGCGGGCCAGAGCAGCACGGCCAGCAGGGCATAGAGGATCACCGCGCCGGGCGCGCCGTTCACCGGGCTCGCGCCGCCGTTCAGGACGCCGCCGAGGCCTTCGCCGAACCACCAGACGCCCAGCGACCAGACGATCGACGCTGCCAGTGCGACCTTGATGGTGCGCCGGTTCGCGATGCCGAGCCCGAGCAGCACCTGGATCGCGGCGAATGTCGTGTTCGTAGCCACGGGATGGTCCGCGATCAGCCGCGACGCCCAGTTGATCGGGTCGGCGATCGCCGCCGGGTTGCCGGGCGCCGTGCCGGCCAGCATCTGGCTGAACCCCTTGCTGAACATCATCGACTGGAACTGCAGCACGCCGTCGAGCAGCCAGATGACAGCGAGGCCTAGCTGCAGCCAGCGCCGGGCGTCCGGAAACGGGGTCAGCCTCGAGGCGGCCGCGCTCTGTGCGCCGGCCGACAGCCGGCCGGGCAGTGCCGCGCTATCACTCACCATGGTCGGGTCTCCAGTCTGGCGGCTGGATCGCGACCGGCGCCGGGCGCCCGACGGGATCCATAAGCCGCCCTGCCACCAGCACTGCAAACGGATTGTCTCAATGCTTGCGGCAGGAATAATTGGCGGTCCTGAATAATCTCGCGGCAGGAGTTTAGAACTCCTTGCCGGGTCTATGCAACTCCCTCTGACCTGGCAAAACAACGGAACCTAAGGGCTTAGATAACCCCCGCCGGGTATCTTCTAGAACCCCTGGGGGGTAATTTATCAAAACCCCTGGTGGGTAATAGAGGAAACCCCTGGGGGGTAATCGGCGCAGGGATGGCCGGCCGGAAATGCTGGCCGCTGTCAGCTAACCCGCGTCATTCAGACTGATCGGCCGCTGGCCCGAAGCAGCCGCTAGGCCGCCGAGCACACAGTCCGCGCAGCAGCCGAGTGCCGCGAATCTGCGGGGTTCGACGCGGAAGCCATAGCGCTGGTCGGCGGCCTTGGCCAGGCTGTCGAAGAGGTCGCCGGGGACTTCGATCATCGATCCGCAGTTCTCGCAGACCAGGTGCCCGTGCGCGGCAAGCGCGATGTGGTAGCTGGCGGGCCCGTGGTCGGTGCGGGTCTTGTCCACCAGACGAAGCCGTGCCAACTCATCGAGGTTGCGGTAGACCGTCGTAAGCGCGATGTCAGGTGCCAGCGCGCGCACGGCAGCGGCGATGTCTTCCGCGGTGCGGTGGCGCGGGCTGGCGAGCAGGATGTTCAGCAGAATCCGCTTGGCGGGTGTCGCCCGGCCGCCGTGGCTGCGGACGACTTCAAGGATCTCGTCAGTCCCAGTGGTGGCCGCTTCCGGCATCGTCACGACCTCATGGTAGGCACACGAACGCTCCAGTTGCTCATTGTACGCTATTGCAACTTATTCGCAGAGATGTTTAGGCTGGGCGCGACGATCCCCCTGTCCCGGAGGTAACGCCGTGATGACTGAGCTCGCTGTCCGCATGACCCGCATCCGCCACGGGCTGACACCGTCGGAGTGGGCTCGGTTCGGCGGCATGGTGGCGGTGATCATCGGGCTGAACGTGGCTGGCTGGGCGATGCTGTCGGCTGCGGTGGGCGGTCATTACCACATCACGAACAAGGAGATCTTCGGGTTCGGCACTGGCGCCCTGGCCTACACCCTGGGGATGCGGCACGCCTTCGACGCCGACCACATCGCCGCGATCGACAACACGACCCGCAAGCTGGTCAACGACGGCAAGCGGCCGCTGTCGGTCGGGTTTTTCTTCTCCCTCGGGCACTCCACGATCGTGTTCGTCATGGCGGTGCTGCTGAACTTCGGCATCCGCGCTCTTGATGACCAGGTGAAGAACGACGGCTCGACCCTGCATAACGTCACCAACATCATCGGCACGTCGGTGTCGGGCGGGTTCTTGTACATCATCGCCGCGCTCAACATCATCATCCTGGCCGGCATCCTCAAGGTGTTCCGGGAGATGCGCTCCGGCCGCTACGACGACGCCCGGCTTGAGGAGCAGCTGGACAAGCGGGGGCTGATGAACCGGTTCTTCGGCCCCATCGCCCGCCGCGCCGACACCCCGTGGAAGATGTACCCCGTCGGCGTGCTGTTCGGCCTCGGCTTCGACACCGCCACCGAGGTCGCCCTGCTGGTCCTGGCCGGCACCGCGGTGGTGTCCGGGCTGCCGTTCTACGCCATCTTGTCGCTGCCGATCCTGTTCGCCGCCGGCATGTGCCTGTTCGACACTGCCGACGGCTGCTTCATGAACTTCGCCTACGACTGGGCCTTCGCCAAGCCCATCCGCAAGGTCTACTACAACATCACTATCACCGGCCTGTCGGTGTTCGTTGCGCTGTTCATCGGCACCATCGAACTGCTCGGCCTGCTCGGCCAGGAAGCCGGCTTGACCAGCGGATTCTGGTCCTTCATGGCCAACTTCAACATCAACACCGCCGGGTTCGTCATCGTCGGCGCCTTCGTGCTCACCTGGGCCGCTGCCCTGTCCATCTGGCACTTCGCCAAGATCGAACAGAAATGGCAGGCCAGTACCGCCCAGGCCGGCGCCGGCGACTAACCGGGACGAACGCATCTGCGGCGCTGGAGTCTCACCCACTCACGGCGGTCCGGGCAAACGAGCACTCCCCCCGGCAGGGCCGCATAGGGTAGCGGGTACCTGGGCGGGTCAAAGCCGGTCAGGTGGCACAATGCACTACACCAGCACTAGCAAGCGACCGAGGGCAAGCGGGTGACGTCCCAGGCTGGCTCGCCCCCCGCACGGCAGTTCCGGAGATGACTCGATGGTGAGCCCGGCAGCGCGGCTGCTCGCGTTCGTGCTGCTGCTCGCGGTCATGTTCGCTGGCGCTTACGCCGTGGCTACGCGCCTGGGCCCTGTCGCGCTCACGCATCCTGAGCAAGGCCCTGGCAGCACCATGCACATGCCGATGGGCGGGGGATCAGGGCGGTGACCACTTCGGCCGACCCGAGAACGGCGCAGCAGCCGGCGGACTCTGGCGAGCTGCTGGAATTCGCCGTTGGCGGAATGACCTGCGCGTCGTGCGCCGCCCGGATCGAGCGTCAGCTCAATCGGCTGGACGGAGTTACCGCCACCGTTAGCTACGCGACCGAGCGCGCGTACGTCACCAGGAGCGGCGGCCGGCGGCCGGCCGACCTCATCAGCGTGATCGAGACCGCCGGGTACACGGCTGAGCTTGCCAACGGTCGTGCTCACGAGGCTGGTGACGATCAGGCAAGCCGGCAGCTGGGCCGGCGGCTGGCTGCCTGTGTGCCGCTGGCGACGGGCACCATAGTCCTGGCTATGGTCCCGGCCGCCCAGTTCGCTGGCTGGCAGTGGGTAAGCCTGCTGCTGGCGGCACCAGTGGCGATCTGGGGTGCCTGGCCGTTGCATGCCGCTGCCTGGCGCGGGCTCGGGCACGGTACCGCGACGATGGACACGCTGGTCAGTCTCGGCGTCGGCGCGTCGTTCGGCTGGTCGGTGTACGCGCTGCTGTTCGGTGGCGCCGGCGCCGTCGGCATGCGGATGCCATTCGCGCTGAGCTTCGGCCTGGGCAGCGGACAGTCCATCTACCTGGATGCGGCCGCCGGGGTGACCACGGCCGTGCTGGCTGGCCGGTACCTGGAGGCGCGAGCCAAGGCGCGCTCAGGCAGCGCCCTGACTGCGCTTGCCGCGCTCGCGGCCAAGGACGTGCGGGTTCTGCGCGAGGGAGCCGAGCAGACCATCGCCGTCGAGGCACTGCAGGCCGGGGAGGAGTTCGTCGTGCGGCCCGGCGAGAAGATCGCCACCGACGGGCTGGTCACCGGCGGCGCCTCCGCCATAGACGCCGCGATGGTCACCGGCGAGTCGGTGCCGCAGGAAGTTACCGTCGGCGACGAGGTGACCGGCGGCACGATGAACCTGACTGGCAGGCTCGTCGTCCGGGCCACCAGGGTCGGCGCCGATACCACGCTCGCGCACATCACCAGGCTGGTCACCGAGGCGCTGGCGAGCAAGGCCAGGTCGCAGCGGCTCGCCGACAAGGTGGCCGGCGTCTTCGTGCCCTGCGTCATCTCGCTGGCGGTCGTAACACTGGGATTCTGGCTGGGCGTCGGGCTGTCAGGAGCGAGCGCCTGGAGCGCGAGTGTCGCCGTGCTGGTGGTCGCCTGCCCGTGCGCGCTCGGCCTCGCCACGCCGACCGCGCTCATGGCGGCCCTGGGCCGCGGCGCCGAACTCGGCATTCTTATCCGCAGCGCGCAGTCCCTGGAGACCGCGGGCCGGATCAAGGCTCTGGTGCTGGACAAGACCGGGACGCTGACCACCGGGATGATGACTGTCCAGCGCATCACCACCAGCACGGGCTCGGACGAAGCGGCGGTGCTGCGGCGCGCGGGCGCCGTCGAGGCCGCGTCCGAGCATCCGGCCGGGCAGGCGATCGCCGTCGAGGCCACCCGGCGGTGCGGTCTGCTCCCCGCCGTCACGCAGTTCTCGAGCGTCGCCGGGTCGGGCGTGCGGGGCATGGTAGACGGCGATCTGGTGGTCGTCGGACGAGAGGGCTTTGCTGCCGAGTCGGGCCTCGCCGTCCCGGCCGAGCTCAGCGCGGCGGTTGCTCAAGCGGGCACGGACGGCCGGACGGCAGTCCTGGCAGGCTGGCAGGGCCAGGCCCGCGCCGTGTTCGCGGTGGGCGACACACCGCGTCCCGGCGGTGCAGCGGCTATCGCCCGCCTGCGCAGGCTGGGGCTGACGCTGTTCCTGCTGACCGGCGACAGCCACCAGGCCGCCGCGACCGTGGCCTGCCAGCTCGGCATTCCGGCCGGGAACGTCATCGACACTGCACAGCCGGCCGCTAAGGCGCGGGTCGTGCGCGACCTGCAGCAAGCTGGTTACGCCGTGGCCATGGCCGGCGACGGGGTGAATGACGCCGCGGCCCTGGCTGCCGCTGATCTCGGCATGGCCATGGCATCAGGGACCGACGCCGCCATCGGCGCCAGTGACCTCACGCTGACCAGCTCAGACCCTGGCGTCATCGCCGACGCGATCCAGCTGTCCAGGGCCACACTGGCGATCATCAGGATTAACCTGTCCTGGGCGTTCGGCTACAACGTCATCGCGATTCCGCTGGCCGCGCTCGGCTACCTGAATCCGCTGTTCGCCGGCGTGGCGATGTCGGTTAGCTCGCTGATCGTCGTTTCCAACAGCCTGTTGCTACGCCGGTTCCGTCCCCGCCGGACCGGGCGATGACCGCGACCGCCGCGAGCGCAGCCACGCGCAGCCGGGCAGCCGACCTGGCCCGTGCCGCGGTGGCACCGCTGGTCTGCAGCGTCATCCTTGTCGTTGTGCTCGCCGCGTGGGTCGTCAGCGGTGGCGGCGGGGAACTCAGCCGGGTCCGGATCCAGGTAACTCAGGCCACAGTGCCGATGGTTTCGTACACCGCCAGGGACGCGGTTGGCAAGAACGCCGCCGCGTACCTGACCGTACGCAATCTGGCGCCCGTCGCGGACGTTCTGGTCTCGGCGAGCAGCCCCGCGGCCGGGCGTGTGGTGGTCACCCGCGCGGTGACGCAGCATCCCGCGGCCGCCGCCCTCGCAATCCCGGCAGGCGGCAGCATCAGTCTCAGCCCGTTCGGCGCTGACCTGGTGCTCATTCACCCGAGGGCGCTCACTTCGGGCGAATCCGTGCTGCTGCGGTTGCGCTTCCGGCACGCGGGAGTGGTGACCGTGACTGCGAGCGTGACGCCGCCGGGCACCCCCTGATAGTGCCGGGCTCGGGCTGTCCGGGGGTCAGCTGGCTGGCGGCGTGATGTTCGCTGGCGTGAACTGGGCGAGGTCGTAGATGCCGAGCGCCTGCTCGATGTGCGCGACCCGGCTGACCATGGTGCTGAAGCCGGCGTTGCCGAACTGCTGACGTTGCAGCTCCGCGAAATGCTGGCCGAGTTGCGCGAGCTCCGACGCCGGAAGAATGGCACGGAATGCCGGGAACACGACAGTGTCCTCGCGTGCCTCGTGCGGCTCGTACATGCGCACGAATGCGGCCATCGCCGTGATCACTGAGCCGGTGGCTGCTGGCCGCAGCAACCCGCTACCGCCGGTCTCGGCCAGGATCAGCTGGGTCTGCTCGCGTCCGCGCGCGTGCTGGAGCAGCAGGGTAGCGACCGTGTCAGCCAACTTGCCGTGCTGCCGGAGCCTGGGAAACACGTAGGCTTCCTCAAGCTCCTCGTGAAACCCCTCGATGTAGTCGTGGATGATCAGGGCGGCGTCGTGCAGCTGCGCTGCCTGGAGCGACTGACCGGCGGCCGCTGCCGTGCTGAGGTGGCGGTAGATCAGCAGGATGCGAACGAGCAGGCCGTGCTCAGCCATCAGGTCCTCGCCCGGCGGGGGTGTGGCCGCCGCCGCGAGCAGCTTCGCCGGCGCCGGATTGTCGCTGGTGGCCTGCGCGATCCCGAATCCTGACGCAAGCCCGGCGCCGGCTGCGGCAAGTCCGCCAGCGCCGAGCAGCGTCGCGCGCCTGGTTACCCAGTCGCGCCTGGTCATCCGGCTGACCCGAGGGTCAGTGGCTGGCCCGATGGCCGCATGAGGTACCAGTCGCCGCCGTTGAGGTCGATGCCCTGGCCGGTCACCTGGCCGGGCTGGACATCACCGGTATAGGCGTACAGCGGCCAGCCGTGATAGGTCACCACTCGCCCGCCGGCCGGGTCCGGGTCGGAGCTGAGGAGTCCAGCCTGAACCCCTGGCCCGGCGACCAGTTGCGCGCCCGGCGTGATCTTGACCGGCGGCCAGGTGGCCGCACACAACCCGGTACACGTCACCTGGCGCTGACCATCCGGCACGAACATGTACAGTGCGTAACCCTTACTGGTCACCAGTACCCGTCCGACGGTCCCCAGGGTACGTGCATCGATGGTGACGCCCGGCCCCGCCGATCGGCCCGGACCGGCTGTAGCGGCTCCGCCCTGAGCCGGCGTGCTGCACGCCGTCGTCAGCATCAGGATGGCTATCCCGGCTGCTGCCAGGGCCAGAACCCGACGGCGAGTCGCGGTGGCAGTCAGCATGATACTTTCGTCACTTTCCTCGTCACTGGCGATCGGCGAGCGTGGAGCCGCCATCGGGCAGCTAGTCTGTTTGGCGCGACCTGCGACAGGACGCCCGAGTCCGCCGTACTACAGTACGTAGTGCCTCAGCACGCTAGCAGATCGTGAGAGAACACGACCCGTGCCACCAGTGACTGACACCTCAGCCGTGAAGGGCAGCGCACAATGCCCGGAATGAACAGCGGCCTTAACATCAACGACCCCACGGTCGTCGCTGCCTTCAAGACCGCCCTGCTCCACCAGGGACTTGCCGCTGCGCTGCTGTTCATCGTGCTGTCCTTGGCCTGGGTCAGCGTCCGTGAATTCCGCGGTGCGCGGCCTGGTGACCCGGCGCAGGACACCCGGCAGCCCGAGGCGCCAGCCCGCCGGGTGCTGCGCGTTGGATTCGGCCTGCTGTGGATCCTGGACGGTATCCTGCAAGCCCAGCCGGGCATGGCCGTCGGCTTGCCGTCGGAGGTCATCAAGCCGACGGCGCAAAGCTCACCGTCCTGGGTTCAGCACCTGGTGAACTGGGCCGGCACAAGCTGGTCCTACCATCCGATTCAGGCTGCGGCCGCTGCGGTGTGGATCCAGATCGGGATCGGGATCTGGCTGCTACTCGCGAGCCGGGGCCGGCTCTCGCAGTACGCCGCGCTGGTCTCCGTGGGCTGGGGCCTGGTGGTCTGGGCATTCGGCGAATCGTTTGGCGGGATCTTCGCACCAGGCTTGAGCTGGCTCACGGGCGCACCAGGTGCCGCCGTGTGCTACGCGGTCGCCGGGGTCCTGCTGGCGCTGCCCGCCGGGATCTGGCGCTCTTCGCGCACCGGTGCCCTGATGACTCGCTGCTTCGGGGTGTTCCTCGTCGGCATGGCCGTGTTGCAGGCCTGGCCGGGGCGCGCTTTCTGGCAGGGCGAAGTACACGGCCAGCCGGGTTCGCTGACCTCAATGGTCCAGTCCATGTCCGTGTTGTCACAGCCCAGCGCGCTGGCTGATCTGACATCGGCGTTCGGATCTTTCGTCCGCTCCGACGGTTTCGCGGTCAATCTCATTGCCGTCCTCGTCCTCGCCGTGACCGGTGCGGCATTCGCGTACCGGAATCCACGCGTCGTCCG
>Ga0335075_10008431_pt1 | contig 15782 bp, 15 predicted proteins | sample Lox_Sample_24_FD_206723 | JGI IMG/M metagenome (GOLD analysis project Ga0335075, IMG submission 206723) | Soil microbial communities from Loxahatchee National Wildlife Refuge, Florida, United States - Lox_Sample_2.4 | ecosystem: Environmental > Terrestrial > Soil > Wetlands | place: USA... | reverse complement strand
GAACTCTCCCAGGCTCAGGCGCAGTTCTCGAGAGATGGGTTTTCCCAGATCGCGCAACTCGTACCTGAGGCTGTGCGCGTGACCGTCGAACGTGATGTTGCACGCTGTCTCGAGCGTGGCGGGCGCCGGCGCAACTTGCGCATCCGCGCAACCGCGCAGACGCCGCGCGTCTACCGGAGCGTCGATCGCGACGCCGTCTTCGCATTTGCATGGACGATACCGTCGCTCTACCGCTCACCGGCGTTCCTGCGTGTGCTGGGCGAACTGACCGGAGAGCGCGACCTGATCCCATCGCCGTATGAGCCCGAGGAAATCGTCATCAACTGTATGGAGCGCGCAGACGATGAACACGGTTGGCACTGGGACGATTATCGCTACTCGCTGGTCTGGGTGCACAAGGCGCCGCGCCGTGGAAACGGCGGTGAGGTGCAGTTCGTGCCCAACACGTTCTGGAATAAGCGCGATCCACAGGTGGAGCACTACCTGCGTCGCGGCCCGGTTGAAAGCCGCTATATCGAAGAGGGTGCCGCCTACCTCATCCGGGGCGATATCCTCATGCACCGCGTCTCGCCGCTGCGCGAGGACGACCTGCGGATCATCACCTGCTTCACCTATGCGGGCCGCGACGAGCTCGACCGCGACGTGAGCCACGAGACACTCGAAGAACTGTATCCCTCGGCGGCCAGGTGAGCCGATGCGGTGAGCGCGAACCCTGCGCGAGCTGTGTCGACAACAAATCGGAATCGTAAACTCGGGATGCTCGTCGGCGGTGGACCGGCTCCCGGCATCAACGGCGTGATTGCCGCGGCCACGATCGAGGCAATTGCAAGCGGTCTCTCGGTCGTCGGCTTGCGCCAAGGCTATGCGCATATCGCCCGGGGCGATCTCTCGCAGGTCATGCCGCTCACCGTCGATGACGTAACCCGCGCGCACTTCGAGGGTGGCTCGATACTCGGCACCTCCCGGACCAATCCGGCGAAGGACGCGCAGACATTGCGAACCGTCGTCGATTCGCTCCAAAAGCTGGGCATCACGCACCTCGTAACGATCGGCGGCGACGATACCAGCTTCGGCGCCGCCAAGATTTCACAGGAGGCCGGCGGACGCATTGCCGTCGCCGCCGTCCCGAAGACGATCGACAACGACTTGCCGCTGCCCGACGGCATTCCGACCTTTGGATTCGAGACGGCGCGGGCCGTCGGGACGCGAATCGTCCAGACGCTGCTCGAGGATGCGCGCAGCACGGACCATTGGTACCTGGTCGTGAGCATGGGCCGCAACTCGGGGTCGCTTGCGCTGGGTATCGCGCGTTCGGCGGGCGCCACGCTGGCGCTCATTCCCGAAGAGTTTCCCCGTGGCGACGTCTCGCTGGAGACGATCGTGACTACGGTCGTCGGCTCGATCGTCAAACGCAAGGCGCACGGTTACGGGTACGGCGTCGTCGTTCTCGCCGAAGGTCTCATCGATCGGCTCTCACCGGCGGATCGCGACGCGATGGCGGCCTCGCTGCCGAAGGACGCGTACGGCCACATTCGCCTCACCGATCTTCCCTTCGGCGACGACCTGCGCGACTCGGTGCGCAAGCGTCTCGACGAGATCGGCGTTACTGCCACCGTCGTCGCCAAAGACCTCGGCTACGAGTTGCGCTGCGCGCCGCCGGTCCCATTCGATCTCGAATACACGCGCACGCTCGGGTATGGTGCCGTTCGCTACTTGCTCGAAGGCGGAAGCGGGGCGCTCATCACCTTCAACGGGGAACGCATCGTACCGCTCCAACTGGCGCAGCTCCTCGATCCCAAGACCGGAAGGATACGCGTGCGTTCGGTGGATGCCGGTGGCGAAGGATACCGTATTGCGCGCCGCTTCATGAGCCGTCTCGAAAGCGAAGATTTCCAAGGCGATCGCTTGCGGGCGCTGGCCGCACATACGAAGCTAGAACCCGAGGCCTTTTGCGCAGCCTTCGACGCGGCGGTTTAGCGTACTAGCGGCTTGCGGCGCGGGGCGAACTCGCGACGCTGTGAATTGGAAGAGAGACGCGGCAGACGAGCCCTCCGCCCTCGCGGCTGTGTAAGCTCACACTGCCGCCCACGCGTTCGACGGCCTTGCGCACGATGGAGAGGCCGAGGCCGGTCCCTTCGACCCCGTCGGCGGAGCCGCCGCGGTAGAAGCGGTCGAAGGCCGCGCGGATGTCCGCCTCGTTCATCCCGGGGCCGCGGTCGCTGACCTCGATCGTGCACTCTCCGTCGCGCCGCGCAATCGTGATCTCGATTGGACCATTGGGCGCATACTTGAGGGCGTTGTCGACGAGCGCGGTAAAGGCTCCGAGCAGATCGCCCTCGTCGCCTTTCACGAAAATCGCGGGTGACGAGGGCGTTATCCCGATGCGCTGTTGCGCGGGCTCGTCGAAGCAGAGCGGGAGCCGCGCGCAGAGCTCGTTCATGTCGAGCAGCGCATCCGAGCGCATCTCGTCGTGCTCGAGCCGCGCGAGGGTGATGAGATCGTCGATCAGCGCGCGCATGCGCCGGCTCTGCGCCAGCATCGAGCGATAGGCCATCGCCTGCCGCGGAGATTCGGCCTTCGCCTCCATCGCGCTCAAGTGTCCCATGATCACGGTGAGCGGCGTGCGTAGTTGGTGGCCGGCGTCAGCGACGAATTGGCGCATCTCGGCTTCGGTGCGCGAGCGCTCCGCAAACGCCCGGGTGATCTGCTCGACGGCGCGATTGAAGGCGCCCGCGAGCGCACCCACTTCGCTGCGGTCGGATGTGCGCACGGCCTCCGGTGTGAAGTCTCCGTCGCCAAAGCGGTTGAGCGCCTGCGTCGTGCGCACGAGCGGTTCGAGCGTCTGCTCGGCGACCACCAGCGCAATGCGCCACGCGATGCCGATCACGATGACGGCGAAGATCCCGACGACCAACCACAGCAACGCCATCATCGGTTGTAAGCGACTCGGATCGGCGACCAGAAGCGCCTGACCGTTGGGAAAGCTGACACCGACCGGTCGAATGAGCGATGCGTACAGCCGATCTGAGAGCGACTGGGGCGGTACGGGACCCCAGAAGAGGCCGCGCTCGCCGGGTGGCGGGGGAAGGCGGCCCGGTCTGAATCCGTCGCGCGGCATCGGTGGGCGCCCGCGCGACGGCATGCGGCGCACGTGCACGAGGACGCCCGTGGGGGTGAGTTCTTGCCGGAGATACGCCTCGAGGCTCGTTCCACGCGGACGGCTCTTCTCGTAGATCGTGACGAGCGCCGGAACCCTGCGTGATGCGTTGGCGAGCGATTGGCGCGCTTCGAACGAGAGCACCTCGAAGACCGCGATGTTTGCCAGCAGCGCGATGAAGAGCACGATGATCGCGGCGACGCTGACGTACCACGCGACCAGGCGCATGCGCAGCGAGGTCATGTCTACGGCTCGCGCAGGGAGTAGCCGATGCCGCGGACCGTCTGCAAGAGTTGCTCGCCGAACGGGAGATCAATTTTGCTGCGCAGGTACGAGACGTACGTCTCGACGGCGTTGATCGTCACCATGGCATCCTCACCCCAGACCAGTGTGATGAGCTGATCGCGCGTGAAGACGCGGCGCGGCTGGCGCATGAAGGTGGAGAGCAGATCGAACTCACGTGCGGTCAACGTGATCGTCTTCCCGGCGCGGGTGACGGTGCGCGTCGCCAGATCCATCGTGAGATCGCGGAAGACCAGACGTTCCGGCTCTTCGATGCGTGGCCGGCGCAATGCCGAGCGCAAACGCGCGACGAGCTCGGGCATCTCGAAGGGTTTGGCGATGTACTGATCGGCGCCGCGGCCGAGGCCCAGCACCTTGTCATCGGTATCGCCCTTCGCGCTCAAGATGAAGATCGGGGCCTGCGTCACGCTGCGGTAGCGCGGAAGGATCGAGATCCCGTCGACTTTGGGCATCATCACGTCGAGTAAGATGATGTTGGGCTCCCACTCACGGATGAGCTCGAAGCCGGAGATGGCGTCGCGCGCGCTGCGCACTTCGAAGCCCGCATCGGTGAGTTCCATTTCGAGCAGCGAGCGAATGGCAGCCTCGTCGTCCACGACGGCAATACGAGCGGCGCTAGAATCCATCTTCCTCCGAGAGTAGCTTGCGTTCCTGAGACCCTTTTGGGAAGGCGCCCGCTCCCCCTCGGTTTCCCCCGAAACCAAGGCGGGTACGCGGCCTCCATGAAGACGATCAAGCCGTCGGAACTTCGAGCACGAGGCGCCGACGACGTCTCGATTCTCGACGTCAGTACGCGCCGCGGCCCCGAGATTCGTGGCGCCATTCGCTACCATCTGCACGATCTGCTCGAGGCACAAGGCCTCGTGCTGCCGCTCGCGCATGACCGGACGGTCGTGCTCTACGCAGACGGCATCGACGAGGGCCGCATCGCAAAACTCGTCGAGCGTCTGGAAGCCTCCGGCTATCGCGACGTCCGCCGCTTCGAAGGGAACGTCGAAGACTACGAGCATGCAGGCGGTACGACACAAGAGCTCTCGCTCGCACAACCGGTCGCCGCGAGGGAAAAGGACGAGAAGCAATGAGTACGACGATCACTGCTGCAGCCGCGGGGACCATTCGCATCGGCGAACGCGCCGTACACCGGCTGGGCTTCGGTGCGATGCGGCTCACGGGCAAAGGCGTTTGGGGCTGGCCTCCCGACCGTGAGGGTGCCGTACGCGTCTTGCGCCGTGCGGTGGAACTGGGCGTGAACTTCATCGACACCTCCGACGCATATGGGCCGGAAGTCAACGAAGAGCTTATCGCGCAGGCCCTTGCTCCGTATTCGAGCGACCTCGTGATTGCGACCAAGGGCGGCCTGACTCGGTCGGGCCCCGGGCAGTGGGCGCCCGACTGTCGTCCCGAGCGGCTGCGCAGCTGTTGCGAAGCGAGCCTCCGGCGGCTGCGGCTCGACCACATCGAACTCTATCAACTCCACACCGTCGACCCGCGGCTTCCTTATGCCGATCAGATCGGTGCGCTCGCCGACTTGCGCAAGGAGGGGAAGATCCGGCATATCGGGGTGAGCAATGTTGCTCTGGAGCACCTGCGCATCGCACGTTCGATCGTCGAGGTCGTCTCCGTGCAGAACCGCTACAATTTTGCCGACCGGGAATCGGAGCCGGTCCTGCAGGCGTGCGAGCGCGACGGCCTCGTCTTCATTCCCTGGTTCCCGCTAGATGCCGGGGAGATCGGGAAATCGGCCACGGTACAAGCGATTGCGGCCCGTACAGGATGCAGCCCCTACCAGCTCGCGATCGCGTGGCTGTTGCGGCGCTCGCGGCAGATGCTGCCGATTCCCGGAACGTCATCTGCTGCGCACCTCGAAGAAAACATCGCCGCGAGCGGCGTTGCGCTCAGCGACGATGAATTTGCCGAACTCAGCGCTCCGGCGCCTTAGGCTTCGTCCGGGGTCTCGCTGAGCACGCGCTCGATCGCCGCTTCGATGCGATCGTAGCCTTTGTCGCCGGCCTGAAAATGGCGCAGTTCGTGTTCGCGATTGAAGACGTAGTATGCCGGCACATACTGGTTGGAGAACCGGTCGACGATCTCGTGCGCGCTGTCGATCGCGCAAGGTTGCGTGATCTGCATCGTTCCTTGCGCGTCGGCCGCGACGCGTTCGTGATCGAGATCGTCGGCCGAGCGCGGCTGGTGCACCGAGACGAACTCGAGCCCGCGCGGCGCGAATCGCTCGCGCCATTGCGCCACCTGCTCGGCAACCTCGTGGCACGTGTGGCAAGAGATCGACCAGAAGTGCACGAGCACCGGCTTGCCCTTGAGGGCGGAGATGTCGGCTTCGCCGTTGACCCAGGTCGCCGCACCCTCCAAGGAGGGCAGCGGCGACCGCATCCGTAGCGCCATTAGACTTTCAGCAAATCCTTGCCGGGTTTCCATTCCGCCGGGCAGAGACCACCGGTCTGAAGCGCCTGCAGCACGCGTAACGTCTCTTCGACGCTACGGCCGATGTTGTCGGCGGTTACCGTGATGTAACGCAGCACACCCTCGGGATCGATGATGAAGAGGCCGCGCTGTGCCTTTCCACCGGCTTCGTCGAGGACGCCGTAGTCGCGCGCCGTCTCTTTCTTGTAGTCGGCGACCAGCGGGAACTTGAGGCCGGCGATGCCGTTCTTCTCGCGCGGCGTGCTGATCCAGGCGAAGTGGCTGAAGACCGAATCCGTCGAGGCGCCGAGGACCTCGGTGTTGAGGGCCGTGAAGTCTTCGTAGCGGTCGGAGAGAGCGAGGATCTCGGTCGGGCAGACGAACGTGAAATCGAGGGGGTAGAAGAAGAATATCAACCACTTCCCCTTATAGTCTTCGAGCGAGATCTCGAAGCCGAGGTCGCGGGGGCTGGTGGCATTCTTGGTGCTCTTGAGCTTGAAGCTGGGGGCGCGCTGGCCTACTTGCGCAGACATGCTAGCGGAGGGCTCCTTTCGGACTGAACGTGAACATCATGGTCATATGTGATATACTAGGCACGTATGACTGCATCCGTCAACCTCAGCGGCGGCAGGCCCCCCCGCCGGGGGCAGTTGCCGAAGAACTACGCCTTCCTCCTGGAGTTGCTCCGCGAGCGCGAGCCCGGGACGCACCATTCGACCGCCGAGATCTTCGCCGAGGCCCGCCGGCGTCTCCCGACGATCGGCTACTCAACGGTTCAGCGGGGGCTGCGCCGGTTAGCGAGCCTCGGGTTGGTCATGGAGGTCCACCTCCCGGGCAGCGACGCCGCTCTGTACGAGCCGATGTCGGAAGGCCACGCTCACTTCGCCTGCCGGAACTGCGCCACCACGCTAGACGTTCCATATGTTACTCCCGAGCGGGTCTTGCGGCGACTCGCGAGCGCCCTTTCGTTGACCATCACCGGGGAGGCGCTGACGTTCACCGGCCTCTGTGCGGCTTGCCGCACGAGTGACGGTCACAATGCGTATGGCGCATAAGGGAATTTGCCGATACACTGCTAAGTAGACGTCGCGGGTTGTGTGACCGCCCCAGGCTCCGCGACGGAAGTCGTACGTGCCCGGTGGCGTCTTCCTGTTCAGCTGCCTCCCGCCGTCACTGTCGGTATCTCTGTTCTGCGAGGGCGTAGCGCAGTGCCGGCCATAACGCTCTTTTCTTGCGTGAGCGACAGTATCAATTCGTGAATTTTGAAACTCTTCGATTGCGCCCGTATCAACGCGAGGCGCAACAGGTCATTTTAGACGAGCGCGACCGCGGTTTTCGCGCGCAACTCGTCTCCCTGGCAACCGGCCTAGGGAAATCCGTCGTCATTGCGACATTGCCTAAGTTGCTCGAGTTGCGCTCGACCGACGCCATGCTCGTCATCGCTCACCGCGAAGAACTCATTGCGCAACTGGTCGAGAAGATGCGTGCGCAGAACCCCGATGCGGTCGTCGGTATCGAGAAGGCCGACGAGCACGCCTCGGAGAGTTGCACGATCATCGTTGCGACCGTGCAGACCCTCACCGGCAAGCGGCTGCTGGAGTTCATGCGCCGCTTCGGCCGGCGCATCTCGATCTTCGTGATCGACGAAGCGCATCACGCCGCTGCCCCGACGTACCGTGCCATCCTCTCCAAGATCGTGCAGCGCCGCCCCGACGCCTTGATCCTCGGATTCACCGCGACCCCCAGCCGCGGTGACGGCGTGCGGCTCATCGATGACGGCATCTTTCACAAGCTCGTCTACCAGATGGACGCGCGCGCGGCGATCGAAGCCGGGTACCTCGTTCCGATCCGGTCATACGCGGTCTCGAGTGAGACCGATTTGGATACGGTGGCGACCCGCGGCGGAGACTTCGTCCTCGGGCAGCTCGCCGAAGCGGTCGATACCGAGGCGCGCAACCAGCTGATCGTCGACGCCTACACGCAGTACACGCCGCATCGGAAAGCGCTGGTCTTCACCGCCTCCGTCGAGCATGCGCGCAACGTCGCCGAACTCTTCCGCGAGGCAGGCTACAAGGCCGATTTCGCCAGCGGTGAGACGCCGCAGGCGCAGCGCGAGAAGATCGTGCGTGATTTTCGCGGCACCAAAGTCGACGTACTGGTCAACTGCGGGCTCTACCTCGAAGGGTTCGATGTTCCGTCGATCGAGGTCATCATCAACGCCCGCCCGACCAAGAGCGCGACGCTCTACACGCAAATCACCGGCCGCGGCATGCGCCCGCTCGACGAATATGCGTACGTCCTCTCCGAACTTCCCAGCGCCGAGGCGCGGCGCGAAGTGATCGCGCAAAGCCCCAAGCCGTACGGCATCGTCATCGACATCGTGGATCAAGTGCGCCGGCATCAGATCATCACCTTGCCGTACCTCTGGGGGATGCCGGCGCAGGTCGATGCGCAGGGGCGCCCGATCACCCAGGTCGCCGAACGGTATGAAGAACTCTTCCGGCGCGCGCCACGGGAAGCCGCGCGTGTGCGCACGGCGGAACAGATCGAGACGGTGCTCATCGATCTCGACAAGTCGGCGCAACAGCGCCTGAACCCGATGGCGGCTTGGCAGATGATCTCGCCCGAGCACTGGCGCTTCGAGCCCGCTCCCGAGCGGGTCGCGCGTGATCGTAGCGGCCGGCCGGTTCCGAATTTTCAAGAGCAATGTGAGCAACTCGCCACGATGGCCAAGAAGATTGCGCCGCATGAGAATGCCGAAGCCTTCGCGCTGCGCTTGCTCAATGTCGACAAGCGAGCGGTCCGCACGGAGTCCATGCGCTTCGACGCCGCCTTCAACGAAGGCAACTGGGTGGTGAGCATGACGAACGGTCATGCAGCGCGTGAGATCGCAAGCGCACCGAACCTCCCCTTGGCCTTCAAGGCAGTCGACGACTGGCGTCAATCGCACGCCGCTGAACCGGTCGCGCGCGAGGGAGCCGTCCCGCACAACGGGTCCCGCCGGCGGCGCCGTTTCCGACCCAAGCGGCGCCGTAAAGAAGCGGCCGTGTAAAGACTGAGTATAGCCGACTGCTCGGGTTTGGCGAGAACGCCGATACCCGGGATATCGGCATGGATACCATACTCGCCGTGCTTGTCTCGCTCGTCTTACGCGGGCCGAGCACACTCCGGTTGCACTATATCGACGTCATCACCGACGCGGTGATTGCGGTTGCTTCGCTCTGGTTGCCACTCTCGCTGACCTATCTCGTCCGGGCGCGCCGCGAGCTCGCCTTGCGCGTCCTGCTCGCGCTCTTCTGCGGCTATCTGATCTCGATCGGCGTCACCTTCATGCTGCGCATGCTTCCGGCGGCTCCCTCCTGGCTCGATACGCTGATCGCCGGCGCGCAAGAGGCTGCGGCCTTCATGGGCATTGCCTCGGCGATCATGATGATGATTCAGCTTCCGCGCCTGCTGAAGATCCCCGATCCCACTGCCGACGGTCTCACCGGGCTGTGCAATCGCATGCGCTTCGACGAGCGGCTCGAGCAGCTGCTCAACCGGTCGCAGATGGACAAGAGTTACCATTTTGCGGTGCTCTTCATCGATCTCGACGGATTCAAGCTCGTCAACGACGATCTGGGGCATAACGTGGGCGACGAGCTGTTGCGCGCCGTCTCACGCCGCCTGCGCGGCACCGTCCGCTCGCGCGATCTCGTTGCCCGGTACGGCGGCGACGAGTTCACCGTCTTGCTCGACGGAATTCCCGATCTCAGCTTTCCCGAGAAGATCGCCGCACGGATCATCGAGAACGTACAGCAGCCCTTCGTGATCAACGGGCACGGTGTGCACGTGGGCGCAAGCATCGGTATCGTCGCCTCGGGCGGCGACCGCAACGCGCGCCAAATCATCGGTGCCGCCGACCAGGCGATGTACCGGGCCAAGACGACGCGCCGTGGTTCCTACGAAGTCTGGAACGCGGTCCCGAACTTCTCGAGCTCCGGATTCCAATAGCGAGCTAGCTCACCGCCGTGGAGGCGGCGCTGGTGTACGCTCGAAGGATGGCAAGCATTCAATCTCTCGTCGCCGTCTACGGCGCACTGGGGGCGCAGGCCGACCGGCTCTGCGGCCGAAGCGAGGCCGGTGCGATGGAAAACAAGGTCTGGTATCTCAAGCAGAACCGCCTCTTCGTAGCCGCAACCGCCGAGCAAGTCGAAAACTCTGAGCACATCTTCAAGACGTGCCTCTTTCCCAAGCGCTCGCTCGTCTTCGACCAAGGCGACTCGCGGCGCTTGGTCTACCTCATCAAGCGCGGCAAGATTCGTATCTCGCGCCTGACCGCCGACGGCAAGGAAGTTACCGTCGCCCTCCTCGGCGCGGGCGATCTCTTCGGCGAGGAGACGCTCTTCGACGACCAGCCGCGCACGACGATCGCCACCTGCGTCGAGGAGACGTTGCTCTGCACCTCGCGCGCCGACGATCTCTTTGCGCTGCTCTCGCAGAACCCGGCACTGGCGCTCAACGTTGCCAAAGTGCTCAGCAATCGTCTGGGCGATGCGTCGGCGACGATGGAGGATCTCGCGTACGCGAAAGTCCCCGATCGCCTCCTCCACCTCTTTTCACGGCTCGCAGCCGAGCACGGCATCGATGCCGGTGACGGCGTCGAGCTCGACGTGCGCCTCACCCACGCGGATATCGCTTCGCTGATCGGGAGCACGCGCGAGACCGTCTCACTCGAGCTCGCCAACCTCGCACGTGCGGGCCGTATACACGTCGACGGTCGCACGATCGTGATTCCCAAATCTGAAATCGTTGCGTGATCCGCTGATCTTCGCGCGCACGCTCACGGCGCAGACGCCCGGTGCGTTGCGCGAGCGCCTGAGCGCTTACCTCGACGAGCCGTCCTGCTCGCGCGCCGCCGATCGCGCGCAGGCGCTGCCGCTGATCGTGGAGACGCCGCCACCACGAGCGGGGGAGCTGGTACCGCTTTTCGAGGCGCAAGGCGCCTTTGCGCAACTCACGCGAGACCACTTCGTCGTCGTCGCTACGCCGGCTGCACTGCGGGCGGTTGCCGGGGCAGCCGATGGCGAGACACGTGCGCTCGCCGAGGCGCTGCTGCGCGCCGCAGAGGCATCGCTTGCGCGTACAACCTCGATTCGGCTCCGCGATCGAACGCTGGACGTCGGGCGTTGCGCGGCGGTCATGGGAATCTTGAACGTCACGCCGGATTCGTTTTACGATCGCGGACGGTACCGTGCCGTCGACGCAGCGCGTGCGCGAGCGGCGGCGATGGTCGAACAAGGGGCGGCGCTCATCGACATCGGCGGCCATTCCTATGCGGCGTGGAACGAGCCCGTCGCCGCAGAGGAGGAAGAACGCCGCGTCGTTCCGGTCGTGCGGGCGCTCCTCGCCGATGGTCTGGGCGTCCCGCTCTCGATCGATACGTTCAAAGCGAATGTCGCACGCGCCGCGCTCGAAGCGGGGGCAGATCTCATCAACGACTGCAGCGGTCTCTCCGATGATGCCTTGGCCGGCGTCGTGGCACGTTACGATGCGGCGCTGGTCGTGATGCACCTCAAGGGGCGGCTCAACGTGCGCGACGAGACGTATCCCTACGATGACGCGATGGCGGAGATTCTCGCCTTCCTGCGCGAACGCGTCGAACGAGCCGTCGCAGGCGGCGTCGCGCGCGAATCGCTCATCGTCGATCCCGGCTTGGAATTCGGAAAGGAACCGCAGACCGATCTCGAGATTCTCGAACGTTTCGGCGATCTACGCGCACTCGGTCTTCCGATTCTCTTCGCCGCGAGCCGTAAGAGTTTTATCGGCCGCATTTTCAACCAACCCGCGTCCGAACTGCTCGTGCCGTCGCTGGCGACCGCAGCGGTCGGAATCGCCGCCGGTGCTTCGCTGATCCGTGTGCACGACGTCGCCGAGACCGTGCAGCTGGCGCGCATGCTGGGTGCCGTGCAACCCGAGAACCGGGGCGCGATCTGGATCAGCCCTCCCCTACCCAAGGACCGCTTGTCGCCGGTTGCCAATGTCGCCAAAGGCGAAGCATGAAACGGATCACGAACCGCGACCTCCTCGACACCCTGCTCGACTTGCGCACGGCGATGGACGACTTCCGTGGCGCCGTCGAGCGCCGCTTCACGAGCATCGAGACCACCCTCGCCGAGCACTCCGTCACGCTGGCCGAGCACTCGACGACGCTCGAGACGCTCTCGCTCGCGCTCAATCGGGTGGAGCGCCGCCAAGATGCGCACAGCGAACGCCTCGTCGCGCTCGCGCATCACCTCGGTCCCGGCACGTTCTGACGAGCGGGGAACCTTCGGCGGCGCGACCCGGTCTTGGAGGCGGATGCATACCGCATATCTAGGCATCGGGTCGAATCTGGGCGATCGCCAGGGCAATTTGCTGCAGGCCTTGCAGAAGCTGCGCGCGCGCTGCCGCATCGAGGCCCTCTCCGCTCCCTATGAGACGCCGCCCGTGGGAAACGTCGCGGGGCCGGCGTTTCTCAACCTCGCCGTCAAGGTCACGACCACCCTCGAGCCCGAAGCGCTGGAGCGATTTGCGCGCGCGGTGGAGGTCGCCATCGGCCGTCAGCGCGCCATGCACTTGGAAGCGCGGCCAATCGACATCGATCTGCTCTTCATCGACGATCTGGTACGTGATTTCGGCCGATTCGAGGTGCCGCATCCGTATCTCGCGCAGCGGCCGTTCAACGTGATCCCGCTCGCCGAGATCGCTCCCGACCTCCTGCATCCGCCCAGCGGCGAGACGGTGGCGGCGCTGGCTGCTCGCGCCGACGGCCGCGGTATCGTGCGCAAGCAACGCGCGCTGCATTTCTTTGCCAATCGGCAAGAAGAAGAGCCCGACGTCAAACTCGCGATCAATCGGGTCGGCGTTGCGCGCGTCAAGCGCATCGTGCACCTCACGATCGACGGGCACGAGACGATCTTCAACGGCGAGTTTTCGATGGTCGCCGATCTGCCGCCCCATAAAGCGGGGGTGCACATGTCGCGTTTCTCCGAGCTGCTCGAAGAAGCGACCCTCGAGGTGCTGGCGCGTGAGGACCGGCCGGGGCGCATCGAAGACGTCGTCAGCCGCATCGCGCGGGAGATCGTCGATTCACAGAAGGCGTTGCGCGCGGATGTGCGCCTGCGCGCGGAGTTCGGTCTGGAGCGCTGGACGCCGGTGAGCGGCAAACGTGGGGAAGAGACGTACACGCTCGTCGGCATCGCACACGCGGACGAACGCGGGACACGCCGCGTCGTCGGCGTCGAAGCGGAAGGGATGACCGCTTGTCCGTGCGCACAGCTGATGGTGCGTGAGCACAGTCTGCGTGAGCTGGTCGAAGCCGGCTTCTCCGAAACCGAGGCGGTGCGTGCGCTCGACGCGCTCCCGGTCGCCACGCACAATCAGCGTGGGCGCGGATCGGTGCTGCTGGGGACGACGGCGGAGCGCGACGGCGAGATCCGGGCCGAAGATTTAGTGGAGATCGTGGAAAATTCGATGTCGTCGGAGACGTACGATCTGCTCAAGCGGCCCGACGAGTTCTTCATCGTCAACAAGGCCCATCACAATCCCAAATTCGTCGAAGACGTCGTGCGCGGCATCATGGCGCGGGCGCTCGACGTGTACGCCGACCTTCCCGACGAGACGTTCATCGCGACGACGCAAGTGAACTACGAGTCGATTCACAAACACGATGCCTTTGCCGAAGCCTTCGGGACGTTCGGCGAGCTGCGCGCGGAGCTGCGCGGTGGCGCGTACGTGGCCGAGAAAACCGACCTCGCTACCTGGCTGGGCACCCGCCCCTCTCCCATCCTGGCGTAGGTTGGCGGCGTTCGAACTCTGGGCCTCGCCCGAACCGACGGTGGCGCGCATCGACGCGCGCACCTATCGCGACCAACTTGCCGAAACCGGTCATCAGGCGCGTGACGGCGACGTCGATCTGATCGCCGACCTCGGCGTGAGCGGCTCGCGCTACCCCGTCCTCTGGGAGAAGACGGCGCCGGACGATCCCGCGCGGCCCGACTTGCGCTGGGCACGGGCACGTCTGGAGGCTCTGCGCGATGCCGGCGTCGAGCCGATCGTGACCTTGTTGCATCACGGCAGTGGGCCGCCGCACACGAGCCTCGTTGCGCCCGACTTCCCGGAAAAATTTGCGGCCTACGCGCAGGCCGTGGCGCGCGCTTTTCCGTGGGTGCGCCGCTGGACGCCGATCAACGAACCGCTGACGACGGCGCGCTTCTCCGCCCTCTACGGGCACTGGTATCCCAACGAACGAAGCGACGCCGCGTTCGGAGCGGCGATCGTGAATCAAGCACTCGCGATGCAAGCCGCAATGGAGCGCATCCGGCGTGAGAACCCGAGCGCGGAATTCGTCATTACCGAAGATCTGCAGAGCTTCACCCTCTTGGACGAACGGGTTGCTTCGTACGTGGAACACAAGCGCGAGCGCATGTACCTCTCGATCGAACTGATGATGGGCCGCATTCGCGAAGGCCACCCGCTCTTTGCCTATCTTACCGAGAAGGCGCAGGTCGCCGTCGCGAGCCTCGAGCGCCTCTGTGCGGCGCCGACGCCGCCGGATCTGGTGGGCTGGAACTATTATCCCAATTCCGAACGCGCGCTTGGTGTCGCCGCGGACGGCACGGCGTTCAATCGTCCGGCGCGCGAGGTACAAGCGATCGGCGCAGAGCCGCTCCTGCGCGCGGCCTATCGGCGTCTGGGACTGCCTTTCGGGCTCTCGGAGGTGCACTGCCATGCGGATGAAGCGGGCCGCGTGAGCTGGCTGCGCGAGCGTTACGACGACCTCGTCTTGCTCGCGCAGGAGGGCCTGCCGGTGCGCATGCTCGGTGCGTGGGCGGCGTTTGGTCTGGTGGATTGGAATTCACTGCTCATGCGCCGCGACGGCGTGCGGGAAGATGGGATCTATACGTTCGCCTCGGCGGACGAGCGGCCGCAGCCGACCGCCGTCGCGGCGGAGCTGCGCGCGCTCTCGCGTGCACAGCCCGTGCACGCGGCCTCGTGAGCGCGCGCTTCGAGGCGATCGTCGCAGGCTCGCACCTGCGCTACGACGGCGTCTGGCAGCGTCCCCAGCACCTCCTCGCGCGCTTGGCACGGCACGTTCCGGTGCTTTTGGTCGAAGAGCCGTTTACCGCAACGGCCGAGGCGAACGAGTACCGCGAGCACGACGCGCTGACGGTGTTACGCCCACTGCGCAAGCGGCCGGAGTTCGACGGCGTCGACATGCAGACGCTCGAGGCCGTGCGCATGTGGCTTGGCGAACGCAGCGCGCTCTTCTGGCTGACGACGCCGATGATGCTCCCCCTGGCCGATTTGCCGGCGCGGACGGCACTCGTGTACGACTGCATGGACGAACTCAGCGCGTTTCGCTTTGCTCCGCCGGCCCTGGCGCAGCGGGAGCGCGACCTATTGCGCGAAGCGGATTTGGTCTTCGCCGGCGGGCGGACGTTGTACGAGAACCGGCGTGCGTATGGCGAGAAGGTCCGGCTCTATCCAAGCGGCGTCGATTTTGCGTTCTTCGCTTCGGCACAGCGCGTCGCCGCGCACCGCCTCTTCACGCCGCTGGAACGGCCCATCGCCGGCTACTTTGGAGTTATCGACGAACGCATCGATCTCGAGATCCTCGCTGCACTCGCCGGCGGTCCGCTGCAGACCGTGATGATCGGGCCGCTTGCCAAGCTCGACCCGCGCGACCTGCCCCGCAGTCCGCATCTCCACTTCACCGGGCAGATCGCCTACGAACGTCTTCCCGCGTTCCTCGCCGGTTTCGACGTCGCGATCATGCCGTTCGCGCGTAACGAAGCGACGCGCTCCATCTCCCCTACCAAAACGCCCGAATATCTCGCCGGTCGAAAACCGGTGGTAAGCACTCCGCTCACGGATGTGGTAT
>Ga0335075_10008430_pt1 | contig 15782 bp, 12 predicted proteins | sample Lox_Sample_24_FD_206723 | JGI IMG/M metagenome (GOLD analysis project Ga0335075, IMG submission 206723) | Soil microbial communities from Loxahatchee National Wildlife Refuge, Florida, United States - Lox_Sample_2.4 | ecosystem: Environmental > Terrestrial > Soil > Wetlands | place: USA... | reverse complement strand
GGTTGCGCCGTCCTTTTGGCGCTTCGGGTTTCTCACTTTCCCTGAATGCGCCAGAACACGGCCCGTTACCGGCACGGGTGGCGGGCCGTGACTCTTTGAAGATGGTGCGGGATGCGCCCCGCACCGGGCGCAGGCAGCGGCTTGAGCCTCCTCTCGGCCGCACCTGCAACCACCGCCAGCGTCCGGGGTGTTTCGGCAGTTTCACCCCGGCGCTGGTCTCGGTCACACAGGAGCCAGTGATGAAGACCAGACCATCGAAGGAGCAGCGCGAACGGCACGCGGCGTTGGTGGATTTTGCCAACACGTGCGAGGTACCATTCACCGATTTGCGAAGCTATCCGGGCGAGAGCGAGCAGATGCGGGAGTTCCTGACGGTCACGGCGATCCGCCGTCGCCTGGACATTTACAAGCGCGCTGGCCTGCTGAGCAAACCCGGCACACCCGAGTACAGGATTTTCAGGAAGCTGGAAGAGAAGCTGCGCTCGCGCAGCATCGAACTGCGTCCAGCCGTCCGCGACGAGCGCAATGCCCGGCGCAGCCATGACATGGGGATGGTCTGATTTTGACAACAGCCGGGGTCAGGCAACCCGCAGGTGCCACCGATCAGCGCTTCGCTCCCCCAAAGCACTGTAGTGAGAATTGTAGTGACTGTAGCGAAAAATGTAGTGGGTAGATCCAGAAAGCAAGGTTCGTAAAGATTCGCAAAGTGCCTGATTTCTCAAGAGCTTTGACGAATCTTTACGAACCGCTAGAAACCGCCCGAGAGGTCTGCAAAACCAGTATTCGCGGGTTCAATTCCCGCCCGGTGCTCCAAAATTCTCAACAAAAAGGCCCTGCCCGCGGGCAGAGCCTTCGTTTTGCAGCTATGGAACCGTCGAGGAATCAGAAGTCGTACCGCAGCGCAAACTGCATGCGCCGGGGTTGGCTCATCTCGGAGCTGGCGATGCCCAGGTTGTTGTCGGTGAGCCCAGAGCCGATGGACTGGGGGTCGAAGCGCACGGTATTTGTCACGTTGTAGATTTCCCAGTCGAATTTCAGCGTTCCGTCCTCGAACATGCCGCTGCTGGTCCCCACCTTCCAGGACTTGTTCAAGCCCGAGTCGATATCCATCAAGCCATCGCCACGGAAGTTATTCCGCTCGCCCGTCTCGCCTGGATACGGCAGCCGAACCGGCGTCCCCTTGTACACTCCGGAGTTGATGGCTTGCGCGTTATCGAAGTAGAGCGGATCGCCCGAGGGGTCGAAGTGCTTATGAACCCGAACCTCGCTGGGGTCGGTCACGATCCCGTACCCCTCCTCCTGCCAGTCGGTACTCCACCCCGGCTCGAAGAATGAAAACGGCAGGCCACTGCTCACGCGGCTCAGGCCCGAAAGCTGCCAGCCGCCGATAAAGAAATCCGCAAAGCGATTGTCATTGGCAAGAAGCTGTCGCCCGCGTCCGAACGGCAACTGCCACAAGCCATCCACCGTTATCAGGCTGCGCGTGTCGAAGTCTGAGGGCGCCCGGTTCAGCTGTGGTTTCCAGGTGTTGATAATGCTGCTCAGCGCCCTGCTGGTGCTGAACTCGATGCTGCGCTCTGCGTCCGATCCTTCGTCAATCGATTTGGAAAAAGTGTAGCTGGCTGTTAAATCCAGGCCATGGCTCATCGGATGGCTGAGCGTGAATTGCATCGCGTTGTAGTAGCTCATGCCCATTCCCGCCAGCGCATACAGCGAGGAGAACTGCTTTTGCCAGAAGTGGGGCTGCCAGTTCGCCGGCGCAGGATAGAAGCCCTCGAGCGGACCGTAGAAATCCAGATCGGCAAGCGCGTCCGTCGCGCCCAGATAAACCCGCTCCGGTCCCCACTCGTTGTTGTAGATCGCCTGGGTCGCGCTCTCTCCCGGGTAGTCGTAGCCCTGCATCCAGTAAAAGACGTGCTCGAAATACGGGATCGCGGGTACGTTCACGACGCTGCCTGTTCCGGCTGCATTCACACCGTACTTTTGATCGTTTTGATCCGCAATGCGCGATAGCTGGCTCCCGGCGTTGTAATAATCGCCTCCCCCCTGCGGATCGACATAATCCACCGGTTCGGCGAGATCCAGGCTCTGCAGCAAATGCCGGCCCATCGTCCCCACGTAGTCCGTCTCCAGGGTCCAGCCATGGAACTGGTGCTGAATCGACAGGTTGTAGGCTTCCGTGTAAGGCGTCTTGATCTTGCTGTCCAGGCCCCAGGTGATGGCGAATCCCTCCACCGGGTCCGACGGCGGAGTGTAAGGATACGGTTGCGGCGATGCCCCGGTTCCGTTGCTGAACGGAAGAGTGTGGCGATTAACATACCGCGGCGAATCCTCGTTGCCATAAGTATCGGCCGCATCCGTTACCGCGCCGCTCAGCCCGAAGGACCCATTCTGATCGAAGATGTTGACCAGGGCTTCGCCGAAGTTGTCGTAGTAGATGCCCGCGCCCACCCGGATCGTCGTATTCGCATTCGGCGCGTACGCGAAAGCAAGCCGCGGCGCGAACGCGTCCTTCGACATGGGATAGAAGCCCGGTTTGCCGTAATAGTTTCCAGCCGGCGCGAACGTGAGCAGCGGTTCGTAAACCTGGCCCCTCACTGCGGCGTTCTCGCGCTCCGTATACCAGGTATGGGTGTCGACGGTTGGCGTCACTTCCTGCCCCTGGGTTTCGTACGGCGTTTGCAGCAGCGTGTGACGAATGCCAAAGGTAACTGTCAGATTTGGCCGGGGCTTCCAGGCGTCCTGGGCGTACCACTCGAAGTTCCACGCGCGGAAGCGCCGCGTCAGCGGCGTGCCGTCTGCCAGCAATGTCCCCGACGTCGCGCTGGTAAGTCGGTAATTGTAAACGTTGGTAACCGAGGGAACGGTTCCAACCAGGTTCGCGTAAGCAATGCTCCACGAATTCAAAAAGCCGCTGTCCACCGGGGGATCGTTCAGGATCGCGCTCGGATCCGGCGGGTAGTCGTACAGCCAGTATGGATTCGTGCTCGCGCTGTTATACGAGTTGGCGTCCGACGTCCGATTCTGATCGATCAGCCTCCAGTTCGCTCCAAACTGGAAATCGTGCTTCCCGTGATTCCAGTTGAAGTTATCTATAACGTTGTTCACCGGCACAGACGCAACGGTCGTGCGGGTTTCCGCCGTCGGCGTGGTCATGAACCGGAAGTCCACATAATCGCTGGGGGCGGCTATCCCTGTGTTGCCATCACCCTGGCGAATGTAGCCGTACCGCACATCGTTGACCAGGTTCGGCGAAATCGACCACGTATCCCCGGCGATGATGCCTTTCGTGTTGTCTTCGAGCACGTAGGATGGCGGCTGTCCGGGAAACTGCTCCGTGCCGTCGCTGGTGTCCTTCTGCAGCCCCCCGCGAACAAAGATGCGGTGCTTTTCGTTCGGCGTGTAGTCGAGCCGCACGATGCTGGTATTCAGGCTCAGAGGAGCGGGCGATGAAAATGTGTACGAGCCGGTGTTGTAGCCGTCGCCGGTAAGATCCCCGTTGGCTACCGGTTCAGCAGCGAAGTAGCCTAACGCATTCGGATTCGGACCTGGGCCGTAAGTGTACTGAGAATTCTCGCATCCACCGGCCGCGACGCAGCCCTCGTCCAGGGTTGTCACCTGGGACGACGTCAACGTCACCGGAACAGGCGTCGCGCTGCTGCCCACATCCCCCAGATAGATCAGGTTCCCGTTCAGGTAGGAACTCGTCGCGACGGTCTGGGTCACCGGCGAATTCTCTGCCTGCCTCGTGGCCTCATAATTCGCGAAGAAGAAAAGCTTGTCCTTCATGATCGGGCCGCCCACATCGGCGCCGAAGATGTTGCGGATCAGCTTGCCGGGGACGTTCGGCTCGCCACTGCTCAGCTGCGCCTGCTTCACGAAATAGTCGTTGGATACCGTGAGCGTCGGGCGGTTATATTCATACACCCCCCCATGCAGGCGGTTCGTGCCGGATTTTGTGATCAGACTCACCTGCGCTCCGGCGGAACGGCCTTCATCGACGTTGGTATTGGAGGTCGCCACCCGGAACTCATCCGTCGAATCCTGGGTCTCGCGCAGGACTCCGGTGAAGGCGTACCCGTACACCTGGTCGTTGTCGTCCACGCCGTCATCGGTCACGTTGCCCTGATCAGAGCGCACGCCATTCACCGCGCCGCTGCGGCTGTCGCCCGTGGGGTTCAGCTCCGACGCGCCCGGGCCACCGGGGTTGCTCGGCATGTAGAGCACGCCCGGCTGCAGCGACAGCAGATCGGGAACGTTGCGCGTTTCGCTGGGCAGCGCCTGAATGAGCGTGTTGCCCATGGAATTGCCCAGCGAATCGTCAGTTGTGTTCAGCGTCTGCGCCTCTGCGCTGACGTTCACCACCTGCGATACCGCTTTCACCGTCATGGTGAAGTTCACCGTCGCCGGCTGGTTCACCAGCAGTTCCGCAATCTTACTTTGGCTGGCGAAGCCCGTCGCCGCGGACGTGATCGTGTATCGCGCCGGAGGAATCGAGGCGAAGACGTACCCTCCTGAAGCGTCTGACGTGGCCGTATATTTTTGCCCATTCGCGGCATTCGAGATTGTGACGTGCGCGCCGGGAATAACGGCCCCGCTGGGATCCTTAATCGTCCCGCGCAGCGAGGTGGTTGCGATCTGGGCTGGAGACTTTGCGGCGAAAGCGAGCAGAAACACGAGTGCGACGGCTGCGATACAGCGTTTGGTCACCTTTTCCTCCAAATAGATAACGTCCATCCGGGCTGGGGCCTCGGCGATTTTCATTGCGTTCCGCTACGTGGCGGAGCTTTTTGTCCGGATGAGTCCTCCATTGTCGGCCAATTCCCCAACAAGTTCAAGCGGAATCCCCGCCGCGGGCGTGCGCCGGCTCGCCCGACTGTTCTCCTGGTTCACGCGCGCGGCGCCGATTTGCACGGCGTTTCCCGATACCTTCGCCCGTTCCGGTCGCGCTTTTGGGGGTGATGTTTACTCCACTCGTCCGGCGGAGCTATAGTTTGCGCATCGCGGTTTGGGCCAGCCTCAGCGTTTCCCGGAGTCCGGCCGCGCAGGAGTTCGCCATGCCCGGCTCCGCATCGCCTCCCCCACCGCCGGATTCAACTGCCGAGGCCCCGCGCACCGGCATCACCCGCCGCGGATTTCTGAAAGGCGCCGGCATCACCGCAGCCAGTACGGCCCTGCTCGAAGGCGTGCAGACTCTCCGCGCCGAAGCCGAAACCGCCGGCACGCCGGGCTTCACCGAACTCGGTCCCGGTCCGGTCCCCGTTCGTCTGCAGATCAACGGCGCCGAGCATGTGCTCGAGATCGAACCGCGCACCACCCTCGCCGAGGCGCTGCGCATCCATCTCGGCCTCACCGGCTCAAAAATTGTCTGCGATCGCGGCGTCTGCTCCGGCTGCACCGTCTGGCTCGACAAAATGCCGGTCAACAGCTGCATGACTCTCGCCGTCGACGCCATCGGCCACCATGTCACCACCATCGAGGGCCTCGCCCCCGCAGGCGAGCTGCATCCCATCCAGTCCGCCTTTGTCCGCCACGATGCCATGCAGTGCGGCTACTGCACCCCCGGCATGGTGATGAGCTGCGCAGCGCTGCTCGAACGCAATCCCCACCCCACCGAACACGACGTTCGCCACGCCGTCTCCGGCAATCTCTGCCGCTGCGGCACCTATCCCAAAGTTTTCGCCGCCACGCTGGACGCCGCCGGCACGCGCCGCGCGTAGAGGAGAAGAGCCATGTCCAATCGCCTTATCGAAGACGCCCCGCTCTCTCACGCTGCCGCGCCTGCAAAAAAATCCGTCAGGATGCCCGTCGGCGTCCCCGGCTACACGCTGCACGAAGAAACGCGCCAGGCCCCCGCATCCGAGCCGCCGGTCTGGCCCGTCAACAAAGATCTGCAGTACGTCGGCCACTCGGCCCAGCGCTACGATGGCCCCGAAAAAGTCTCCGGGCACGCCCGCTACACCTCCGACGTGCAGTTGCCGGGCATGTTGTATGCCAAATTCGTGAACGCCGCCGTCGCGCACGCGAAGGTGCTCGCCGTCGATACCTCCGCCGCCGAGCAATACCCCGGCGTGCGCGGCGTGTACATCCTGCAGCACGTTGAGGGGCCGGCGGAGCTGCGCAATCCCGCCCTCGATCGGGGCAGATATCCCGTCGTCCGTTTCGCCGGTCAGCCCATCGCCGCGGTCGCAGCCACAACTCCCGAAGCCGCGGAGGAAGCCGCAGCCCTGGTAAAGGTCCGCTACGATACGCTGCCCTTCGTCGTCGACCTCGACAAGGCGCGCGAGCCGGATGCTCCGCCCGTTTTCCCTGGACCCGCCGATGAAGGCGGCAGTGCCGGCGGCGGCGGCGGCCCAGCGGGCGTGCACCAGACCGGCAACATTCACGGCCCATCGGTCCATCGCGTGAACGATACGGTTCAGGGCTTCAAAGAAGCCGACGTCGTCGTCGAAGGCCATTACGTCACGCAGGTGCAGACGCACTCCGCGCTGGAAACCCACGGCGTCGTCGCCGACTGGAAACCTGGCATGCTCACCGTCTGGGCTTCCACCCAGGGCACGGCCAGCGTGCGCGAGGAACTTGCCGGATATTTCAATCTGCCTATGTCGCAGGTGCGCGTGATCACGGAGTTCATGGGCGGCGGATTCGGCGCTAAATTCGGCGCCGGCAATCCCGGCGTCGTCGCCGCGGCGCTGTCGAAGCAAACCGGCGCTCCAGTCCGCCTCATGCTCGACCGCGAGGAAGAGCATCTCTCCGTCGGCAATCGCCCCAGCTCCGATCAGACTCTCCGCATCGGCGCGAAGAAGGACGGCACGCTCACCGCCATCCAACTCGTCAGCTACGGCACCGCGGGATGCGGCACCGGCGCGGGCTGCGCCGGCCCGGCGACAAATCTCTACCAGTACGCCTCGCTGCACACGGAGGAGAACGACGTCTTCATCAATGCCGGACCGGCGTCGGCCATGCGCGCCCCCGGACATCCGCAGGGCGCCTTCGCGCTGGAGCAGACCATCGACGACCTGGCCGTCCGGCTCAACATGGAGCCCATCGATCTGCGCGACAGAATCGACAACCACCCCGTGCGCCGCGTCGAACGCCAGATCGTCCGCGAGAGCGCGCTCTGGAAATCCCGCAATCCTGTAGCCGGCGCGGACCCGGGTCCGGTCAAGCGCGGCGTCGGCCTGGCGCAATCCGTCTGGTACCGCTTCGTTCGCATGGGTTGCTCGGCTGAAGTCCGCGTCCACTCCGACGGCTCCCTCGAAGTTCTCTCCGCCGTGCAGGACATCGGCTCCGGCATCAAGACCGTATTGGCGCAAATCGTGGCCGAGCAGTTCGGCGTCCCGCCCTCGCAAATCGTTGTCAAGGTCGGCGACACCAATTACCCGGTTGGTCCTGATTCGGGCGGCAGCGTCACTACGCTCTCCCTCACCCCCGCCGTGCGCGACGCGGCATGGCAGGCCGCCGAGAAATTCCTCGCCGACATTGCTCCCGCTCTCGACGTATCCCCCCACGATCTGGTCCTCGCCGACGGCGAAGTCCGCAGCCGCTCGGGCAAATTCCAGCCCATCAGCTTCCGTCGCGCCGCCGCAAAGATGACCACGTCGCAAATCACGGCGCAGGCTCGCCGCGTCCCCGACTACGATCCCGGCAAGTACCTCACCTACGGCGGCGTCGATGTCGCCGAAGTCGAAGTCGATACAGAGCTCGGCCGCGTGCACGTCAGCCGCGTGCTCTCGGTTCACGACTGCGGACGCCCCATGAATCCCGAGCAGACCATCAGCCAGATCAACGGCGGCATTATCCAGGGCATCTCCTTCACGCTCTTTGAAGATCGCCTGCTCGATCCGAAATACGGCCTCATGGTCAATCCCGATCTCGATCTCTACAAAATCGCCGGAGCCCGCGAAATTCCGCAGATCGACGTACGGCTCGTGGAAGCTTACATCGGTCAAAGCTCCACCGACGCTTCCGGCATCGGAGAGGCCGCGGGCGTTGTCTCCATCGGCGCAGCCGTCGGCAACGCCGTCTATAACGCCACGGGCGTGCGCGTCCGCCGCACCCCCATGACGCCCGCTGTGGTGCTCGCAGCGCTCCGGCAGGGAGGCACACTGGCATGAACCGCTTCGTTCTCGCAGACTGCACCACCATTGACGCTGCCCTTTCTCAACTCCATGACGGCGCCGTGGTCAAAGCCGGCGGCATCGACCTTCTCGACCGCATGAAGGATGGCATCGAGGAGCCGCAGAGGCTGGTCAACATCCGCAACGTCGCTGAGCTGCGCGGCATCCGCGAAACGCCGCAGGGCCTGACCCTCGGCCCGCTCACGACCCTCACCGAAATCAGCGAGCACCCGGGCATCCGCGCTCATTATCAGATCCTCAGCGACGCCTGCGGCCACGCCGCTACGCCGCACATCCGCAACATGGCCACCGTCGGCGGCAATCTCCTCCAGCGCGTCCAGTGCTGGTATTACCGCTCCGCCGATTTCCAGTGTCTCCGCAAAGGCAAAGACTTCTGCTTCGCATTCGAAGGGCTCAATCAGTACCACGCCATCATGGAGTACACCGGGTGCCCGTCCGTCGCGCCCTCCTCGGCAGCCGTCGCGCTTCTCGGCCTCGGCGCGAGCGTGGAACTCACCTCCGCAAAACGTGGCAAGCGCACCGTCGGCATCCGCGAGCTCTACGTCGTCCCCGACGCGAATCCGACGAAGTTCACCGTGATTGAGCCGGATGAACTTCTCACCGCTATCGTCATTCCCCGCCCCGCAGCCGGCATGCGCTCCGCGTACCAGAAGTACGGTGAGAAGGAGAGTTTCGACTGGGCCATCGCCGACGCCGGCGTGGTTCTCGAAATGGATGGCCGCATCTGCCGCCGCGCCGTCATCGCCATGGGCGCTGCCTCGCCCGTCGTGCGCCGTTCGCCGCAGGCCGAGGCCGCCCTCGCCGGTAAACCTGTCACCGAAGAGACCGCCCGAGCCGCTGGCCGCGTCTCCGTTGAAGGCGCGCAGCCGCTCTCGATGAACGCCTATAAACTCGATCTCTTCCCCGTCGCCGTCTACCGTACCGTTCTGCTCGCTGCCGGATTGCGCGGCCGCGACCCCAGCGCCGCCGGATAATTCCAGGAGGTTCGCCATGAGCGCCACGTCTTCAGCCACGCAGCCCTGCCAGTGCCTCCGGACCAAGAACCCTTACGGCACCACGCCGCGCAATCCCGAATCGTGGGTGCCCGGCATCGCCGCCGCTTCCAGCTACTGGTGCCTGCGCACCATGAGCCCCGCCGGGCCAGACGATCATTACGTCCACCTTTCGCGCTGCGTCCCCGGCCGTCGATGCTATAAGGAGCCGGAGCAGTAATCGCTGCTGGATCGGATTCCGAACGCGAGCCGGTTGCGAGTTCCAGGCACGAAACGTATGCTTTTCCCGTGTCTGCCACCCTCGTTGAATGTGTTCCTAATTTCTCCGAAGGCCGCGATCCGGCCAAGGTCGATGCCATCGTTGAGGCCATGAAGATTCCCGGCGTCCATCTGCTCGATCGCGAGATGGATGCCGACCACAATCGCTCCGTGATCACCATTGTCGGCGAACGCGAGGCAATCCAGGAAGCGGCCATTCGTGGCGTGGGGAAAGCCGCGGAACTGATTGACCTCAATGTGCATCAGGGCGCGCATCCGCGCATGGGCGCGGCGGACGTCGTCCCATTCATCCCCATTGAAGGCGTCACGCTGGAAGATTGCATCGCGATGGCGCGCCACGTAGGGGCGGAGATCTGGAAGCGCTACCAGGTTCCGGTGTATCTCTACGAAGCCGCGGCCACCACGCCCGAGCGCCAGAATCTCGAAAACATTCGCCGCGGGCAATTTGAGGGGATTCGCAACGAGATTGCCACCGTGGCCGCGCGCAGACCCGATTTCGGCGATCCGCGCGTCCATCCCACCGCCGGAGCCACCGTGGTGGGCGCGCGAAAATTTCTCATCGCCTATAACGTCTTTCTGAACACGCCCGATGTCGACGTGGCGAAGCGAATCGCGAAGGCGGTGCGCTACTCCTCGGGCGGATTGCGTTTCGTCAAGGCCGCCGGATTCCTGGTGCGGGGACTCGCCCAGGTTTCCATGAACCTGACCGATTTTGAGCAGACACCCATTCATCGCGTCTTCGAGTACGTCAAGCGCGAGGCGGCTCGCTACGGAGTCCTCCCCGTATCCAGCGAGATTGTCGGACTCATCCCGAAAGCGGCGCTGGAACAAGCTGCGGAATGGTTTTTGCAGGTGGAGAACTTCGACTCGTCGCTGATTCTCGAGAACCGCCTGGCCGCGGTCACCGGCGGCAAGATGGCCGTCGGCGGATTGCGCGCCGGCGTCGAGCCCTTTATTGAGCAACTGGCCGCGCCCACCGCAACTCCCGGCGGAGGCAGTGCAGCGGCGGCGAGCGGCGCCATGGCCGCGGGTCTGGCGTTTATGGTCGCGTCCATGTCGCGCGGGAAGAAGGCTTACGTTCAGTACGAAACGCAACTCAGCGAAGCGATCGCGCGCCTGGCCACGCTGCGTGAGGAGTTGAAGGCCGCGATCGATGCCGACGCTGAGGCCTTCAACCTGTTGATGCAGGCGTATAAGAAGGCAAAGCAATCCGAGAATGGCGGCGCCGACGTTGCAGCCGCGCTGCGCCAGGCGGCCAGTGTGCCGCTGAGCGTGGCGGAAGGCGCTGCGGAAGTGGCGCAAATCGCGGAGCGGCTCAGGGCGATCACCAATCCCAGGATGAGTTCCGACCTGACGACGGCGATTGCCCTGGCGCGTGCAGCCATGGAGGGCGCGCGCGCGAATGTCGCGATCAACCTCGAATCGATGCAACAGGACGCGCCTCAGGACGCGTTTATCGATCAGGCGCGGCAGCGGCTACGTGATTTGGAAGCCGTCCAGCCCTGAGGAACTGGCCTCATGCGGCCGACTCGACCTTCTGGCCGCCGATCCAGACGTCCCGCACCGGATTGACGCCCAGCGCATACACCAGCTCGCGCCAATCCGCTCCGTGCAGCACCGAAAAATCCGCCGGCAATCCCACTTCAATCCGGCCGGCGTCGCGCAGTCCGAGCGCGGCCGCTGCGTTGGCCGTGCCCGCAATCAGCGCCTCCTGCGCCGTCAATCCATTCAGCCGTACCGCCAGCGCGAGGGCCATTTGCATGGAATACAGCGGGCTCGAACCCGGATTCAGATCGGTACCGACAGCCACCGCCGCTCCCGCATCAATCAGCTTGCGCCCCGGCGCCGCAGGCAATCCCAGATGCAGCGTCACGCCCGGCAAAATCGTCGCCACCGTCGCGCTCGCCGCCAGCACGGCAATCTGCTCCTCGCTGCACGCCTCCAGGTGATCCACGCTCGTCGCGCCCATCCGCACACCCAGCTCCAGCCCGCCCACGCGATGGAACTGCTCCGTGTGCAGCTTCATTCTCAGCCCCTGCGCGCGCGCCGCCGTCAGCATCCGCTCCGCCTCGGCTGCGCTCCACGCTTCCTTCTCCACAAAAACATCCACCGCCTGCGCCAGCTTTTCCCGCGCCGCCGCGGGAATCATCTCCTCGCAGACGGCCTTCACATACTCCTCACGCTCGGCAGCCTCTGCCGGCGGCACATGAATCAGCAGCGTCGGCACAATCCAGGCCGGAGCCTGCGCCGCCAGCGCATGGATCGCCCGCAGCATCCGCAGCTCCGCCTCCACGCTATAGCCGTACCCGGATTTCACCTCGATGGTCGTCGCGCCCGACCGCACCAGCGCCGCAATCCGCGGCCGCGCCAGCGCCACCAGCTGTTCCTCCGTCGCTGCCGCCGTCGCGCGGATCGTGCTGCGAATCCCGCCGCCTCGCGCCAGAATCTCCTCGTACGCCACGCCCTGTAGCCGCGCCTCAAAATCCGCCAGCCGATCGCCGGTCCACACCGCGTGTGTATGCGGATCCACCAGGCCCGGCACAACCGCCCGCCCGCCCGCATCCACAATCGACGCCGCTTCCCCGCTCCAGTCGCGCTGCGGTCCCACCCACGCAAATTTTCCGTCAGCAATCGCCAGCGCCGCGCGTTCCACGACCCTGAGCTCGCGCATCGCCGCGCCGCGCTTCGGCTCCGCGCCCTGGGCCGTCACCAGCTGAGAGATTCCCCTGACCAGCACATCGGCTCTCATCGCAGGCTCGGCATATCCAGTCCGCGCTCGCGCGCCACGTCGATTGCTTTCTCATATCCGGCGTCCGCGTGCCGCACCACGCCCAGCGCCGGATCGTTCTTCAGGCACAATCGCAATCGTTGCTCGGCTTCCTCGCTGCCGTCCGCCACGACCACTAAGCCCGCGTGCTGACTGTAACCCATGCCCACGCCGCCGCCATGATGGAAGCTCATCCACGATGCGCCGCTCGCAATCCCCGTCGCAAAATTCAGCAGCGGCCAGTCCGACACCGCATCCGATCCATCCCGCATCGCCTCCGTTTCGCGGTACGGGCTCGCCACCGACCCCGCATCCAGATGATCGCGCCCGATCACGATGGGCGCCTTCAGCCGCCCATCGCGCACCATCGCGTTGAAGAGCAGCCCCGCGCGATCCCGCTGCCCATACCCCAGCCAGCAGATCCGCGCCGGCAATCCCTGAAACGCGATCTGATCCGCCGCATACGTCAGCCAGTCGTGCAGACGCTGGTCCTCAGGGAACAGTTTCAGAAGCGCCGCATCCGTCGCGGCAATGTCCGCTGGATCGCCTGACAGCGCCGCCCACCGGAACGGCCCGCGTCCTTCGCAGAATGCGTCGCGGATGAATGCCGGCACAAATCCCGGATACGCGAACGCATCTTTCACCCCCGCCTTCTCCGCCTGCGCCCGCAAGTTATTCCCGTAGTCGAACGCAATCGAGCCGCGCTGCCGCATCTTCAGGATCGCCTGCACATGCTGCGCCATCGCTTCCCGCACCCGCCGCAAATATTCGTCAGGATTCCGCGCCCGCAGCGTATTCAGGTCTTCGTCCGCCCGCGCCGTCGGCAAGTACCCCCATAACGGATCGTGCGCGCTCGTCTGATCCGTGACCAGCTCCGGTGTGAAGCCCATCTCCACCATTGCCGGCAGAATCTCCGCCGCATTCCCCAGCAGCCCAATCGAGACGGCCTGCTTCGCGGCCTTCGCCTCCATCGCCATCCCCATCGCATCGTCGAGCGACGACGTCGCGCGATCCAGATATCGCGTCTCCAGCCGCCGCTCAATCCGGGTCGCGTCCACCTCGACGCAAATCGAAACACCGCCCGCCAGCTTCACCGCCAGCGGCTGCGCGCCGCCCATCCCGCCCAGCCCCGCCGTCACCGTCACCGTCCCGGCCAGCGTCCCGCCAAAGTGCCGCTCCGCCGCGCTCCTGAACGTCTCGTACGTCCCCTGCAAGATGCCCTGCGTCCCGATATAGATCCATGAGCCCGCCGTCATCTGCCCGTACATCATCAGCCCCGCGCGATCCAGCCGGTCGAACACCTCCCACGTCGCCCAGTGCGGCACCAGATTCGAATTCGCGATCAGCACCCGCGGCGCCAGCGCCTGCGTCTCCAGCACCGCGACCGGCTTGCCCGACTGCACCAGCAGCGTCTGGCTGTTTTCGAGCCTGTCCAGCGTCTCCACAATGCGCTGGAAGCACTGCCAGTTTCGCGCCGCCTTGCCGCGGCCGCCGTAGACAATCAGCTCCGACGGCTTCTCGGCCACTTCCGGATCCAGATTGTTCATCAGCATCCGCTTCGCCGCTTCCTGGATCCAGCCCTTCGCCGTTCGCTGATTCCCGCGCGCCGCGCGGATCGTCTGCTCCGTCATTTCCACTGCCTCTCTCTGAACATCGAAGTATCTCATCCCGCGCCGCCTCTCATCTCACGTGCAACCTGGCCGCGCTGTTACTCTGGAGTTATGGGCGAAACTCCACCCGCGAACCCCGTCATTCTCCGCCTTCGCGCCATTCTCTTTGATATGGACGGCGTCCTCGTCAGTTCTCTCGGCTCCGTCGAGCGCACCTGGGAAAAATGGGCGCAGTCCCGCGGCCTCGATCCCGCGATGACCATCCGCGCCGCCCACGGCTGCCGCGCCATCGAAACCGTTCGCCAGCTCCGCCCCGACCTCGACGCCATCAAAGAACTGGAGTGGCTGGAGCAGACGGAAATCGACGATAAAGTGGGCCTGCAGGTCCTCGCCGGAGTACGCTCAATCCTTGAGATTTTGCCCGCAAGTAGATGGACTGTAGTCACTTCCGCCACAGACAAGATCGCCGCCAGCCGCCTCGCCCACGCCGGCATTCCCCTGCCCGCCCATCTTGTCACCGCCGAGCAGGTCACCCACGGCAAGCCCCATCCCGAGCCCTACCTCAGGGGCGCTGCCCTCCTCGGCTTCGCTCCCGCCGACTGCCTCGTGATTGAGGATTCAGCCTCCGGCGCCACGGCCGGTCATGCCGCCGGATGTCCCGTTCTCGCTACGCTGCATTCCCATTCCGTCGAAAGCCTCCGCCACGCGGATTGGATCGTCGACTCGCTCGCGGATGTCCACGTGCAGGTCGCAGGCGATCGCATCGAAATTCGCTTCACGCCCGCCTTCGTCCGGCCCGAAGCCGCGGCCGCCGCTCACTGACCCCATGGCCATCCGCGTCGAATATGCCAGCCAGCGCAAAATGCGCACGCGCAACACGCGCCGTTATCGCGCCGCCCACTGGCCCATCTGGATCTGGGTCTTCTTCCTCGCGCCCGGCCCGCTCACCTTCAGCCTCTTCGCTCGCGGCGGCAGCGTTGCCAATCTCATCTGGCTGGCGGTCGTGCTCGTCGGCACCGGCAACGCCCTGCTCTTCGGCAAGCTCCCCGGCTCCGAGCCCGCGCCTTACATCCTGCGCTTCACTGAGGATCGTCCCAACCCTCTCTACCGCCGCATCTGCTACACCTTCGCCTGGAACGCCCTGCTCAATTTCGCGCTCCTCAACCTCGCGGGTCTCGCCGCCGCAGCCGCCACCGGCCGCTGGCAACTCAAACAGATCTACCAGCACGGCTATTTCCCGCTGATGATCGCCATCCTGGTGCTCGGCCTCTTCGGCTTGCTCCCTCGCGTGCGCCGTTCCACCCAGGGCGAAGGCTGGGAGCGCCGCTATTTTTACGGAGCCGTCTGGTCCGTCACCGCCGCGCAAACCGTCCTGCTCGTCCTCTGGAAGACCTTGCCCCGCGGCCACGCCAACGACATCGTCAAGCTCGTCGTGTACTGCGCGGTGCTGATCGTGATGGCCACGCTCGCCGCCTTCGGCGTCCTCCCCCGCACGCGTCCGATCCTCCCCGGCGAGCTCATGGTCGCGGACTGACTGCGGCCGCGCCGGGCTTTACGAATCGCTTACGCCTTCCTTGCCTCCCGCTTGTGCCTCCTTTCGTTTCATGGAACCAGAGGAGATTCCATGGACCTTCTGCACCGCTGGCCGATTCTCGTCCTGGCTATAGCAACGGTAGCCTGCATCGTCATCCTGCTCTGGATTCTCTTCAACTTTCTGCGTGAGTCGCACACAACGAAGGACACGGCGGCCCGCCTCGGATCGCGCACATCACGCCGCTGACCGGCGCTTGAGCTAACCGGTTTTTAGCTGACCGTCTCTTAGCTGACCGGTCCTTAGCTGGCCGCTTCCCAGCTACTCACAGATTGCCCCGCGCCGCCTGTTCCCGCTCAATCGCCTCGAACAGCGCCTTGAAGTTCCCCTTGCCGAAGCTCCGGCTTCCCTTCCGCTGGATGATCTCGTAGAACAGCGTCGGCCGGTCCTCCACTGGCTTGG
>Ga0335075_10008429_pt1 | contig 15783 bp, 13 predicted proteins | sample Lox_Sample_24_FD_206723 | JGI IMG/M metagenome (GOLD analysis project Ga0335075, IMG submission 206723) | Soil microbial communities from Loxahatchee National Wildlife Refuge, Florida, United States - Lox_Sample_2.4 | ecosystem: Environmental > Terrestrial > Soil > Wetlands | place: USA... | reverse complement strand
GCGTAGGTAAATGCGATGGCCGGCGGATCGGTCCCGCCCCAGGCTCGATCGTCGCGGGCGATCGCCCAAAAGTAGCCCTGCTTGACGCGGCCGCGGCCGGGATCGAGCACAGGCGCTTTCGTCTCGGCGACCGCGATCTTGCCGGAGGCGAGGATGAGCTCGCGCAGGCGCAGATAAATCGGTTTGAGCTCCGCCGCCGCATAGCCGACCCAAAACGCCAGGACCGATCGCTTGATGTCGAGCCCTTGCCCAGCCAGCATCTGGGCTTGCCGATAGAGCGGCAGACGCCAAGCGTATTTGGCGACCAGCACCGAGGCCACCATTCCCTCGGTCGGCAGCCCGCCCTTGATCAGCCGTTCGGGCGCCGGCGCTTGCACCACCGCCTGCTCGCACGCTCGGCAGGCGTATTTGGGTCGGTGCGTCACGATCGCCCGGAACTGCGCCGGGATCACGTCGAGCCGCTCCGAGGTGTCTTCGCCGATCACATGCATGGCCGACCGGCGGCACGGGCAAGTTTTGTCTTCGGGCTCGATCGTCACATGGACATGCGGCAAATGGGCCGGAAGCGCGCCGCGACTGGCGCGGCGCTTGTCGGCGCGTGATTTTGCGGCGGCCTCGTCCTGCTTGTCGTCAGCGGCTTCGCTCGCCGCGACGGCTTGCTCGACATCCTCAAACGCCAGGGCGAACTGGTCCGGATCGAGCTTCTCGGAACGGCGGCCAAATTGCAGGCGCTGGAACTGACGCAGGAGATGCAGCAGGCGATCGTTTCGCGACAACGCCTCGTCGCGCTCTGCAATGGCGGCGTCACGCTCGGCGATCGCCGCCGCGAGCCGCGCCTGCAGCTCGGCGTTATCAGTCGGAGGCTGATTCGCGCTCTCGCTCATGCAGACACCGAATCAGATTCGCGCGCATTTGTGACGAAAAATCCGCCGCCTGATTCAATTGGTCACAAGCTTCGCGCGCCTTAAGACGCCGCTTCCGGCCGTCGGGTGTCCTGCGCGTGGAGGCGCGACCAATCCAGTCCGTCAATCAGCGCGCCGAGCTGCGAAGCCGAGAGCCGCATGACGCCGTCGCTGATCGGCGGCCATCGAAACGCATTTTGCTCGAGCCGTTTCCAAAACAGCACCAGGCCGGACCCGTCCCAGGCCAATAGCTTCAAACGATCCGCTCTTTTCGAACGGAAGACGAAGATCGTCCCCGAAAAGGGATCGCGTTGGAGTTGCTCGCGCGCCAGCGCGGCGAGACTGTCGGCGCCCCGCCGGAAGTCCACCGGCTTAGTCGCAACCAGCACACGCACCCCGGCCGGAAGCGCGATCATGTCGCCGCCGCCTTTACGGCGCGCAGCACCGTCGTCAGCGTCGCCACGTCAGTCCCGAGCCCGACGCGAACTGTGGCGGCGGCGATGACGATCTCGATCATCGCTGGCGCGTCGGCGCGATGGGGGGCAATCGGCGGCGCCTCCGCGCTCGGCAGAGCCGGCGCGACGATCACTGGCGCAAAAACCGCGCCCCTTACATCGCCCTTGCTCGCCTGCCGCCTGGCCCGCCGCCGCGCCTCGCGCCGCCACCCGAACAATTGCTGCGGCGTCAGCCCATGTCGTCGCGCCACCGCCGAAACCTTGTCGCCGCTCTCATAGCTCTCGGCGAGAATCTGAGCCTTCTGCTCTACGGTCCAAGCCCGGCGGCGGCCAGCGCCCGTAAATACCTCGAGCCGGCGCACTGGCTCCGGCTTGGATTTGTGCAAAAGCTCAGTGTCCGACACGTGCCTAACCCGCTCGATTCAGCGGGTCAGAGATTGGCCGATCAGCGCTGCGCGGTGAAGGTGGGCTCCAAAGGCCGCTTACCCTGCTGTGTTCCGCCAGCCGAATTATTAGGGGTTATCTCTTAGGGCGGAAGATGGGAAGCTCATAATGTCTTTGATGGTTGAAAAAGAGAAGCTGGGGGAAATCCAGAGCGATACGAGGCACGTCGCGGTATAGAACAACAGCAGCCAGGCCGGACGCTCCACATCGAGCAATGAAAAACAGACCGATCCGGCCACGAGGCTGATCAGCCCCGGTTTGCGAGCAAAGCGAAACCAATTCACCGGAGTCAGGACTTTCGAGATCAACAAGTGGCGCAAGGTTGCCGAGACGCCGCCGCCGGCGACCCGCCCGATCGCGGCCCCGATGGGCCCGAGGACAGGCAACAACGCCAGGTTCAGCGCGATGTTGGTCAGGAGGTTGAAGGCCAAGCAGGTGGCGTCCTGGCGCTGTCTGTGCGCCGCCTTCAGAATGACGCTCATCATGATGTCGGCTGTCTCGGTCAATACGTAGATCATCAGGATTCTGAGGATCCAGACCGCATTCCCGAACGCCGTTCCAAACGCAGTCTCGAGGATCAGTCCAGCGAACACCCAGACCCCGACGCATGGCGGAACGACCACCGCGAACAGGACTTCGAACCATGCGCCGAAATCATTGGGATCGCGGGCGCCCTTGACGGAGAAATTGTGCGCCATCCGCGACAACAGGAGCGGCCCGAACAGCTGGGAGACGATCAGACTGATTTCCATGATTTTCGTCGCCGCCGCGTAGTGGCCGACAGTCGTGATGTCCACCCAAAGGGACACCATGATCACGTTGATCCGTAGCGACAGCATCCCGATCATGGCGCCGACGCCAAACGCGAAAACCGTCCGCGCCGTTTGGATCAGCATCCGGGGATCGATGGCCGGCCGCGCAGGAAGCGCCCAGCGGAACAGCTGGACTCCGGCGAAGGAGGCCGATGCAGTCTTGGCGACGACGAACGCGACCATCAAGGCGACGGCGCCGTAGCCCGAGAAGAGCAGATAGAGGCTGGCGGACAGCATGATGGCGGCCTCGATCAGCGCCACCACGAAAGGCAGATGCATCTGGCGCTGGGCGACGAACACCGAACGGCAGGATGTGTTGAAGAAGGCCGGGATCAGCGCCAGGCTTGTGACTGTGATCACCCGAACGGTATAGGCCGAATATCCCAAAAATCGCACCGCAATCAGCATTAAGCAGATGGCTGCGACCCCGCTGCCTAGCCCCAGAAGCAGCGCGTGAACCACTTGTCCCGCGGCGTCCCGTCCGTGCGCGCCGGCTTCGCGCAGGATGTATTCCGGGATGCCGAAGCTGCTTACTCCCTGAAACAGCGCCAGCCACGCGAGGGCAAGCGCATAGCCCCCAAGCACCTGGGGGCCGGACGCGCGCGAGATGATGATGAAGATGAGCCCGCCCGAAACCAGCGTCAGGGCGGCCTCGCCGAGCACGAACGCGAGCTGGAGCCAAGGTCTATGAGTCATCGCGACCGGTTACGTCAATCTGCTCGTGTGAAAAAACGGGGATGCCGCAACAGTTGGTAGCCGCAATTGACCGGCGCCACAAAGCGCTTGAGCTTAAGCGCGTCTGATCTCGTCGAGCTAGGCTTGGCCCACGAAGCCTTGCTAATGGCGCAGCGTCCGAGCATAGAAGTCCTTCTCGAAGCTCGAACGGTCAGGTGTGATGGACAACCCTCGCATAGCGCCTGCGCCGCTTGAGCGCCAGTCTGGCGTGGCGCGGAGGGGGAGAAGTTTGCGGTACGCCGGCCAACGCAGCTGAAGAAGCCATCTTTGTCCAGCGGCTATGGGCCGCGCCGCTGCTCGGCGCCGAAGCGGCCAAGCGGGAACGAGCGCCGGGTGAAGGCCGGCCAGATCGGGCGGAGACAACCTTGACGAACTCGGCGCCAGCGGCGAGTCAAAGGAACATTCTGGCGGGGCGCAAAGGGCCTCCGGGCTCGATCCTGTTGGCGCTCGTCGCCGGGGCGGCCATAGGCGCGCTGATTGCGCTTCTGTTGTACTCGACGACGCCGCTCTACGTCGCCCTGCTTCCGCTAGGTGGGGCGTTGCTATTGCCGACGCTGTTTCTCAAGAATTTTCGCTTGTACTGGTTCGCGATTTTTCTGCTGTCGCTGCAGCTCACCGCCAGTAAAAATCTCAATGACGGCCGCGCAGTCATGGAGGCGCTAAAGATCGACTATATTATCTGGCATTTTACGTTTGAGATTACCGCGACCGACTTGGCGCTGCTGATGCTGTGCATCATTTGGGTGAATGACGCGCTGTTCCACAAGAGGGCGCTGATCTTCCCGCGTGTCGGCTGGCTCGCTGTGGGGTATCTGGGCTTGGCCTTGCTGTCCATTGTAGGAGCGCGCTCTCCCTATCTCGGTCTGGTCGAAATGTCGCGTCAACTCAAGTTTTTCCTGGTTTTTTTGTTCGCGGTGAACTGTCTGGATTCGAAAGGCGTCGTCCGGGTGCTTGCAATCACGTGCGTGATCACCCTGGCGGTGCAGGCAGGCGTGACGGTTATGCGAGTAAAGACAGGCTATTACACTCCGATTGCTTTCGGAGACTTTGCCATCGACATTGATCAGATCAAGCATTACTTGATGGTGAATCGCTACGATCCGGACTCGATCGTAAGGGGGTACGGCACCCTGGGTTCTCCGGGCGACACCGTGCGCTTGGCCATGCTGATGATCCCGTTTGCGCTGTTTCTCTCTGTCCCGAACGCGATGTTCAAGAGGCGATGGGCGTTTGCGGTCCTGACGGTCTTCTCGCTCGTAGGTCTGGTGTTCACGTTCGACAGAGTCTACTTCATCATAACGGCTGTTCAGTTGGCCCTCGTGTTCTTTATCGTGCTTCGGGATCGCATGATAAAGCGCGACGAGGCGGTCGCTATTGTTCTGATCGGTCTCACCGCGGCCGTAGCGGTGAGTCCGAAACTTTATTATCAGTTCACGGTTCGCCAGGATTCCGGGACTGTTCGCCTTCTTCAGTATGAGGCGGCGGCGAACATGATCATCGCTCATCCATTCCTCGGCGTAGGACTGAACAACACTCTTGATCAGAAAAGAGATTACTTAAATCTTACCTACTATCCTGGCGATCCGAACATGCACTTTTTTGAAGAACCGACTCATAATGTCTATCTGAGCATGGCGTCCGAGACTGGAGTCTTGGCCACACTCTTGTATGTCGCCTTTTTTGCGAATGCGACGGTCGTCGCCTGGCGCCAGTCGCGCCGATCGCCCGACCCCGAGACGAGGTTGGCGGCAAATGCGCTTGTCGTAGCGTTTTGCGGCGCCGCGCTGACCGGCATGATGGACCCCCTCGCCGCCACTCCCGTTCTCACGCTGCTGTGGCTCTATGCCGGGATCAGCCTGAACCTCAATCGGATGGCGCAGACGCCAACGGTCGCCGCGTCCTCGGCGTGAATCCCAGCCCGTCTCTCGACGGGCTATGGGGGCGGGTGCGCTAATGGCGTCGGCTCTGCCGAAAGGCGTCATGCTCCAACCATCTCACCGCCATCATCGGCCGCGATCCGCGTCCCCTCCAACAAAAGGAGCACGCTGAGCCCCATTGTGGAATCTTAAACAAACGTATAATTGCTCGCAGAACGCCAGGGAACGCCATACATGTCCAAACCGGTCGTCGCATACTACAGGGCCGAGGATGTGGGCGCCGTTCGTCGGCCCACGAAGATCGAGTTCACCCACTCCGGTTGAGACGGCGGGACGGGGCCCATCGATGCGGGACGACAAGCTCGGTCAGGCGCCGCTCCTGTCCATCGTCACCGTGACGTTCAACTCGGCGGAGCATATCCGCGGCTGCGTCGCGTCTGTGGCGAGTAGCGTAGGGACGACGCCGATCGAGCACATCGTGATCGACAACGCTTCGCGGGACCGCACGAGCACTTTGGTGCGGTCGGAGTTCCCGGACGTGACGCTGGTGGAGAATAGCCTGAACCGCGGATTGACCGCGGCCAACAACCAGGGGGCGGAGCTGGCGAGGGGATGTTATGTGGTGTTTCTCAACCCCGACACCATAGTCCCCGACGGTACGTTTCAGACCATGATCGGAATCATGGAGGGCCATCCGGACATCGGCGTTCTCGCTCCGCGGCTCGTTGACGAGATGGGGCGCTTCAGCCCCGGCATCATGGGCCACCGGGCTCCGACCGCATGGACCGTGATCAATGCCTTCCTCCTCCTCAGCCGGCTCTCGCACGATCTTTTCCCGGGGATCCTGCGGACCAAGGATGTGGAGGGCCTCGAGGATTGCGACTGGGCGTGCGGGGCCTGCTTGATGGTGCGGCGCGAGGTTGCCGAAAACTTCAGCTGGGGGGAATTCGGGTCGGGAGACGATCTCGACTATTGTCTGCGCATCGGTCGGGGCGGCTGGCGAGTGTCCGTGACCGGCGAGGCGCGCGTAGTCCATTTCGGCGGCCGAAGTTTCACCCTCGCCAAGCCCGGCACCTGGACCGCGACGCCGTCGAACATCGCTCGGCGCCTGCGGGAACGCGGCGGCCCTTTGCAGGCGGCGATCGGCATCGCCGGCATGCGGCTGGGCCTCCGCCTCCGCGGCGCCGTCCACTATGCGCTCTTCCTGATGACGCGCGACCCCGAACGCCTGTACAAGACCAACAAGACCCGGCAGTTCCTCGCTCACGACGACTACAGCGTGTTCCGGAAGGGAACGCGACCAGCGCCGACGTCGTATCCCCGGTGAAGCGCGGGAGCCTCAGGGCCGACGACCGCATGCCCACAGTCTGCTTCGTCGCAAGACGCGATTTCGAATCGATGCCTGGCGGCGACACCATGCAGTGGCGGATGTATGAGCGGGTGGCGCGCGAGGCGGGCCTGAGGCCGACCACGTGGTTCGACGATTCGTCCATGCCCCGCGCGGATGTTTACCATGCGTTTAACATCGACCGCCCGCTGGAACTCTATCCGAAGCTCGCGGAGGTCAAACGCCGCGGCCGGCCGTTCATCCTCAGCACGATCCATCACCCGCACGAGTGGGTGACGAAATACTACACGTCTCAGCCGCCGGGGGGCGCGCTCGGGAGCTTGCTGTTCCGCTCCGCGCTGGGGCGCTCGATGCCCGTTCGGGAGACGATCAGGGAAATCGTCACGGTCGTGCGGGACCGACGCATCGCTGGCCTCCTCGCTTTAGCGCCGAGTTGGCGCCGACGTGTGCAGTGGCTCCTCAGGAACGCAGACCGGATCATGCTCTTGACCGGTTCGGAGGCGACCTACCTCCAGACGGACTTCGCCTACGAGATTCCGCGCCATCAACAGGTGATTATCCCCAACTGGCCGGAGGGGCTCGGGGACGCCTCAGCTGGGAGGCCGGACGCATTTGCGGGCTTTCCGGAGCCGCCCGTACTGGTCGTTGGCCGGATCGAGCCTCGGAAGGGAAGCCTGCGTATATCTCGGCTGGCGGAGCGCGCGCGTCGTCACGTGATCTTTGTCGGCCGGCCGCTCAATAGCGACGGCGCGTTCGCCCGCGCCTTTCGCGTGGCGGTGCAGCGGAGCCAGTACTCCAAGTGGATTGCCGGCGTCCCTAGATCGATGCTGGCTGCGTTTTATCGCCACAGCAGTTTTCTCTTGAACGCAAGCTTCGTCGAGGTGAGCCCGTTGGTCGACGTGGAGGCCCTCGCGCTGGGTTGCCCGATCTCGACGACGATGTACGCAATGCACCATCAGCTCCTGCCGCCTGATACTCCACTCTGCGACCCATATGACGACCGCAGCATTCTTAATCGGCTTCAGTGGCGTCCCGGCCGACTCCCACCGAGGCAGTTGGTTGACAGGGAGATGTGCGCGCGCCGCCTGGTGGACACGTACCTCGCGCTGGCGTACGCCAGCGAGCGCCCTGGCGATCAATATCTCATCCGTTCTCACGGCGAGCATCGCCCTGCGAACGCTGCCGCACGCGCCCCGCGTTCACCGGAGGTAGGAGCCTAATCGGGAAGGCCTTTGCGGTTCTCCGTGCTCACGAAACAAATCAAAACACGTCGCAGGCCTTACGCTTGCGCGCCGCATCGGCGCGATTGCCCTGTTGACGCGCCGTCGCCGCTGTTCGGAGCGCAGAGCTGGTCGGCTTCCCTCACGGCCACCTCGGGTTTCGGCCACGGTTAAAGCAGCGAGGCGCTGTGAAGAGCCCCGTGGCGCGCGGGCGACCTGTCCGGACCCGGTTTTCGCAAGACGACGAGGTCCTGCTCCGGGCTGCCGAGCGCTCCGCGTGGCACTTGTTCAACGAACTCCCAGCCGTCGGCAAGGCGGTCGCGCACGAACTCGGGGGAGTGGATGGTCATGCAGAAGTTCGAACCTGCGGCCTCGCCCCAGCGCACCACGCAACCGCCCTCCGAGTAGATGAGACGCTCTTCGTTGGTCAGCTGTTCGAAATAGGCTTCGCCGTGGACCGTCAGAAGAAGGTGTCCGCCTGGACGCAGCACGCGGCCCAACTCGTCACGCCAAGCGAGCTGCGTCTTGATTGGAAGGTGGGTCAGCACTGACATCGCATAGACGAGGTCGAAGCTTGCGTCGCCGTACGCCAGCGGGGGCTCCAACCGGTTGACCTCGACCTCGACGAACGGAAGGTTTGCGCGACACCATTTTATAGCGGAGTTGCTAAGATCAGTGCCGCAGATCCGTGCATCGAGGCTGCGCCAGCGGCGCAGCACGCGACCGCACCCGCAGCCGAAGTCGAGGATCGCCTTCAGGGATTCAAGCGGCGCCCCCGCGCGCGTGAGCGCGGCCCGGATCGACTCCTCCGTTAGCCGGCCGCCCTCGATGAACCAGCTCGCTTCCGTGGTCCCCGTGACGCGGAATAGCAGTTTCGGCGGCGGCAGCGGCAAACCATCCGGTCCGACGCCGCCCGCCTTGACGCCGAGGGAGCGCATACGCTCCTTCACGCGAAAGGCGGGGACGAGGAGGCCAAAACGGGCGAGCAACTGGAGGTGCGCTGGTTTGATCTTGTCTATCCTCCAACTCTCTGTCGGCTGCGCCCCGGCGGAGAGTGACCGGTTGAGCTGCTGAGCGCCGACAAAACGCAAGCCAATGGACTTTTAGCCGACCGGTTCCCCGTAACGGCCCCGCATTTTCCGAAGGAAATCGCCCGGCGTGAATTTTTGGATTTCCCCCCCAACCTGGATCGGGTTCAGCGGATGGAGGAAATTATGAATGGCCAGGTTACGCGGCCGCAGCGCACAATTATCGCACTCGCAGGTCATAAGTCGATCGCTCTTCTCGGGAAGCGACTTGGCGGCGGTGCGAAACTCCGCGTACTCGGACGAGGCCCAGACGTCGGCGAAGCGGCGCTCTTTTGTCAGATGGCCGACCGGCGAGGCGCACTGGCAGCAAGGCATGACAGAACCATTGCCCAGAATGACCGTATAGTACCAGCCAACGTAGCAGGGAACGACGGTCGGACCCACCATCTGGCTCGGCATGTAGGGAGGCGTCGAAACGGCAAGCGTTGCGAGGTTGCTTCGCACGCCGAGCGCGGCGGCTCTCTCTTGCGCCGCGGGTAAGGATTCCTGGAACGCCCGATACTGCGCCTCGTTCATGGCGAGGTCTGACGTGCCGTCGTGGAGATGGGCGTGAACAAAGTCGGCGCCCTGGGCGCCGACCTCGTGAACGACCTCGATCATATTCGCAATTTCGAAATAGTTCTTCGAATTGATCACGAAGGTAAGACTAAGGTAAGGGAGGTCGCTTCCCGCTGCGATCTTGCAGTCGGACAGGAAGCGCAGGTTCTTCTTCACCTTCAGGTAGTTCTCGGGGGTTTCCGTGACGTGGATGTGCGGGTAGGTCTCCGGCGTGCCGGCATTGAGCGAGACGTTGATGTGTTCGACCCCGGCCTCGACGATCCCCTTGGCGATCCGCTCGGACAATCGCGACCCGTTCGTCACCATCAAGAGTTGCATCTCATGCTCTCTTGCATAGCGGATCATTTCGAGGACGTGCCGATTGGTTAGCGGCTCGCCGCGGCCGACAAGATCGATTCGGCGCGTGCCCATGGCGTACAGGTCGTCGACGATCTCCTTGAACTGCTGCAGCGACATCACGCCGGGTCGGGCGCCGGCGAAACGATCCGCCGTGTCCGCGCTCTCCCGATCGTCGGGCGGATGGTCCCAGCAGAAAACGCATCTGTGATTGCACGGATCGCTGACCCCGATCTGCGCTCTGAGAGGACCGTAGGGCGCGCGTCCACCGGTGAGGCCAAGGGCTCCAGCGGACACCATAGTGTAGTGCTTGAAATAGTTGGCGATCTTCTTAACGGAACCCATGCACCGAACCTCCCCAAGTTGCCGGCGGCAGGGATGATCAAAGTTGGCGTTTAGTTTGAGCTGATAACATGCCGTATGTCAATGTGCTTTTGACTATTCGATGCCTTGTCTACGCCGGGCAAGCTTATAAGGCGGACAACGCGCTCACAAATCTCGCAGGTATATACGCATTGGGCGATATGATCGAACGGCGCCCGCCACCGGGACCCGAGCGTACGGGCCAGCGCGTCGCCGCTGGGGAGGGATGGCAAACAGACCGGCGACCCAACCGTCAAACCGCCACAGAATGCGCCTGCTTTCTCCCCTCGAGGAAAACTTCGCGAGCCGAACGCACGCCGCACAGGTGCGCCCCATCCTGCCTGAAGACGGTGCACTGGTCGCAGATCGTTTCGACTCGATCCTCGGCTGGCGCTGTCTTTGAAAAAAGCATTCGCGACGATCGATACATTTTATTGTTCCAAATCTCCGACATGGAATTTTTATGGATGTTGCCAAAATCCTGCCTCTCATCATGCGCGAAACAGCACGGAGTCACGCCACCTTCTGGATAGATGAACATCGATCGATAGAGATAGAAGCACGCCTGGTCGAAGAGGTATCCGTGCTCCTCGACCAGCTTTGGATTTCTCTCCCAGTACAGTGGATTGTCAGGCATCCATTTTTCTTGCAGCTCCGGTTTGTGCATGTCCTCTGGCGGGATTCCGGGGGATATGAAACGCAGAAGGTCCACCCCGATCTCCGAAGCAAGCTTCCTCGCCTGGTCCATCTCGTGCTCATTGTGCTTGAAGACGATAAACTGCCACTCGACAAACGGCTTCTTTGACTTCAGCGCCTTTTTGGCTGAGATGAGCCGTCTCAGATTGTCGAAAACTTCGGCGACGTCGCCGCGCACGCGATACTTCTGATAGGCCTCTTGCGTCACGCCATCGAGCGACACGGTAATATAATCCAGGCCGCTCCGGATGAAGTCGTTGATGTCGACGGGCTGCGGCCAGTTCAAGTTGGAACTGATGTTCGTCCCAACCCGGCTGCGGTGGGTATGCTCGATGATCGAAAAAACATCGGGGTTCAGCAGCGGCTCGCCATGATTGTAGAGTGACACGACCAGTGCGTATTCTTTGATTCTATTGAACACGTCTTTGTACTGATCGAGCGAAAGCATCGACTGCTTTCGAGCAATCGTTGTATTACCAGTCGGGCACAACGGGCATCGAAGGTTACAGACGTTGCAAATATCGATGATGAAGTAGTAAGGTAGACATCGCAAAATGGTCTTCTGCTGTCGCAGCTCCCATTCCGCCAGCATGATATTTGCTATCTTTTTGGGCGTGCCGTATCGAAGGATCTTCGGAACATGTCGGCCATGCCGCTTCATCTTGCGAAGATTTTGCTGGACTTTCAGTAGAGCGCTTGTCGCGTCCATCCCTTGCTCCCCATCGCGATGATCGACCCGGGGATCCCACCCCATCCAGAGCAGACTTTTGCGACGCTGCGAGTCCGCACGCAGCTACAGGGTTTCATCATAGGGCTTCCGAAGATTGCCTCAGAGAGCGTACGATGTCGAGAACAAATTCGAATTTTGATCGTTCGCCGCCGGCTGCATGGGATGTGCGCAACATTCTGATGTGCGCGACATTCTCTTCCCTTCTTTCAGGGGCACCTCGCGCGTGCCGTCACTCGCGCGTCCAGACGCCGCCCAGGCGCAGGCGGTCTATCTTGAACACGTTCCATGTCGGCCGTGCGCCCTGCGTAGTACGCGGCCGCGGAGCTTTTGCGTGCAGGATTTGCCCGTGGCGTTGGTTGCGCAGGCCTTGCAGCAAGCTCCATATTATTTGAAGATCAGCCGTGTCGATGCAAATGCCGAAATCAGTCCTATCCCACGGATCGTCACGCCACAAAGTGCGGGGGCCTTTGACCGGGCGAAGCTCGAAGCCGCCGAGGCGATCAAGGCGGTCCGCGCGCATCTCGCCGCGGCTTGAGGACTAGCAGATGGGCAGGTTTTCGCCGAGCGTCGCCGGCTGCCTAGTGTCCGCGGCCCTTTTGATCTCAAGCACAAACGCAGGAGGCGCCCAGAGCCTGACGACGAATGATCCCCAATACCTGACGTTTCAAATCTTCACAGCGAGTCCGGGGTTTACCACTGAGGCCGGGAAGCATGTCCTCTCGCGGCTCCCCAGCCCGACCTTTTTCGACGACGAGGCCAAGCAGATACTGGACGCCATTGGGGAACGCGGCGACGGGCGCCACCGGTTGGGCATTATGGTAGGGCCGCTCGCGCTTGACTACACCGACGCTCAGTTGCGCACGCTCGTTCGCCGAACGTTTGCAGTCGCCACGAAATATAAGATCGCCGTCGGTCTGCACATTGACGATTCCAAGTTCTGGATGAACCGTCGTGATCTGTGGAGCGATCACGCCAATGTGGAATGGCTGGACTGGAGCGGAACACCCAACACCGGCCAGTACCTGAACTGGGGCGGCGGGCCATGGAAGCTCGCGCCCCAAGCCTGCCTGAACAGCCCCGCCATGCTCAAAGAGGCGCGACGCGTCGCTGGCGGCGTCATCGGCCCCGCCATCGCGGAAGGCCTCGCGAACTTGCGCTCGACCGGAGACGAGGCCCTGTTCGCCGGGGTGATTGTCGGCTGGGAGACAGCGATCGGGCGGGATTTCGATACCGGGCGGGACCTTGGCTATTGTGCGCTGACCAATCTCGGATTCAGCGCCAAGTCCCCGCCTGCCGACATGGACGGCGCGCTCGAATCCGTGATTCAAAACTGGATCGAAACCTGGTCAACCAGCTTGGCCGCCGCCGGCGTGCCAAGCGACAAAATCTACTCCCATATCGCATTTGCTCCCAGGAGACAGTTTGACGATGCGCACAGGTCCGCAAGCGATTCCTATGCGCGAAGCGTACTCTATACACCGCCGCTGGTGGCGTTCGGCAACACCCACCGTCCGGGGTTTAGCACCTATCCCGACGGCGACAGATTCCGCGAAATCTATGCGGCGCTGACGTCTCACGGGAACCCGCACTGGGCCTCATCTGAGGGCGCGAATATCGACATTAATGTATGGCCTTACGCCTTTCCGCAACAAACGATGGAGAATTATCTCGCGCGCATGTTCAATCACGGCGCAACGCTCACCAACGTGTTTGGCTGGGACATTGGCGACAGTTCATTCATCTTTCGACGGGCAGCGGAGAATCCGGCAGCTATCGAGGCGTACCGAAAGTTTCTTCGCGGCGCCCGTCTCGAGGAGAGCCCGCTTGACCAATCCTCCAGCAGCGAGGTTTCCCGGTTGAGGGGGTTTGTGAAGACGCTGCCGGACCGTATCCAGAGTTATCTTCGGGCGGGCGGCAAGATGGGCGTCATCCAGCCCCTCCTGGGCGAGCTTGACCAAAACGTGAAGACAGGTCAATTCGAGGCGATTAAACGTAATATCGATCAGATCGAAGCGATGATCGACGCGCAGCTCGCGAAGGGGGGCCCCGGATTTGATCTTGCCGCCGCGCTGCAGCAAAAGATGCAGATGCTGCCTCAGCAGATCGCCAGCTTTCAACAGCACAAAGGCGATATCAACCGGATAAAGACCCGGATAGATAGCATTCAAAAGCATATCGCGGCAGGCGAACTGGTAAAAGCGTTTGATGAGATTCAGGATCTCGAGCCGATCCTGGCGTCTCCCTGAGCTCCAGGCGGCCAAAAGGCGGCTGATCTAGCGTGGGGCCTTTCCGATTTCGTTGTCGCCTCGGATTGAGCGATTGAGAACCACGCCCAGAATCTTCGTGTGTTCGAGCCGGGTCAGAGACCGCCGGACATCGCTGACCTTTGTCGATCCCTCTTCGACCACGAGGAGAGCGCAATCAACCAGCGGCGAGAACGCGACCGCGTCGCCGAACGCCAGCACTGAGGGGAGATCGAACAATACAACCTCGTGATCGTTACCTTGCTTGATCTCGCCGACAAATCTAGCCATCTTCCGAGAGGATAGCAGTTCGAAGGAGTTGGCGACGGGCGAGCCGGCCGGGATGATGGCTAGACCTTCGACGCCGATGTCCAGAACAATCTCCGACAGAGGCGCATCATCGAGGAGATAGTCCGCCATCCCGCGGACCCTCTCGAATCCCAGCAAGCGATCGAAAGACGGACTGACAAGGTCAAGCTCCACCAGCAGCACACGATGAGTCGACTGCCTTGCAATACTGATTGCAAGATTGATTGCTGTTAACGTATTTCCTGATCCCCTGGACGGACTAGTGACCGCGACTGTGCTCCAACAGTTCTTCTCAAGAGACTTTATGCACCGCATTCGTAGAACGTGGTAAATCGAGGAGATGTCGCCTGCCGCTGCGGGATCGATCACGAAGTTACGCGCAAGCCGACGCCAATCGGGCTCGAAATTTGCAAGCCGCTGGCTACGGACGCGGAGGTCGAGCGGTGCAGTCGGCGGCTGCCGACTTGGAACGTCATCAACCAGGAACGAAGATACCGGCTGCGCCTCCATTCCGTGCAGGGTGGAATCATCGAGACAGGATTTGACGTTTATCGCCGCTTCTGGGTCTGGCCGATTTCGCTTCCAAAACCACATGCTTCGTTCCACCGGTCGACCAGTGCGACCCAGTACGCTTCGCAGCGTTGCACCCTGCATGGTTGCAAGCGCGGCCCCCGCTGTTGCTTCGATAACATCGGCGGCGAAATCGGACAATTCGGTTGGAGATGAGCATTTCCGGATGTCGCCGTCCGCGCTCCGGCGGGACATGAGGATCAGGCTTTTACAACCGTCGCGGTCCGAAAAATCCAGCGTCGATGGTCACCCGTCGCGCATAGGTTCGTCATGCGCCGCCGTCGCGATCAGCGTTTGGCGCGCGTCCGGAGGACAGGAGGCTTGGCCCGCTCCTAAGGTGCTACGACCGGAAATCCCAGACTGCGTCGGGGCGACTTCAGTGCGCCGATATGGGATTGTGTGCGGATAGAACCGTTCGTGCTATCGTCTCGCAGACGCGCTTTCTGGCAGCGAGACGCGTTCCCAGGCTAAAGCAGGTTTGCGCCGTCGTGTTCGAATTTAGCAACGGCTTCGCCGGCCATCGTTGTTTTGTTGCTGCTGGCGGGACTATATTGTGAATGGGTAGGGTTTCCGAGGGGCTGCCGCGGCCTAGCGTTCGCTGTTTACGTCAGGGAAACCGGGGGCCTTAGCTTGGGGAGACGGCAGCGATCATGGAATACTACCGGATTTGGCGCATTCTCGTCGGCCATAAGCGCGTCCTGATATGGTTGCCTATCGTCGCGACGTGCGTCGGTCTCGGGTTGGCCTTCGTCTTGCCGGAACAGTACGTGTCCACCGCCTTGGTTCTTGTCCGCCCGGCGGAGGAACTCAAATTCAACTCAGCCGCCTCCAACGACAAGGAGGTCCTCGACTTTCCGGTCGGCCAGTCCGCGCCGATCGATGCGCCCAGCAAGACTTACATGGAAGTGATAAAAAGTCCCGCGGTTGCGGAGAGGATCGTCGAGGCGCTTCACCTCGACGTCAAGGTTCCCAAGGAAGGCGAGACGCCATTCCAGGTCTTCAAGGACAAGGTGAAGGATTGGATTGGCGGGACGGCTCGCACCTTGCGCAACTACGTCAGATATGGGCGGGACATTCCCGCCTCGGCGTTTGATCGC
>Ga0335075_10008428_pt1 | contig 15783 bp, 14 predicted proteins | sample Lox_Sample_24_FD_206723 | JGI IMG/M metagenome (GOLD analysis project Ga0335075, IMG submission 206723) | Soil microbial communities from Loxahatchee National Wildlife Refuge, Florida, United States - Lox_Sample_2.4 | ecosystem: Environmental > Terrestrial > Soil > Wetlands | place: USA... | reverse complement strand
CCGCCGCGTATCCGGCCCGGCCGATCCCGACCCTCGCGGTGAAGATCGAGCCGAGCACCGCGATCCCGGTCGACAGGCCCACCTGCCGCAGCGTGAGGTTGATGCCCGAGGCCATCCCCGCTCGCGCCACGGGGACCACGCCGACGGCGGTGGACGCCAGTGGCACCGTCACCAAGCCGATTCCCAGGCCGGCGACGATCATGCCGGGGAGCAGGTGGGTCCAGCCGCTGGCGGCCGAGACGCCGTACATCAGCCAGGTGCCCGCGCTGACGAGGACGAACCCGGTGCCGATCATCAGCCGCGTGGGCACGCGGTGGGTTAGCCGGCCGGCCAGGGTGGAGGAGACGAACATGGGGGCCGTCAGGCCAAGGAACCGCACGCCGGTCGCCGCGGCCGAATACCCCAGTTCCTGCTGCAGGTACAGCACGAGGTACGTGAACAGCGAGTAGATGGAGGCGTTGAGCCCGAATGCGGCGAGCAGTCCGCCGGTGAACGTGGGCTTGCGGAACAGCGTGAGGTCCAGCATGGGCCGGCGCTCGGCCATCTCCGCGACGAGGAAGGCGGCGAGCAGCACCCCGGCGCCGGCCAGGCTGCCGTAGACCTTCGGAACCCCCCAGCCGCCGGAGGAGCTGATCAGGCCGTAGATCAGCAGCCCCAGGGCGCCGGTGAACGTGACCAGGCCCCGCCAGTCGAGTCGCGCGTCCGCGGGATCCCTGGACTCCTCCACCTTCGTCAGCGTGACCACGATGGCGGCGATGCCGACGGGAATGTTGATGAAGAAGATCCAGCGCCAGCCGATGCCGCTGACCAGGAACCCTCCCACGACCGGCCCGAGCGCGGCGCCGATGCCAAGCACCGCGCCGTAGACGCCGAAGGCCGTCCCTCGCGACTTGGGGTCCTCGCCACGGAACGCGTGGCCGATCAGCGCCAGCGAGGTGGCGTACACGACGGTCCCGCCGAGCCCCTGCACGATCCGCGCGACGACCAGGAACGCGGGGCCGGTGGCCAGGCCGCACAGCAGCGAGCCAAGGACGAATAGGGCTATCCCGGCCGCGTAGAGTTTCCGCCGTCCGAACAGGTCGGCGAGCGATCCCGCGGTCAGCAGCCCGGCCGCGAGCACCAGCGCGTACGCGTCGATGATCCACTGCAGGTCCGACAGCGACGAGTGGAAGTCCCTGCCGATGTCAGGCAGTGCGACGTTCACGATCGTGATGTCCAGTACCAGCATGAAGACGCCTGCCACGACCGCCGCCAGCGTCCACCACTTCCGAGTCATCAGACGATTCCCTCCTGCGTGCCATGCGCAAGCCCGTTGTCTGCGGGCAACTGCGACGCTACGATCCGCATGGCAAACTGTCAATGTTCCAAACTATTAGTGATACTGCTAGTTTGAGCTGCTGACGACTGCGCTGTACAATGAGAGCGTGACCGGCACCGACGTATACGCAGACGCGCCCCCGGCGGCTGCCGGGCCGCGGATCGAAGACAGGCTGGCCAACCTGACCGGCTACCTGGCGCAACTGGCGGGAGCGCGCGCTGAGCAGCTGGCCAGGGCCGCTTTCCCGCACGGACGGGACATGCGCGACCTCGCGGTGCTGAGCGTGCTCGCCGAGGGGTCGCTCTCCCAGGCTCGGCTCGGGGACCTGGTGGGGGTGAATCGCACCGTCATGATCACCGTGGTCGGCCGCCTGGAGGAGGCGGGCCTGGTGCTCCGCGAGCGAGATCCAGCCGACCGGAGGCGGTACGCGCTTGCCATCACGCCCCACGGCCGGACCCTGCTCGCCGCGATGCAGACCGCGGCCCGGCAGGCCGACGGCGCGCTCATGGCCCCGCTGAGCGCTGCTCAGCGGGAGTGGCTGAAGAACGCCTTGCTGCAGCTATCCCCGGACCCGGCGGGCGCGCTTCCGGTCTCGCTGACCAGCCTGGCCGGATTCCTGCTTGGGCGGGCCAACCGCTGGCTGCGCGGGCGGCGCGAGGACGCGATGCGCGGCCTCGGCCTCGAACCGCGATGCGTCCGGATGCTGGTGCCGCTCGACTCGGCGCAGCCGTGCACGCAGGAGCAGCTGGCCAGGCGGATGGACCTCACGAGTCCGACGATCTTGCAGTGCGTCGACGAACTGCACGAGTCGGGACTGATCACGCGCGACCGCAATCCAGAAGACCGGCGCGAGCACATGCTCCGGCTGACCGAGGACGGCCGCGATTACCTGACCCGAGCGCTCACGGCGGAAAACAGCGCGCAGGACCTGCTCGCCGCCCGGGCCGGCGCGGCCGAAATCGCGCAGCTCAATGAGTCACTGACCCAGATCGTCAACGCGCGCTGAGCGGGTTCTTGGGTCCGGAAGCCGACGCGGTACCGATGCCGCCTACGGCTCGTGCAGGAACGCGCCCTGCTGGCGGAGTTCCCCGCGGAGTGCGCTGACGTCGAGTGCGCGCGGTGCGAGGCCGGTGGCGGCCGCGAGGCCGGCCGCGGTTCCCGCCGCCTGCCCCGTCATCCAGCACTGGGGGATCTCGCGCATGAAGGCCTGGGTGGCGGCGTCGCTGGCCACGTGCCGGCCGCCGACGACCACGCCGTCGAGTCGTTCAGGCACCAGGGCGCGGTACGGCACCGAGATGGTCGGGAACTGCTGTGACGGGGACGGGGAGACGCCTACCTCGTCCGGGTGGCGTACCCCAGCCTTCCAGTCGTCGGTGGTCATCGGATGCAGGCCCGCCAGGCGGCGGGTCATCCGCACGCCGATCTGCGGCGCGGCGAGCATGATCCAGGCGTTCTCGAAGCCGGGGGCCTCCTTGCGGAAGAAGTCCAGGTGGGCCACCATGCGGCGGCGGGACTCGAGCTCGACCTTGCTCAGGTGCTCGACGTCGAGCCCGCTGTAACCGGACAGCCGGGGGCCCATGAACACCACGACGTCGTCGCGCCAGCCGACGTGCGGTGTGTCCACGAAGCCGAGGAGGTCGCGGCCGCGGCTCATCAGGGCGTGGTGGCCCGCCGGATTGTCGCGCTTGAACGCCAGCCACCTCCCCATGTCGACGCCCGTCCACGTGAAGGCGGTGTTGATCGTGTGCTGTACGTTGCCGCCGGTGCCGTCCTTCTTGGCGTCGGTGACGAACGCGCCGCCGGCCTGCGCGATGACGTCGAGGTCGCCGGTGGCGTCCACGACAACCTTGGCGAGGATCGCGCGCCGCCCCTGCTTGCTCTCGAAGATCACGCCCCGGACCGTATTTTCGTCGCCCGGGCCCTCGTCGCTGATCGCGGCCACGACCCAGGAATGCAGCAGGACGCGCACTCCCTCGCCGACCAGGAGCTCATGGGACGTGATCTTGAGCCACTCCGGGTCGATCATCGGCGAGCGGCAGACGGTGTCGCGGAACGCGGACAGGCGCTCGCGCCAGTACGCCACCGGCCCCGGCTCGGTCGAGCCCCACAGCTCGGGGCCTGGCCCGGCGAGGGCGCCGGCGGGCAGCCGGTCAAGCAGCTCGGCACCGATGCCGGCGATGACCGGGGTGCCTTCCCAGTCGGTCATCCGGTCGATCCAGATCACCAGCCCGCCCGCCGACAGGCCGCCGAGGTCGCCGTACCGCTCGACGAGGGTGACCCGCTGGCCGAGCCGCCGCGCCGCGACCGCGGCCGCCGTGCCGGCCGGCCCGCCGCCGACCACGAGCACGTCGGTCTCCTCGTGCACGGGGATCTCCCTGGCGGGCTCGGTGACCGTGGCGACGGACGGCGCGGCGGGCCCAGGGGAGTGCGGGCTGTCCGGCGTGCCCCCGGTGGTGAACAGCCCGCTTCCGCCGCCGATGCCGGAGCCGAAGTAGCTCTCTGGGTCACGCTCCCGCTGTGCCTCGTCCATTGCTCCTTGATATAGAGCCCGGCGGCTCGCGGTCAACGACCGTCTCGGTCAGCGGAAGGCGCTTGAGGTCGGCCAATGAATACCCCTCGGCGTAATCGTGGCGCGGCGACAGGCAGTTTCCCGGCCGCCGCCGGTCATCTATGATCCTAGAATCACGTTCTAGGAGCGGAAGGCGGTGCGCCAGGAGGTCGCCATGCGCCACGAGTCGGTCATCGACGAGGCTACCGGCCGGAAGTTCTACCTGGACGTACCCGATGACACCGGGCGGCCGCTGACGTTCCTGCTCAACCTGCACGGCGGCGGCTCGTTCGGTGCCTGGCAGCGCCGTTACTTCCCGGCCCATGACTACGCCGACGCCCACGCCGTGGTGGTGGCCGCCCCGACCGCGGCCACGGCGGAGCCGTCCAGGCACTGGGCCGCCGACGCCGACGACGAGCATCTGCAGAACGTGGTCAACCTGGTCGCGGACCGGTTCGGGGACGGCCTCAGGTCCTTCTGGCTGGTCGGTCACTCGCAGGGCGGCATGACCTCCCGGCGGCTGCTTGACCGACCGTTCTTCGGTGACCGGGTCGACGGCTGGCTGAGCCTGTCGGGCGGCCGGATCGGCGGGGTGCCGCGGGCCGAGGGCGCCGGGCCGCCGTCTTACCCCGGAGGCCCGCGGACGGGCTTCTCGCCGGATCAACTGGCCCGGCTGCGGGCCGGCCTCTCGGGCCCGCCGGACGCGGACCTGTCGTTCATCTTCGCCACCGGTGAGCACGAGATCGCGGAGTTGCCCGCGGATTCGGCCTGGGCGCAGCGTTACGGTGCGGGCCGCCGCGTCCGTCAGCCGGACGTGGAGGACACCGAGGCCGGCCAGGTCTGGGACAAGATCCGAGAGGGGCACTCCACCCCGCAGTGGGGGCTGCTCCCGCGGCCGGGCACGGCGCGGGTCTACGTCTACCCGGGCGCGCGCGACGGGCGGCTGATCGCCGACGTGGTCCGCCTGGACAAGGGCCACACCGAGGGTCTTGAGCCGCGCATCACCGAGAACCTGGTCGCGATGATGGTCGCCGCCCCGGGCGGCAAGCTGCGGCAGACCAGGGGCGCCCGACGGTGAGCGCGGGCGCTACCCGGCCAGCCCAAGCACGAGCCGGGCTCGCGGCGCCACGCCCACGACGACCACGGCGAGCTCATCCCCCTCGTTTACCCGGCGCGCTCCCGGCGCGCTCCCGGCGCGCTCCCGGCGTGGCGGCGGCTGGGCCTCGGCGAGCTGAATCCGGGTGACCATTCCGGCCCTGCCCCGACCCGCTGGCCGCCGCCGCCGCGTGGCGCCGCCCCGTGGCGTCGTCGCGGGCAAGGTGCCAAGCTGGCAAGACAGTCGTCTGATGGCAAGGAGGCCACGAGTGACACCGACCGTCGACCAGAAGGCGAGCGCCGCTGCCGCGGCCAGCGCCTGGCTGACCGCGTTCCAGCAGGCCCTGACGGCCCGCGACGCCGACGCGGCCGCCGCCCTGTTCGCCAGCGAGAGCTACTGGCGGGACATCGTCTCGTTCACCTGGAACATCACCACGGTCGAGGGGCCCGCGGGCGCCGCCGACCTGCTGCGGGCCACGCTCGACGAGGTCGATCCCGTCGGCTTCCGCGTCACCGAGGAGCCGGCCGAGGCGGACGGTGTCATCACTGCCTGGATCGCCTTCGAGACCAAGGCGGGCCGGGGGAGCGGGTTGCTGCGGCTCGTCGACGGCAAGGCGTTCACGCTGCTCACGACCCTCGACGAGCTCAAGGGGCACGAGGAGCCGCTGAACGGCCGGCGGCCAACCGGCGTGCGCCACGGGGCGCTCCGTGACCGGGTCACGTGGGCCGAGAGCCGCGTCCGTGAGGCCACCGAGCTCGGCTACACCGAGCAGCCCGAGGTGCTGATCATCGGCGGTGGCCAGGGCGGCATCGCGCTCGGCGCGCGGCTGCGCCAGCTCGGGGTACCGACGATCATCGTCGAGCGCAACGAGCACCCGGGTGACTCGTGGCGCAAGCGCTACAAGTCGCTCGCGCTGCACGACCCGGTCTGGTACGACCACCTGCCCTACCTCCCGTTCCCGGCGAGCTGGCCGGTGTTCTCGCCCAAGGACAAGATCGGCGACTGGCTCGAGATGTACGCGAAGGTCATGGAGCTCAACTACTGGGGCTCCACGACCTGCAAGTCCGCCGTCCGCGAGGGGGACGGATGGACCGTCGTCGTCGAGCGCGCGGTGTCTGACGGCACGGGGGCTGAGACGGTCGCTGACGGCACGGTCGCTGAGGTCACGCTCCGGCCCAGGCAGCTGGTGCTCGCGCTGGGCGCGTCCGGCCTGCCAAGCGTCCCCGAGATCCCCGGCCGCGAGAAGTTCCGCGGCGACCAGCATCACTCCTCGGCTCACCCGGGTCCCGATCAGTACAAGGACAAGAAGGCCGTGGTGATCGGGTCGAACAACTCGGCCCACGACATCTGCGCCGCGCTGTGGGAGGCCGGTGCCGACGTCACCATGGTCCAGCGCAGCTCGACTCACGTCGTGCGGTCTGACTCGCTGATGGACCTTGGCCTCAGCGACCTTTACTCTGAGCGCGCCCTCGCCGCCGGCGTGACCACGTTCAAGGCGGACACGATCTTCGCCTCGCTGCCGTTCCGCATCCTGCCCGCGCTCCAGGCCCCGGTTTACAGCGCGATCAGGGAGCGCGACGCCGGGTTCTACGGCCGTCTCGAGCAGGCGGGCTTCGACCTCGACTTCGGCGAGGACGACTCCGGCCTGTTCCTCAAGTACCTGCGGCGCGGCTCCGGTTACTACATCGACGTCGGCGCCTCCGACCTCGTCGCGAACGGCGACATCAAGCTGGCCAAGGGGCAGGTGGTCGAGCTCACCGAGGACCAGGTCGTGCTCGCCGACGGCACCAGGCTCCCGGCCGGACTCGTCGTCTACGCGACGGGCTACGGCTCCATGAATCAGCTCGCCGCCGACATCATCGGCCAGGACATGGCCGACAAGGTCGGGAAGGTCTGGGGGCTCGGCTCGGGCACGACGAGGGACCCCGGCCCGTGGGAGGGCGAGCTGCGCAACATGTGGAAGCCGACGGCCCAGGAGGGCCTGTGGTTCCACGGGGGCAACCTGGCCCTGTCCCGTTACTACTCCCTCTACCTGGCCCTGCAGCTCAAGGCGCGCATGGAGGGCATCCCGACCCCCGTCTACCGGCGAGCGGAGGTGCACCACACCGAATAGGGGGGCGGGCGTGACGGCTGTTGTCCTCCGCCCGTTTTGCCCGCCAGCGGTTAAGAGGTAAATTCCGTTTAACGTGTAAACTTTTTTTAGCCGGTAAATAAAGCTCTTCTGGCGAGAGCTTTATTTACACGTTGGACAAAATTTACATCGCGAAAAAAATTTACCCGTTAACCTCCGTGCCTCATATGGTGATATGTCGGATATGTCGCCCGCCCGCCCGCCCGCCCGCCCGCCCGCCCGCCCGCCCGGGGCAGAGGCGCCTGCTGCCCGAGGCCGGCCCGGCCCGGCGCGCCCCCGGCCGCGTGAGCCAGGGCGCCAGCATCCGCGCCACGTGGGTGGGCGGGGCCGGTGTCCGCTATATATAGTTTCCCCATCGTTAGACGTCCGGGTTTCGGCGAGGTGCTGCGCGGTCATCGGCGCGCGGCGCGGCTGACGCTTGAGCAGTTGGCCGAGGCGTCCGGGGTCAGCGCGCGGACCTTGTCGGACATGGAGCGCGGCCGGAGCAGGGGGCCGCAGCACCGGACCGTCGCCGCCTTGGCGGACGCCCTCGCGCTTGACGGGGACGCCCGCAGGGAGCTTGTCGAGCTGGCCAGGGACGGCAGGCTGCGTGATCACTGGACGCGCCCGGCCGGCCTGTGCGAGCTGCCCCGGGTGGTTGACGACTTCACCGGCCGTGGCCAGGAACTGGTCTGGATGAGCGAGCTGGTCTACGCCGAGCGTGGACCGGGGGCCGGCGTGACCGGGCTCGTCACGGGCTCGGGGGGCATGGGCAAGACCACGCTTGCCGTCCGGGCGGCCCACGCCCTGCGGCCAAGCTTCCCCGACGGGGCGTTCTTCGTTGACCTGTTCGGCATGTCACCGCAGCCCGCCACCGCCGCCGACGCGCTGCGGCTGCTGCTGCGCGCGCTTGGCGTCGCCGACGAGCGGATCCCGGAGGATGTCACCGCCCGTGCCTCGGTGTACCGGGCGCTGCTGCGGGACAGGCGCGCGCTGGTCGTCTTGGACAACGCCGGGTCGGAGGAGCAGGTACGCCCGCTGCTGCCGGGAGACGGCCCGAGCCTGGTGCTGATCACGGCCCGGCGGCCGCTGGCAGGCCTTGAGGGTGTCCGCCGGCTCGTCCTCGGGCCCCTTTCGCTGCCGGAGGCGACGGAGCTGCTGACCGGCATCGCGGGCCAGCGGGCCGGGCGCGACGAGGGACCGACACTCGACCAGCTCGCCAAGCTGAGCGACGGCATGCCGCTGGCGCTCCGGATCATCGGCAACCGGCTGGTCAGCCGGCCCGGCTGGGACGCCGCCGAGCTCGCGGCCCGGCTGGCGGACGAGGAGCACCGCCTTGACCAGTTCACGGCCGGCGACCTGAAGGTCGCGACGGCGTTCTGGATGTCGTACGAGCAGCTCGCGGACGAGGCCAGGCGGGTATTCCGGCGGCTGGCGGTGGCACCGGGCCTCGACTACGACGCGGACCTCGCCGCGGTCGCGGGCGAGGTGCCGGTCGAGGTCGCCTGGGAGGCGCTCGACGAACTCGTCGACCTCGGCCTGCTGCACGACAGCGCCGCGGGACGGTACTGGTTCCACGACCTGGTCCGCCTGTTCGCGCGCACCCGGCTCGAGGAGGAGGAGTCCCCGGCCGAGCGGGCGGCGCTGACGGCACGGCTGTCCTCCTGGCTGCCGCGCGGGCAAGCGGCCCCGGTGAGCCCGGCACCCTGACCGGCCGGAGCCGTGGCGGTGGCCGCGGAGCACGCAACCGTTCGGGATGATGATCTTGAATTTGATTCCGAACGGGTGCGGCCCTGCGCCTAGTTCGCGCGCACCACTTCTGCGTGCTGTTCTGCGTGGTGCGGCCGGTTCCCCGCCAGTTGACTGGTGCGCACCGGGACCGGCGTCAGGGCCGGCCCCGCCAAGGTCAGGAGCGACCGTGGCAATCAAGAACATCGTGCTCGTGCACGGCAACTTCGTGGACGGATCGGGCTGGCGGGGCGTCTACGATCACCTCGCCGCCGACGGCTACCGTGTCGCCGTCGTGCAAAACCCCACCCTCTCCCTCGCGGGCGACGTCGCCGCGACGCGCCAGGTTCTCGACGGCCTCGACGGGCCGGCCGTGCTGGTCGGCCATTCCTACGGCGGGGTCGTCATCACCGAGGCCGGCAACCACCCCAACGTCGCCGCGCTCGTCTACATCACGGCGTTCGCGCCCGACCAGGGGGAGTCGGCCGGCTCGCTGATCGCCGACCCGCCGCCCGGCGCGCCGGTACCGCCGATCTTGCCGCCGGTCGACGGGCTCCTGTTCCTTGACCGGGAGAAGTTCGCCGCGTCCTTCGCCGCCGACGTGCCGGAGGAACTGGCCGCGTTCATGGCCGACTCCCAGGTTCCCGCGGGGGTGGAGTCGCTGCAGGGCGCGGTCACCGAGCCCGCCTGGCGCGGCAAGCCGTCCTGGTACCTGGTCGCCACCGACGACCGGATGATCCCGCCCGCCGCCCAGCGGGCCATGTCCGAGCGGGCCAAGGCGACCGTCACGGAAACCCCGGGCAGCCACGCCGTGTTCGTCTCGCGGCCGGCCGTCGTGGCCGCCGTCATCGGCCAGGCCGCGGCCGGCGGGAGGGAGTTACCGCAGCGCGCCGACCAGGGTGATCGCCGCCATGACGACCATCACGAGCGCGGCGAGGCGGCTGATCCAGCGCATCGGCAGGATCCGCAGCAGTCCCCGCCCGCCCGTGATGGCCAGCGCCGCCACCAGCCATAGCCCGAGCACGCTGCCGATGCCCACCGCCACCGGGTCGTGGTACCTGGCGGCCAGGTTCGCCATCGTGATGTCCGACAGGTCGCCAAGCTCCGCCAGGGCGATCACCCCGAAGGAGGTCGCGGCCACCGGCCAGAACCCGGTGGCATCGGCCTTCAGCCGCGCCTCGTCATCGTCATCCGTGTCGGCGCGCAGCACCACGAAGGCACCGACGAGGAACACCGCGGCGACCACGGTCTGCACGATCTTGTGCGGGAGCAGGCTAAGGAGGCTACCGCAGGTCACCGCCAGCGCCGCGTGGAGCGCGAAGGCCGCGAACGTCCCGGCGAGCACCCCGCTCGGCCGGTAGCGGGTGCCAAGCACCAGGCTCGCCAGCCCGGAGTTGTCCGGCAACTCAACGACGAAGACGGTTCCGAACACGATCGCGGCAATGAGCAGGCCTGACACGTCACCTCCGCCCAGGCGGGCGCGGGCGCGCCGGTAGCCGGGCCCTAGCGACGGTATACCCGAAGCGCGCGCTTGCGTGGCGGCGTGCCCGTTGCCGTTAGAACAGTTACAAGTTCACTGAACGGTTTCTCGGTGCCGCGGGTCGCGCATATGGTGCTTTACCTATGGTGGCACTCCTGCTCGTCGCGGTCGCGCTCGGGCTGAACAACTTCGGCGCCGCGGTCGCCATCGGGGTCAGCGGCGTAGACCGGCGGACCGAGCTCAAGGTGGCCACGGTTTTCGGCTTGTGCGACGTCGTGATGCCGGCCATCGGGATGCTGATCGGCACCGGCCTGGCCGGCCCGCTGGGGTCCGCCGCCCGCTGGGCCGGCGCCGGAATCCTGGCCCTGACCGCGGTCTGGGGGCTCATCGAGGCGGTGCGCGGCGACGATGACGGCCCGAAGATCTGGCACGGGTGGCGGCTGCTGGTGAGCGGCGCCGCGCTCAGCCTGGACGACATGGCGGTGGGACTCGCGCTCGGGACGGTGCGCTTCCCGATCCTGCTCGCGGTGACCGCGTTCGGGCTGATGAGCTTCATCATGTCGATCATCGGGCTGAAGCTGGGCGGAAAGCTTGGCGCGGTGGCCGGTGATCGCGGCGAGGTCGTGGCCGCGGTCATGCTGCTGTGCCTGTCGGGTGCGATGGCGGCGGGCTGGCTGTTACCATCCTGCTGTGTCCATCGCCACCCGCCTCGCCCCCGGACGCCGCCCGCGCGGCTGCCGGGCCCCCGCGCGGCGTGTGCTCGGCCGCAGGGTGCGGTACGTGCTTGGCGCTGAGGCTGGTCAGGTGAACGGGATGCGCTGGTCCGGCGCTCCCCGTTCCTAGCTTCCTACCAGCCACCTAACGCCGGGCGTGTCCCGTGCCAGGAGCGCATGCGCGATGAACAGCACATTCTTCTTCCCGGCGGCGCCGGGCCAATTCCCTGACGGCGACGGGTACTTCGGCGCGTTCGGCGGCACGTTCATCCCGGAGGCGCTGGTCGCCGCCGTGGATGAGGTCGCGGTCGAATACGAGCGGGCCAAGGCGGATCCCGGGTTCGCCGCGGAGCTTGAGCAACTGCTCTGTCACTACGCCGGCCGTCCGAGTGCGCTGACCGAGGTGCCGCGGTTCGCCGCGCACGCCGGCGGCGCGCGCATCTTCCTCAAACGCGAGGACCTTAACCACACCGGCTCCCACAAGATCAACAACGTGCTCGGACAGGCCCTGCTGACCAGGCGGATGGGCAAGCCGCGGGTCATCGCGGAGACGGGAGCCGGCCAGCACGGGGTGGCCACCGCGACGGCATCCGCGCTGTTCGGCCTGGCCTGCACCATCTACATGGGAGAAACAGACATCCGCAGGCAGGCGGTCAACGTGGCCCGGATGAAGATGCTCGGTGCCACGGTGGTGCCGGTTACGTCCGGCTCCCGCACCCTCAAGGACGCCATCAACGAGACGTTCCGTGACTGGGTCGCCAACGTCGAGACCACGCACTACATCTTCGGCACCGTGGCCGGTCCCCATCCCTTCCCCGCCATGATCCGCGATTTCCAGCGGGTCATCGGCGTGGAGGCCCGCCGCCAGGTCCTCGAGCGGGCCGGCCGCCTGCCCGATGCCGCGATCGCGTGCGTCGGCGGCGGATCCAACGCCATCGGCCTGTTCCACGCCTTCCTCCCGGACACGGGCGTGCGCCTCATCGGCTGCGAGGCCGCCGGGCACGGCGTGGAGACCGGGGAGCACGCGGCGACGCTGTCGGCGGGCGAGCCCGGCATCCTGCACGGCTCGCGCTCCTACGTCCTGCAAGACGACGAGGGCCAGATCACCGAGCCATGGTCGATCTCGGCCGGACTCGACTACCCGGGCGTCGGGCCGGAGCACGCGTACCTGCACGACACCGGCCGCGGCGAGTACCGCCCGGTCACCGACGCGGCCGCGATGCGGGCCTTCCGTCTGCTCGTGTCGGCCGAGGGCATCATCCCGGCGATAGAGAGCGCCCACGCGCTCGCCGGCGCCATCGACGTCGGCGCCGAACTCGGACCGGACGGGCTGATCCTGGTGAACCTGTCCGGCCGGGGCGACAAAGACATAGACACCGCCGCGCGGTACCTGGAAGGGGCAGTTTCGAAGTGAGCGGAAACATGCGGCTCCTGGCCGACACCCTGGCCCGGGCGAAGCGGGAGAGCCGGGCCGCGCTCATCACCGGCACGACCGCCGGCTTCCCGACCGTCAACGGTGGCATCGCCGCGATCAAGGCGATGCTGCACAGCGGGGCCGACATCGTCGAGGTCGGCTTGCCGCACAGCGACCCGATACTCGACGGCCCCGTCGTCCAGGCCGCCGACGACATCGCCCTGCGCGGCGGCGCCCGCATCGCCGACGTCATCCGCACCGTGCGCGAGGCATACCGGGCCACCGGCAAGCCGGTCCTGGTCATGTCGTACCTGAACCCGATCGACAGGTACGGCAGCGAGCGCTTCAGCCGCGAGCTGGCCGAGGCCGGCGGCGCCGGGTGCATCCTGCCCGACCTGCCCGTGCAGGAGTCCGCGGCCTGGCGGGAAAGCGCGGCCAGGCACGGCCTCGCCACCGTCTTCGTGGCGGCGCCGAGCACGACCGACCAGCGCCTGAGGGAGCTCACGGCGGCCGGGTCAGGGTTCATCTACGCCTCGTCGCTGATGGGGGTCACCGGGGTCCGTGACAGCGTCAACGCGGCCGCCAGGTCGCTGGTGCGGCGCGTCAGGGCGGTCACCGAACTCCCCGTCTGCGTCGGAATCGGGATCTCCAGCGCCGCCCAGGCGGCCGAGGTGGCCGGCTTCGCCGACGGCGTGATCGTCGCGTCCGCGCTCATCAAGGCCATGCTCGACGCCCCCGACGCCGCGGCGGCAACCGTGCGCGCGGGGGAGCTGACGGCCGGGCTTAGCCTTGCGACCCGCCGGTTTCCGCGGCCGTTAGGCCGCGTTGCCCGCACGCCCGGACGCGGAAGGCGAACGGACGCCCACTCCTAGTAACATCATCCGCAGGCCCCGTCGTGACCGGGGCCCGCGGTCCTACTTGGAGGTGTCAGATGGCTGAGCTCCCACCACCGCCAGAGGGAATTGTGCTGGGGCATTTCATCGTCTCGGACGATGTCGAGCGCTCAAGGCGCTTCTACACCGAAGTGCTCGGCGGCCGGGTGGTCTTCTCGGGAGACGTCACCTATGTCGCGCTGGCCAACTCCTGGATCATCATCAACGTTGGCGGAGGCCCTACCGACGACAAGCCAACGGTGACCCTGGAGACGCCGCGAGACCCCGACCGGGTCAGCAGCTTCCTCAACATCCGGGTCAAGGACATCCACGCCGTGTACGCCGAGTGGAGCGCCAGGGGCGCGCAGTTCCTGACGCCGCCGAAGCAGCACCAGTACGAGATCCGGTGCTACATCCGCGATCCCGACGGCTACATCATCGAAGTCGGCCAGACCACCGACTTCGACGGTGACTGGGCGCCCGCTCACTGGCCGCCGAGCACGCGCGCCGGCGACTCTGAGTGAACGCGGAGCTCGGCACCACCGCGATCATCGGCACCGGGGGCATCGGGTCGGTCATCGCCCGCAGGCTCGCCGCGGGCGGCGAAACCCTGCGGCTAGCGAGCGCCGACACCAAGTCGGCGCGAAGGCTGGCCGCGGAGGTCGGCCCGGCCGCGGTCGTCGCCGTCGACAACCGGGACGCGCTGCGGGGCGCCGCCGCCGTCGTCCTCGCGCTCCGGTTCACCGTACTGAAGAGCGTCATCGACGAGATCGCCCAGTCGCTGGCCGGCCAGGTCGTGGTCGTTCCGAGCAACCCGGTCACGGCCGACGCGCAGGGGAACGTCTCGCGCGTGCTGCCGGCCGGGCAGTCCTCTGGCGCGACCGTCGCCGCGTGGCTGCCGGCCGGGGCGCACCTGGCCATGGCGTTCGGGTCGCTGTCGGGCAACCTCTTCGAGTCCGCGAGCAACCGCTCGCCGGAACCCGCGGTCCTGTTCTACGCGACCGACGATGACCGGGCCGGCTCGCAAGCCGAGCGCCTGATCCGGACGGCCGGCTTCGAGCCGGCCCGGATCGGCGGGCTCGACCAGTCGAGCCGGCTGGAGGTGGGCGGCGACCTGCACGATCGCATCGTCGGCCCTGCGCAGGCGCGAACGTTGATCAGCGGCAGGTGAGGCTGACCGTCTGGTTGGCCGGCGGAAGGGTACGGCCCGGTCCCGCCAGGTAATTCGAGGTTTTCAGGTTGGCCGGCACGCCGGGCCACGGCGAGCCGTCGACAAACACGTACCGCAGCACCGAGTACGCCCGCGTGTTCTTTGCGCAATCGGCGATCTTCGAGACGGTTAGCCTGATGGGGACGGAGCCGAAGGTGCCGGTGTGGCAGTCGGAATACGCGCACAAATCAACGACCGCCGTGCCCTTGGCGGTTGCGGCCGTTTTCCCCCAGGCCGTCCACACGAGATTCCTGGCGGTGATGTCACCGGTATTGCAGATGACCTCGACCACGGCAGGCATCGCCTGCGGGCCGCTGCCGCAGAAGGACAGCGTCACCGGCGTCACCGGCGGGGGGCCGGGCGCGGCGGCGTGACCGCAGGCGGCGAGGAGCACGAGCGGGAGCGGCGCGGCAACCACCGCGCGGCGCATCATCCCGGCCGGCACGCTAACAAGTGTAAGCGCGCGAGCGTCAGACGAGATGGAAGCTGACCACCTGAACCGGATCGTCGGTCGTGATCGCGGGGTAGTGGAAGCGTAGCGTGTCACGGAGCTGATCAGCCGTCTCCAGGGCCTCGTGCCGCGCGTCATCGTCGGTGAGTTCACCGAAGGTCGTCTCGCGAACGTCGGTGACTTCCGCCGCCAGCCGCACCGGGGCCTGCTCGGCCTCGAACTCCAGCACGGCGGCGCCCGCCCGGGCCGGATCACGGAAGCGCGTGGTGCGGGTCTTGCGGCCCGATCGCACGATGTCCAGGTAGCGCGGATTGAAGTAGATCGTCTGGGTGGGGTGCCGCTCGGCCTCGGGCTCGGCCTCGGGCTCGGCCTCTGGCTCGGCCTCGCTCTCGGCCGCCGGCGGCCAGGCGTAGGCGAAGGGGAGCAGGTCCTGCACGGCGACGCTGCGCACACCCGCCGCGGTCGGCACGATGACCCGGATCGTCGGGTAGTAGTCCATGAGGACCTGACGGTCACGCCCGCACGGAGCCAGCGGTCCCCGGCCGTGACTGCCGACGGCGACAATGTGCGTGATCCGTTGTGCTCCCTGCGCGCGCGCCGCGCCGAGCGCGACCAGTTCGGCGCACGGGCCGCCGGTGAAGTGGTAGAGGTTGACTCCGGTGTAGGCGGTGCCGTCGGCCGCCCTTACGGCCGCGCCCACGGTGTGCACGCCGTCCCCGCCTGGCCCGGCGTCGGTGACCGCGTCAATCGTCTGGCGGGCCAGCTCGACCAGCTCGGCTTCGCTGGCGTCGAGTACGCGGGCAGAGGGGGGCAGCGAGGCGGTCACACCCCAATGCTAGGCCG
>Ga0335075_10008427_pt1 | contig 15783 bp, 11 predicted proteins | sample Lox_Sample_24_FD_206723 | JGI IMG/M metagenome (GOLD analysis project Ga0335075, IMG submission 206723) | Soil microbial communities from Loxahatchee National Wildlife Refuge, Florida, United States - Lox_Sample_2.4 | ecosystem: Environmental > Terrestrial > Soil > Wetlands | place: USA... | reverse complement strand
TCCCCGAGGTGGGTCGGGCTCGTCGGCTGCGTCATCGCTAGCTCCCGTCGGTGATGGTGGCCTCGGTGGTGGTGTCGGCGTCGAGGAACGTCTCCACGATGGCGCCCAGGCGTTCGGCGTCGGCGGCCAGCTCAAGGTGGCCGCCGCGGTAAATGTGCAGGTTGCTGCGCGGTATCAGACGATGCATGATCCGGGCGTTGGCGACCGGGATGATCGGGTCGTCGTCGCCGGCCAGGATCAGGGTCGGCGGCCGGAGCCGGGGCAGGAACGGCAGGCTGGTCCAGCCCGCGGTGGCCAGCAGCTGGTAGTAGTAGCCCCAGGCGGGGCCGAGGCGGGTGGTCGCGTGCAGCAGGTCGCGGGCCACGATCGGGTCTTCCCTGGCGCTGCCGCCGTAGAGCTCGCCGGCGATGCGGGCCGCGTAGTCCGGGTCCCGGTGCCGTCGCGGTGAGAGCATCCGCAGCAGGATGCTCGGGCTGGCGGGGACCATGATCACGCCCGGCGCGGTCGAGACCAGGACCAGGCGGCGGACCCGGTCCGGCCGGCTGAGCGCGAACTGCTGCGCAAGCGCGCCGCCCCAGGAGATGCCGAGCACGTCGGCCTCCTGATAGCCGAGCTCGTCGAGCAGGCCGGCCAGCAGTGACGGCAGCGTGACCAGGTGGTAGGGCATGACGGCGGCGGGCGAGCCGCCGACGCCCGGCATGTCGAACCGGATGACCGGCCGGCGGGGATCGAGCACGTCGACGAACGGCTGCAGCAGCTCCAGGCTGACGCCGATGCCGTTGCACAGCAGCAGCGGCGGCCAGCCCGGGGTCCCCTCGCGGACCGAGACGCGCAACGACCGCCCGCCGACCGACAGGATCCGCATCCGCTGGGATGCCTCCGCCTTCCGCGACCGGCCCGGGATCCAGCCCCGGCCAGCGCGGGGGCGGTTTTTTCCTGCCGGCTCTTTCCCGGCCGGCTCCGGGCTTGGCGGGTCAGCGGTCATAGACGTACGTTCCCGGCGCTTCGCCAATCGGCAGCAGCCCGCTGCCGCCCAGTTCCGTCGGCGCGGCATTCTCCTCCCCGCAGCGCTCGGCCAGCCAGCTCGCGTAGTCCGACCACCAGCTCCCCTGGCGGGTCTGCGCCTGGCGCAGAAACTCCTTGGGGTCGTCCGGGCACTCCTCCGCCAGCTGGTACCTTGCCTTGGCATTGCCCGGCGGATTGACCATGGCGGCGATGTGCCCGCTGGTCGACAGCAGGAACCTGGGTTTGCCGCCAACCAGCTGGGTGGAGCGGTAGCAGCTCTGCCAGGGGCAGATGTGGTCGGTGATGCCGGCGACGATGTAGCTGTCCCGGTTGACCGCGGCCAGGTCGACCGGCGAGCCGAGCATGGTGGCGGCGCCCGGCTGGACCAGCGTGTTGCCCGCGCCCAACTCGAGGAAGTCGCGGTGCAGGCCCGCCGCCATCCGGGTGGTGTCCGCGTTCCAGAACAGGATGTCGAAGGCGGGCGGCTTCTTGCCCAGCAGGTAGTTGTTGACCCAGTAGTTCCAGATCAGGTCGTTCGGCCGCAGCCAGGCGAACACCTCCGCCAGCGACCGCCCGTCCAGGTAGCCGCGGGCGCGGGACGCGGCCGCGGCCACCCGCACGGTCCGCTCGTCGACGACGGCGCTGGCCAGGCCCGCGTGCGCCTGGTCGAGCACGGTGACCAGGAGGGTCAGCGCGGCGATCCGGTCCTGCTGGCCGATGTGGGCCAGGTGCGCGGCCGCCATCGCCGCGATGATGCCGCCGGAGCAAGTCGCGGCCAGCGCGGTCCGCTCGCTGCCGGTGATCCGGGTGGTCGCGTCCATCGCGTCGAGGATGGCCTGGCCGTAGGTGTCAAGATCCCACTTGGCGTGCCGGGCGTCCGGGTTGCGCCAGGAGATCATGAATACCTGCAGACCGGTGCCGACCAGGTACTCGACCAGGCTCCGGCCCGGAGCCAGGTCGAGCACGTAGTACTTGTTGATCACCGGCGGGACGATCAGCAGCGGGACCTGCCGCACCGTCTCCGTCACCGGGCGGTACTGGATCAGCTCGAACACCGGGGTGCGCAGCACCACCGAACCCGGCGTCACCGCCAGGTCAACGCCGACCTCGAACGCGTCCGGCTCGACCATCGACGGCACCCGCGGCGCGACCGCCATGTCGGACAGGAAATTCCGCAGGCCCGCGACGGCGCTGCCGCCGCCGGTGTCGAGGGCGGCCTTGACCGCCGCCGGGTTCAGCACCGGGTTGTTGCTCGGGGCGAGCGCGTCGATCAGGTTGGTCAGCACGAAGTTGACCCGTTCGCTGTCGGCCTCGTCCAGCCCGGCCTCGGACACCACCCCCGCCACGCTCTCGCTGGCGGCCAGGTAGGCCTGCATGGAGGCGCGCAGCAGGGGGTTGCCGGCCCACGCGGGGTCGGTGAACCGGCGGTCGCGCCGGGACGGCTGGACCTGGGACCGGCCGACGCTGATGCGGGCCAGCTCGCCCGCCAGCTGCCGTCCCCGTCCGGCGACTAGCCGCGGCCTGACCGCCAGGGCCGCGGCCAGCCGCAGGCCGGAGCCACCGAGGTTCAGCCGGCGCAGCATGCCGGTCGCGGCATCCCCGAGCAGCAGGTCAAGCGGCACCGCGGCGGCGTCCTCGGCGGCCGGTCGATCCGAATCAGTGTTAGCGCTCATTATCAGCCGAGCGTAAGCCCGGAGCGGGCTTTCTTCCATTGGTCGCTGGTCACGAACCCCGGCCCGGGCGTGGTTCCGCGGGCACAGACGCGACGGGCGAACCAGGATCATCTGGATTGGATGATGACAGCGCACCTGCGCGGGGATGACACTGGGCAGACGACAGTGGACATACGCAGGCTCGGGTGACCGAGAGGAGGTGCTCCGCCGGTGGACGTGGACCGCCCCGTCATCGCTGACCTGGTGGCCGAGGTCGCGACGGCGGTGAGCCGCCGGGCGGCCGAGGTGTCGCAGGATGTCTGCAAGCTGATACTCCGCGAGATCCCGCAGCTGGACGACGACCGGCCGGTGGTCGCGCTGCTGGCTTCCAGCGTCGACAGCAACGTCGCTACCTGCCTGCAGATCCTGCAGCACCAGATCGACCTGACCGCCGTCGGAGCCCCGGCCTCGGCGGTCGAGTACGCGCGCCGCCTGGCCCAGCGCGGCACGCCGCTGACCGCGCTGCTGCGCGCCTACCGGCTCGGGCACACCTGCTTCTCCGACTGGCTGCTGAGAGAGCTGGCCGAGCACACCGATGACCCTGAGACGATCACCGCGACCGTGCAGAGCACGGCCCGGCTGGTCGCCGGATATATCGACCAGGTCTCCGAGGAGATGGTCACCGCCTACACCAAGGAGCGGGAGAACTGGCTGCGGAACTGCAGCGCCGCCCGGGCGGGGCGCATCCGTGACCTGCTGTCGGGCCAGCGGATCGATGTCAGCTCGACCGAGGCGACGCTGGGCTACCGGCTGCGTCAGCACCACGTGGGCGTGGTGTGCTGGACCAGCAACGAGGCGATCGCGGTCGACAACATCACCCGGCTCGAGCGCGCGATCAGCCACATCGCCGCGCAGACGGCGGCGGGCGCGGAACCGGTCTTCCTCCCCCGCGACGAATCAAGCGCCTGGGCCTGGCTCCCGCTGGGCATCCGGGACCGGTTCGACCCGGCCGCGTGCGACGCGGACGCCGGCATTCACGTCGCGTTCGGCGACGTGGTCAAGGGCATCGCCGGGTTCCGCCTCACCCACCAGCAGGCCCTCGCCGCCCAGGCGGTCGCGCTGGCGGGCGGATCCCCGCCCCGGGTGGTGAGCTACGCCGAGGTCGCGCCGGTGGCGATGATGCTGGGCACGAGGGACCTGCTGCGGGCCTGGGTGCTCAGCACGCTGGGCCGGCTGGCCACCGACGACGAGCACCACGCCCGGCTGCGCGAGACCCTGCTCGTGTTCCTCGACACCGGCGGGAGCTACAAGGCCACCGCCGAACGACTGGTGCTGCACAAGAACTCCGTCCAGTACCGAATCCACAAGGCCGAGGAGAGCCTCGGCCGACCCGTCGGCGACAGCCGCCACGACGTCGAACTCGCGCTCCAAGCCAGCCACTGGCTCGGCTCGTCGGTGCTTGCGCCGCTCGAACCGTGACCTCGCGGTCGGCGAGCTGACTGTGCGAGAATCCGCGGGTGGACACCGATCGCCGCGCGGTTGCCGAGCTGATGGCCAGCGTCGCGGCGGCGGTGAGCCGCCTGGCCGACGTCGTGTCCGAGGACGTGTACGCGGTGACCCGGCGGGAGATCCCCGAGCTGGGCGACGACCAGACCGTCCTCGCGCTGTTCGCCTCGAGCATCAACAGCAACGTCAGCACGTGCCTGCAGATCATGCAGCACCAGATCGACCTGGCCGCGGTGCACGCCCCGGCTGCGGCCCTGGAGGAGGCGCGCCGACGGGCGCAGCGCGGCACCCCGCTGACCGCGCTGCTGCGGGCCTACCGGCTCGGGCACACGGTCTTCCTCGACTGGGTCTTCCGTGAGCTGGCCCGGCAGGCGCACGTCGACGCCCGGATGCTCACCGCCGTCACGATGGACCTGTCCAAGATCGTGGCCGGGTACGTCGACCAGACCTCCGAGGAGATCGTCGCGACCTACGCCAGGGAGCGGGAGAACTGGCTGCGGAACCAGAGCGCGGCCCGGGCCGCCCGGGTCCGCGGGTTGCTGTCGGGCCAGCTGGTCGACGTGAGCGCGACCGAGGCCACCCTTGGCTACCGGCTGCGCCAGCATCACCTGGGCGTGGTGTGCTGGACCGGCGCCGAGGCTGCCAGAGTCGACAACATCACCCGGCTCGAGCGGGCGATCAGCCACATCGCCGCGCAGACGGCGGCGGGCGCGGAACCGGTCTTCCTCCCCCGCGACGAATCAAGCGCCTGGGCCTGGCTCCCGCTCGGGATCCGGGACCGGTTCGACCCGGCCGCGGCCGGCGCGGGCAACCTCGACGGCGACCTCCATGTCGCGTTCGGCGAGGTGGCCGCCGGCGTCGCCGGGTTCCGCCTCACCCACCAGCAGGCCCTCGCCGCCCAGGCGGTCGCGCTGGCGGGCGGATCCCCGCCCCGGGTGGCGAGCTACGCCGAGGTCGCGCCGGTGGCGATGATGCTCGGATCCGAGGACCTGCTGCGGGCCTGGGTGCTCAGCACGCTGGGCCGGCTGGCCACCGACGACGAGCACCACGCCCGGCTGCGCGAGACCCTGCTCGTGTTCCTCGACACCGGCGGGAGCTACAAGGCCACCGCCGAACGACTGGCGCTGCACAAGAACTCCGTCCAGTACCGAATCCACAAGGCCGAGGAGAGCCTCGGCCGACCCGTCGGCGACAACCGGCACGACGTCGAACTGGCCCTGCGGGCCAGCCACTGGCTCGGCTCGTCTGTTCTCGGATCAACGGGCGCCGAGGCCACGACGGTGTAAGGCGGCTGGCGCCCCCCATCTGCATCTCCCCCGCACGTCTTTGCGTATCCTCCGTCTGCTCTCGTCAAGAAACGTCCACGTGTGGCGCACGAACAGCTCCCAGCATTAAAAATAGATACCGTTGACGATCCGCACTCCGTTCGCAACACTTCGTAGCAGAGGGGTTGGGAAGTGCGGCCCTGCGCCCTCCGCTGATCTTGGGGGTCACTGACGGTCGACTGATCTCAGCCGGGTCGGTAGCGCCACTGGCTCCGAACGGAGGAGAGAAAAGTGGATCTAGTCCCTCTGACAGACAACGAGCTCGAGTCGCGACAGAGCCTCAAGTGGAATCGTGCGCGTCCCGGCACGGTGCCGGCCGACATCGCAGAAGCTGACTTTGCCGTGGCGAAGCCGATTCTCCAAGTGCTGACCGCGGCGGTGGCCCACTCGGATCTCGGGTACCCGGACTTCGATTCTGACCGCGGAGGCCCGCAAAGGCTTGGCGAAGTCTTCGCCGATCGCATGCACAACAAGTTCAATGTGCCCGCCGACCCGAGGCGAGTCGAAGTGTGCGCCCAGATCATGCAGGCGTTGTGTTGCGTCATACTGGTCTACAGCCAGCCAGGCGACCTGATTTTGGTGCACGAGCCGACGTACCCGCCGATGGCGCGAGCCATAGGAGACCTCAACCGCAGGCCGATCGCGGTGCCCGTGCCCGATCGAGACAGCGGCGACTACGCAGAATTGCTGGAATCTGTTGGTAGCAAACGGATAGCCATAATTATTTTGTGCAATCCGCACAACCCGACTGGTCGGCTCTTCACTGCGAGCCAACTTGGCGCGCTCGCAGACCTCGCGGAACGGCACGAGTCGGTAATCTTCGCTGATGAGATCCATCACGACCTCACTTACGAAACGCCGCACCTCTCCATAGCCGCTATTGATTCCGCTGCAAGCCGCAGCATCGTGTTTACCTCTGCCGCGAAAAGCTTTAATATCGCCGGCTTGAGGTGCGCGGTAGGGCATTTTGGAAGCCATAAGCTGCTGCAGGAATATCGGAAGCTACCCTGGCACCTCAGGAGTGGGGCAAGCATCCTCGGGATAGAAGCCACGATTGCCGCCTGGTCGACATGCGAGCCGTGGCTCAATGAATTTCGCGCGCTGTTGCAGAGAAACCGCCTTCTAATCTCAGAAGCGTTGGCTGCGAGCAAGACCATTTACACGCCGCCGGAAGCCACCTATTTCGCTTGGCTAGACCTGAAAAGCATCAGCGGCGACCCTGATCCAGTGCATATGCTGGGAGAAGAGCGTAACATTCTCCTACAGAATGGCGCCTCATTCGGGCAAGGCTACTCAAACTTTGCACGCCTTAACTTCGCTGTTCCCGAGCGTCGGCTGCGGACTATCCTCTCCGAGATTGTTTTATCGCGAGATCATCGAGAATCGCCGTGAAGTCACGCTCAAGTGTCTCGCAGGCGGTGGCAGATGGCGCAACGAAAGTTGCCCCGATCTTGCCGCAGGTCTCCAGGGATGTCCATAGATGCGGGATCACGCCTATCCCCTTGTGGGGGTCAAATGCTATCCCCGGGGATTGGCAAAGCGCATCGATCAGTTCGGCAACCGGGATGCCGCGGTAGTGGGGTGAGATTATGCTATCAGTTCCCGCATAGCAAACGTCGTAGCCGGAGGTGTTGATCATAGTTCCCCACGCGGTCCATGTTCCCGGCACGAGCGCTCGCACGGTCTGGTGCGGGTGCGTTGTCCCCGTCTGACGCATATTGATCTCTGCCGCGTAAAGTGTGCTCGCCCCCCGGCCGTCTGAGCCAACCACGGCGATGAAGTCAACCCCGACGTGGCCGGTGACTCCAAGAGCGGCAAGATGATCAAGAACGACTGTCGCCGTCGTGGCCGCCTGAAGTCGGTAACCGGGATGGGCGGGGAACCTACAGCCGCCGAAGTCGCCCGCTTTGCCGAGCACTTGGTCGTGAACGGCAAGCAGTGCGGCCTTCACCCGGCCCCCGGGAACGCGACGAAGGTATCCGAGAGCGCTTGGGTACCGCAGGCTGTCCCCAGGTCCGGGGATGATCAACTGTTCCACGACCACGCCCGTCGGCAGTATGCGTCGTCCATATTCGACGGCCGAGATCTGCGCGGCACAGGGTTCCAGGGCGGCGGTAACTGTTGATGCGGAGACGGGAGGTGGAAACCGCGTCGTGTCTATAACGGCGTTCCCATGTCCGCTGCCGAATCCGTCATCGGCCTTGATCATCCAGTTGCCATGACCGTGCTTACGGGTGAGGTAATTAAGCGTGGTAGCTAGCCCTTCTGCGGTCGCAACCACGTGGTAAGAGCCCGGAGGATGCATGATACCCGTCGTCCGGAACACCTGGCGGCTACCGGACTTTGTTCCCCAATGGAGCAGTTCCGGCGCAGCGTCGATAAGTTCCACGGTGAGCCGATCCGCAACTTCTGCCATCCGGGCACTCGACGAATAGCAGGAAAGTCCTTCGATTTGATGCCCCCATTTGCGTGCCAGGTTGACAGTAGAGCGTAGACGCTCGATGATCTCGGGATTCTCAAGGAGCTTCTCACTAAGGTGACAATCACGCGCGTCGTCGATTTCAACGAGTGCGTGCCGGCACCGGTGGTCCCCTGGCGGCAACAGTCCAGAAAGATAATCGATCACTCCCGCACCTAGCCGTGGAGCGAGAATTGTCACGACGGCAAGATCGCTCTGTGCGCCCAGCGCGAGCGACTCCCAGATTCCTCGGGAACACGAGAGCCAGCGACATGTACCGAAAGACATCTCTGCCGCAGGGAATTCTTGGGATGGGCAGACGAGACGAAGCCGCAGTCCCTTGCGTCGCTCTAGGAGAGCATCCAGTCGGTCGAGTGCCGCGCTTATCAGCTCGCGCCGACCACGGTGCCAGCGTTGCTTTCGTCTAGCGCCCAGTCGAGCGCGGCCTCCACATGCAGGAGCGTAGTATCGAAGACGGGGAGTGGGCAGTTGTTCTTGTTGATGAGCAGCCCGATTTCCGTGCAGCCCAAGATGACGGCCTCCGCCCCGCGCTTCGCGAGCGAGTTCACGACTTTGAGATATTCTTCGCGCGAGTGATCGAGAACCTTCCCGATGCACAACTCGTCGTAAATAACGTGGTGGATCGTGTCGCGTTCATCTTCGTTTGGGATGACGACATCGAAGCCGCGATCGGAGAGGCGAGATTTGTAAAACTCTTGCTCCATGGTGTAGCGGGTGCCAAGGAGGCCCACCGTTTGGATTCCGGCGCGCTTCAGCTTGTCGGCGGTGCCGTCCGCGATGTGTAGCACGGGAATGGAGACAGCCTTCTCGATCTCGGTGTAGACCCGGTGCATCGTGTTTGTGCAGAGCACGACGCATTCTGCTCCACCCTGCTCTAGCCCATGTGCGTAGTCGGCAAGATACTTGCCGGCTTCGGCCCAGGCCCCGCACTCTTGCATGCGCTCGACTTCGGCGAAATCGACGGAGCTGAGCAGGCACTGCGCCGAGTGGAGGCCGCCGAGGCGATCACGCACCCCTCGGTTTAGTTCCTGATAGTAGGTCACAGTGGATTCCCAGCTCATCCCGCCGAGAAGTCCTATCATCCTCATCCCGTATTCTCCTGTCCGTTGGCTGTACCCGCGTCTGAGTTAGAATTGAGTCCATGGGCTATCTACAGGTAACCCAAAAAGAAGCTCTTCCCATAAACAGAATCGCCCCTGCAACGGAAGGGTCGCCTCTCGTGGGGACAGGCTACCACTCGGGCACGTCAATCTCTGTGTTTTGCGCAAGAGGACCGCACGATCTATGTGACGGTTGGTGCAATCGGGATCAATCCGGGTGAAGGGCCCCAGTCTTGGCGCCTCTGCGTGGCAACAGTTTGCCGTCGTCACCATGATCATCGTAGATCGGGCTTGGTTGCGGTCAGTTGGCGGGCAGGTTGCGTGATCTGGAGCTTGGTTATTACCCGTACGTGGGCACCAGCTGGAATGTCCGTCGTAATGCGTGCGCCGGGATCGACAAGGCAGTCGTCGCCAATCGTCACTGGACCGAGGACACAGACATTGCCGGCTAGGACTACTCGGTTGCCGATCGTTGGGTGTCTGCACTCGTCAGCCCTGTAGGGTCGGCCGATCCGGCGGCATCCCAGGGTGACGTTCTGCAGGAAATAGCAGTCGTCTCCGATGCGGGCTTGTTCGCCTACCACCGTGCCCCAGCCATGATCGATGGCCATACGACGCCCGATGCGCGCTCCCGGGTGAATGTCCACGCCGGTCCGCGCCTTTGCTTCCTCCGTAATGCGTCTCGCCGCATGGGCTATGCCAGACTCCGCCGCGCGCCCGGACAGCCCGGCGGCGGCCAACCCGAGGACCGCATGCGCGACGCGATAAGCGAGCAGTGCCCGAAAGCTAAGGTAGCTATCCCAGACATACGCAAGAGCGCTCCCGGCGGCCGTGTCTCTCGATGCGAGAGCCTCGAGGTCCTCGAAAATCATGGGGATGGCGGTTGCCGCGGCCTCCCGGACCCCGCCGACGGCTACGTGCGCGGTGTTGATACATGGCAGGACCCCTTCGACGAGCGAGTTCACCTCGGCCCGTATCTGGTCAGCCAAATCCTGTTTCTGAGGCATAGTCTTCCCCCCGGTCGAAGAGCAGCGTTACGAAGACCCGGTCAGCATGACGCTCCCGGGCAGCGTCCCGGTGGCCGTCGTGACGGTCGTTGACTCCGCTCATGGCGAGCAGCGCGGCTACATTGGCGAGGCTGCTTGGCCCGACGTCGAATCGATGCCTCCTGATGAGGTAGTCGTGCGCGCGGGCGGCCTGCTGGACCGTCACGGGAATCACATCGTCGAGCTCCCTGACGTCGACGAACGGCGCGGGCTCCCCCACTGCGATCCCCTCGAATGGATGAGGAGCGTACCGGCCAGATCTCAGTTCGCAGTTCGGCGGCTGTACGGCCACCTTGAGCACCCGGGCGAAACGCTGCGCAAGGGCCGCGGAAACGCCGCGCATCGTGGCGCCGGTGCCCATGCCGCAAACCAAGACCACCGTGGCGTCAGGTTCGACTCCGAACGACGCTAGCTGTTCGGCGATCTCCGGTCCGGTCTGTGATTCGTGGGTCAGTGGATTGGCAGGGTTGCCGAATTGATCAAGATAATGGTAGCGATCGCCCTCGCGGCTCAAGATCTCGTTGATCGCCTCGCCGTTGTCGCGGCAACCGGGGAAACTCAAAGCGCGATCGAGCACAGTCGCGCCAAACCTCCGTGCCAGCGACCTCTTCGCGGCCGAGTAGCTGGGATCAGTGACAAGAGTCAGTGGAAATCCGCGGGCCCGCGCCTCCATGGCGAGCCCAACACCCAGGTTGCCGCCGGTACGTTCTAGCAAGATCCTTTTACTGTCGCCCCCGATGTAGCCCCTAGCCTCGGCGTCGTCGACCAGGTGACGAGCGACACGCGCCTTATGACTGCGGCCAGGGTGCAAGAATTCACATTTCAGGAACACGCCCGACGAATCTTTGATCATCGGAGTCGTGACTCCATAAAACCCCATGATCTGAAGTGTGAGAGAATTACCGTGAACTGTCAATAATATTACGCACTCAACTCTAGCGACAAGAGCATCTCCTGGGCACGGACAGTGCGTGGGTGCTGCGGACCAAGTAGCTGCAGGAATCCTCGTAGGACTTCCCGACCGGCCGCAGTTGCCCCCTTGTGGTCACCAGAAGATTCCAGCATGACCGAGAGGTTGGAGAGGCTTGTGAGTGTCGAGGGGTGCGTGGGGCCAAGTATTCGTCTAAACCCAGCCAGCACGGCTTCCTCCTGCTTCTTCGCGGCCTCGAACTCACCCTGCGTATGCAGCGTTACCGCTAGATTTTCCCGGCCCGTGAGCGTTGACGGATGGCTAACGCCGAGTATTCGGCTGAAACCGTCCAGAACCGCTTTCTGCTCGATGGCAGCCTCTTCGGTGCGGCCAAGCGCGAACAGCATGGACGCAAGATAACTCCGGCTTGTCAGGGTCGAGGAATGATCATTTCCGAAGGTACGCCTGAACCCTTCGATGACCTGGCGGTGCTCGCGTTCGGCGTCCTCGGCGCGGTCCATGGATTGCAGCGTCACGGCATGATTCGACAAGCACGTCAGCGTGGAGGGATGGTCCTGGCCGAGGACGCGTGAGAACTCCCGAACGGTTTCGCTATGGGCGCGCTCAGCGGCCTCGACGTTGCCGACCGCGTGGTGCACGACGGCGAGATTGGAGAGCGCGGTGAGAGTACTCGGATGATCCTGGCCGAGTGCGGCGCGGAAGCGCTCATACATCGTGCTGTGCAGGAGCAGGGCCTCATCCAGGTGATCCGGGGAATGCAAGACCAGGGTGGGACTGCCTTTGCTCGTTAGCGCGTCCGGCCGCTCTGGGCTGAAGACCCGGGTGCAGGTGTCGAGCACGGTCCGCTGTTCCGCCTCAGCGTCTTCAAGCCGTCCGAGCGTCGCGAACACCGCTGCCGGGTCCGCGGCCCCACGGGAGGCGTCCATTGTGGTCGGCCCGGCATCAGCGAGCAACGTCGCATAAGCCCGCAGTGTGGCGCAGTGCATCCGCTCGGCCTCGTCGAACTCACCCAGGTCGTGCAAGACCAGAGCTAGATTCGTGAGATTGGTCAACGTCGCCGGGTGATCAGCGCCCAGCGTCCGTGTTCGCACCTCATGGATCGTCCGGTGCTCGGCCGCCGCCTCGGAGAAGCGCCCAAGATCATGCAGGACGAGCGCGAGGTTGCTCCGGCTCGCAAGCGTCCCCGGGTCGTCCGGCCCCAGTCGCGCCAGCCGGATAGCGAGTACCGCCCGATGCTCCCGCTCTGCTTCTTCCAGCCGGCCAAGCAGCCTGAGCGCCGCCGCCTCGTGTCCCCTGGACTCAAGTTCAGGCTCGCTGTCCGCACCGGCGGTGGCGGCCCGGGCGCGCCGCGCCATACCGTACGCGTCGATCGCGATCTGATAGCGGGCGTGGACTCGCGCGGTGGTGCCGACGCGCATGATCTCGGCCGTGTCCGCACTGCTCAGGCACGCCGTGAGCACGGTATCGGAGACAGGTGAGCTGGCGGTTCGAGTGACCTCGTCGACGAGGTAGTCGAAGACTCCCACGTTCCCGTCGCCCAAATCTGTGAGCAGTGCCGTGGTCTGCCATACGGTGGTCACCCACTGCCACGCGTCTTCCTCTGGTTCACCCACGACCCGTGCCCCACCGCGAACCGGCAGGTAGCCCCCGACCAGGCTGTTCAGAAGTGAGCATGGCAGCGGACCGGTCAGCCCAGCTCGCCGACAGTCGATAGCAGCCGCACATAGGGCCGCCCCCCGCACGTGATCGCCTCCTTCTCGCGCGTTCTGCCACCGGGCCATGAGCTCGGGACCAGCAGCTAGGTACTCGGCGAACCCGAACTTGTCGGCGTACCGGAGGGCTTCGGCGATCCGCTCGTCAAGACGGGCACGGGTCCTAGCCCGGTCCCGCTCCGTTTGGCTGAACATCCGCCGTAGGTCGATACGCCTGCAGAGTTCGAGAGCAGCCAGGATGCCGCGATTGACAATCCGTGCGCCCGCATCGACACTGTCGTACTTATCAAGTTCCGTCGAACGAATTGTCGCCACGATGTAGTGCTGGCGACCGTTCGTGAGCTGGTACACGGTGTTCCTCGTAAGTCCGCCATCGCCGAGGAATCTCTCGAGGTCATCTAGGAACAGCACCGCGTTGCGCATCTGCGTAAGCTGAGAAATGGCCGATGCAAGCGCCTTCTTGTCTTGCACCGCTACCAGGGTGTGGTCGGGTAGCGCGGCAGCGATCGCCTCAAAGGCACTGCGCGTCTTGCCTGCCGTGGAGTCGCCGGCGATCAGCACGAACCCCGGGGTGGCGAGCAGTTCCCGCAGGTCGGTGTCTATGTCACGGGGAACGTACAAGGGCTGGTCTGTCGTTCCCGCGTGACCGTCAGAGGCCGCGTTGACCGGAAGGCGCCGCGCTGCGTGAACGCCGAGGGGCGTGGGGTCAGTGACGTGACGGACGGCGGGCAATTGGTTTCCGATCATGAGGCAGCCGCCGCGTAGCGCCATCTGATCGCCTTGATCCTTCTTTATCAGGTCGATCAAGGAGTCGCGCCAGTACGTGGCAAAGCACGCGAATACGGCGGCCGTCGCCACCGACGCACCGAGAAGGTACGGCGTCCTCACCTGGAGGGCAACCAGGATCGAGGGGAGCGCCACCACCAGCGCCGCCATCACGGCCAGGGCAACAGGCTTCAAGTGCCGGGTCATGACACCTCGCGAGGGTTGATGACCCACTATCACGGACTAGCTCAAAGTAGTCAAATCATACGATTCTAGTTACCACTCCTGATCCTGAAGTTGCGCGTTGACAAAGCGGCCGAGCACGCGACGCCGCTGAGCGCGCTCGCGAGCGCCCTTATCCCATGCCCTTCTTATCCCACGCGGCCAGCGCCGCCTCCACCGCGGCGCCGACGTCCGCCTTCGCCCCGAGCCTGCGCAGCGCGTGGCCGAGCGCGGTCAGCCCGATGACCGGGCTCATCGGATACGCGGCCGGCCCCATGTGCCCGATCTGCAGCACCCGTCCGCGCAGCGCGCCCTGCCCCCCGGCCAGCATCACCGCCGACTCGGCCCGCGCCACCGCGCGGACCTCGGCCTCGTCCACGCCGTCGGGCATCTCGAGCGCGGTCATGGTGTCGGACCTGATGGCATCCTCGGCTGCCCAGAGATTCAGGCCGAGCGCCAGCGCGCCGGCCCGGACGGCCCGCGCCGCCCGCCGATGGCGGGCGGCGACGTTCTCCGGGCCCTCGGCCAGGAACTGCAGCAGGCAGGAGCGGAGCCCGTAGATCTCGGAGACCGACGGCGTGAACGGGAACGCCCGGTCCGGCCGGTGCGCGTCCCGCCAGCCGAGGATGGACAGCGCCGATCCCCGCGGCGCGTTCTGGTTCGCCGCGATGTGCCGCCAGGCGTCGTCGCTCACGTGCAGCAGCGAGAGGCCGGGGCTGCCGCCGAGGCACTTCTGCGGGGCGGTGACCGCGATGCCGCCCCAGTTCTCGAAGTCGGTGGGCATCCCGCCGAAGCTCGAGACCGCGTCGACGATCAGCAGCCCCCCGCTTCTTGCTGTTATCTCACTGATGGCGCCGAGGTCGTTCATCGTCCCCGACGGCGTCTCGCAGTGCACCACGGAGACGATCGTGACGTCCCCGCGCCTCGCCAGCGCGTCGCTCACGGCGGCGGGCGCGATCGAGGCGTTGTAGCCGGTCTCGACCTCGATCACCTCGCGGGCGAAGCGCCCGGCGAGCTGCCCGAACGCCCTGCCGTAGATCCCCGAGACCACGTTCAGCACTACATCGTCGGGACCGATCAGGGCGGCGGCGGCCGCCTCGATGCCCACCACCGCCTCGCCGGGGAAGATGACCGGGTCGACCGAGGTGCCGAACGCCTCCCGCAGCAGCGTGACGGTCTCCGCGTAGAGCGCGCGGAACGCGGGGTCGGTATGGTGCAGGACGGGCTGGGCGAGGGCCGCCTGGGTCGCCGGGGTGCTGCCGGCCGGACCGGTCGCCAGCGTGAACACCGGCCCGGTGGCAGAGCTCATGTCGCACTCCCCCCTCGGCAGTTACGACTTTAACGTTAACCTGTTGATCCCGCCCAGTATGAAGTGGCGGCGCGATCTCCCTGGTGGCATGGCTTACCGCCGTTGTACGCTGGGCGGCCTGATCATCGCCGTCGAGCACCTGGCCAAGAACGACGTCATCGACGAGATCTACGCGCGCATCTTCGCCGCGGGGCCTGGGCCAGGGGGCGCAGGAGAAGACCGCGGCTGACGCCAAGGCCGGCCGCCCACGGGCCGATCGTGAGAACGAGAAAGATCGGGTTGAACGTGGTCCTGCCGTTCGCGATCTGCAGTCCGACGGTGAGAAGCAGCACGGCGATGACCGACCGCCGCTGATCGGCCTCGGTCCCCAGTGAGTAGGCCAGCAGGAAGGCGGGCACCGCGATCAGGTCGCCCAGTTCGCTCGGTATCGTGGCGAGCGATGCCAGGGCGGCGGACGCCGCGAACAGGATCGCCGCCGCGATGGCGGACAGCTGCGGATCCGCGCGCCGCGGGATGAGGCAGCAGAAGGCGCCGACCGCGCACGCCGTTTCCAGCAGGTTGTCCGCGCCGCGGAGCAGATCCTCCGCTGCCAGGGACACGACCAGCGTGGCGCTGAGCCCGATGGCAAGGAACAGGTCACCGCCGACGCCGCCGGGTATCCGCGACCGGCGCTCAGGATCGCTCACGGGGGCTCCCTCCGCCACTGACTCATTATCGCGCCAGGCAATCGG
>Ga0335075_10008426_pt1 | contig 15783 bp, 10 predicted proteins | sample Lox_Sample_24_FD_206723 | JGI IMG/M metagenome (GOLD analysis project Ga0335075, IMG submission 206723) | Soil microbial communities from Loxahatchee National Wildlife Refuge, Florida, United States - Lox_Sample_2.4 | ecosystem: Environmental > Terrestrial > Soil > Wetlands | place: USA... | reverse complement strand
GCGGGGAATTCCGATGCCACAAAGCTTAGCACCGCTCAAAAAATTTCGATACGAGCAAAATCGCAGCTGATGTGACCGACGCGAAAACCAATACGTTCCGAACGGGGGATCCCCGCTTACAGTGGCTGTTTTTGGATCTGAACTCTTACTTTGCCTCGGTGGAGCAGGAGCTGCGCCCAGAGTTGCGCGACCGGCCGTTGGCCGTCGTGCCCGTCATGGCGGATACGACCTGTTGTATTGCCGCCAGTTACGAGGCCAAACGGTACGGAGTGCGTACCGGAACCCAGGTCGGAGACGCCAAACGGCTTTGTCCTGGCATTCTGCTGGTCGAAGCCAGACACGAGCTCTACGTGGACTACCACCATCGTGTGGTTGAAGCAGTTGAGTCCTGCCTTCCCGTTACTTCGGTAATGTCTATTGATGAAATGGCTTGCCGCCTCATGGGCCGCGAGCAGCCGTTGCTGGCCGCGCTGGAATTGGCGCGCGAAGTGAAAGCTGCCGTACGCCACAACGTCGGAAACACCCTTCGCTGCTCCGTGGGGCTGGCTACCAACCGCTATCTATCCAAGGTCGCCTCCGATATGGAGAAACCGGATGGTCTGGTGGCTCTCACCCCCGATGTGCTGCATGATGCCCTGTTGGCGCTGACACCTCGCGACCTGCCGGGCGTCGGGGCGCGCATGGAGAAACGGCTGCAGCAGAGCGGAATCCACACCATGGCGCAGCTGCTGGCCCTCGACCGCGAGCAAATGCACACGGCCTGGGGCGGCATCGGCGGCGATAAGCTCTGGCACTGGCTGCGTGGAGACGATTTCGGCGACGGGGAGCTGGAGTACCAAAAATCCATCGGCCACTCCCACGTCCTGCCCCCCGAACTGCGCACGTCGGAAGGGGCTTACGCGGTGGCCAACAAGCTGCTCCATAAAGCCGCCATGCGTTTGCGCAAAGCGAACTTGTGGGCGGCGAACATGACCCTGACCATCCGCTTTTCCGTCGGTAGCGCCGCCGCTAAATCCAAACATACCTCGGGGATACACCAGGAGCCGTGGGCGCAAAGCTGCCCGCTGCTCGAGTGCCAGGATAATCAGACGCTGGTGGAGGGGCTCCAACATCTATGGGGACAAAGTCCAGCCACGCTCGCCCATAAGAAGCCATTTTTCGTCGGTGTTACTCTGGGCAATCTCGTTCCCGACCACCTTCACACGCTCAGCCTTTTTTCCGGCCTGGAAGAAGAGGGCAAACGGACGCGGCTGTCCACCACCATGGATCGGGTGAACTACAAGTACGGAACCAACACGCTATGCTTCGCCAGCATGTTGCTGGCGGGCGCCGCAGCGCCCACTCGAATTGCCTTTTCCAGCATCCCGGAACTATTTTGAGTAGCACTTATCGCGGGCGCTTAGCTCCCTCACCCACCGGATACCTGCACCTGGGCCACGCTCGCACTTTCTGGCTCGCGCAGCAGCGTGCCCTTGCCGTCGGCGGCAAATTGGTTCTCCGCGACGAAGATCTCGACCATGAGCGGTCGCGGCCGCACTTTCGCGATGCCATGCTGGAGGACCTGCGTTGGCTCGGTCTCGACTGGCAGGAGGGACCAGATGTGGGCGGTCCTTGCGGACCATACCGGCAGAGTGAGCGATACGCCCTTTACCGCGATGCCTGGCGCCGGCTGCTTGCCGCAGGCTGGCTTTACCCTTGCCGCTGTTCGCGTAAGGACTTGGCGCAGGCCATGCAGGCTCCTCACGACGATGAAGGAATCTATCCCGGAACCTGCCGCCCCGCTGCCTCTCCAGTGACCCGAGCTGAGACGCCGGCCGGTGCGAACTGGCGATTTCGTGTTCCCGAGGGGGAGATCGTCGCCTTTTACGATGAACATTTTGGCCCGCAGCAGTTTGTCGCAGGCAAGGACTTTGGTGATTTCCTGGTATGGCGCCGCGACGATCATCCTTCTTATCAGCTTGCAGTGGTAGCAGATGATGCAGCCATGCAAATCAGCGAAGTTGTCCGCGGCGCCGACTTGCTGAAATCGACGGCCCGGCAAATCCTGCTGGCAAGGGCACTTGGCTTTCCCTCGCCCTCCTGGTACCACTGCGATCTGCTTTGCGATGAGCGCGGGGAGCGGCTGGCGAAACGACATGATTCCCTCAGCCTTCGCACCTTGCGGCAAATGGGAAAGCAGCCCGGCGATCTAATCCATACTTTCTCAACCCAACAGCTTCTGCCAAGCCCGAGGAGGGAGTCCAGTGTAACCCCCTGTAAATAGAATAGGATATGATCTAGGCCCTGTATCAGGGCTCATGTTTTCCCGGTGTCTGTCGAGGCCCAGTCCGGGGCTTATCTCTCTTTTCACTCACAAAAAATCTGGAATTCCAGTTCTGGGGGAGCGGCTTCTCGGCCAATTTCCCCGCGCCTTCTCAACACAACCTCGTCCTTTTCCTAAGCCCACCAACGGTGCCTTGCCGTTTATCGTTGAGGATTACCCCTCTTCCCGTGTCCTCGGACTTCGCCCAACTCGTAAAGCAACAGGCAGACATCGTTAAAATTGTCGGCGAATACATCACCCTGAAAAAGGCCGGTGCGCAAAACTTCACCGGCCTCTGTCCCTTTCACGGAGAAAAGACGCCTTCTTTTTCCGTCCACGCGGTGCGCCAGTTCTATCACTGCTTCGGTTGCGGTGAAGGCGGCGATGTCTTCTCCTTCGTCCAGAAAATCGAAAACCTCGGCTTTACTGAGGCGGTCAAGGTGGTGGCGCAGAAGTGCGGTATTCCTCTCCCCAAGCGGGAATTTAGCAGTCCGGAGGAAGCCCAGGAGAACCGGCAACGCGCCAGGTTGCTCGAACTGCATGAGTTGGCGACATCCTGGTTCGAAGAGCAATTGCGCTCCCCGGAAGGCGCGCGAGCCCGTGAGTACTTGACCGGCCGTGGAGTATCCGGCGAGGCCATTGCCAAATTCCGCATCGGCTATGCGCCGGATTCGTTCAACGCCCTGAGGGATCGGCTGCAAAGTGTGGCCCCACTCGATTTGCTGCGGCTGTCCGGACTGCTCTCATCCAAGGAACAGCAGGATGGCTCGTCCGGGCCCCTCTATGCCCGTTTTCGCAAGCGAATCACATTCCCCATCCATAACGAATCGGGCAGGGTGATTGCCTTTACGGCGCGCGCCCTCGACAGTGACGAAAAAAACGGGCCAAAGTACCTCAATTCTCCTGAGACCCCCCTCTACTCCAAGGGGCAGGTACTCTTCAATCTCGATAAGGCTCGCCAGTCAATTCGCCAACAGGATTTTGCCCTGCTGGTGGAAGGCCAGATGGACTGCATCACCGCCTACATGGCGGGGATCCAGAATGTTCTGGCCACTAGCGGAACCGCCTTCACAGAAATGCAGGTTCGCTTGCTAAGCCGCTACACCAAACGCCTTTTCATCAATTTCGATCCGGATGCCGCAGGCGCCAACGCCGCCGAAAAGTCGATTGCGCTGCTTACCGAAGAAGGTTTCGAGGTAAAGGTCGTCACCTTGGAAGCCGGCCTCGATCCCGACCGCTACATTCGCGAGCGCGGGATTCAGGACTATGTAACCGCCGTAAAGTCTGCCCGCCGCCATTCAGACTACCTCATTGATCGCGCCATGCAGCTCTTTCCCGTCCGGACGGGCGAGGGCAAAAGTAAGGCCCTCAATTACCTGCTCCCCCACATCCGCCGCATGCCCAACAGCATTGTGCGCGATGAATTCGCCTCCGACGCGGCCCAGAAGTTGGGGATTGACTCGGCCCTGGTACGGGAGGAGTTGCGGGTCGCAGCCCGCAAACGCAAGGACGAGGTCCGCCCTGCCTCTGCCGACCCCTTGACCGAGGCCGAGAAGGTGCTGTTACGAGCCGCAGCCTCCGCCCAGACAAGCCGCTCGAGCCTCCGTGTTTTCGAGGCCCTGCACGACCAGCCTGAATACTTCGAAAGCCTCAGCGTAACCCCAATATTGCTGCTTTTACGCGATCGGGGCTCCCTTGAACCTCTCGCCGCAATATCGGATCCTGCGCAACGGATGTTGCTTGCTCAGGCGCTTTTCCATGAGACAGGCGAACTTGAGTTGCGCGACGTGGAGGCGGCGCTGCACTCCCTCAGGCACCGCCACCTGGAAGCTTTGCAGCGCCGGGTGCGAGCCGATATCGCCGAGGCCGAGCGGCGTGGCGATTTGGCACAATTGGCCGCGTTCATGGCTGAAAAACTGAAAGTGGACCGTCAAATGCGGGAAGCGGATACGTGAGCGGGGGGTCGTACGAAGAGGATCACGAACCGTCTGGTGTTGAAACGAAATGACCTTTTTTACATCTAAAGGTGTAGGCCGGGGCCCTCGGAAGTGGGCCAAAGGATAGGTTTTTAAAGGGGTGCGTTTCTGGGAGCGGCACAGGGGCACACTCCATTCCATGATATTCTATAACTCTTTGAAGGACGTGCGTCTACTTGCCCCGACGGTTCTAAGATAACCGTTCCGGAATATGCCCTTAGCGGCTCGCATAGCACCCTGTCCTTTCTGAGCACGGACCGATCCGAAAAATTATTCACGGGATAGGATTCGCTTGGCTATCGAAGACAAGTACGAAGAAGACATTCAGAAACTGATTGATGCAGGCAAGGAAAAGGGTTACCTGACCTATAACGAGGTCAACGACCTCATTCCTGGCGATCTGCATTCACCGGATGATCTCGACGATCTGTTGACCACCATCGGGACTCAGGGCATTGACGTGCTCGAAGGCGGTCCTAAGTTTGGCGCAGATAAGTTCGAGAGCGAGGGTGAGGAGGGAGAGGATGTTGAACTCGACCTCACACCGGGCACACTCGAGAAAACCAATGACCCCGTTCGCATGTACCTGCGCGAAATGGGCACCGTACCTCTGCTCACCAGAGAAGGCGAAGTTGAGATTGCCAAGCGCATTGAGCGTGGGCAATTGCGGGTACTCAAGGCCATTTCCCGCTCACCCATTGTCATTCGCGAGATCATCGCCCTCGGCGAGGACCTCAAGCGAGGGGTGCGCAACATCAAGGAAGTGGTCATCTTCGACGAGGAAGAGATCACAGAGGAAATTCTGCAGGCGCGTATTCGGGTAACGATTGGCCGCGTCGACACTCTCCTCAAGCATCACAAAAAAGCGGCTCTCCTGTTTGAAAAGCTGGAGACCATAAATCCCAAGGCGAAAGCCAGGGAACATCGCAAGACGCGCTGGATGATGAATCGCGAGCGGGTCGAAGTCTCGCGCATCGTTCGTGAACTGAAGTACACCAACTCGGAACGCAAACGCCTGCTGGACAAGGTCAATAAGACCGTAGACGCCATGCGCATGCTCGAGCGGCAGATCAAGTCGCTGGAGCAGAAGCACGACCAGTCCAAGAGCGAAGAACTGCGCAAGGAATACCGGCGCCAGCAGAAGAACTGCAAGACCGACCTGGAGAAGCTGGAGCAGGAGGCCGGTGTTTCCATTGCCGAGCTGAAGCGCACTCAGCGCGAGATGATCCAGGGCGATATGGACGCCGAGCAGGCCAAGCGCGAGTTGATCGAGGCTAACCTGCGGCTCGTCGTATCTATCGCCAAGAAGTACACTAACCGTGGCCTGCAATTCCTGGATCTGATCCAGGAAGGCAACATCGGCTTGATGAAGGCGGTCGATAAGTTTGAGTACCGTCGTGGATACAAATTCTCCACCTATGCAACGTGGTGGATTCGCCAGGCGATTACGCGCGCTATTGCCGATCAGGCTCGGACCATTCGCATTCCGGTGCACATGATCGAAACCATCAACAAGCTGATCCGCACTTCGCGTCAGCTGGTGCAGGAACTGGGCCGCGAACCTACTTCCGAAGAAATCGCGCGCCGCATGGACATCCCGGTAGCCAAGGTCCGTAAGGTGCTGAAGATCGCACAGGAGCCGATTTCGTTGGAAACGCCGATTGGCGAGGAAGAAGATTCTCACCTCGGCGACTTCATTGAAGATCGCCAGGCGGTTTCGCCTTCCGAAGCGGTCATTAGTGTGAACCTCAAGGAATACACCTCGCAGGTTCTGCGCACGTTGACCCCGCGTGAAGAGCGCGTGATTAAGATGCGCTTTGGTCTCGAGGACGGCTCCGAGCACACCCTGGAAGAAGTAGGCCAGAGCTTCCAGGTAACCCGCGAGCGTATCCGCCAGATTGAAGCCAAGGCGCTGCGCAAGCTGCGGCATCCGTCGCGCTCTCGCAAGTTGAAAGCCTTCGTAGAAGGCGTCCGCGAATAACCTCATCGCCTGCTCTCAAAAGGAGCGGGCGATTTTCGTAGCGCCGTTTCCCTTACCTCTTTATCTAAAGATCGTGGCTCGTTACTTTTTCTGAGGAGTGGATCCCTTGCCCGATATTTCCCCTGAAGCTGTAGATAAACTGAAGCATGCGCCTGGCGAATCTGGCGTGCAGGAGTCGATACGCCGCCGCTGGAGTCCGCGTGCCTTTGCCGATAAAGAAGTCTCCTCAGACACACTCAAGTCGTTATTTGAGGCCGCGCGCTGGGCTGCGTCTTCGTCAAATGAGCAACCGTGGCGGTTTCTGGTTGGCCGGCGTGGTGATCCGACCTACAAGAAGATCTTCGATTCGCTGGTAGAGTTCAACCAGATGTGGGCCAAAAGCGCGCCGGTGCTGCTCCTCTCCGTAGCTAAGAAGACATTTACCGAGAAGGGCAATCCCAACCGCGTTGCCTTACACGACACCGGCGCGGCTACTGCGAATCTGTCGTTGCAGGCAACAGCGAGCGGTTTGCACACGCATTCCATGGCGGGCTTTGACAGCGACCGGGTGCGAGCCTCCTTTGGTATTCCTTCCGATTACGAGATCGGCGCGGTGACGGCGATTGGATATTTTGGCGACCCGTCCACATTGCACGAACGGATGCAGAAGAGCGAACTCGCCCCACGGCAGCGGAAGCCGTTAGAAGAGTTCGTATTCTCCGATTGGGAAAAACCGGCGCAATTCTGACCACCCATCACGCGCCATGAGAAAGATCCTGCTGTTAGCGAATCCGATTTTGCAGCGGACACGGGTGAGGCGGCGCGCCATTGCTCGTGCCATAGCGGTCTTTCGCAATTCTGGAGCGACAGTCGACATTCTTGAGACCGGCGAGAATCGTGCCGCGGGAGCAAAAGCGAAGCGCGCCGTTGAGCAGGAATACGACGCCGTCGTTGTTTGCGGAGGCGACGGCACCATCTTCGACGTCATCCAAGGGCTCGCCGGGACGGCGATGCCACTGGGGATCATTCCGTTTGGCACCGGCAACGTGATGGCGCAGAACCTCGGAATTCCCAACGACGCGGAGGCCGCCGCGCATTGTCTCCTGCGTAGCCATCCTTGCCGCGTTCCGCTGGGCCGCATCACCTGCTGCGCTCCGGAAGGCCGCCAAACCTGGTTCTTTGCCATGGCCGCCGGCATGGGTGTGCACGCAGCCCTGATGTCGGAAGCCCGGCGCTCCGGAAAAGACGTAACCGGCAAAGCGGCCTATTTCTTAGCGGGCGCCCGGCTGCTGGTAAAGCACCCGGTGCAACCCTTTGACGTAACCATCACCACGACAAATGGAGCTGTCATCCAGGAACGCGTTTGCGAGGCCCTCGCGGTGCGCGTGGCTGGATTGAATCGCTGGTGGCCGGGTGGCGGCCTCAGCTTTCCCTTTCTCCGCTTGGCCACCGTCTCTGGCGCCTCACGAGCGCGCCTCGCGCGTGCATCCTGGGACGCGCTGTTTCGCGGTGGCGGCGCCCGCGATCGCCAGCAGGATGCAGAGGCGCCCGCTAGTTACCGCGACGTGTCGTCCGTGGTCTGCAGCCCTATTTCCAATCGGGTCTATCGTCCAGTGATCGCGGTTCAGGCTGACGGCGAAGTGCTGGGGGCCTCCTGCGCAAAAATCGAAATGGCCGGTCTGAACGTCCAGTTCCTGTCCGCAGAGGGCCCTTTCCCTCGCTAAGGAATTGTCATCCCGAGCCCCTGACTTGCCTCACGGCAAGTTAAAGGAGCAATGAACAAGGATCTTCGCGTTGTTTGTATCAGGGCCCGGCTTTAAGTCGGGCCGTAACACCCGCCAAAAGACTTGGGCTTTTAGCCCCCGCTTCCAGTTTGTGCATCCCGAGCGTAGCGACCTGTCCCAGCGTGCCGTGGAAAAGAAGTAGGGACCTGCTGTTTCTAGATTTCGCACATGTTTTCGGCAGAGTGGCCGAGAGGACCTCAGCGATCTTTATTGGCAGATCTTTTCCAGGCCTTTCTGGCCTCGAAACTAGACCGAACCAACCTGCCATCGAGCTCTAGAAATTAAACAACGCCTGAAAATTGAAGTCCCTCACCGCCGAGCCATGGGAGAAGAACCCGCTCGCCAGTTGGTTCGATCTGCCGAAGAACGGAGAACCTGTGGTCCCATCCGGAGGACCGCCCAGCGTTCCGTTCGGCGGCGCCAGGTTCACCACGTTGAAGATGTTGTGCGCAAACGCGCTCAGCGTGATGCTGTAACGGCGATCGACGCGCGTCGTTGGACCGTGCGGGCCGCCGCCGGTCCCACCGAGTCCCATACCCGCGATGTGATGACCATGTCCGCCATCACCCCCTCCTGCTACTGCACCTTTGCCTTCCTCCACCTTAGGACCCACGCCGAAGCTCTTGGCCACGCGCAGGTTCATTGCAAATAGCACGGGACCGTTACCGTAGTTGATCGGAATCAAATGCGATCCCGCCGGCGGAGTGGCACTGATGTCGAAGTTCCCATACTTGGTGATATCCACATTCGCCGGGTTCGAAACCGATGAAGCGAAGACCGGGCGATCATTGAAGAACGAATCGCCATTGATGTCCTGATTCAGCTGAATATTAAAGGGCGAGCCGGATGCGGCGGCAAGGAAGGGGCTGACCTGGAACCCAAAAGGCGCCGCATAGTTGGCAAATGCGAACACCCTGTTGCGCACGTCGAAGAATTGGCGGCCGTAATCCTGCATGATGTCGTACTGGTTCGAAGGATGATAACTCGGCCCACCGGTATCGCCGTTCGCCTTGCTGTAGATGTAAAACCCGGTCAATGTAAGCCGCCGCCCATAGGCCACATTCAAGTTGAGAAATACCTGGTTCTCTTTGAAGACGCCCAGTGAATCGTATTCGTAGATGTTGCATGGAGTACCACTCGGGCAAAGGCCCAGGGCTGGACGGCTGCCATCGGGAAACGGAGCATCGATGTTGCGCGATAGCAGCTGGTGAATGCCGCGGGAGTAAAGATAAGTCGCCGAGACACTGACGTTCTTGTTGACCTGGTGCTCAATCCCTGTCCCGGTCTCGATCGTCGCCGGAGCGTTCAGCCCGGGTTGAACGCGATAGAAGGTAGGCAGTGGAATCGATTCCTGTGTGCCCCCATCCGGAGGAGGCCCGTTGGGATTGGATTGGATCGTTTGCAGCTGGCCCAGGCCATCGAGGTTGTAACGATTTGCGTTCAGCAGCAGATCATAGGTGAAGCGATGGAAGAAAATCCCGTAGCCGGCCCGCAGCACCGTCTTCGGCTGCTTTCCTCCGGTTCCGAGTCCATAAGAGAGGGCGACACGGGGACCAAAGTTCGCCTTGTTGTGGATCTGGTTCTGCGTCTCAAAACGCAGACCATAGCTGACGGTGAAATTCGGCCTCGCCTTCCAGTCATCCTCCGCATAGAGGCCCAGGTCGGTCACACTCGCCGTCTGCGTGGGGATGCCAGAAGTGATGGAGTACTGGCTCGGCTTGCCGGCAAGATAATCGTTCAGGTCTGAGTAGGTGTAAGTCCCCTCAAAGTTGGCGTTGGAAAAATTTCGGTCCCGGTTGTTGCGCAGCCTGGCGCCGAATCGGATGTAGTGTTTCGCCAGCGCAAGTGACGCGTAATTCTGGATTTCGAATTCCTGTTGAGTGTCGTGGATCGTGCCCAGCGGGCTGCCGCCTCCCTCAAAGTTCTGCAGCACATCGACAGCAGGGGCAACCAGTTGGGGCACCTGGTTGCTGCTATCGCGCACATATTGAAAGCGGGTATTGTTGACGAACTTCGTTCCGTAGACCTGGCTATCGCTGATCTGGATACGGTTCTCCAGTTCGCTCGTGTCGTACGCCTGGCTGGGCAGCACGAATGGACTCGCTCCCACTCCGCTGTTGTTCTGGTCTTCCTTAAAGTAGCTGTATCGAAACGTCAGCGTCTGACTCGGTGTGAGCTGGTAATCAATCCGCGGGCTGATCCACGTGCGCGTCTGTGGAGACGGAACAGCGAGGTCGCACAGGGTGCCGGGAGTCTCTGTGACCACTCCGTTCAGTGGCCCGCAAGTGGCGGGGTCTGGCACGTACGGCACATTGGCGTTAACGATGCTGTTGTTTTGAATGTCGCGCCGGTCAAAATTCAGAAAGTAGGAAGCATTTTTGGTCAGAGGGCCACTGATGTTTCCATCCCATTGGAGCGTGTGGTATGGCGGCTGACGCGATGCGAAGGGGTTTTCCGTGTTGAAAGCCGAAGCGTGCGCATTCATGTAGACCTGACCATGCAGCTTGTCTGTTCCGGGCTTGGTCAAAATTTCGACCCTGCCATAACCTGGTGTGTCGTATTGAGCAGAGAACGGGTTTTGATTGATGATGATCGCGCGGATCGCCGACTTCGGCGGCAATTGACCGCCGGTAAAGCCATCGATGTAGATCTGGGCGCCGTTCGGGCCTGCGGCGGGTCCGGCCAGTGCCGTGAGCTCGTTTGACAATTCGTCAGGATCGTCCGAAAGCGCGTCCAGATCCTTGCCCGTAAGCACGACGGCGCTCACATTGCTGCTCGGGTCAACGCTCACCACGGGAGTATCAGCGTTCACCTGCACCTGCTGCTCCTCCATCTGGATGGCAAGCGAAACATTCAGGTGTTGCGTTTGCCCGGCGGCAATGCGCACAGCCGGAGAAGTAAACGGGGAGAATCCCGGGGCTTGCACCGACACCGTGTACTGGCCTGGCGCTAAGCCTGTCAGCGTGTATTGGCCCGCCGCATCTGATTTGCCTGTGCTCGTGACCCCTGCGGGCGATATGGCCGTAATTGTGGCTTGCGGAATCACCGCGCCGCTGGGGTCAGCAACCTGACCGCGCAATGAGCCCGTTGGTGTTTGAGCCGAAGAAAACCGGGTTCCGAAAAGAAGCGACAAACTGATCAGGCAGAGAGCGGGCAAGCGATACAAGAGATCTCCTCATGTCGAGATGCGGCACTGTTCAGAGCCGCTTGTGGCGCCGATTGGGCCGCCGTGCGCTCGCTCCCTATGGGAACAAGGCTGATAGCGTCACAAGTTTGTGATCTGGCCAGAGCAAAGGTGGAAGTGAGAAATCTGCTGTTCTCTATTCTTGTGCGCAGACTCGCGGCAACTGCTGGTTCTACTGGGGACCTTCTCCTCCGCCCCCGCCTCCGCCTTCCCCTCCCAAATTCCAGGCGGAGGAAAGCATTGCCTGACTTGCGCTGGTAGAGGCCTGAAGCATGGGCTCTACTCCGGCCACGAGCGTGATGGCAGTTGCAGTTTGTGGAGATTGGCCTCCGGTTGCAACGACGATGATCATGTTGCCCTTCTGCAAATCTTTGAGTGTGATCGAAGGAGAACGGGCGAGTAGCTGCTGAAAATCCGGTGCGCCGCCTCCCGGCCCACGTCCTGCACCCGCCGCGTGGTCCCCGCCGGAAGCTCCGGCTCCTTGGGCTCCGGGAGATCCGCCAGCAGGAGCAGCTCCCGATCCTTCCGGGCGCTTGGCCGCGTTCATGCGCGCGGCGATTCGCTGTGCCATCGCGGGATCGAGCTTCTTCAGCTCGCTGTCTGGCGTAACCGTGAGCACCACAGGCTTTTTCGTCGCTGCGTCGGTCAAGGTAATCGTGGACGCGTTCGCGTTGACCGCCTGAATCGAACCGGCAAGGTTCAGAAAGCTGCCGCTGACAATTTCCTCCGCGTCCATGCTGGCGCCGTCGGCGCTTCGCGAACCACGGGCACGGAGCTGATCGCCAGGCTTGATTTGGTCCAGAGTGCTTTTGACAGCCTGATCAAACTTGACCGAGCCCGGAGCGTAGCGGCGAATGATGGTAGTCGGTGTCACGTGGATAATGGTGGTTCGGCTGCCTGCGGGTCCGCTCGAAATAGTGACCGTTCCAGCGCCCGGATCGACCGACTTAACCAAGCCGCCGGTACCTCTTTTCTGCCAGTCCTCCCGCTCCTTTTGCTGCTGCTGTGCGATGTCTGCGCCCTTGATTGCTACCAGCATTACGGCATCGAGCGACTTACCGTCCGCATTGGCGGATCCCCGGGCCATGACCCGATCTCCCGTCTGCAAATCCGTCAGTTTCAAGGGCGTTGCGCCGGCCAGAGTTTTCTGGCCAGGTTCGATCCTTAAGAGGCGGGCGCTGTCCTGCACGGTCACCTGCATGGTCGCCCCCGCATCGTTCTTCACTGTAACGGTGTTGCCGCCTATGGCCTGAACCGTTCCCAGGAAGGTGACCGGTTTTGCCGCCGACTCCTGCGCCCCGGCTGCGACTGGCCATAAACACACGGATAGAAATGTGCAAAGAAATAGCTGCGCAACCCTCATCGGCGCTTTCGTGGATCGCATTTTTCTTCCTTCTTACTCGGGTTCGGTTTTGCCTCCGACGAGAACTCGTGTCGGATACAGCAGACTCGTATTCGGTTGGCTGGTTCTTACGCGCAACGGCTGCAACCCCGCCTTCGCCGTAGAGTCATAGCTTAATTCGTATTGATTCTGCAGTTTACGTTGGATGTCCGAAAGGAAGGGTGCGAATGACACCGGGTTCCCAAAGCCCTCGAGGTAAACTTTGCCTCCGGTGTCTCCGGAGACTTGTGTCAGATAATTCTGGCCGCCATTCGTGACCGCGAAGCTGCGGTCCAGCCGGCCCATACCCCGGAAGTAGATCGAATAAACGATCACCCCCGCCTTCTGGGCGTCCGAGATGGCGCTCTTCACGTATGGATTCTCCGGGTCGAACCGCGCTCCCGAATACCGGTCGACGCCATCGGTGACCATGATCACTTCCCGTCGAACGTTACGGTCGCCGCCCGGCCAGTGCTTGACCAGATCTGACAGGCAGAAATACGGGCTGCCATTAATGCCTGCGGTCCCTGACGGCAGGCGAAAGGACTTTGCTGCCTGGGCATGATCCGTCGTGAAGTTCTGCACCATGTTGGCTGTCCCATTGCGCATGTAGCCAATGGCAACCTGCGTGGTCGGCGGCAAATCCGCCACAAACCGGCTGAGGTCATTGAGTTGCAGACCCAGGCTGCCCCGCGATGAGTCGTCCAGCAGCACGACCAATTGAAGACCGGCGCGCGAACCCCGTAACGGAACCCAGCCCGTGACATCCTGCACCTTCCGATTCTCGTAAGCAGTGATGCTTTGCTTGGGAATCGTTGTAGTGTCTTCGCCTTTTGTAGTAGCGGTGACGATCGCATGAGCTGTGAGGGTCTCCTGTCCGCGAGCCTTCGCGCCCGACCCGGCGAAACATGCTCCTGCCAGCAACGCCGCGAGGCAATTCCGAGCAACGATCCTACGCCTGAGGATGCGCGTCTTTGCTGGCCCTGTCCTTCTACTTGTTTTCCACGGCATGCACCTATATGACGGCTCCAGTCACCGAAAGGTTCGACCAGAAGGATGAATAGTTTACCGGCGAGTGGGGCCCTAAGAAGGAAAATTTACGCTTTCGGGCTCTGCTATCCTCGGGGGAACTGAAGTGGGTATTTCGGAGATCCCTGTAGCTCCGTATCCTGATGACAGACCGCGGATCATCGGATTCCGGTCGAAAGTCCGTACGTACACGGAAGGCACATGATTTGCCGCCTTCCCTGCGGCCTTCTTTGCCGTCAACACAGCGACAGGAGAACTGCGAGGAATGACCCAGGACAAGCTTATGCAGTCTCCGGTGGCAGTCCAGGCAGAACGCCCTCTTTGCGTTGACCTGGACGGGACCCTGGTCAAGTCGGACACTTTTGTCGACTCGTTGATGGTCCTCGCCCGTCGTGATCCCGCCGCTCTTTTGCACATACCCGCTTGGATCCTCAGGGGGAAAGCCCATTTCAAATCGCAGGTAGCCTCCCGCGTCAATCTCGATGCTGCCCACTTGCCCTATAACGTTCCCCTGCTGAACTTCCTGAGAGATGAGCATGCAGCCGGCCGTAAGCTCTTCCTGGCCACCGGCGCCGACCGCGTCATGGCCGACAAAATCGCAAACCATCTTGGCATCTTTGACGAGGTGCTGGCCAGCGATGGGACTGTCAACCTCACCGGAAACAACAAGCTCCAGTGCCTGGAGCAGCGCTGTGCGAGTGACTGCGGCTTTGACTACATCGGCAATGGGCTTGCGGATCTGCCGCTGCTTCAAGGCGCCCGGCAGGCGATGGTCGCCAATCCCGACCTTCGCCTGAAGAGTGCTCTCAAGAGACGGAATATCGCTTTCAGCCGGAACTTCACCGACCGTGCACATCCCCTCAGAGCCTTGGGGAAAGCCCTGCGGGTCCATCAATGGGCCAAAAATCTACTCATCTTTCTGCCCATGTTCCTGGCGCATGCGCTCAACGTGGCGTCTGTGGCAAAAGCCTGCGCGGCGTTCTTTTGTTTCTGTTGTGTAGCTTCGGCAACCTATATCTTCAACGACTTGCTCGATTTGGAGACAGACCGTATCCACCTTCACAAGCGTGAGCGAGCCTTTGCCGCGGGTGATCTCTCCGTGTCGGCCGGACTGGGCATATCCGTTTCACTCCTCGCAGTCGCTGTGATCACCACCGCCTACTTGCCGAAAACTTTCTTTCTATACATCCTCCTCTATTTCGTGACGACTCTGGCGTACTCTCTGTCGCTCAAGCGGATCGTTCTGGTGGATGTAGTACTCCTCTCCAGCCTGTACACCGTCCGGTTGTTGGCCGGTTCAGCTGCTACGGGCGATCCTATTTCACCCTGGCTTGCGGCCTTCTCCATCTTTCTTTTCCTTAGCCTGGCCATGGTCAAGCGGTTCAGCGAATTGCAGAATCTGCATGCGCGAGGCGTAAACCCCAGCAACGGTCGAGGCTATCTTTTGAGCGATATCGAGCAACTTCGCAGCTTTGGGACTGCCAGCGCCTATGCCTCCATCGTCATCTTCGCTCTCTACATCAATGGCCGCGACGTCATGGCTCTTTATCGTCACCCTGACCGCATGTGGTTGATCACTCCTCTGCTGATCCTGTGGATCAGCCGCGTATGGCTTCTGGCTTCGCGCGGTTTGTTGGACGAGGACCCCGTGGTCTTCGCTCTTTCAGACCGCATGAGCTTACTGCTGGGGTTAGGCATGGCGGCTATCGCCTTTTCCGCACTCTAAAAATCAGGAAAGAATTTACCCCTATGTCCCCTAATCAGGAGCAGCCCCAATTCGAATCCTGGGGCCGCTATCCCAAACACGCCGCCGATGCCCGCGCTCTGTTCTGGAAAGAGGACTTTCCCGCGGCCATTCCGGCCGACGGTAAAGTCTTGGCCGTCGGTATGGGACGCAGTTACGGTGACGTTTGCCTTCTACAGCACGGGACCCTTCTCCAGACTCCCAATCTGGACCGATTGATCTCGTTCGACTCCCAAACCGGCCGCCTGCGCTGCGAAGCGGGAGTAACGTTGGCCGAAATTCTGGATTTCGCCGTACCTCTTGGATGGTTCCTGCCTGTGAGCCCAGGCACCAAATACGTGACTATCGGGGGAGCCATTGCCAACGACATTCACGGTAAGAATCACCATGTCGCCGGGACCTTTGGTTTGCATGTTTCCTGCT
>Ga0335075_10008425_pt1 | contig 15784 bp, 16 predicted proteins | sample Lox_Sample_24_FD_206723 | JGI IMG/M metagenome (GOLD analysis project Ga0335075, IMG submission 206723) | Soil microbial communities from Loxahatchee National Wildlife Refuge, Florida, United States - Lox_Sample_2.4 | ecosystem: Environmental > Terrestrial > Soil > Wetlands | place: USA... | reverse complement strand
GCGGCAACAGGGGTCCGGCCGGCGGACTGCCGCAGCCCGGAGCTGAGGATGACGTTTCCGCTGGTCGAATGCAAAACATTGACCAATCCGCGAGTTCGTGGAAACCTATTGGTCAAATATGAGAATACGATTCTCGTACTAGGGAGGCCGTATGCGTCTGTCCCCGTTGCCGGCGGACCAGTGGGACGACGCTGCCCGGCATGCGGTCTCCGGCATGCTGCCGGAGGAGCGGCGCAATCCTCGCGACGCCGGCAACGTGTTGTCGACCTTGGTGCGCCATCCGAAGCTGACCCGTGCGTATCTCCGGTTCAGCAGTTACCTGCTCTACGGGTCGACGCTGCCGCCGCGTATCCGCGAGCAAGTCATCCTGCGGGTCGCACATCGGCGCGGCTGCGCCTACGAGTGGTCACACCACGTGGACATCGGTAAGGACGTGGGGCTATCCGACTCCGACATCGACGCGGTGCAATCGGGCAACCCGAGCGACGAGTTCGATCGCGCGGTGCTGGCCGCCGTCGACGAGCTCGACGAGCAGACCAATCTCTCGGATCAGACCTGGACCGCTCTCGGTGAGCGGCTCGACGAGCACCAGCGGATGGATCTGATCTTCACGACCGGTGGCTATATCGCACTCGCGATGGCTCTGAACACTTTTGGCGTCGAGATTGAGCACGACCAGACAGCCCGGACAGAAAGGTAGTACATTGCCACATTTCGCCAAGCCGGCTGCCGGCAGTTGGACCGAGAATTACCCAGACTTGGGAACCGCGCCGGTCGATTACACCGACTCGATCGATCCCGCGTTCTTCGAAGCGGAGCGCGACGCGATCTTCAAGCGGACCTGGCTCAACGTCGGTCGGGTCGAGCGGCTGCCGCGCACCGGCAGCTACTTCACCAAAGAGCTGCCGTCGGCGGGCCCGGGCATGTCGGTGATCATCGTCAAGACCAAGGACGGGGCCATCAAGGCGTATCACAACGTCTGCCGCCACCGCGGAAACAAGTTGGTGTGGAACGACTATCCACACGAAGAGACCTCCGGCACCTGCCGGCAGTTCACCTGCAAGTACCACGCCTGGCGCTACAACCTCGATGGTGATCTGACCTTCATCCAACAGGAGGACGAGTTCTTCGACGTCGACAAGAGCCAGTACGGCCTGGCTGCCGTCCGTTGCGAAGTGTGGGAAGGCTTCATCTTCATCAACTTCGACGACAACGCGGCACCGCTCACCGACTACCTCGGGCCGCTGGCCAAGAGCATCGAGGGCTACCCCTTCGGCGAGATGACGGAGACCTACTCCTACCGGGCCGAGGTCGGCAGCAACTGGAAGCTGTTCATCGACGCGTTCGTCGAGTTCTACCACGCGCCGGTCCTGCACCAGGGGCAGTACACCAAGGAAGAAGCCGCCAAGATCCAAAAGTACGGCTACGAGGCGCTGCACTACGAGTTGGCCGGCCCGCACAACCTGCAGTCGACCTGGGGCGGTCAGGCGCCGCCGGCGGACATGAGCATGGTGAAGCCGATGGATCAGGTGCTGCGCAGCGGGCTGTTCGGTCCGTGGGACAAGCCGGAGATCATCGAGAACCTGGAGCTGCCGCCGGGCGTCAACGTGAAGAGGGTGCCGCAGTGGGGAATTGACTCGTGGCTGTTCTACCCGAACTTCATGCTGCTGATCTGGGAGCCGGGTTGGTTCCTGACCTACCACTACTGGCCTACTGCGGTGGACAAGCACATCTTCGAGTGCACGCTGTATTTCGTCCCGCCACGCAATGCGCGGGAACGGCTGGCCCAGGAGTTGGCCGCGGTGACGTTCAAGGAGTACGCGCTTCAGGACTCCAACACCCTGGAAGCGACCCAGACCATGATCGGCACCCGGGCGGTCAAAGAATTCCTGCTCTGCGACCAGGAAGTCTTGATCCGTCATTTGCACAAGACGACCAGTGACTATGTGAAGGAGTACCAGCGCAATGGCGCTACCGTCTGAATTCTCGGCCCTGCAGCCCTATTTGGAGTGGGATCTGGAGACAGAGCCCGAACGCTACGCCAAGCGGCTGGCCTCGACGATGCCCCAGATGCAGGAGTTCTACGATGTCGCGTTCCCGTTGCTGAACGATGTCATCGCGTACTGCGACAATTACCCTTTGGACGACCTGCCGGGTGACGCGAAAACTCTGATGCACATCATGCAGTCGTTGGTCATGGTGTCGTTCCCGATCGAGGCCTGGAAGCAGCCGCGGGTGCCCGATAGCGGCGCGGCGTGGGTCGAATTGATCAGGGAGCCGGTGATCTAAGAGGTGTTGACGCTCAAGGCGGCCGGACTGCTCGACGTCGACGCGGGCGAGATCGTCAGACCCGGCATCCTGAGGATCGAAGGTGACCGGATCGTCGGCGTCGGCGGCGATACGGACGGTGAGATCGTCGACTTGGGCGAGCAGATCCTGCTGCCGGGGTTGATGGACATGGAGGTCAACCTCCTGATGGGCGGGCGTGGTGAGAAACCCGGGCTGTCCCAGGTGCAGGATGACCCACCGACCAGGATGTTGCGTGCGGTCGGCAATGCCCGAAGGACGCTGCGGGCGGGCTTCACCACGGTGCGCAACCTCGGCCTGTTCGTCAAGACCGGCGGCTATCTGCTCGACGTTGCGCTCGGAAAGGCCATCGACGCAGGCTGGATCGACGGCCCGCGGGTGGTGCCCGCTGGGCACGCGATCACTCCGACCGGCGGTCATCTGGATCCGACCATGTTCGCCGCGTTCGCGCCGCACGTGCTGGATTTGACGGTGGAAGAGGGTATCGCCAACGGAATCGACGAGATCCGCAAGGCGGTGCGGTATCAGATCAAGCACGGCGCCGAGCTGATCAAAGTCTGCTGCTCGGGCGGGGTGATGTCGCTGACCGGTCCCCCCGGCGCACAGCACTATTCGGACGAGGAGCTGCGGGCGATCGTCGACGAGGCGCACCGGCGCGGGCTGCGCGTCGCCGCGCACACGCACGGCGCGGACGCGGTCAAGCATGCCGTCGAAGCGGGTATCGACTGTATCGAGCACGGGTTCCTGATCGACGACGAAGCCATCGCGATGATGGTTGAGCACGGCACGTTCCTGGTGTCGACTCGGCGTCTGGCGGAGGGAATGGACGTCTCACACGCCCCACCCGAGCTACAGGCCAAGGCCGCCGAGATGTTCCCGAAGTCGCGGACCTCGATCCTCGCCGCGTATGAAGCCGGGGTGAAGATCGCCGTCGGCACCGACGCGCCCGCGATCCCGCACGGCAAGAACGCCGACGAACTTGTCACCCTGGTTGATTGGGGCCTGCCGCCGTTGGCGGTGTTGCGGGCGGCGACGACCACGGCCGCCGACTTGATCAACACCACCGACCGCGGCCGGCTGGCCGAGGGCCTGCTCGCCGACGTCATCGCCGTGCCCGGAGACCCGTTGTCCGACATCGGCGTTACCCAGAAGGTGAGTTTCGTGATGAAAGGCGGCAAGGTTTATGCCAACACGAACTGACGACCTCGTCGAGATCCAGCAGCTGCTGGCGCGCTACGCTGTGACCATCACGCAACAGGACATCGATGGGCTGGTCAAGGTCTTCACGCCTGACGGCACCTATAGCGCCTTCGGCGAAACCTATTCGCTGGACCGGTTTCCCGTGCTGGTCGACGCCGCTCCCAAGGGGCTGTTCATGACGGCCACTCCGGTGATCGATCTGAACGGCGACACCGCGACGGGAACACAACCGCTGTGCTTCATCGACCACGCCAGCCATGACATGCGGATCGGCTACTACAACGACACCTACGTGCGGACGGGTGACGGCTGGCGGCTGAAAACCCGTGCCATGACGTTCATTCGGCGTAGCGGCGCGCACGACTCCGGGCGTCCGCACGCGATCGGGCGACCATCCGCGAACCCTGCATGAAGGTCGACCAGTTCCGGGCCGACCTGCGGGCCTGGCTCGGCGAGCACGATCTGACCCCCGGGCCGGACCATTCGCTGGAAGGCCATATCAAGCAACTCGCCCGAGTCCATTCGGCGCTCTACGACGCGGGCTGGATGCGATACGGCTGGCCCGAGCAAGTCGGCGGATTGGGCGGGCCGGCAATGCTTCGCGCGATCGTCGGCGAGGAAGTGGTCGGCCGCCGCCTTGCCGAGCCGGGCCCATACTCGATGGTCGAGGTGCTGGCACCCACCATGATCGATTATGCCCCAACGGAACTCGCAGCGGAGATGGTGCCGCGACTTCTCAGCGGTCGCGAGCAGTGGTGTCAGGGCTTTTCCGAACCGGGCTCCGGCAGCGACCTGGCGTCGCTGACCACCCGTGCCGCCCCGCACGGCGACAACTGGATCGTCAACGGGCAGAAGGTGTGGACCAGCTACGCGCAGTACTCGACCCGGTGTGTCCTGCTTACCCGCACCGCACTCGGCCACGATGGAATCACCGCGTTCTTCGTGGACCTGGATACGCCGGGCATCACCATTCGGCCGCTGCGCACGATGCACGGTGTCGACGAGTTCTGCGAGGTCTACTTCGACGATGTGGTGGTGCCTGCCGCACGCATGCTCGGCCGGCCGGGCGACGGCTGGCGGCTCGCGATGGACCTGTTGCCCTATGAGCGCTCCACCTGCTTCTGGCAGCGAATCGCCTACCTCTACGCACGATTCGACGAACTCATCGCAGAAGCCGTCGACCCCGACGAATACGAGCTCGGTGCAGCCTATTTGGCGCTGCACACTTTGCGGTGCAGGTCTCGTGCGACCCAGCACCGGTTGGCCGATGGCGAGCGACTCGGGCCGCAGACCTCGATCGACAAGGTCTTGCTGGCCACCGCCGAGCAGCAACTCTTCGACACGGTGCGCGACCTGTTGCCCGGTGCGCTCGAACTGGACGACACGCCGTGGCGGTCGGAGTACCTCTATTCGCGGGCGGCGACGATCTATGGCGGCACCGCCGAGATCCAACGCAATATCATCGCTCGCCGGCTGTTGGACTTGGGCAAGGAATGACCGTGGACACCGAGTCCTTGCACCTGCTGGAAGACGCCTTACGTAAGACCATGATCGCGGCATCGGGTCACGAACTCGACCAGGCGCTGGCCGACTTGGGCTGGCTGGAGATGCTCGACGAGATGCCGGAAGCCGCAATTCCTTTGGTGTTTCGCCTACTCGGTGAGACCGGTGCTCATGCACCCGTGCTCAACGACGTCGTGCTGCGCGCCGCCGGACGCGACGGTGGAGGTACCGTCCCGCTGCCGTTCGCGGGCGGCTCCTGGGTGGTCTGGGAACGCCACGACCCGGCCAGCTCAGCGCTGGGCGGCGACCTACCGATACGGCGGGTGCCGCAGGGAGATCCGGTCCCACTTGCGGGTGGTCGGCACGCGCTCGGCTGGTGGCTGGTGGGCACCAGTCGCGCCATGCTGTCGCTGGCACGCCAGCATGCTTTGGACCGTGTGCAATTCGGCAGGCCAGTCGCCTCGTTCCAGGCGATCCGGCATCGGCTGGCCGAGACACTGGTCGCCATCGAAGGCGCGGAGGCCACGCTGCTTGCCGCCGCCGACGTGGCCGACGATCTAGCCTTTCTGCTCGCCAAGGCCGCGGCCGGCCAGGCGGCGTTGACCGCCGCCCGGCACTGCCAGCAGGTGCTCGGCGGTCTCGGGTTCACCGCGGAGCATGAGCTACATCGCCATGTGAAGCGTTCGTTGGTCTTGGACGGAATGCTCGGCAGTGCACGCGAACTGACCCGAGATGCGGGAGCGACGCTGCGCGCCAAGCGATGTGCGCCGCGATTGACCAACCTCTGAGCGGCTTGACTCAGCTGCCACATCGGCCACACTCGTCTCCGCGGAGAAGCAGTGGCCGATTTGCCCGCCTCTGAGCGATTTCTTCGTGACGAGAAGTGAAGTTTCGCCATCGACGGTGCGCTCTTTGGCATTCTGCTTCCCAGTAGACCAGCAAGAGAATAGTATTCTCATAGCGAGAAAGTTACAATCTCAGACACGTCGTCCCGTGAGGGGGTCTAGCTCAGCAATGACACGACGTTCTCCGGTACAGTCCAATCATGTTCTCCCCTCGCGGCAATCACCTGAGCAGCCGGTGACCAGCCCAAGCGAAGAGCCTGCCTGGAAGCAGCGTGCTGTCGAGCGGTCGATCAAGACGGCGAAACTGCGGGCAGCGCAGCGCGTCCAACGCTTCCTCGACGCGGCACAGGCCATCATCATTGAGAAGGGCAGCACGGACTTTACTGTGCAAGAGGTGGTCGACCGCTCCCGGCAGTCGTTGCGGAGCTTCTACCTGCAGTTCGACGGCAAGCATGAACTGCTGCTCGCCCTGTTCGAAGATGCGTTGAGCCGGTCGGCCGACCAGATTCGCGCCGCCACCGCCAACCACTCCGATCCCATCGACCGGTTGCGGGTGGCCGTGGAGTTGCTGTTCGAAGCCTCGCGACCCGACCCGACGGCAAAACGACCGCTGTTCACCGACTTCGCGCCCAGGTTGCTCGTCTCGCATCCGGCTGAGGTCAAGGTGGCTCATGCGCCACTTCTTGCTTTGCTCACCGAGCTAATGGAAGCGGCCAGCGACGCCGGGGAGCTGCGCGGCGGCATCAATCCACGGCGGATGGCCGCGATGACCATGCAGACGGTCATGTTCATCGCGCAGTCCAGCGGCGGCTCCGACGACGCGACCGTGCATCCCATCAGTGCCGACGAAGTGTGGGACTTCTGCTCACGCGGATTCGTCGGCGACTAACAGGAGAACCGCATTCGCTTGAGTGTTCGCATATCGCACATCACGCGGCCTTAGAGAATCAACTTCTCTATAAAAGAGAATGCTAAGTAGCAAAAACGGATTCCACGTTGACACCCGCTGATGGCGATGACAGAGTTGCCGCAGATGCTTAGAGCTACCAACAATGCGGTTGCGGCGAAAGGCTGCGAAAGGTAAGGCCCTATGACAGTCACTGCTCCCGACGGCGTCTATTACGACCCGTACGACGTGCAGATCAATGCCGATCCCTACTCGGCGTTTCGGGGGCTGCGTGAAGAAGCACCGCTGTATTACAACGAGCAGCACGACTTCTACGCGTTGAGTCGCTTCACCGACGTCGACCGCGCGATCGTCGATTATGAAACTTTCAGCTCAGCTCGCGGCGCAATCCTCGAGCTGATCAAGGCCAACATCGATATGCCTCCCGGTGTGCTCATCTTCGAGGATCCACCGATCCATGACGTGCACCGCAAACTGCTGGCTCGCATGTTCACCCCACGCAAAATCAACGATTTGGAACCCAAGATCCGGGAATTCTGCGCTCGCAGTTTGGATCCGCTGATCGGCACCTCAGGTTTCGACTTCGTCGCTGACCTCGGCGCGCAGATGCCAATGCGGGTGATCGGCATGCTGCTCGGGGTGCCTGAGGAGTACCAAGAAGCCGCGCGCGATTTAGCGAACACGCAGATGCGCACCGAGGCCGGCAAGCCGATGACGTTGGCGGCAGACGGCATGAACGCCGGTGACTTCTTCGCCGAATTTATCGACTGGCGCGCCAAGCATCCCTCCGACGACATCATGACCGAACTGTTGAACGTTGAGTTCGAGGACGAGAAGGGGATAACCCGGCGGCTGAGCCGCGAGGAACTTCTCACCTATGTCAGCGTGGTTTCTGGCGCGGGCAACGAGACCACCACTCGGCTGATCGGCTGGGCCGGCAAGGTGCTGGCCGAGCATCCCGGTCAGCGACGGGAACTGGTCGAGAAGCCCGCGCTTGTCCCCAACGCCATCGAAGAGTTGCTGCGCTTCGAACCGCCGGCTCCGCACGTGGCACGCTACGTGACCCGTGACGTCACCTACTACGGGCAGACGGTGCCGGAGGGCAGCGTCATGATGATGCTCATCGGAGCAGCCAATCACGATCACCGCCAATTCCCGCCGGACGGCGATGTTTTCGACATTCACCGAGAACTGCGCCAACATCTCTCCTTCAGCGTCGGCACCCACTACTGCCTCGGCTCGGCGCTGGCACGGTTGGAGGGGCGGATCGCGCTCGAAGAGATCTTGAAACGCTTCCCCGAATGGGAGGTCGACCTCAGCAGCGTCGCGTTGTCTCCGACGTCCACCGTGCGTGGCTGGGAGGCAATGCCGGCGGTTCTCGGTTGAGCCAAACACAAATCAGGAAACGAGGTAACGATGACGGGTCGAGTCGAAGGCAAGGTCGCGTTCATCACCGGCGCGGCCCGTGGGCAGGGTCGCTCGCACGCGGTGCGGTTGGCGCAGGAGGGCGCCGACATCATTGCAATTGATATCTGTAAGCCGATCCGCGAGGGCGTTGTGGATACCGCGATCCCGGCGTCGACGCCGGAGGATCTGGCGGAGACTGCCGACCTCGTCAAGGGCCACAACCGTAGGATCTTCACCGCGGAAGTCGATGTGCGTGACTACAACGCACTGAAAGCCGCAGTGGACAGCGGTGTGGAACAGCTCGGCCGGCTCGACATCATCGTGGCCAACGCGGGTATCGGCAACGGCGGCGACACTCTGGACAAAACCAGCGAAGAAGACTGGACAGAGATGATCGACATCAATCTGGCCGGGGTGTGGAAGACCGTCAAAGCCGGTGTGCCGCACTTGCTTGCGGGCGGCCGCGGCGGTTCGATCGTCCTGACCAGCTCGGTGGGCGGGCTCAAGGCCTATCCGCACACCGGACACTACGTCGCGGCGAAGCACGGCGTCGTCGGACTCATGCGCGCCTTCGCAGTTGAGTTGGGGCAGCACTCGATTCGGGTCAACTCGGTACACCCGACCCACGTGAAAACACCCATGCTGCACAACGAAGGCACCTTCAAGATGTTCCGCCCGGATCTGGAAAATCCCGGGCCGGACGACATGGCTCCCATCTGTCAGCTGTTCCACACCTTGCCGATTCCGTGGGTGGAGCCGCAAGACGTCAGCAATGCGGTGCTGTTCTTCGCATCCGACGAAGCCCGCTACGTCACCGGTGTCACGCTCCCCGTCGACGCGGGCAGCTGCCTGAAGTAGCCCCGCGAACCAGGCCGGGGGTCGTCGCGGTCCACCGGGGCCGATCGGTTAACGTCGCGCCATGGACAGGTCCCGAAGGGATTTCAAAGGTAAGAGCGCGGTCGTCACCGGCGGTGCCAATGGCATCGGGTTCGCGACGGCCGGCGAGTTCGCTCGCCGCGGAGCACGTGTCGTGCTCGCTGATGTCGATAAGCCCGGGCTGGAACAGGCGGTGGCGCACTTGCGCGCCGACGGGTTTGACGCGCACGCCGTGACGTGCGATGTCCGGGACCTCGATGAAGTGGTTCACCTTGCCGACGAGGCATTTCGCCTTCTCGGCCAAGTTGACGTTGTCTTCAGTAACGCAGGCATTGTGATCGCGGGTCCCATCGCGCAGATGACGCACGAGGACTGGCACTGGGTGATCGATATCGATCTGTGGGGCTCTATCCATGCCGTCGAGGCGTTTTTGCCGAGGTTGCTGGAGCAAGGCACCGGCGGCCACGTCGCCTTCACCGCCTCCTTTGCCGGCCTGGTACCCAACGTCGGGCTCGGAGCTTACTGCGTTGCGAAATATGGCGTCGTCAGCCTGGCGGAGACGCTGGCCCGCGAGGTCAAAGACCACGGCATCGGCGTGTCGGTGCTCTGCCCGATGGTCGTCGAAACCAAGCTGCTCTCCAATTCCGAACGAATCCGCGGTGCGGATTACGGGCTGTCGTCGGCGCCCGAGGTGACGGCGGGACAGGAGACGGTTCCGGCGCAGGAGGACAGCCTGAGCGTCGATGAGGTGGCCGGCCTCACCGCCGATGCGATTCTGGCCAACCGCTTGTACGTGCTGCCACACACGGCCGCCCGTGCATCAATCCGCCGCAGGTTCGAACGCATTGACCACACGTTCGACGACCAGGCCGCCGAAGGGTGGAGTCGTTAGCTAGCTGGGCCCGAACTTATACTCGCCGGTGGCCGGGTGGTGGTACCAGCCGCCGGCGGCCTGTGTTCCACCGTCGACGTGAATGGTCTGCCCGGTGATATAGGTCGCCATTTCAGAGGCGAGAAAGACTGCGGTGCTGGCGATCTCGTCGACATGTCCAGGCCGGCCCAACGGAATGGCGTGGCTCACATCGGGTGCTAAACCCTCGGGGCTTAGCCCCATCAGCCCTTCGGTCACGGTGAAATCGGGCGCTATCGCGTTGACCCGGATTGCGTGCGGAGCCAGTTCGAATGCCGCGGTTTTGGTGTAGCTGATCACACCCGCCTTGGCGGCGGCGTATGCCGCGTAGCCAGGTGCTGCGCGTACACCTTCGATTGAGGTCAGATTAATAATGCTGCCGGGCGACTTAGCGTCCACCAGTTTGCCGGCCACTAACTGGGTGCACAGCAGAACATGGCTCAGGTTCGCCTTATACAATGCGTCCCAACCATTTTCGGTTGTCTCGAGCAGCTGCGAGAAGAACACACCGCCCACGTTGTTCACCAGGATCGTCACCGGCCCGAGTTCGGCGGCAGTCCGCTCCAGCGCTGCGGTGACCTGGTCCCGGTCACGCACATCGGTAACGATGCCCAGTGCGCCGATCGCTTCTGCGGCCGAAGCGCAGCTATCGGCATCTCGCTCCCAGATCGCCACCGAGGCGCCGAAGGCTGCCATGCCCGCCGCGATGCCTCGACCGATCCCGGCGCCGCCGCCAGTCACCACGGCGACCCGGTGACTGAGCAGGATGTCGGACGGGCTGATCGTCACCGCGACCTACCTGGCGCCCCCAGGAGCTTGCCCGATGACACTGCCAATTGCTCAACGTTTGCCACCATTTTCAAGCGCCAACGGCGACGTTGGCCGACGGGCTCGATGTCAGAAGTTCAGGGCCATCGGCCGTGATCAACACCGCCTCCCGCCCGAACACCGCGCCGACGCCTTCTTGCCAGACGTAACCGGTGACCGCGAGCACCATTCCCACCGCCAGTCGTTCCGCGGCCGCGGTCACCGGCAGGTGCTGCGAAACGACCGGTGGGTCGAATCCCAGACCCAGGCCCCGTGCAATCGGCATTGGCGGCAGCTGCTCACCTGCAGCATCGTAGGCGGCCAGCAGGTCGGTACCCGGCGCACCCGGTTGACATGCGTCATACAGCCTGTGCCACAGGGTATCCCATCGGCGATACAGATCGGCGGCACCGTTGGGCTCGCCGACCGGCCAGGTGCGTCCCACCTCACCGGTGTAGCCACCGTCCAGCACGCCCGCGGAGAATGCCACCAGATCGCCCGGTTGAACCCGCCCGTCGTCACTCGCCCGTCGCCACGGGTGATCGCGTCCGGTCACCCACGCGGCATCCTGGGTCGACGGAGTGCTCACCCCACCGGCCGCCATCGCCTCGAGCAGGACCCCGGCCAGCGTCTTCTCGCTGACGCCCGGTCGCAGCTCGGCGACTGCCGCGGCCAATCCGACCTCGGCTACCCGGATGGCTTCGCGGAGCGCCGTCACCTCTTCGGCGGTCTTTACACGCCGGGCGGCACGCATGGCCAGCTCACCGTCGACCAACTCGGCGGCCGGGAACGCCAGCGGTAGCAGTTGGGCGAATCCGGGCGAAAGCGCGTCGGTACCAACGCGTTTGGCAGTCGCCGCGCCTTCGACGCCTTTGAGCACCGAGATCGTGTTCATCGGATTCCAGGCGATGCCATAAAGATTCTCGTGCGGGATGTCGTCGGGAACCCCCTCGTCCCAGGTGCTGAGCAGGTGGATCGCCCCGGTCTCCCGGACGACCACGCACGTCGGTCCGAACGGGCGAGTGCCGGCCACCCACAGCTGTGGAGCGCCGGAGACGTAACGCACGTTGGCCTGTCGACCCAGCACCAACACGTCGAGGTCGTGGCTTTCCATCTGTGCCAACGCCCGCTCCCGGCGACCTGCACGCAATGCGCGGTTGTCGGGCAGAACCTCAGTCGCCATCAGCGCGTGCCATACGGGTCATAGGGGTAGTCGGTCAACGGAATCCAGCCTTCCTCGGTGATGACGACAATCTCTTCGCTGCGATAGCCGCCGGTGCCGTCCTCCCATACCACCGGTTCCAGCACCAACACCATTCCTGGCTCGAAGACGAAGTTCTCGTCGAACTCGTCACCGAGATCGGTGCCGATCATCGGCATTTCAGCGGCATTCACGCCGATTCCATGTCCCAGATAGAAGTGCGGCAGCCACGGACGGGCACCGCCGTTGGCTTTCGTTGCCGTCCTGGCCAACTCGGCCGCGGTGGCGCCTGCCCGGGTCACGTTGAGCACCGCGTCCATAATCTCTCGCCACTCGGCGAATTGTGCTTGCTGGCGAGGCGTCGGGTCTTGGCCAACCACCCAGGTGCGGCCGAAATCCGAACAGTAGCCCGCATAGGTGATGCTGACATCCGTCCACAGCACGTCACCGGCGGCGAGTTCGCGCTCAGTCGTCAACAACGGCAACGCCAAATCGCCATGGGTGGTCCAGACACCGGCTGCCTTGCTCGGCGGCATCACCTGCCAAATCGGTTCCAGCATGCTGGCCATCGCACCCAGTTCGAAGGCCCGGCGCAGGAAACCAGCCGACAGCTCGATCTGGCGAATTCCGGGCGCCAGCGCGGCCTGAACATCGACCATGGCCTTGTCGGTAATCCGGCACGCAGTGCGCATACAGGCCAACTCGTCGGGCGTCTTGATGACCTTGGCCGCACCGACAATCTGCGCGGCGTCAGCGGGCCGTCCGGAGCGGAAAAGTCGTTGCTGCGCGCGGCGCATGGCGCCAGTGAGTTCGTCCACCGCAAGCACCGCCCCAGCCGGAACCAGATCCTGGACCACCCGCGCGAAAATCTCGACTCCCTCGTCGAACTCCAGATAGACCGGGCCGTGCAGATGATCGGCGGGCAGTCCTGATTCCGACGCGGCGCCCTCACGTAACGGCAGGAACAGATGCGGCCATGGGTCGTCGGCGAGCACCACCGCCACCGGACGCTCGACGTGAGACAACCCGGCGTCACCCAACGGCCAGCTCGCGCCCGTGGCGTAGACGACACTGCTATTTCCGAGCAGGATCAAGGCATCCACGCTGCGGTCGGCCATCGCCGAACGCAGCCGCGCGCCGGTCTCGCGACGCATCCGATCGAGATCCGGTGTGTCCGGGATGTCGAGCGCAGACGATGGCGCGGCCAGAAACGAAGTGATCGAAGTCATCAAGCAGGTCCCACAGACCCTGAAAGGCCCAAGAATTCGGTGATATTGCCACTCACGATCCGCGCGGCCGCCTGGGCGCCGACCGAGTCGACAACCGCGGCCAGCGACTTCTCGGAATAGCCGAATGTGCTTTCGTTGTGCGGATAGTCGCTAGACCACATCACCTTGTCCACGCCGATCTGGTCAATCAACTGCAGTCCGAGCGGGTCGACCATGAACGATGCGCTCATGTGGGTGTCCCAGTAGTGGCGCACGTCGTGCTGCAGCGGCCGATTGAACATGTGCTGGTAAGACGCCACCAGATGCTCGGCATCCTGCAAAGCCCAAGGCACCCAGGCGATTCCGCCCTCGAACCAGCCGATCCGCAGCGTGGGGTGATCGTCAAGGATCCCGGAGAAGATGTACTTGGCGAACTGTTCGCGGAATCCATCGATGTTGATCATCATGCCGACCACCACGCTGTTGAACTGGCACGGTGTCTTCGGCGGGGTCTCACCGATGTGGTGGGCGACGGGAAGCCCGGCGGCTTCGATCTCGTCCCAGACCGGTTTCATCCCGTTGCTGCCGTAATCGATGATGTTGCCTTCGTCGTCCTTGCCCGGGTTCAGCGGCAGCAGGAAGGTCCTGAGCCCCAACGACTTCAGCTCGGCAAGCGTGCGTCGAGTACCTTCCGGATCCCACCAATTGATCAGACCCGCCCCGTAGAAGTGGCCGCCTGCCTGCTCCTGCAGCTCGGCGATGTACTCGTTGTAGATACGGAACGCGAGCTCGCGAAGCTCCTTGTCCGGGTAATGGAAGAGCGCCAGGACAGCATTGGGAAATGCCAGCTCCTTCTCGACACCGTCCTCGCTCAGCTCCTGAATCCGGGCCGCGATGTTGTTACTCGCAGCCCCGGGCAGATCGTCGTACTGCATCAGCACCGCGCTGAAATCGCCCGGCAGGAACGATTGCCCTTTGCGCCCGACTTGGTAGGCGCCGTCCTCGTACCAGATCCGCGGCGCCTTATCTTTGAGAGCTTCCGGAAAACGGTGGTAGAAGATGTCGTCGGCCAGCGAAATGTGGTTATCCGCGGAGAAAACCACCGTTCCTTCCGGCAGGCCGACATTCGTGCCGCCGGCATGGCCGTGTCGATCCTTGGGTGCGCCGAATCCTCCGGGCGGGTACAGCGAGACAGTGCTTGCTTGAGGCGACATCATTGGCCCTCCAATCGGATCCACACTTGGTCGAGAGTAGTTATCTCGGATCGCTTGGTGACGGGATTCACCAGGTCACCGGCAGTTCATAGACGCCGTACGCGAGCCGGTCGTGCTTGAACGGAATGTCCTCGATCGGCGCGGCCAGTTCCAGCTTGGGAATGCGGCGAAGCAGGGTGTGAAAGACGATCTGCAGCTCGGCGCGGGCAAGCTGCTGACCGACACATTGGTGCCTGCCGTAGCCGAATGCGACGTGCTGGCCGGCACCCGAGCGATGCAGGTAGAGCCGTTCGGGTTCGGCAAATGCGTTGGCATCCCAGTTCGCCGGAGCCAGGTCGATGATGATTCCTTCACCGGCGCGGATCACCTGGCCGGCAATCTCAATATCCTCGGCGGCGATGCGGCGCTGCCCGTTTTGGATGATGGACAGGTAGCGCAGCAGTTCCTCGACCGCGTTCGCGATGACTTTCGGGTCGTCGGTGTCACGCAGCGCAGCCGCCTGATCGGGGTATTGCAGCAAGGCCAGCACGCCGAGGCCAATCATGTTGGCAGTGGTTTCGTGCCCGGCGATCAGCAACCCGGTACCCAGCTGCGCGGCTTCCTTGACGGTGAGCTCCCCGGCTTTGACGCGTTCAGCCAGATCTGACACCGCGTCTTCGGCCGGGTTCTCCATTTTCGCCTCGACCAGCTCGGCGAGGTATTGGTTGAGGTTCACCGCACCTTTGACGGTGTCCGCACCGGTCGCGTAGCGCGCCAGCCCGATGTTGGCGTGGTGCTGAAACATCTCGGCGTCCGCATACGGCACACCCAACAGCTGGCTGATCACCAGGGACGGAACCGGCAGCGCCAGCGCCGCGACGATGTCGGCCGGCCGCGGTCCGGTCAGCATTGCGTCGATGTGCTCGTCGGTGATCTGCTGAATTACCGGCCGCAGACCTTCGACCCGCTTGAAGGTGAACGGCCGCGATAGCATTCGCCGAAACCGCGTGTGCTCCTCAGCATCCGAGGTGAAGACCGACCTGGGACGCTTGTGCACCGTCGACAACATGCCCTCGTTCCAATGCGGGAATCCGGGCCGCCGGTCGTCGACGCTGACGCGAGAATCGGAAAATAGCGTCCGCACTTCGTCGTAGCCGGTGATAAGCCACGGTGTGCTGCCGTCCCAGATTCTGACTCTGGACAGCGGCCGGGCCGCCCCGAGCTCCATCACCTCCGGCGGCGGCGCGAACGGGCAGCCAGCCGCCCGTCCCATCGGATATTCCGGGACGTCGGAGACCGCCTCGGGTGGGGTGCCGGTGAGCGTGTCGGACACTTCTCACTCCTCGATGTGGATGGCCTGTGCGGGGCAACCCGCGGCGGCCCTGCGGGCGTCGTCAGCCTGTTCGGGCGGCGGGTTCTC